>Ga0307379_10004251_pt1 | contig 20519 bp, 22 predicted proteins | sample UN2MG_FD_202237 | JGI IMG/M metagenome (GOLD analysis project Ga0307379, IMG submission 202237) | Soil microbial communities from Risofladan, Vaasa, Finland - UN-2 | ecosystem: Environmental > Terrestrial > Soil > Coastal area > Acid sulfate soil | place: Finland: Risofladan, Vaasa | collected... | reverse complement strand
GCGAAGCCGGCGGCCGGGGCGACGCCGGCGATCAGGCTGCCGGCGATCGCCAGCAGGCAGTGCAGCAGGTGAACCGCGGGCCACTGCGGATGGACATAGATCGACTCGACCGCGGCACCGCGGCCTTGGTCGCGGAGACGGCCGGCAATCGCGTTGGCCGCTCGGCGCTCGCTGTCGCTGCCGGTGCGGCCGAGAGGGAGGAGGTAGAGCCAGGAGAACGTCTCCGACGTCGCAATCTCCTCGGTTGTCGACGACGTCGCGATTCGTGAAGGATTACCGAGTTGGCCCTCGGGGCGCTACTGAGCGGGGCTGCCCGCCCGGGGCGTTCGGGGCGCCCGCCGAGAATTGCCCCCCCGAGATCGCCCTGCAACGCTTCCGCCGACGCTAGGCTCCCTGCGCCGGCCCCCGTAGCTCAGCTGGATAGAGCGCCGGCCTTCTAAGCCGGATGTCGCAGGTTCGAATCCTGCCGGGGGTATCAGCGTCGATGGGACCGGCGCATCTCTGCGTCCTCGCTCGCTCATGTGCTGGCGCACACTTCGCTCACTGCGTCCTTGAGCTGCTTGGCTCCACCGCCGCTGATTGGGCCGCTTGGTCACCTGGCGGGATCGGCGCTAGATTCCCTGCTCTCGCGGTGGGCGTAGCTCAGTTGGTAGAGCTCCTGGTTGTGGTCCAGGTGGTCGCGGGTTCGAGTCCCGTCGCTCACCTTTCGAGATCACGCATGGGCAAGCGGCAGAGGAGTCGGCACCCTGCGATGCTGCCCCCGGCTGGGGCCTCTTTGGATGATCTACTAGACCTTCGGTGAGCGGACAGCACCGCGCGGTTCACTCGCCTTGCAGCGTGGCGAGCACCCTGCGCGGGCCGCCGCGATCGCGATGCTCGCAGAGGTAGATCCCCTGCCACGTCCCCAGTGCCGGCGCGCCACCTGAGATCGGCAGCGACAGTGAGGGCCCGATCAGCACCGCCTTTACATGGGCCGGCATATCGTCGGGACCTTCATCGGAGTGCCGCCACCGGCCCGGACCCTCGGGCACCGCGTCGTTGAACCATGTCTCGAGGTCGTGGCGGACGTCGGGGCTGGCGTTCTCGTTCAGGGCAAGCGAGGCGGAGGTGTGGCGGATGTGCAGGTGCAGGAGGCCGACCGCGACCTGCGCCAACTCGGGCAGCCCGGCCTCGATCTCCGATCCCACGAGATGGAATCCACGGGGTCGCGCCTCGAGGAGAATCTCACGCTGCAACCACATCGTCGATCAACGGTATCCGGAGCGGTTCGAGGTCGACGTGCTCGCCAAGCCGGCCGACTCAGCTCAGAAGCTCGGCCGCCCGAGGCTGCCGGGGATCGATACGACGAGGAAGGGATGTGCATCGTCGTCGCCCGAGGCCTCGGGGTGCCTCTTAAGATGGGCGCAACGGATCTTCACCACGATCACAGCGACGGAGGGCGGAATGGAGAAGCGCAAGCTGGGGAGCACCGGATTGGAGGTCTCCGCGATCGGGCTCGGCTGCATGGGCATGTCGGCCTTCTACGGAACCATCGATGAGGCCGAGTCGATAGCGACGATCGAACGGGCGGCCGAACTCGGCGTAACCCTGCTCGACACCGCAGAGGTATACGGGCCGAACACAAACGAGGAGTTGGTCGGCCGAGCGGTCGCGGGCCGCCGCGAGCAGGTTGTGATCGCAACCAAGTTCGGGATGGTGATCGATGCGGACGGCTCCCGCAGGATCGACGGGGCGCCCGAGACGGTGCGCCGTTCAATCGACGGCTCGTTGAATCGGCTGCAGACCGACTACGTCGACCTCTACTACCAGCACCGCGTCGACCCCGGCGTCCCGATCGAGGAGACAGTCGGCGCGATGGCTGAGCTGGTCGAGCAGGGCAAGGTGCGCTATCTCGGCTTGAGCGAGGCCTCGGCCGCGACGATCCGACGCGCCCATGCCGTGCATCCGATCGCGGCCGTGCAGTCGGAGTATTCCCTCTGGACGCGGGACCCAGAAGCCGAGGTGCTGCCGACGCTACGCGAGCTCGGGATCGGCCTGGTCGCCTACTCGCCGCTGGGCCGGGGATTCCTCTCGGGCCGGTTCCGGTCCCTACAGGAGCTCGAGCCAGACGACTCAAGACGAGCCGGCCCACGCTTCGCTGAGGAGAATATGGGCTCGAACCTGAAGCTGGCCGAGACCGTGGAGAGGCTCGCCGGCGAGAAGGGAACGACCGCGGCCCAACTCGCTCTCGCATGGGTGCTCGCCCAGGGCCAGGGTGTAGTCCCGATCCCGGGCACCAAACGGCGCTCGTATCTGGAGCAGAACGCCGCCGCGGTCGAGGTCGAGCTGACCCCCGAGGAGCTGGGTCGAATCGAGGCCGAGCTGCCCGAGGTCGCGGGGGAGCGCTACGACGAGCCGGGGATGAGCATCGTCAACCGCTGAGCGCTGGGCGCTTAGGCAAGCCGGGCAAAGGAATGACCGCTTCGGAGCCGAAGGAGTCCAACTCATTACGAGTTAACCCGATAGGAGCAACAGCGATGTCATTCAGCGAAGCGGTCAGCGATGGATTCGCCAAGTACGCGATGTTCAGCGGGCGGTCGTCGCGCTCCGCCTACTGGTGGTGGGTGCTCTTCGCGATCCTGGTCGGCCTGGGCGGGTCGCTCATTGACCAGGCCCTCGGTACAGGGTTCGTCGTGTCGAGCCTCGTAGGCCTTGCGATCTTCATACCTGGCCTCGCCGTCCTCGTCCGCCGCTTCCACGACGCGGGCCACAGCGGCTGGTGGGTTCTAATCTTGTTCTTCCCGCTTGTCGGCTTCGTCGTCTGGCTGATCTTTGCGTTGACGGAGAGCAAGCCGCCCAATGAGTGGGGCGAGGGGCCTGACACGACCGTCCGGGCCTGAGCCCGCCCGTTCGGGCAGCGGCGAAGCGCGACGTTGTGGACTCACAGGTGGTCTCTACCTGAGCGAATCTATCCGCTTGGCCCGAAGCGCTCGGTGCGAATCCGCCGGGGCTCGATCCCGGCCTCGAGCGCCAGTTCGCCGGCCGCCTCGACGAAGCCGTTGGAGCCGCAGATGAAGGCTGTCGTCGAGCGCATGTCGCCGGTGTCGCCGAGGTCGGACAGCGCCTGCTCGACCAGCGCCGCGTCGATCCGCCCCGTGGGGCCGGACCATCCGGCCGGCGGCTCGCGGGTGAAGGTGAGGAGCGCCTCATCTCCGAGTTGGTCGGCGTAGATCACATCCTCGGCCGAGCGCACCGAGTAGACCAGGCGCATTCGCAGCTCGGGCATCGTGCGGCGCCGGTGCAGCAGCATCGCAATCAGCGGCACGACCCCCGAGCCGCCGCCGATCAGCAGCGCCGGCTCTTCGCCGTGCCAGACGAAGTAGGACGCAAACGGACCGCGAACCTCGACCTGATCGCCCTCGACGAGCACGTCGTGGAAGTAGGGCGAGACCTCACCGTCGGCGAGCCGGTCGATGGTCAGCTCGATCTCCCCCTCGTCCAGCGGCGAGGAGGCGATCGAGTAGGAGCGCTGGGTCCGGTAGCCGTCGGGAGCGGTGAGGCGCACGTCGTAGTGCTGTCCCGGGCAGTGGGGCATCCACATCGGCAGCTCGAGCCGAAACGACTTGACCTGTGGCGTCTCCACTCTGATCGAGGTCACGGTCGCGATCTGCCAGCGGCCCGGGGCACGCTGGGTGACTGGCGTCAGTCCGTCCAATAGCGCTCCTCCTTCCAGGGGTCGCCACGGTTGTGGTAGCCGTTTGCTTCCCAGAAGCCGGGCTCATCGTGGTCCATCACCCGCAGCCCGGCGATCCACTTGGCGCTCTTCCAGAAGTAGAGGTGGGGTACCAGCAGCCGGGCCGGGCCGCCATGGTCGCGTGAGAGCGGCTCGCCCTCGTGCTCGGTGACGATCCAGGCCTGACCGTCGCTCAGGTCCTCAATCATCAGGTTGGTCGTATATCCGCCGTGGGAGTAGGCCATCGCGTAGGCCGCCAGCGGCTCGACGGCGTCGAGCAGCGTGTCCATCGCGACGCCGCGGAAGCTCGTGTCGAGCTTCGACCAGCTGGTCACGCAGTGGATGTCGCAGGGGACGTCCTCGAAGTCCAGCGCCTGCAGCTCCTCCCAGCTCCACTCGCGCTCTTCCGCCACCATGCCGTCGATCCGCAGGCTCCATTCGCCGGGGACGGTCCCGACCTGCGGCGTCGGGCCGGCGGTCAGGACCGGGAAGTCGTGCTCGAGGTGCTGTCCAGGCGGTATCCGGTCGGCGAGTTCCTCCGGCTCCCGCGGCCGCCCCCCGAATCCGCGCGAGATGAAGTCGGTCACGTGCTCTCTCCCTGGCTCATGCCGCCGCCCCGGTCACCGCCTCCGCGCCAGCGCTGCGAGAAGCAGCAAAGCGGCGGCGACGATGAGTTGGCTGCCGATAATCACGCGGGTCCGGTCGATAACCGGCTCCCAACGCACCGCGCCGCCGCTGATTACATAAGCGCCAACCGGTCGCCCGGCCAGTCCGTAGCCGGTGCCGCCCCCGACTCCCTCCTCGCCGCCTCCGCCTCCGCCGCCGCCGCCGCCGCGAACCGCGGCGGCCGGCACGAGCGTCACGCCGTCCCGTTCGACCGGATCGCCGTAGACGCGCCGCGCGGTGATCGCATCGCGTCCCCGCTCGACGGCTGCCAAGACCGAGCCGAGGGCCGTTCCGTCGTCTGGGGTGTCGGGTGAGGTCGTCATCTCGAGTGGATCCCTTCGTTAGCGACCACGCACGGTCACGCAGCCCGCAGAAACAGGCTCACTCTATTGGGACCGAGGTCGACGGCCGGACCTGATCGCCCGAGGAGCCTTAAGCTGGACGTCAAGCCGGCAGCGCGGCCGCCGAACAGGCTTGCATTCTTTTTGAGGCCGATCCACTGCGGCACCGCGGACCGAGGAGAACCGATCATGAAGTGCACCGCCTCACGTGTGCGGCTTCTCAGCCAGAGAGCAGGGTTGATCACCGCCGGCATCGCGACCGGTCTGGTGCTCCTGCCCGCAGCCGGCGAGGCGCGTGAGTGCAAGCAGCCACGTGGCCAGCAGGAGCCGCCCTGCAACCCCTACCTGGCGGAGTCCCCGTGGGGCGCCTCGCACCGTGGCAGCTACGCGCAGGGCTCCTCGTCCTTCCGGGGCCTCGAGAGCGACAAGATCACGACCCAGCACATCGCCGTCCCGGGGCTTCCGATCACGATGGACTTCAGCGGCCGCTACGACGACGGCGGGCGCGTCGCCTGGGGCTCACTCGTCGACAGCACCGACGCCCAGGGCCTGTTCAAGGTTGACGTCGAGAGCGGTGAGCTGATCGACCTCTACATCCCGGCGGACCGGGAGCAGCCCCCGCCGCCCGCCGGCCAGGGTGGGATCACCGGGGCCTACAACATCCTCGATCGCAACGGCCGCTTCTACGTCCCCCGCGAGCGCTGGATCGACGTCTACACCGATGCCGTCAAGGGCGACTCCTCCTCCGAGATCAAGCTGCGCAAACGCTTCATGCTGCCGGACAGCTTCTTTTGTGGCGCCACCGACAGATTGGTCGGCGCGACCATGACCTACGACGGCTACATCGCCCTTGCGAGCGAGCGCGGGGCGGTCGGGACGATCCCCCGGCAGCCGAAGCAGATGCGCGACTCCAAGCTCCGCGGGGTCAACGTCAACGAGGGCCGCTGCGGCGCGTCCGAAGGCGAGTTGGAGACGGTCTCCAACAGCATCGCCGCCGACGAGCGCGGCGGGATCTACCTGGTGACCTCGAAGAAGATGCGCCGCTTTGACCACGACGCCGCCAAGAACCGGCTGCGTAGTAGGTGGAGCGCCCGCTACAACGCCGGATCCGACGCCTCCGAGATCCGGCTCGGCACCGGATCGGGCTCGACTCCGTCGCTGATGGGAACCGGTCCCGGGCAGGATAAGTTCGTCGTGATCACCGACGGCCAGGACCTGATGCACGCTGACCTCTTCTGGCGTAATGGGGTCCCCAGCGACTGGAAGGGGCTCGGCCGTGACCGCTCACGTCGGCTGGCCTGCGAGTACCCGGTGCGCTTCGGAGATCCCGATGCCGTCACCTCGCTCTCCGAGCAGTCGGTCGCGGTCCGCGGCTACGGCACGCTCCACGTCAACAACGCCCTCGACTACGACTTCGAAGACGGTCTGCCCCCGATTCTTCTAAACGCGCTCGCAGCGCTGCGCGGCGGCGATCCGGCGGCGGCGCCGCGGGGGGCTGAGCGAATCGACTGGAACCCAAGAACGCGCAGATGCAGCTCGGTCTGGGCGAACCCGAAGGTCTCGATCCCGAACGGCATCCCCTCAATCAGCCAACGCTCAGGTCTCGCCTACGGGATCAGTCAGAGTCGGGGTGTCTGGGGCGCGCGTGGGTTGAACTGGAAGAACGGGCGCTCTGAGTTCTTCGCCTCCCCGATCGACCAGCACTGCTCGGAGGAGATGCTCGGCTTCCTCGAGGCGGCCGGGGCTCTTGCTTTCCTACAGCCGACGCTCGACGAGCTCCCCAACAGTTGCGAGAACTCGACCTACGCGGCGACCGAGGTTGGCCCGGGCAAGACGATCTGGACCGGCACCTTCTATGGCTTGACGATTTATCGGCCGAAGTAGCGCTGGCTGCGCCGGCCTGATGGCCGCGAGGAGCTCCAAGTTGACCCGCTCAACCTGGGATACTCGGCCGATGGAGCGAGATCGCCAGATCGTTGACGCCGAAGGTGTCCCCACCGCCGCCCTGCCCGCCGGTGTCACCTTTCGTGAAGCCGTCACCCACGCCGATGGACGCGGCTCGGTTTGCGAGATGTTCGACCCGCGCTGGGCGTGGCATGACGATGAACTGCTGTTCGTTTACATGTTCACCGTCCGCCCGGGGGCGATGAAGGGCTGGGGGATGCACAAGCGGCATGAGGACCGCTACTTCATCCAGTTCGGGGAACTCGAGGTCGTGCTCTACGACGGCCGCGAGGATTCCGAGACCCACGGCCTTGTCTCAACCGTGATGCTGACCGAGCACCATCGTCGCCTGATGAACATCCCGGCCGGCGTCTGGCATGCGAACCGCAACGTCGGAGCGCGCGATGCGGTCGTCGTCAACTTCCCGACGATTCCCTACGACCACGCCGATCCGGACAAGTACCGGTTGCCCCTCGATACCGAGGAGATTCCCTACACCTGGGACGACCTGCGCGGTTGGTGACGGCGGCGCGTCGCCCAGTGGTCTCGATCGTCGTCACGGTGATGCGTGACGTCGCCCGCCTCCGCCGCTGCCTCGATGCGATCGCTGCGGCTGCCACCGGCATCGAGCACGAGCTCGTCCTCGCCCTCAGCGGTGCCGACGACGAGGTGCTCGCGTTCGCGCGCGAGGGCGATCACGGCGCGCGGGTTGTCGGCTCGCGGGTCAACCTCGGCTTCGCCGGTGCTCTCAACCTCGGCCGCCGGCATGCCCTCGGCCGGTATCTCGCGATCGTGCAGGACGACGCGCGCGTCGGGGAGGGCTGGCCGAGCGGGCTGCTCAAGGCTCTCGAAGCGCACCCCGGCGCCGGACTGGCCGGCGCACGGGTCGTCTCTTCCGAGCGAGCCGTCGACTTTTGCGGGGCTCTGCTCGACGCCGCCCTGGAGCCGCTGCTCGTCCCTGGTGGCGCGGTCGGCGGGCCCGTCGCCGTCGACTACTGCTCGTCCGCTGCCGTCGTCGTGCGCGCTGAAGCATGGGACGCCGCCGGCGGCGCCGACGAGGAGCTCTTTCCAGCGGGTTGCGTCGACATCGATCTGGCGATGAGGATGCGTCGGGCCGGCTGGGACGTGATCGCAGTGCCGGACGTGATCGTCGATCATCCGACGGGAGCGAGCAGCGGCCACGGCTGGCGCCTGTGGACCGCACGGCGCAACCGTGATCGCTGCCTGGAGATCTGGGCGGACGAGCTCGCCGGGCACGAGCAGCCGGGGGCTTCCGAGGGCCGGTTGGACCGTGGCCTCGCCCGAGCAGCGACTCGCAGCGCCGCGCTCGCCGCTCGCCGCTGGCCTGAGGCCGCGCCTGAGGCCCCGGATGACCCGGCGCAGGCCGAGCGGGCGAGCCGCCGCGAGCTGGCTCTGCTTCGTGACTACGTGGCCTTCGCCGACGCCGAGCTCGAGGCTGCGCGGGCCGAGGCGAGGACGACGGCCCACCGGCTCGACGCCCTCCATGAGGAGGCGGCGCGGGGCGCACGCGCATTTGAGAAACGGATCAGGGCGCTCGAGCGCAGCGGGCGAAGCGATTAGCCTGTCGCTATGGATTCAGATCAGACAAACGAGATCGATCGGCCGCGAATAGCCACCAGGATGTGGGGCTATGACCGCCTGGAGGTCGATGCGCTGCTGACGGAGCTCCGGGGCCGGCTGGCGGAGAGCGAGCGGGTCGTCGCAGAAGCGCTTCCGGGAGTCGTTGAGCTGAGCGGCGTCGGGGAGAAGGTCGAGGAGATCCTTTCTCAAGCCCGCGAAGCGGCCGAGATTGCAGGCCGTGAGGCGTCAGAGCGGGCGGCCCAGCTCAGCCGTGCGGCGGAGGAGGAGGCCGAGCAGCTGCGCCGCGAGGCCGAAGAGCATGTGACGAGCACCCGTGCTGCCGCCGACCAGTACGACGCGGGCGTTCGTGCCGAGGCCGACAAGGCGGCGACCGAGCGGAGCGAAGCCGCGCGACTCGAGGCCGAGGCCGCCGTTGCCGCGGCGGAGGAGGCGGCCGAGCAGATTCTCGGTGACGCCCGGGCCGAGCAGGCGCGGGTCGAGGCATCGATCGAGGAGTTGCGGGGGCGCCGCGCCGCGGTAATCGCTGAGATCGAGGCAATCCGCGGCAGCCTTGGCTCGATGGTCGGGGCCGCCGAGCAGGGCACGATTGAGTTCCTCGGACCGGAGGAGAGCGCGGCCGGCGGCGAGGATGCCGAGACGCAGTTGCTCGACTCCGAGGTCGAGAGTGACGAGCTTGCCTACTACGACGAGGGTGACACCGACTCCCGCGAGTGGGTGGCGGCCGAGGACGCCGACGCGGCCGAGGCGGAGGACGATTCGAGCTACGAGGATTTCGAGCCGGAGCGCGGCAATGATTCCCCCGTGTTCTCGCCGCCCGAGGGCGACACCGAGGAGAGCCCGATCAGGGCCGAGGACCTCTGAAGGCCTTTGAGCCCCCGCGGGGCAGCCCGCTCGCAGGGTCTCAGCAGGCGCTGACCTCGGCGGCTTCGGAGCCAACCACCTCGAAGGCGGCGCCCGGGATCGCCTTGAGCTGATCGAGGTCCCCGTCGTCCCAGCGGCGGTCGGTCGAGCCGCTGATGAAGAAGTTGGATCCGTTGTCGGCGACGATCGCGCCGTAGCGCTTCAGGGCTCGGGCGATGACCAGGGAGTCACCGCTGAAGCCGGATAGATCGAAGGCCTGGCCGAGGCGTAGCCGCATCCCCATCGCCGGCCTGAACTGGTTGCAGGAGTTCGAGGCCCAGTGTGTGGCCGGCGGGTAGTAGCCGCGCCTCGTCTCCTCGACGGTGATCCTGATCGCGTGGTCGATCTCGCCCGAGCGGGCCTCCTCGCGGGTCACCAGCCCGGGGAAGATCGGCAGCCCGGCTGCATCAGCCGATGTCCAGCCCGCGGGGCGCTGACCGATCAGCGGCGTCTCGAGATCAAAAACCGCCCCCGCGTCGCCGCTCCAGGCGTTGCGTCGCCCGCCTCGCTCGAAGGATCTGTAGAGCTCGAAGAGATCGCAGCCGGCGTCCGTGTTCTGCGGTCGGCGAATGACCAGCACGTGGCGGTCGCCGTCGGCGTCGGCGCCCCCCTCGACCGGCGCCCCGGGCGGGATCGGGTAGGGCCCGCTGTCACTCTCGTCCCCGTAGGCGGTAAACCTGATCGGCACTCGTGGCTGAGCCGCCGGAACGACGACATAGGGGATCCCGTAGTCGGGATCGGAGCCGAAGTCCGGATGCAGGGAGTCGCCACCGTCGGCGAGGATCCGGTCGATGATCGCCTCAGAGCGCGGGTCGAGCGGCGCCGTCGAGATGTCGCGATGGAACTCGTCGCCGGCCGGCAGCACCGTGCAGCGCGGGTCGGGGTGGGGGCCGTTGAAGCGGGCCAGCAGGGTGGCCGCCTTTCCTCCCCTGGCCTTCGAGCAGCGCTTGCCGCGGCAGGCGCGGAGGCGGTAGCGGTAGAGGGTGCCGGGCTGCAGGCCGCCGATTCGGAGGCGGTCCGCGTTGGCCGGAGCCACGCCGCGCCGCGCGTCGCCGGCCGCACTCACGGTCGCCTGGTACCGCCGCTCTCGCCCGGAGCGGTCCTTCCAGGCGAGCGTGATCGTCGTCTTGCCGACCGCCGCGACTCGCACCTTGCCCGGTGGCTTCAGGGCGCCCACGGCGCTTGCCGCGGTCCCGAGGGCCATCCCGGCCATCAGAGCCAGCAGCGAGACGGCGGGCAGGATTCTGCGCATCATTGACTCTCTGATCGGCTTCATGCTGACGGGCCTTGACCGCATCGGCGGGTCGGTGGACGCGTTCGCAAAGGCCGCCGGCCGGGCCGGGGCAGCTGTCAGATCACGTGTCAACGGGGGCCGCGAGCGCCGCCGCCACGGCGGCGATCTCGGCCGAGCGAGCGGCAGCGAGCGCCTCGCCGCACTCCCGCAGTCGCTCGAGTTCCTCATCGGCGACGCCGTCGAGTGGCAGCGGCGCCGGAAGCTCGATCTGCCAGCGGTAGTAGCGGGGGCCGGCCCCGAGCTCGACGCCTCTGGCGACCGCGGTGCCGGCCTCGTGGTTGAGCAGGATGTGGGCCCAGTGGTGGGACGCATCGGACTGGCCGTCGAGCATCGCCCCGATCAGGGGTGGCTCCGAGCCCTTGCTGGGCGCGATCCAGCCGAGGGCCCCCCAGCCGGTGACCTCGTCGGGATCGAAGCCACGCTCGTGCTGGCCGGTGCCGAGCGAGACGACGAGCAGATCCTCGGCGCCCAGGGGTTCACCCTCGGTCCGCTTCAGGGCCTCGATCGTCGCCGCGATCGTCGGATTGTTGACGAACACCCCGCCGTCGACCAGCGCCCCGTCGCCGAGCCGCTTTGCCGGGAAGTAGGTCGGCGCGGCGGAGGTCGCGAGCCCGGCGTCGACCGCCCGCGTTGTCCTTCCCTCCTCGTTCCAGGGCTTGAAGAAGCGGGGAGTTCGGTCGTGCATGTCGTAGGCGGGCACGAGCACACCGGTCAGCGCTTCGGACACGGTGCGATCCCCGAAGCGACGTTCCAGCGCCCGCTGCAGTCCGTCGAGGCTGTAGCGCGGATCGAGCAGATCGCTGATGTGGCCGATGCCGGGCAGCCGCTCCAGGGGCGGCCGCTCGAATATCTCCTGTGCCTCCGGCCCGCTGTAGAGCTCGATCATCCCGGCTGGATCGAGCGCCGGCTCCCCGTCCGTGCCCGGCGTCGTCAAGCCGAGGGCGATCAGGCCGCCTGTCGAGGTGCCGGCGATCAGGTCAAAGTGCTTGGAGAGGGTCGCCGCCGGGTCGCTGTGCTGCAGCTGCCGCTCCAGTTCGGCGAGGACGATCGCCGGGATAAGGCCCCGGATTCCGCCGCCGTCGATTGCCAGGATCCGGAACTTCGGCGGCTGCGGCGGCTCGAAGTCGCGGGCGGGGACCTTCGGCGTGGTCATGCCTACAACCCTACGCCAGTCGGGTGCTCCGTTGAGATGACGGACCTCACGTTTTCGCTGCGCCGTACGTTGTAGGACTCAGATCCCAAGAGTGAGCATCCCAAGCCGACAGATCCCCTTCAGCAGCTTCTTCGCCGAGCACTCGCCGGCGGTGGCCGGCTTCCTCCGTGGCATGCTCGGCCACCACGAGGCCGAGGAGTGCCTGCAGGAGGCATTCATCGCCGCGCTTCGCGCCTACGATCGCTTCGATGGCGAGAACCCACGGGCATGGGTGCTGGCGATCGCCAGGCGCAAGGCGATTGACGCCGGTCGGGCCCGGCGGCGGCGCCCGCCGCCCTCCCCCGAAGCGGACAGCGTTGAGGCCCCCGCTGCGGACGGGGCCGCTCTTGACGCCGAGGTCTGGACCGAGGTCGCGGCGTTGCCGGAGCGGCAGCGGGCGACGCTCGTGCTGCGTTACGCCCTCGACCTCCGATACAGGGAGATCGGCTTCGTGCTCGGCTGTAGCGAGGAAGCGGCACGGCGCAACGCCCACGAGGGAATCAGCAAGCTGAGGCAGACACGAATACAGGAGGTGGCGTGATGGCAGATGGGACGACAGGTACGGCGCTTGGGGAGGCGCGGATCCGCTCTGTGATCCGGGCGGCCTCGCCGACGGATGTGGACGCACCGGAGCTTGCGGCGGCGCTCGCTGCCCGCGCCGACCGAGAGGGCTTGATCGAGGTCGCCTACAGCTCCGTCGACTCGCCGGTTGGCACTCTGATGGTCGCCGCCACCGACGCCGGCCTGGTCCGGCTCGGCCTCGCCGGTACCGACCACGGGTTGATGCTCGAGCAGCTCGCGGGTACGGTCGGCCCGCGGGTGATCGAAACGTCGGCGCGTTTCGATCCCCTGCGGCGTGAGCTCGAGGAGTACTTCGAGGGTCGCCGCCGGCGCTTCGAGTATCCGCTCGACTGGCGGCTGACTTCGGGCTTCGTCCGCACGGTGCTCGAGCGCACCGCCGAGATCCCCTTCGGATCGACCCGGACCTACGCGGAGATGGCCACCCTGGCCGGGAGCCCCCGTGCCTTCCGCGCCGCGGGCAGCGCCCTGGGGGCGAACCCGATTCCGATCCTCGTCCCCTGCCACCGGGTCTTGCGAAAGGGCGGTGGCCTTGGCGGCTACGCCGGCGGCCTCGACACGAAGCGGACCCTGCTGCGGATCGAGGGAGCGCTCGAGTAGCGCTCGAGCGGCGTCACCGCCCTGACTCCGCGTTTGCCGTAAGCCATCGCTTACTATAGGCCGGATGATCGACGCCGATGCCACGCTGAAGGCCCTGGCTGAGCCCCGCCGGAGGGAGATCCTGCGGCTCGTCGGCGAGCGCGAGTTGAGCGCGGGGCAGGTCGCGACTCACTTCGATGTTTCGCGCCCGGCGATCTCTCAGCACCTGGGAGTGCTCCGGCAGGCCGGCCTGATCAGCGAGCGCCGCGAGGGGGCGAGGCGGATCTACGCGGCGATTCCGGGGCGCATCGAGGAGCTGAACGAGTACCTGACGGGCTTCTGGGGAGAGGGCCTCGCCGCGCTCAAGGTGGCCGCTGAGGCCGAGCAACGGAGGCCGAGCCACAGCGCCGACTGAGCCGCCGAACCTCGCACCGGTCGAATGCAGCGTCACGATCGAGCCCGAGCCCGAGATCGTCTTTCCCTACCTCACCGATCCGAGCAAGATCGTCAGCTGGATGGGGGCGCGAGCGACGCTGAGCCCCGAGCCCGGCGGCATCTATCGGGTCGAGCTACCGGTCGGCTTTACTGCGCGGGGGGAGTTCGTCGAGGTCGACCCGCCGCACCGGGTGGTCTTCAGCTGGGGATGGGAGCACGACGACGCCCTCGTCCCCCCCGGAGCGAGCACGGTCGAGGTCGAACTGGAGCCGGTTGCCGACGGCACCCGGGTGCTGCTTCGCCACCACAAGCTCGGCGGCGAGTCGGCCGAGCAACACACGGTCGGCTGGATCCACTACCTCGAGCGCTTGCGGGTCGCCGCCGGCGGCGGAGTTCCGGGTCCGGACGAGGGTCCGGTCGTCAGCGAGGATCGCGGCCAGAGGCCGTAAAGGGACCCCGACGCACTCCGCCGGCGCCTCCGACCCGCGGCGGCGATGATCTAGCCTCAACGGGGCATGATTGCTCTCGAGGCGCTCGGGGCGGCGGGCCTCGCCGTCGTCGGCGTGGCATACGCGATCCGGGCTACACGCCTGGCCGAAGCGGGCCGCCCGTTGCCGCACTGGAGGCTGGCCTGCTTCGCCGGCGGCATCGCCGTGCTCGCCGTGGCGATCGCCTCCCCGCTGGAGGGGCTCGCCGAGGAGCTGATCGTCGGGCACATGGTCCAGCACCTGCTGATCATCGATATCGCCGCGCTGCTGATCGTGCTCGGCCTGACCGGGCCGATGTTGCAGCCGCTGCTCGCGATCCGCTGGTTGCGCTGGCTGCAGGCCCTGGCGCATCCGGTCGTCTCGTTCGTGCTCTGGGCCGGGATCCTCTACGTCTGGCACATCCCGGCGCTCTATCAGGCGGCAACCTTCGATTCACCGCTCCTGCACTCGATCGAGCATGCCAGCTTCCTCTTCGCCGGCCTCGGGATCTGGCTCTCGCTACTGGGCCCGTTGCCGAAGCCCGCCTGGTTCGGGAACGGCGCCAAGGTGATCTACGTGATCGCCGTGCGCCTGGTCGGAACGGTGCTTGCCAACGTGATGATGTGGTCCGGCACGCCGCTCTATCCCGAGTACGAGCCGTTCCAGATCGCCCGCGGCGTCGAACCGCTCTCCGATCAGGGCTGGGCGGGGATCGTGATGATGTTCGAGAGCACCGCGATCACCCTGGCGACGCTGACCTGGCTCTTCTTCCTCTGGGCCCGCCAAGACACCGAGCGACAGGAGTTGATCGACTACGCGACCGACCGGGGCGTCGAACTCGATCCAGCCCGGGCGGGGAGGGCCGTGGCCGCCGGCCAGGGTGAGCGGCTGCGTGAGCGGATCGGGACCGCGCAGCGGCGATGAGCGACGCCCGGCCCATCAACCCCAGGTTTCTCTACCTGTTCATGTTCGTGGTCGGTTCGGCCTCGCTCGGCACGGAGATCGCCGCGGCCCGGCTGATGGCCCCCTTCTTCGGCGCCTCGACCCTGGTCTGGGCGAACACGATCGGGGTCGTGCTGCTCGCTCTGAGCATCGGTTACTGGTTCGGGGGCCGGCTCGCCGACCGCAACCCGCGGCTGGAGGGGATGTGCCGGATGGTGCTGATCGCCGCCGTGCTGCTGGCGGTCGTCCCGTTCATCGCCCAGCCTCTGTTCACCGTCTCCGTCGAGGCGCTCGATCAGGTCTCCGCCGGGGCATTCATCGGCTCGCTGTTCGGGGTCCTGCTGCTGGTCGCGGTCCCGGTGACGCTACTCGGCGCCGCCTCGCCCTATGCGATCCGGCTCTCGGTCGAAAACGTCGCTGAATCGGGCCGGGTCGCCGGCCGGCTTTACGCTGTCTCGACGATCGGATCGCTGCTAGGCACCTGGCTTTCGGCCCTGCTCCTGATCCCCTTCGTCGGCACCCAGCGAACCTTCCTGATCTTCGCCGCCGCGGTTGCGCTGGTCGCGGTCGCCGGCCTCGGCCTGCGTTACGTGGCTGTCCCGGCTGTCCTCGCCCTGGCCCTCGCGCTTCCCGTCGGCACGCTGCGCGCGGCCGGCAGCGGCACCGTGCTGCTCGAAAGGGAGACCGAGCAGCAGTTCGTCCAGGTGATCGAGGAGCCGGACGGTGACCGCATCCTCGAGCTCAACGAGGGCCAGGCGATCCACTCGCTCTACAAGCCTGGCAGCTTCCTCACCGGGCGCTACTGGGACGGGTTGATCGTGCTGCCGTTTGCCGCCCTGCAGAAGCCGCCCGAGCGGGTCGCGATTCTCGGTAACGCGGCGGGGACCGCGGCGCGGATGTACGGGCGCTACTTCCCCGAGGCGCGCGTGGACGGGGTCGAGATCGATCCGGAGCTGACCGAGATTGGCTACGACTACTTCGAGATGAGCGGACCTGACCTGCACACCCACGCCGCCGATGCGAGGCCCTGGCTGCGGCGCTCGGCGGGCAACTTCGACGTGATCGTCGTCGACGCCTACCGGCAGCCCTACATTCCCTTCTACCTCGCTACCCGCGAGTTCTTCGACCTCACCGCCGAGAAGCTCGCGCCCGGCGGTGTCGTCGTCGTCAACGTCGGCCACCCGGACAACAGCTCCGCCCTCGAGCAGGCAATTGGGCGGACGATGGCGGAGTCGTTTGCGACGGTGTTGCGAGACCCGGTCGAGGACTCCAACACGCTGATCGTCGGCGCCCAGGGTGAGGCAGGCCCGGAGCGCCTGCTCGCCTCGATCGGCACCCTTCCCGAAGATCTCCGCAACCTGGCCGCCGCCTCCGCCTCCCGGATCGGCCCACGTCTGCCCGGCGGCGAGGTCTATACCGACGATCGGGCTCCGGTTGAGTGGCTGGTCGACAAATCGATCCTCGGATACGCGGGAGAGAACTAGATCCCTTACTAGATCCCTCATACGGGCCGGCCTCGCTACGGTGGTCAGTCCAGCGCGCGGCGCGGGGCCGCGATTGCAAGACTTTGACACCCACGCAGCGCCCACCCGCCGGGCCGACGACAAGGAGAACGATTCATGAACCCCAGCACCGCGACCGCGACCGACTCCAGCCAGGATTTCGAGGTGGCTGACCTCAGCCTCGCCGCCTTCGGTCGCAAGGAGATCGAGCTCGCCGAACACGAGATGCCAGGCCTGATGTCGACCCGCCGGGAGTTCGCCGACTCGCAGCCGCTCGCCGGCGCGCGAATCACCGGCTCGCTGCACATGACCGTCCAGACGGCGGTCCTGATCGAGACCTTGACGGCGCTTGGTGCCGAGGTCCGCTGGGCCTCCTGCAACATCTTCAGCACGCAGGATCACGCCGCCGCGGCGGTTGCCTGCGGGCCCGAGGGTACGGCCGAGGATCCGAACGGGATCCCCGTCTTCGCCTGGAAGGGCGAGACCCTCGAGGAGTACTGGGACCTCTGCGAGAAGGCGCTGGTCTGGCCTGACGGCGATGGCCCGAACATGCTCCTCGACGACGGCGGCGACGCGACCCTGCTGGTCCACAAGGGGACGGAGTTCGAGAAGGCGGGCGCGGTGCCCGATCCCGAGAGCGCCGACTCGGAGGAGTTCGCCTGCATCCTGCGTCTGCTGCAGCGCTCGCTCAAGCAGGATCCGGAGCGCTGGACGAAGATTGGCCAGAGCGTCAAGGGCGTCACGGAGGAGACGACGACCGGCGTCGGGCGGCTCTACCAGTTCGCCCAGACCGGCGATCTTCTGTTCCCGGCGATCAACGTCAACGATTCCGTGACCAAGTCGAAGTTCGACAACCTCTACGGCTGCCGCCACTCGCTGATCGACGGCATCAACCGGGCGACCGACGTGATGATTGGCGGCAAGGCCGCGGTGATCTGCGGCTTCGGCGACGTCGGCAAGGGCTGTGCGGAGTCGCTGCGGGGCCAGGGCGCGCGGGTCATCGTCACCGAGATCGACCCGATCTGCGCGCTGCAGGCAGCGATGCAGGGCTATGAGGTCCGGCGCCTCGACGAGGTGATCGGCACCGCGGATATCTTCATCACCGCGACCGGCAACAAGGACATCATCACCGCCGATCACATGGCGCGGATGAAGCATCAGGCGATCGTCGGCAACATCGGCCACTTCGACAACGAGATCGACATCTCGGGGCTGGAGGCGCGGGACGACGTCGAGCGGATCGAGATCAAGCCGCAGGTCGACGAGTGGAAATTCGCCGACGGGCACTCGATCATCCTGCTCTCGGAGGGCCGTCTGCTCAACCTCGGCAACGCGACCGGTCATCCCTCATTCGTGATGTCGAACTCGTTCACCAACCAGGTGATCGCCCAGATCGAGCTGTTCGGCAAGCCCGAGGACTACGAGAAGCAGGTCTACGTCCTGCCCAAGCACCTCGACGAGAAGGTAGCCCGCCTGCATCTCGGCGCGCTCGGCGTCGAGCTGACCGAGCTGACCCCGGAGCAGTCCGCCTACCTTGGGATCCCGGTCGAGGGCCCTTACAAGCCCGACCACTACCGCTACTGATCTGACGGCCTCGGCCGGCGCCACTCGGCGCCATCGGCGGCCTACGTGCCGGTGCACGCTTCGCCTCCTCTTCCTTGATTGGCGGCGGCCGAGCCTCCCGGATCGGTGTTTGTCAGAGGGTCGTGTGGCCTCGGGCGCCGTGGTCGAAGCCGAGCAGGTTGCCCTCGGGGTTCCGCTCGTCGCCGTGGTGGTAGGCACGGACCTCAGCGATCAGGCCATCCTCGAGCCGGAACCACTCGGTGCCGCGATTCAGCCGGGGCTCGCCGGAGTCGGGGTCGCGCCAGGTCATAGTCCACTCGATCACCACCTCATCCCCCTCCTCGATCGCGTGTTCGAGGTGCCAGCACCCGCCGAGGTTGGCGATCGCCCAGAGGGCGTTGTCGGCGATCTCGCGTCCGTGATGGGGGCCGAGACGCGTGTAGAAGTGGGTCGCGTCCTCGCTGAAGTGGGCGGCAATCGCATCGCCGTCGGCGGTGTTGAGCGAGTCGTAGTAGCTGCGGATGTGCTCGATGTTGGCGCCCATCGGTCGAAGGCTAGACCGGCCTGGCCCTCGGACCGAGTCATGCGTGCGGGTGGCGCCGCTCCTCGGGGTGCTCGGGGCGGCCGCGGGCGGCGCGGATCAGCGCCGCGCAGAAGTCGATCGCGAAGGCCAGGCCTCGCCCTGCGGGCCCGGTGACCAGGCGGGCGCCGAGTCGGTCACCGAGGTTCGGTTCGGGAGCCGCCATCCTCAGTGGCCGGCGAGCTTGACGAGGTCACGCTCAGGCTCGACCCCCCAGCGGCGCCCGGCCGCGGCCAGCTCCTCGGTCAGCGCCCAGCGATCGGGCCGCTCCTCACCTTCGTGCTCGGGGCTGGCTCCCTTCAGTGCCATACAACCCGAGTTGTCGCCGATCCGGCGGATCTCGGCCAGGTCCGCCTGGTTCAGCCGCTCCTCGGCCGGGAGTGCGGCCAGTTCGGCCCGCTTGTCCTCGATTGGGCGGGCTCCGGCGCCGATCTCCTGGATCAGCGTCGGCGCGACGCACTCCACCGGCGCCTGAGCCAGGTTCCAGGCACAGGCGAGCTGAATCGGCGTCAGCCCGGTGCGCTCGAGGATCGGGTCCAGCGCATCGAGCTTGCCGGCGCCCGCCTCGACCCAGCCCTCGGGACGGAACTTACGATGATCGTGCTCGGCGAAGAGATGGCCCGGGCGTACGTCACCCCAGAACATCCCGCCGTAGTCGACAACCCGCGTGATCAGCTTGATCCGGTGTGTGCCGGCGGCGTCGAGGACGAGTTCTCCAGGCCAGGGCTCGAATGGGTTGAGGATCACCATCGCCCAGTCGAGCAGCTTCCCGAAGCGCTCGAAGCAATCGAGCAGGTCGAGGGTGAAACCGTTGGCGGGCCCGGGAGCGACGCCGATCGCCTCGGTCAGGCCGGCGTCCCGCAGTCCCGCCATCGCCTCCCAGACCTGTTCGGATGTGTAGCCGACGCGGTCGGGGTTGTGCAACAGGAGGAGGTCCAGTCTGTCGACTCCGAGTCGCTCGAGAATGCGCTCGGTTGCCATTCGCAGGTAGGGGCCGTAGCCCTGGGGCCCCCGCAGCCGGGGATCGGTGAACCGTGGGAACCCCTTTGGCCCGTCGCGCTCGCCCTCGTAGAAATCGTGGCCGACGGCGCCGACCAGCGAGTAGCTCTCGCGCGCGGTGCCGGCGAGAGCCCGGCCGAGCAGCCGATCCGCCTCTCCCTGGCCGTAGGTATCGGCGCTGATCACGGTGTCGATGCCGCCCCCCGGGGTGAGTAGCTCCTGCAGGCGGCTCTCGTCCAGTTCGTCCCCAAACCGCATGAAGCGGCCGCCACTCCAGGTTCCGATCGCGATCCGTCCAGGGTCCATTGTCAAAACGTTACCCGGGTGCGGGGGGCGGAAGTCCGTGGTTGTCCGCGATCGCGGATATTGGGCGGGCCGGGCCCTGAGACTTCCGTCTCCCGGCTCCCGCCCTAAGCTCTCGCCGGTGAATACAACCGTCGAGAACATCAACCCGTCCCGCGTCAAGATCAATGCTGAGGTCGGCGCCGAGGACATCGCCTCACAGCTCGACCGCGCCGCGCGCGAGCTGGGCAGGGAGCTGAAGTTGCCGGGCTTCCGCAAGGGCAAGGTCCCGGCCCAGCTCGTGATCCAGCGCGTCGGCCGCGACGCCGTCTTCGAGCAGGCGCTGCGCGAATCGTTGCCGCAGTGGTATGAGCGGGCGATCCTGAGCTCGGGTGTCAGCCCGGTCGGGGAGCCGCAGCTCGACGTCTCCGACCTGCCCAGCGAGGGCGAGTCACTCAACTTCTCGATTGAGATCTCGGTGCGCCCGCCCGCCGACCTGGGCAGCTACAAGGGGATCGAGGTTGGTAGGGCCGAGCCCGAGGTGCCCGAGGGCGCCGTCGACGCCGAGCTCGACCGGATGCGGGAGAGCCTGGCCTCACTCTCGCCCGTCGAGCGCACCGCCGCGAACGGCGACCACCTCCTGATCGACTTCACGGGCTCCGTTGGCGGCGAGGAGTTCGAGGGCGGCGAGGCGACCGACTATCTGCTCGAGCTCGGGACCAACTCCTTGATCGATGGTTTCGAGGAGGGTTTGCTCGGCGCCGCCGCCGGCGACGACCGCGAGGTCGGGGTGACCTTCCCCGAGGACTACCACGCCGAGCACCTGGCGGGCAGCGACGCAGTGTTCAGCGTCAGCGTCAAGGAGGTTCGCGAAAAGCAGCTTCCGGAGGCCGACGACGACTTCGCGGCCGATAATTCCGAGTTCGACACGCTGGAGGAG
>Ga0307379_10004250_pt1 | contig 20521 bp, 14 predicted proteins | sample UN2MG_FD_202237 | JGI IMG/M metagenome (GOLD analysis project Ga0307379, IMG submission 202237) | Soil microbial communities from Risofladan, Vaasa, Finland - UN-2 | ecosystem: Environmental > Terrestrial > Soil > Coastal area > Acid sulfate soil | place: Finland: Risofladan, Vaasa | collected... | reverse complement strand
TTTTTACATTCGCCGTGATATCGTTTCCGACCAAACCGTTGCCCCGAGTGACAGCTCGGGCCAGCAGACCCTGTTCGTAGTACAGTACGATGGAGGCGCCGTCGATCTTCTCTTCCGCCACGAAGGAGAGGGATTGCCCCGCGTTCTTGCTGGTCTTGGCAATCCAAGAGCTGAGATCCTCTGCACTGTAGGCCTTGTCCAGGCTTAAGACGGGAATCGTGTGGGGGACTTCGGGAAGCTCCTGGGTCAGGTCTGACCCCACTCTCTGGGTGGGTGAGTCGGGACGACGGGCTTGAGGAAAATCATTTTCCAGCTGTAGAAGGCGGTCGAACAGCCTGTCATACTCCCGATCTGATACACTGGGGCGGCTCAGGACGTGGTATTCGTACTGGTACCGATTGAGGATCTGGCAGAGTTGTTCGATTTCCTGTTTTGCCTGTTCCGGGTTAAGGTTACTCGACGTATTGGATGAAGGCATCTTTGAAACCGCGGGATCGGAACTGGTAGAGAAGAGTGCCGCTTTCATCCACATTCAGAGGTCCGACCAGTACTTTGTAGAACTGTCTGCCCCCAGAGCCGGCGGGCAGAATCGTGACGGAGTAGGTTTGGGTAAGATCCCCGGCCAGTTTCTCTGCCAAACTCCGGGTGGAGTAGGCGCCAAGCTGCACGAAGTAGGAACTCGAGGGGAGTATCTCGGAAAGGATCATCTGTTCTTCCGGCGTTGGCGGCGACTCCGCCATGGCGGTTTCCGCGGCGGGCTCCTCCTCCACCAGCGGCTCCACCACTTCCGCCACCTCTTCGACCGCTGCCTCTTCCTCTGCGGCAAAAGGCGGTTCTTCAGGTTTCATGGTCAGAGGGCTTTCCTCTTCCGGAACAGGGAGACGGCTTCCCTCGGGACTGGGTTTATCCGGTTCGACTGCTTCCGGACCGGGGAGGGCAACATCGAGGTCCTCTTGTGCTTCTGTGGGTACCAGAAGACTCACCTGGGGCCCCTCGGGTTCGATTACCGCTTCCTCCGCTGCCTCTTCCACCACAATCTCGGCAATTTCCTCTTCGGGGGCCACCTCTTCCTCTTCGGCGGGCGGCTCTTCGGGAGTTTCTTCAGCCGCAGCAATCTCCTCCTCAACCTCCTCGGCTTCGCCGGGTTCTGGAGCCAGGGCGTAGATCTCCTGTTGCCGCGGCGGCATGTACAGCTGTTTCTGCGGCACTCTATTCGCCAGTTCCTCCAGCCGTTTCTCCTCCGGAGTTTTTTCGATCTCCTTTGGAGCGGCCGGGGCCTCTGCGACGGCCTCTCCCGGGGCAGCTGCCGCGACAACCTCTTCATCCTCAGCCGGCTGCTCCGCCGCTTCAGGCCCGGCAGCCTGCTCACCCACCGATTCGGCGGTCTCCTCACTGTCTATCAATTCACCCTGATCGGGAGTAGTAGTCCGGGCGACCTCCACCGGCGCTTCCGGCTGCACCTGTTCCTCAGAAGGCGTCTCGGGGCCGGCCGGCAAATGTTCCTCGGCAATGCTGATCGGAGGATTGAGATCCGGATCCGCGCTGTAGGCTTCCTCCTGAGGAGATTCACTCAAGCCCTTTCCCAACGAGCTGACCACATTCGCCCGGACACGGATTACCTCCGAGCCTGTCAGCCCGATCCGTGTTCCCGCTTCTTCGGAGAGGAGTAGAAATATGTTTCCCGCTCCCGGGATTCGCTGAGCTACGGTAACCTGAACGCTTTGCCCCGATTGGGAGTTTTGGACAAGAATCCGGGTGTTTTCCGGAAAGGCGTTTGACGCTGCAAACAGACCGGGAGTGCTGAACTCTCCGCTGCGGGCGATCGCTGCGTTTCCCTGCCAGCTCTCCTGGGCGAATGCGGTAACAGTGCAGAGGCACAGCGCAAAGAGAACAACGATTAGCTTTTCCGTACGTACAGTAAATACTCTCATAGTAAGAGATAACCCCTCTTCTCTTACATCGGCTGAATCAAGTGCCGAATGAACATTATAGCAGGAAAAACAGAAAAGAGAAATCAGCGGGCCGGGGCGATGCGTTTCAACAGCTCGATGCCCTGGGCGGCTACGTCTTGGCCGACCGAGAAGAGAAACTGCCAATAGGTGAATTGCTGTTTCTCCGGGCTCCTGTTGTCGAGAACCATCTCTCCCTCTGCGAGTATGCCGGCAGCCTCGACACCGAGAAGATAGTAGTGCACGGAGGTATCAATCTTCAACTCCGGCTCGAGGCCGAGGTTCCTCTTTTCTGTAGTGGACCGAATTTCGGCGGCGAGTATGTACTGAGCCAGTCCCTGCCGGGCGATGTCCAGAGGTTCCTGGAACTCCTTTGCTTCCCAATCCACCAACGGTGCGTATAACCCGGTATCAAAGCTCACGAATCCCAGGTCAAACATGGCTGCGATCATGCCTTCCTGGCCGGCAAAGGGTCGTGACAACTCTTCGCCGTCACGGATTTCTTGCACCACGATCAGAAAGGTTTGGCCGAAACACAGGATCGAACACAGAAGGAAGAAAAGCAGCACCAGGGCGGCGATGCGTCTCATAGAAGGCTCCTGGAAACAGTTTTTCCCATTATCGGTCGAAACAGCAGCTCCCTGTTAGGGATTTCCTGTGGAAAATCAATAATCAGCCGGCTCTCCTTCCCTGTATCTTGATGCCAATTTGCTGACATGGTACCTTTGACCGTGCCCAAAATGACTTTTTTCGTCATCCAGGTGCGGACGGGCAAAGAACCGCAGTTTCTCAAACATGCCGGCAATCTTCTCGAGGCTCCGGGAGCAAAGCTGCACTGGCCGCGGAGAAACCTGCGGATTCGGCGTCAGGGTGTGTGGCGGGACTCGGTAGCTTCGATCTTTCCCGGTTATCTTTTCCTGCAGACCGAAACTGTTGCCCCGCAGCTGTACTGGAAGGTGAAGCGTATACCCGGTTTCATACGCTTCCTCAAGGACAATCATCATATCGAGCCCCTCACTCCGCGGGATCGGGAAATCCTTGTACACTTTCTCTCCTACGGTGAGATCGTTCAGCGGTCGAAGGTGTACTTCGATCAGGACAAGCGCATCCGGGTCGTCTCCGGACCCTTGACAGGAATGGAGGGCCGGATCGTGAAGGTGGATCGACGGAAAGGACGGGCCCGGGTTCGTCTGGAGCTGTACGAAGGCTCCTTCCTGATTGACTTCGGTTTTGACGCAATGGAGCAGGCCCCGGAAAAATCCGGCGGCAAGGATCACCATTAGTTTGAATTTCCCTCCTCAACTCCCTCAATTGAAATCCGAGAATTAAGAGTAGATATGACCCAGCGCAGATCCAAAAACAGGATCTATATCATCGGAGCGGGAATCACCGGAATCACTCTGGCTCGAGAGATCCAGGCAAAAGGAATTTTTGGGAAAGTCGTCGCCTTCCTGGACGACGATCCGGACAAGATCGGTTCGCGTATTCACTCGATTCCCGTGCTTGGACCGATTCAGGAAGTGGTGGAGCTGCTCAAAACCACCCCGGCGGACGAAGCGATCATTGCTATTCCCGGGGCCACCCGAGAGCAGCTGAAAAAACTCTACCGACTCCTGGTGCAGGCCGGATTCGTGCGCATACGTATCGTTCCTCGGATCTCTCAAATTCTCGAGGGGGAAGCACATCTCGTCCAGGCTCGACAGATCGATCCGGAAGATCTCCTGACCAGAGATCCGATCCAGGTCAATCTAAAGAAGAGCCTCGCCTACTTGCGGGGCAAACGGGTCTTGGTAACCGGAGCGGGCGGCAGTATCGGCGGTGAGCTGTGCCGGCAGCTTCTCTCCGGCGGGGCAGAGCGGTTGTTCCTGTTCGGACATGGAGAGAACAGCATCTACGAGATCGAAAAGGAGCTGCGGCTCCTTCAGGAGGAGGGGGTTGGCGAAAGAGCAACGATTGTTCCGATTCTCGGGGAACTTCAGGACCGGGACTACATGCACTACATCGTAGAACGAACCCGGGCGGATATCGTTTTTCATGCGGCGGCGCATAAACACGTACCCCTCCTGGAGGCCAATCCGGTGGAAGCGGTAAAAAACAACGTGTTCGGGACAAAGAATATAGTCGATGCCTCTCTGGTAGCCGGGGTCGAACGTTTCGTCCTGGTTTCCACGGACAAGGCCGTCGATCCGAACAGCGTGTACGGAGCCTCCAAGCTGATCGCCGAAGAGCTGGTGCTGCGGCAGGGCACGCCCGACAGGGTATTCCTGGTTGTACGCTTCGGAAATGTTCTGGGGTCCCGCGGCAGTATTCTGCCGCTTTTCCGTCAGCAGATTCTGAAGGGGGGACCGGTAACGATCACCGATCCACGGAGCAAGCGATTTTTCATGACCATCCCCGAGGCTGTAAGCCTGGTGTTGCAGGCCGGAGGGGTCGGCCACTCCCAGGGACTGTATCTGCTCGATATGGGAGAGCCCGTGTCGATAAAGGAGATGGCCGAGCAGATGGTTCGCTTCTACGGATACGAACCCGACAAGGAGATCCAGGTCGTGTACACGGGTCTGCGCCCCGGGGAGAAGCTGGAAGAGAGGCTGTGGAGCAACGGCGACGAGGCCAAAGCCACGGAGTATCCTAAAATCCTCAAACTCGATCGCCACTATGCATTGAACGGACGGTTGGAGGGAGTCATCGACCGCCTCAACCCGATTTGCTTTTTCGAAACCGAGAAATCTGAGGTCTACAGAAACCGGAAAGCCCTTCGGCATACCCTCAAAGAGATCGTTCCAACCCTGCGGATTCCGGAAGATGAGCCTTCCCACTGATTTCATCCCCTTCTATCGTCCCTCGATTGACAGGGAAGAGGAGGAGGCGGTCCTTTCGGTGCTGCGCAGCGGTTGGCTGACCACAGGAGAGGTGACCCTTCGCTTCGAACAGGAGTTTGCCGCACGGGCCGGGGTGAATCACGCCCTGGCGGTAAGCTCGGCCACCGCCGGACTTCACCTGTGCCTGGAGGCGGCGGGAGTAGGGGAGGATGCCAAGGTCGCGACAACACCCTATACCTTTGCCGCCACCGCGGAGGTAATCCGCTACCTTGGCGCCGATCCCCTGTTTGTAGATATCGAGGAGGATAGCTACAACCTCTGCCCCGACCGGCTTGAAGAAGCCATGCTGAAGGACCCTTCGGTAGCAGCGGTACTTCCGGTGCACGTCGGGGGCCTACCCTGCCGGATGGAACAGATCCTGGATATCGCCGCTACCCACCATGCTCTGGTGATAGAGGATGCGGCCCACTGTCTCCCCCGAGAAGGGGAGCGGAAAGCTCCCGGTACGCTCGGCGCTATGGGGGTCTACTCGTTTTACGCGACTAAACCGATCACCACCGGAGAGGGCGGCATGGTGGTCACCCGGGACGGCGAACTGGCCCGCAGGATGAGCATGATGCGTCTGCACGGGATCGACAGAGACGTGTGGAACCGCTACACCTCCCGGGATGCTTCCTGGTATTACGAAGTCCGGGAACCGGGTTTCAAGTACAATCTGACCGATCTGGCCTCCAGTCTGGGCAGGGTGCAGCTGAGAAAGTCCGAAGGATTTCACCTGGCTCGAGAAAATATTGCCCGCATGTATTTTGAGGGACTAGGGGGTCTGGATTACCTAAAACTTCCCGTAAGGGATGCGAATCATTCCTGGCATCTGTTTCAAGTGCGATTGGTATTGCAGAAGTTGACCATCGACAGGGACCGTTTCGCCGATGCTCTGATGGAGATGGGGATCGGGGTATCGGTGCATTTCATCCCTCTGCATATCATGCCCTACTATCGCAGGACCTACGGTCTGAAGGAACGGGATTTTCCGATCGCCCTCAAGTGTTATTCCGAGACGATCAGCCTGCCGATCTATCCCGACCTGGCGGAGGAGCAGGTTCACAGGATCATTTCTGCGATCAAAGAGCTGGGCGAGCACAACTATAGAAAGAGATAGTCGGAAAACATCGGGATCCCGATGCGTATCCTTGCCGTGATCGCCAGGCCGGCGTTGGCAACCATGGCGTCTGCCCGGGGGATTGACTCACAGTGAAGAGTAATGAAACATGGATAGACTTATGACCGGTGAAAAACTGTTCGCGGAGCCGCGGTTGTTGGGGCAATCCGAGAGCCCGCCTCTGGTGAGTCTGGAGGGGGTTACGGTGAGGCTGTGGGATAGGCTCATCCTCCAGGATACGAACTGGCAGATCAAAACCGGCCAGCAGTGGGCACTCCTGGGGCCCAACGGGTCCGGCAAGACCGCTCTGGCCCGGGCCATCACCGGGGAGCTTCCCTGCGCCGCGGGACGAATTCGCCGCAACGTGGGCAACAACGGCTACGACGGGATCGGCCTGGTTTCCTTCGAGCTTCATCGCCGGCTCCTAGCTCGGGAGCTGAGCAAGGACCCGACCCGATTCGCCAGTGCCGCTGCACTCGACTTCACCACGGCCGGGCGGACCATTCTGGGAGGAATCGCGGAGCCCGATCAGGCACAGTACCGGCGCCTGATCGAATTGTTCGGCATTGGTCATCTGGCCGAACGCCCCATGCGCTTTCTGTCCAACGGGGAGACGAGGAAGATACTCATCGCCCGGGCGTTGATGAGGAAACCGGAGCTGCTGATTCTGGACGAGCCTTTCGACGGGTTGGATACCGGTTCCCGGGAGCAACTGGAAAGCTTCCTTAGAGCCCTGATCGGGGAAGGTGTACATCTAATCCTGGTCACCCACCGCACTGACGAGATAATACGGGAAGTGTCGCACGTGCTCTGTGTCAAGGATTGCCGGGTACTGTGGCAGGGCGAACGCGAGGAGGTATTGACCGCCGAAGCGCTTGCCACTCTCTACGATAGCGACGATCCGCCCGCAGCATCACCAATCGTCCCGTCCTCCACTCCCGCCGGCAACCAGGAACCTCTGGTAGAGCTTAAGAATGTAACCGTGCGCTACGGAGAGGTCGTGGCTCTGCAGGATCTGGATTGGACCATGCGGCGGGGCGAGAACTGGGCCATTCTGGGTCCGAACGGTTCCGGAAAAACAACACTGATCAGCCTCATCTATGCAGATAATCTGCAGGCCTACAGCAATGACATCCACCTGTTCGGGAAAAAAAGGGGCAGCGGGGAGAGCATCTGGGAGATTAAGCAGCGCATCGGCCATGTATCTCCCCATCTACAGGTAAGCTACAGTCTGGACATGAAGGTCTTCGATGTGGTGGTGTCCGGTTTTTTTGATTCGGTGGGTCTGTTCCGGCGGCCTACCGAGGCTCAAGGCACCGCCGCCGCGCTTTGGATCGAGCGCCTCCATATTGAGCATCTGAGCGATCGGGTGTTCAGCCAGCTCTCCTACGGGGAACGTCGCCTGGTGATCATCGTCCGCGCCCTGGTCAAAAGCCCGGAGCTGCTCGCCCTCGACGAACCCTGCCAGGGCCTGGACCCGGCCAACCGCCGGCAGGTCCTGGCCATGATCGATCGAATCGGCTTTGACACGCCCACCCACATCCTCTACGTGACGCACAGGCAGGATGAGATGCCCGAATGTATCACCGACACCCTGCGGCTCGACAGCGGCGCCGCTCGGCGGCAAAACGAATAAGAGACCAGGAACGAAAGGGCCCCCGGATCCCTGTTACCCAGGTAAACGGCGTACGGCGCCCAAGTCCGCCGAAGTCGCAAGCAGCGCGTACGCCTTGAGCGCCTCGGAAACGATCCGATCGCGGCCCACAGGAGTAAAGGCCGCCCCACCCCGGGCTTCCTCTTTGCTCCGCCGCTCGGCCAGCTTCTGCTCCGACAGCTCCACCTGGATGGAACGGGCCGCGATATCAATGGCTATGATATCTCCGTCCTCAACCAATGCGATCGTCCCGCCGGCGGCAGCCTCGGGAGACACGTGACCGATGGACAGTCCGGAGGTCCCGCCGGAAAACCTGCCGTCGGTAATCAAGGCGCACTCCTTGCCCAGGTGGCGTGACTTGATGTACGAGGTCGGGTAGAGCATCTCCTGCATGCCGGGTCCGCCCTTGGGACCTTCATAACGGATGAGCACCACATCCCCCGATTTCACCGAGCCGTCAAGAATCCCCTCGCAAGCCGCTTCCTGAGAATCGAACACCTTGGCCGGACCTTTGAAGCGGAAGATCGAGGGGTCCACGCCGGCGGCTTTAATGATGCACCCGTTGCGGGCGATATTGCCGAACAGCACGGCCAACCCGCCCTCTGGAGAGTAGCTATGAGCGATGTCCCGGATGCACCCCTTCTCCCGATCCAAATCCAAGGTTTCATATGCAGCGTTCTGGGAGCCCATGACCAGGTTCCGACCGCCTCCCGGCGCCGCGGAGTACAGGGAACGGGCCTCGTCGCTGACCGATTCCGAGCGTATATCGTAGGTCTGCAGAGCCTGGGCCAAGCTCAGGCCGTCCGCACGTTTTACCGAGGTGTCCAGCAGGTTGCCCCGGGCGAGCTCGGCCATGATGCCCAGTATGCCCCCCGCTCGGTTGACATCTTCCACGTGATAAGGCGAGCTGGGCGCCACCTTGCAGAGGCAGGGGATTTTCCGGGACAATGCATCGATGTCAGCCATGGTGAAATTAACCTTCGCCTCGTTGGCGATGGCCAGGATATGAAGCACCGTATTGGTGGAGCCGCCCATGGAGATGTCCAGGGCCATGGCATTCAGGAAAGCCGCCCTGGTGGCTATGGAGCGCGGCAATACGGATTCATCCCCGTGGAAATAGAAGCTTTGAGTCATCTCCACGATACGGGCGGCGGCTTTTTCGAACAGCTGTGTTCGGATTTTGTGGGTAGCCACAACCGTGCCGTTTCCCGGAAGAGCCAGCCCGACGGCCTCGTTGAGGCAGTTCATCGAGTTGGCGGTGAACATTCCCGAACAGCTCCCACAGGTCGGACAGGCGATCTGTTCGATCTGCCGGATCTCCTCGTCCGATACCGACTCGTCCGCGCTCAGTACCATAGCATCCACCAGGTCGTAGTGTTTATCGCCGAGAACGCCCGCCTCCATGGGCCCGCCGGATACAAAGATGGTGGGGATATTGAGCCGCAGCGCCGCCATCTGCATCCCCGGGGTGATCTTGTCGCAGTTGCTGATACAGAGGAGGGCGTCCACCCGGTGGGCGTTGCACATGTATTCCACGCTGTCTGCTATCAGGTCCCGGGAGGGCAGGGAGTACAGCATCCCCTGGTGGCCCATGGCGATGCCGTCGTCTATGGCGATGGTGTTGAACTCGGCGGCAAAGCAGCCTTTGCTCTCCACCAGGCGCTTGACCTGCTGCCCGATCTCGTGCAAATGCACATGTCCGGGTACGAACTGAGTGAAGGAGTTGGCGATACCGATGACCGGCTGTCCGATCTGCTCCTCCTTCATCCCGTTGGCCCGCCACAGGCTGCGGGCGCCGGCCATCCGCCTCCCCGTTGTGGTAAGGTCACTCCTTAAAGGTATAGCCACGGCGAGCTCCCTATTCCTTCCAGTTTTCGGGTCTTAATGAACGTACCGCCGCACCGGCCCGCCACATCTCGGATTCCCGGATATGCCTCAACTCCTCGTCAAGCTTCTCCTGGTAATCCGGAGCACTGTTGGCCTTGATTACGATCGCCGTTTCCGTGCCGTCCATGACGGACTGGTACAGCTCCTTGAACACAGGCAGCGCGGCCGCCTTGAAGCGAGGTTTCCAGTCCAGCGCCCCCCGCTGGGCGGTGGTGCTGCAGTTGGCGTACATCCAGTCCATGCCGTTTTCCGCCACCAGCCTGATCAGACTCTGGGTCAACTCCTCCACAGTCTCGTTGAACGCCTCGCTGGGGCTGTGCCCGTGCTCCCTCAGCACATCGTATTGCGCCTCCATCACGCCGGCCAGAGCGCCCATCAGAATCCCCCGCTCGCCGGTCAAATCGCTGCACACCTCCGCCTTAAAGGTGGTGGGGAACAGATAGCCCGAACCGATGGCGATCCCAATTGCCAGGGTACGCTCCTCCGCCCGTCCCGTGGCATCCTGGAACACGGCATAGCTGGAATTGATGCCGCTCCCGGCCAGGTAGTTGGCGCGCACACTGGCGCCGGAACCCTTGGGAGCCACCAGAATCACATCGATGTCCTCCGGGGGGATGATATCGGTCTGCTCCTTGTACACGATGGAAAAACCATGAGAAAAATACAGGGCGTCCCCCTTCTTGAGACAGGGCTTGAGCAGCGGCCATACCAGTTTCTGACCCGCATCGGAAATGAGGTACTGAATGATGGTCCCCTTGGTGGCCGCTTCCTCGATATCGAAGAGGGTCTTGCCGGGCACCCAGCCGTCGCTGACCGCCTTGTCCCACTCCCTCTTGAACTTGGGCGATTGTCCGATGATCACATTGAAGCCGTTATCGCGCATATTCAGCGACTGAGCCGGACCCTGCACGCCGTAGCCGATTACAGCAATGATCTCATCCTTCAATACCTCCCGGGCTTTCTCCAGAGGAAACTCCTCCCTCATCACCACGTTTTCCTCAACACCGCCGAAATCAATCTTTGCCACTTAATTTTCTCCTTCACCCGCTAAACGGATTTTGTCGGTATTATGTCACAGATTGAGTATTGATTGAAGCGTTATTTTCTTTTCCCTGGGAATCCCGCCAAGACTCCTTGTCATGTTGGGCAGGCAAAAGTAGAATGAAGCCGCACCACCTATGCAGACTTTCATACAAGATATCGGTCCGAAGCGGGCTTTACGGGGGATCGTCTACCGTTCACCCTTTCGCAAGGGCAAGATCACCCGTCTAGGAGTGCCCGCGCTTCCGAAAGGCTATTCCTGCGTACAGGCCCGAGACATTCCGGGCAAAAGCATTCTTTCCTACGCCGGCTATTCTCTTCCCATTCTCAGCAAGTCTGAGGTGCGTTACCTGGGAGAACCCCTGATTCTATTCTGCGGACCGGATCCGGGGGTCCTGGCCGAGATCTGTGCTTCGGTTGAACTGAAGCTTAAAGAGGAAAGTCCGGTTGAATACATGGATCTCTCCGGCCCGTACCGGGAGGGACAGATCATCAATGTGGCTCACGGCGATGTGGATCTGGCCTTCAGCCTGGCGGATCAGATCGTTGAAGGGGAGTATCGAACAGCCCGCCGAGAGCATTTCTATCCCGATACACAGGGAGCGGTAGCTTATTGGGACGGAAAGAACCTAAGCCTGTATGCGGCCACGCAGGACCCATTCGGACTGCGTTCGGCGATCTGCCACTGTCTGGATCTAGCCCCCCGGAAGGTCAGGGTCGTTGCCGTGCCCGTAGGAAACTCGATGGAGGGTAAGCTTCTATCCTCCTTTCTGGTCGCTGCCCAGGCTTCATTGCTCGCCTATACCGCAGCAAAGCCGGTCGTACTGATCTATAACCGGGAAGAAGACCTGCTGTTCTCCCCAAAGAGTCCGGAATTCTTTATCCGGCAACAGACAGCTCTCGATCGGGAAGGGGGTGTCATGGCGGTGCGGGTTCAGATTTTTATGGACGGTGGCTGCTACCCGCCCAAAGATTGTGAAGCTCTCCGTCAGGCCGTACATTCCGCCTGGGGTGCCTATCGCGTACCAAACATGGAGGTAATCGGGCGCACCCAGGTGACGGATTTCCCTCCTATCGGCAGTTTTCGGGCGTCGGGGCGCGCACAGGCGATTTTTGCGACGGAGTTGCACAGCTCGCGCCTCGAGGAGATCGCCCAGCTCGGTCCGTACAAGTGGAAAAAGGAGAACCTGGTAAAGACGGGTCGAAAGGAAGGGCAGAACAAAGGCCATGGCCTCATGGCTCTCGCCGTGCTCGAGGAGGCGACGCGAATATCCGATTTTACGCGAAAATACTCCGCCTACTCCGCCGTCAAGAAGCGCCGCAAAACCATCGACCGGGCCGCCTATCCCCTGAGGGGCATCGGAATATCCCTGGCCGGCCAGGATGCTGAAGGGATTTTAGAGTGCCTGCATAGTATCGAGGAGACCCGCAACACCTGTACGCTGAAGCTCGTTCTCGAGCGGGGAAAGCGAGTTCGGATCTTCACCTCCTTCGTCAATTGTGGTATGGGAATCCATGCTCTGTTCATCCACCGAGTAGCCACACTTTTAGATCTTGATCCGAGCAGGATTTCCGTGCAACCGGTGGATACACAAGAGGTGCCCGACACCGGTCCAACCACCCTGGCAAGGGCAGTGACCGTCGGCCTTCCTCTGCTCGAACAGTGTTGCCAGAATCTGCAGAAGAAGCGGAAGACCGCCACTGCCCCTATCGAGGTACGGTGCAGTGTCTCGCTGGACAAATTGCGCGCCCCCCTCCGGGGAAAAGACAAATCGAGGTACGACAGTGCGCAATCCGCGTGGGCGGCGACGGTGGTGGAGGTGGAGCTGGATCCCGTCAGTTTCCAGAGTATTTGCCGGGGTGTCTGGCTGGTTGTCGAAGCCGGAACCATCACGCACCGAAAGGCCGCTCTGCAGATCCTGGAGGGCGAGACTCTGCGAGCCCTGGGATCGAGCCAGCTTCAAGAATACCAGGGAACCATCAGCGCCGGCCGGAAGCTGTGTTCGAATATCGATTTGATTCCCGGTGCGGAGCAGGTGCCTGAAATCCAGGTACACCTGCTTGAAACCCAGGAAGGACCGATGAAAGGGTATGAACAGCTTCCCCACCTTAGTGTACCCCCGGCCTACGCCGCGGCGGTCTGTCAGGCAACGGGACTCTATGTAGATCAGGTTCCGATTACAGCAGAGGTGATTCAGCAGTGCCTGGAAATGTAATCAAACTGCGCTTTACACTGAATGAAAAGCAGGTGCTCCTGCAGTGTCATCCCGGCACCCGGCTGCTCGACATTCTCCGCCACGACTTCGGCTTGAAGGGCACCCGGGAGGGATGCGGCCAAGGAGAGTGCGGAGCCTGTCTGGTGCTGATGAACGGACTATCCGTCAATTCCTGCCTGTTCCCGGCCTTTGCGTTGGCTGATTCCGAGATTATTACCATTGAAGGAATCCTGAGCCTCAAATCTTTCACCGATATCCGCAAGAGTATTACCGATACCCAGGCCTATCGCTGCGGGTTCTGCTCCTCCGGAATGCAGGTGGCTCTGGCAGCGCTGTTGTTGACAAACCGCGAGCCCAACGCAGGGCAGATACGCCGGGCTCTCTCGGGCAATCTCTGTGCCTGCGGAAGCTACAACGGAGTGGTGGAAGCGGTCCTTCAGAGCAGCAGCAGGAAACGAAGATATGGAAGAAGGTGAGAATGAAAGAAGTTAGGGTATTTCGCCCCAAGAGCCTCGGTGGAACACTGCGTCTCTACACCCGGAATCCCGATTCTCTCCTCTATGCCGGCGGAACGGAGATTATCCGCCGGGTTCAGCGGGGATCCGGGCGTGTGTTCGCTTTACCACAAAAAGTAATCTACCTGGGAAACGTTCAGGAGCTGAATCGTATCTCCCGCAGCCAACGCCACCTTGACATCGGTTCGGCACTGGATCTATCCAGGATTCTCAAGCTAGGTCGCAACGTTCTGCCTCCGGTATTGTTTGAGCCCCTTTCCGAAATTGCTACTCCCGCAGTACGCAATCTCGCCACCCTGGGGGGAAATATCTGTGCTCGGAGCTGCCGCGGTGACTCCCTGCCGGCGTTGAGCGTTATCGATGCTCAAGTGGAGTTGCGCACCGCCGGCTCAACTCGGTGGACCGCTGTCGGGAGCTTCCTCAATCGGAGAGGCCGACCGCGGCTGCGACCGGGAGAAATCCTGACCAGGATCCGTGTGCCCCTGGAGGAGTGGGATTTCGCCCTGTTCCGCAAGGTAGGGGGCAGGCAACGGCTCGGGCGCAGTACCCTGAGCTTCGCCGGCGTGGCCCGTTTCCCCAAGGGGAGTATCGAGGTTCTACACTTCTGTTTGGGAGGTTTGAAGACCCCGGTTCTCCGTGTGCCTGGTTTGGAGTCCCGCCTGAAGAACGCCTCCGTACCCGTGTCGACCAAGTTGATCGATTCCCTGCTTGCCGACCTGGATGCCGCCCTTGGGAATGAGGTGGAGGACTCCCCGGAAGGGCGCTACAGGAAGGCGACGGCTCTACGCCTGCTTCGCTGGTTCATGGAGAAGGTGAACTCCCGAAGTCTGGAAATGTTGTAGACAGGCCTCAGAGATCTTCTCCTTGGCAAGGCAAACATGGTACTATAGACTACAGAGACTCATGATATAGAGAAAAAAAACGCTTCACAGCTGCAGCGGGAGCTGTAACCCGGAACATGTCAGATTTTGTACACCTTCACAACCATTCCGATTTCTCCCTTCTTGACGGTGCCGCGTCCATAGAAAGCCTCGTTGCCAAAGCCAAGGACCTGGGGATGCCCGCTTTGGCGCTTACCGATCACGGAAACATGTTCGGGGCGCTCAAGTTTTATCTCGAATGTCGCAGACAGGATATCAAACCGATTATCGGTTCAGAGTTCTATATCGCCCCCGAGTCGAGATTCACCAAGACGGGAAGTGAAGGTGGAGCCCGCTACTATCATATCGTGCTGTTAGCCCGGGATGTGGAGGGATATCAAAATCTTCTCCAGCTTTCCACCCGCTCCTACCTGGAGGGTTTCTACTACAAGCCGCGGATCGATGACGAGCTTCTCCAGCAGTACAACCGTGGCCTAATTGCCCTTTCCGGCTGTATGGGAGGGCAGATACCCCGGCTCATTCTGGACGGTCAGTTGGATACGGCCCGGGAAAAAGCGTTGTACTACAATGAACTGTTTGGAAAGAACAACTTCTATCTCGAGATTCAGAATCAGGGCATACCGGAACAGAAGACCATTCTTTCCGGACTCTCGGGACTATCCAAGCAGACAGGGATCCCTCTGGTGGCCAGCAACGACATTCACTACACAAATAAGGAGGATGCCTACGCCCAGGATATTCTGATCTGTATCGGGACCGGTAAGAAGGTCAGCGAGGGTAAACGCCTTAAATTCGCCTACCCTGAGTTTTATTTCAAGAGCCGGGAAGAGATGGCTCTTGCTATCCCTGAGTTTCCCGAAGCGCTGAAGACGACCAGAGCCATCGCCGAGATGTGCAATCTTGATATTCCCCTCCCGGGACCGCTGCTGCCGCACTACGAGGTCCCGCAGGGTTATACCCTTGAGAGCTATTCGTCCGAACTGGCCCACCGTGGTCTCAAGGAACGCTACCCCAACCCAAGCCAGGAAATCCGAGATCGCCTGGAATATGAGCTTTCCGTCATCAACTCGATGGGCTACATGGGGTATTTCCTCATCGTCTGGGATTTTATTCATTTTGCGCGGGAAAAAGGGATACCCGTGGGACCGGGCAGAGGCTCCGGGGCCGGTTCTCTGGTAGCCTACGCACTGAAGATCACCGACATTGACCCCCTAAAATATGGGCTGCTGTTCGAACGCTTTCTTAATCCGGATAGGATCTCTATGCCGGATTTCGATATTGACTTCTGCTACGAGGGACGATCGGCGGTAATCGACTATGTTCTACGTAAATACGGAAGTGACCGGGTTGGGCAGATCATCACCTTTGGTACATTGAAAGCCCGTGCGGTCATTCGGGATGTAGCCCGGGTGTTGGATTTTCCCTATGCAGAAGCCGATGCCATCGCCAAGCGGGTACCCATGGGACCGAAGATGAATCTGCGAACCGCCATGAAGTTGGACCCGGAACTGTCGCAGATGGCCTCGAAGGGGGAGAACTATAAAAATCTTCTAGATGCCAGCCTGAAGCTGGAAGGCTTACACCGTCACGCTTCGACCCATGCGGCGGGAATCGTGATCAGCCAGCGGGATTTGACTCACTATGTACCACTATATCGGGATCCAAAGACTCTGACCGTATCTACCCAGTACTCCATGGACTATCTGGAAGACTGCGGCCTGGTGAAGATGGACTTTCTGGGTCTCAAGACCCTCACCATCATCAAGAACACCATCCAGCTTCTCGAACGGGGAGGGGTGGATCTGGATATCACTCAAATCCCGGAAAATGATCCCGAGACCTTTCGACTTCTCGGTGACGGCCGCAGTACCTGCATCTTTCAGTTTGAGAGTCAGGGGATGCAGGAGATCCTGAGGAAATCCAAGCCCACATCGATCCCCGATTTGATTGCCTTGAACGCCCTGTATCGTCCCGGTCCGATGGAGTATATAGACCAATTCATCGATGCCAAGACCGGAAAAAAGCAGATCCAATACCCCTTGCCGGAACTCGAACCGATCCTCAAAGAAACCTACGGAGTGATTGTATATCAGGAGCAGGTGATGGAGATCGCCCGTCAGGTCGGGGGGTACTCCTTGGGGGAGGCGGATATCCTTCGCCGCGCTATGGGCAAGAAGAAGGTGGATGTTATGGCCCGGCAGAAGGTAAAGTTCCTAAAAGGCGCCGTGGCCAAGGGATACTCGAGTGCCCAGGCGGAGAAGATCTTCGAGCTCCTCGTGCCCTTTGCCGGGTATGGGTTCAACAAGTCCCACGCAGCGGCCTATTCCCTGCTGGCCTATCAGACCGCCTACCTTAAAGCGAACTATCCGGCGGAGTTCATGGCAGCCAACCTGACCAACGAAATCAACTCCACGGATAAATTGTCCGAATACATATCCGAAGCCCGTGCCATGGGATTGGAGGTTCTGCCGCCGGATATCAATCTATCCGAACAGGATTTCACGGTCCGGGATGGAAAGATCGTTTACGGGCTTCGGGGCATAAAAAACGTCGGTAGTGCGGCGGTGGACCATATCCTCGAAGAGCGAAACAGCGGCGGGGAGTTCAAAGACCTTCTGGGATTCTTGAAACGTCTCGACCTGAAGACCGTCAACCGCAAAGTCGTGGAAACACTGATCCGCTGCGGTGTCTTCGATAGTCTCGGCGCCACCAGAGCCTGCTTGCTCAATAATCTGGACAGGATACTAGAGACGGTGAACGGCTACAAGGAAATCCAGAAATACGGGCAGACCACGCTTTTTGACCCCTTGGAGATCGAGGAGGCTCCTCTGACTCTTGATCCGTACGAGGAATGGCCGGTCCTTGAAATGCTCACCCATGAAAAACAGAATCTGGGTTTCTATTTTTCCGGTCACCCCCTCGACAAATACAGGAAACATATTCAAAATCACGGGAACCTCGATCTCAGTAGATCTTCCGGCGCGTCTACACAGAGCACGTACACGGTGATCGGTATCTTGAAGGAGATACGGGAAATCACCACCAAAACGGGCCGGCTCATGGCCTTCGCCCAACTGGAGGATTTTCGCGGCACTATCGAGTTGGTATTGTTTTCCGATGTGTACGAAAAAACCAGAGAACAGTTGGCGGAGGACAGCGTCGTAGCGGTGCGGGGGCGAATCGATAAAAGCCGGGGCGATCCCAAGCTGATCGTTGAATCACTGCTTGATCCGGAAGGATTGAAAGAACAGGCCGCTCGGGCGATCCACGTGCGCTTTACCGCCGACGGAGTTAGAGAGGAACAGTTCCTCAGACTTCGGGATTTTATAGTAGGGCGACCGGGGGGCTGCGGGGTGTATTTTCATATTCAGGGAAATGGCGACAGCGGGGATATCGTGATCAAGGCCTCCCCCCACATTACCCTGTCGGCGCAGGATCAGGTACTGGCGGAGGTTCGCGACCATCCGTTGGTGGAGGAAGTATGGAAAGAGTAACGGTAGGCCTGGTTGGCCTGGGCATCGTTGGTAGCGGTTTCTACTCGCTGATGAAACAAAACGGCGACCATTTTGCCAGGAAAATGGGCACATCCGTGGAGATCACAAAAGTCGCGGAGATTGATACGGCCAGGGCGAAAAAACAGGTCTCCAAGGATGTCCTTGTCGATGACTACCGTCGCGTCATCGAAGATGACGAGATCCAGGTCGTGATCGAGCTGGTCGGCGGCACAGGGATCGCCTACGACATTATCCGATCCGCGATCGAGCGGGGGAAACATGTGATCACCGCCAACAAAGCGTTGCTTGCTTTGCGGGGTGCGGAGTTGTTCGCCCTGGCCCGGGAGAAGCAGGTCGAGCTGAAGTTTGAAGCTGCTGTGGGAGGTGGAATCCCGATCATCAAGGTGGTTCGGGAGAGCCTGGTCGGCAACCGGATCGGCAAGGTCATGGGTATCCTCAATGGAACCTCGAACTACATTCTCACTCAGATGAGGGAAAAACAGCTGCCCTTCGAGCAGGCCTTGAAAGAGGCTCAGGGCGCAGGTTTCGCCGAAGCCGACCCCACTCTCGATGTGGGTGGCGGGGATGCGGCTCACAAGATCAGCCTTCTGGCCAGCTTTGCCTTCGGCGGTTGGGTGGACTTTCAGCAGATCCTCTGCGAAGGAATCACCGCCGTGACGCCGGGGGAGATCGAGTTTGCCGCCTCGGCAGGCTTCTCGGTCAAGCTTATTGCCTCGGCCCTGCTCGTCGACGGGAAACCCGCGGTAACCGTGTTTCCCGCTCTTATCCCGGCCCAGCACCCGCTGAGCTCGGTGCGAAACGAGATGAATGCGGTATTCGTGGAATGCGATTTTCTCGGACCCGCACTGTTTTTGGGTCGGGGGGCGGGGGGCAATGCTACCGCATCATCCGTCGCTTCGGACCTGGGAGATCTTGTTCAGGCTTTGGTGCTGCACGCCAAGGGGGGAGGGTATCCCTTCGATCCCCGCCGCACTCTGGAACTGTATCCGGATCAGAAGATGGAGTACCGGTTTTTCTTTCATTTCATCACGGAGAATCGCCCGGGGATCTGGGCAGCCGTGACAGGCTGCCTGGCGGAGAACGGCATCAATATCGAATCGGTGCATCAGAAATGGGAGGATCGCAGCAAGCCTTCCGATCTGTACATCCTTGTTGACGAGGCCAGGGAAGAGCAGGCCAAGAAAGCCCTTCGGGAGGTCTGCTCGGCATCGGGGATCTCTTCGGATTCTCGATTCTACAGGATCCTGCCGCTGTAGAGTGCGACCGGAGGCTTATTACATCTTTAATAGAGGAGGTGGGTTTTGTCTATCTGGCGTTTTTTGACAGGAGTCATCTATGTTTACATGATTCTGCTGGTTTTACGCATTCTTCTGTCCTGGATTCGGGGCGCAGTGTACGGCAAGCCCTGGGAGCTGCTGGTCCGAGTCACCGATCCCTACCTGTCTTTGTTCTCTCGTATTCGCTTCCTTCGTCAGGGCATGTTCGACTTCACCCCGATCGCGGCGATCCTAACCCTTGTTGTCGCTCTCAACGTGATCCAGTCGATTCAACGATTCGGGACGATTACGGTGGGCAGATTTCTGGGCATCGTGACCGGCGCTGTTTGGTCCGGCCTGGCCTTCCTGCTCGTTCTGGTTTTGATACTGGCAATCGTCCGGGCGATCGTGACGGCTCTCCGTCCCGGTCAGGAGACCCAGATCACCAGTGCGGTTGGAATGATGGTAGAGCCGGTGGTGTCTCTGGTACGCAGGATTCTCCCCGCACGACGTCCCCTGACCGATCGCCAGTACCTCTACCTGACGATCGCTTTTCTCTTTGTCGTCCGTCTTCTCGGCGGGTATCTTGTCGGTTTGCTGATTAGGTTTTTCTACACTCTGCCGATCTGACCTGATGTATCTTCACGAATACCGACAGGGGGTCGAGGAGATTCACGGAATCGGTCCGGTACTTCGACGGCGCTTCGAAGCCCTCGGTATTCTCACCGTCGCCCAGCTTCTGAGGCATTATCCCAGGGAGTATCAGGACCGCCGCAGCCGGGACAACCTGGCTATGGCGAGCCAGAAGGAGCGGGTGAACGTTCTGGTTAGAGTTCGCTCCCGCGTTTGGATGGGCAAAGGCTACAGGAAAACGTTGAAAGTGATCGTGGAGGATGACACCGCTCAGGCCGCTCTGCTGTGTTTCGGACGCAGCTATCTCTCTCGCCTATTTCTTCCAGGAACTGTGTTCTGGGTATGGGGCAGATTTCAAATGCGGCGTACAGAGCTTCAGGCGAGTGACTTTGAAATCGAGGCCTATGAACCGGGACGGGAGAGCGCCGAGTATGCCAAGATCCTGCCGGTTTATCCTCTGACCGAGGGTTTGAGCCAAAATGCGGTCCGCCAGGTCATGGCCAGAGCTCTGGAGAAGGTTGGAACAAACCTGAAGGAGGAGCTGCCCCTGCCCTTGAGGGAACGTCGGGGCTGCCTGCCAAAAAGCCGGGCCCTTCAGGGCATACACTTCCCCGAATCCTCGGAGCAGCTCGAACAGGCACGGCTATCCCTGGTCTACGAAGAACTCTTGCACCATCAACTGCTGCTGGGTTGGAATCGGCTCGCCCGCCGCTGCGTTCAGCGTTCTCGATCCAAACATCATGGGACTCTCAAAGCAGCCCTGCTGGATCGGCTGCCCTTTGCCCTCACTACCGATCAGCTTCGGTCCTTGAGCGAAATCGAGGCGGACCTGTTCTCCTCCCATCCAAGCATGCGCCTGCTTCAGGGCGAGGTTGGCAGCGGTAAAACCCTGGTCGCCCTGGCGGCGGCATTGTCGGTGATCGAGGCTGGAGAGCAAACAGCCTTCCTGGCGCCGACGGAGCTTCTGGCCCGGCAGCACGGGGACAATGCGGCGGG
>Ga0307379_10004249_pt1 | contig 20526 bp, 16 predicted proteins | sample UN2MG_FD_202237 | JGI IMG/M metagenome (GOLD analysis project Ga0307379, IMG submission 202237) | Soil microbial communities from Risofladan, Vaasa, Finland - UN-2 | ecosystem: Environmental > Terrestrial > Soil > Coastal area > Acid sulfate soil | place: Finland: Risofladan, Vaasa | collected... | reverse complement strand
CCGACCGGTGCAGGGACGCGCCGAACGCCAGCACGATCCGCCCCGCCAACAGCTTCCCAGCCCGGCCGCGCTCAACCTCTGCGCCCGTCATCCCCAACAACCAGCGGCAGTGCCATTCGTGTCAGGATGATTTTACGGCACCGGTTAGAGACGACGAAGGTGTCATACCAGTCCCAGGATGACTCCCCCGTTTCCCGAGCCGCGCCACACGCTGCAAACGGCGACACACTTTCCGAGCCGCGACCGTCAGGGAGCGGAGCCCCTCCGTCCTCTGCGAAGAGCACCGTAGGGCAGGTCGTTCCGCCGAAGGCGGGTTGACCTGCCGCCAGGCTCGCCACCAACCAGTCCGCGTGGTCGGCTTCAGCCGACTGGCTTTTGCCACCAACTTCAGTTGGTGGAGCACTGTAGGGCAGGTCGTTCCGCCGAAGGCGGGTTGACCTGCCGCGAGGCTCGCCACCAACCAGTCCGCGTGGTCGGCTTCAGCCGACTGGCTTTTGCCACCAACTTCAGTTGGTGGAGCCCGACCCTCCAACATCACTTCCATTCTACCAGCCGGCTTCAGCCGGGCTTCTCCAACCGGGTGCATGACACTTCAGGCGGGGCCACACAGTCGAAAGTCCGCGGACCGGTTGTCAGGGATGCACGGCTGGAAGTCCGCGGAGCGGACGACGGAATTTAGCCCAGGGCGATGCGAGGCGAGCCCTGGGTCGGCAGTGCCCATACGAACGGGAGCCCCCGGAAGGGGCGACGGAAGCACCGTAGGGCAGGTCGTTCCGCCGAAGGCGGGTTGACCTGCCGCAAGGCCTCACAGGACGCCCAATCGGCATAGACAAACTGTAACCGGTATCAGTCGTCGCCGTCTGACGGCAGATACGTCTCTTTGATCGCCTGCCGCACGTCCGGTGTGATGATGTACCGCACCACCAGAAATCCCGCGATGACCAGTACGATCAGGTAGATCAGGTAGAAAACCTTGCGTTTCCCCTTGGGTATAAGCATCGCCGCCCCCCGCCGAGTCCAGCCCCACTGCCCGCGCCGCTGTAAGTACGATTGATCGCGGCGCTGAGATCAGACTAACCGCTCTCAGCCTCGCACGGAACCCGCCCGATCAATCGTTGCCAGCCCGTCGGCCCTCCGCTACAAGACCGGTCACGGCCATGAACCCGGAACCAGATCCCGCAACGAACGACGCCGCCGCCCAGCGCCGCGCCTGGACCGGCGCCACGCTCCGACGTCTCGTCTGCGCCCTGGCCCTGGTGCCCATCGTGCCGGCCACCGCCTTCATCGCCGCCGCCTGCTGCGAACAATGGCTCGGCCGCACCGGTTTCGACAACACCCGCTGGACAAACCTCTTTACGGCCGTCGTCACCGTCGCCGCCTCCGTCCTCATCTGGCGAAAGCTGATCCTCTGGACGCTCGGCCGCACCGCCCTCACCGCCCTGGTCGCCATGATCCCCTTCGTCCAGGTGGTCTACGCCCAACCGCTCTGGGACGCCGGCTGCGTGGCCAACGAAATCCTGCGCACCGGCCAGGAGCAGGTCAGCATCGGCCTCTACGTCTGGGCCGCGGTCTGGGTCTGGTGGGGTTGGGAGCGCTGGCCGCTACGGACGAGTAAACAAACCGCTGCCGAAAGGAGGCCCAAAATGCCACCGGTGGCCAAACGCATCGTCGCGTCGATGGGAACCATCCCCTTCGCCGTCGGCCTGTTCTTCATCGTCATCCAGGTCTATGAAGACCTCTTGAGTCTCCCGGCACGCGTCGGTTGGCCGGCCTCATTCGCCACCACCGCAGTAGCAGCAGTCGCCGCCTGGATCCTCATCTGGCGAACCCGCGTAGCCTGGACCGCCCCGGTCATCACCTGGACAATCGCAAGCGCTGCCCTCCTTCTCGGCGTTCCGTCCGCCGCCACCTTCTTCCTGCCCGACGTGGGCAACGTGGCCGCCACGACCCTCGGCTTCCTCCCACCCATCGGCTGGGGCGCCTGGATGGCCGCCACCATGTGGCGCTGGCCCATGCGGGCCGTCATCGACCCCACCACCGCCGCCCCCAGGTGCACCCGCTGCCAATACCCCCTCACCGGATTGTGCCACACCCGCTGCCCCGAGTGCGGCCACGAACCCACCCTCGACGAACTCTGGTCCGCAACCGCCGAAGCCGCCCTATGAGATCAATTCCCGGATGACTCTGCCGTTTCCCGAACCACGAACGGAACCCGTCCCGATGGCGTCGGAAGTTCGCATACCGTGTAGCATGCTCACGCCCGCGGCGGGTGGCATGTTCACGCTCGCGTGAGCATGGGCAGCTTGGCAGGACGCATCTCGATGCACCTCTCTCCTGAAAGCTGATGGCTGAAGGCTGACGGCGGATAGCTGCCGTTGCGTGCGTCGCATGCGCACGCCCACGTGAGCATGGACGGTTCGGTTGAGTGTGGCACCGGTTTCCCAACCGGCGTGCGAGGCGGGCGGTTCCTACGCCAGCTCGGCACGGTGCATCGCAATGCACGTCTCTCCTGATAGCTGACGGCTAATGGCTCACAGCCGATAGCTGCCGTCGCGTGAGCAGGACCAGGCCGCTGGTCACCGTGAGCGCGCAGACCAACCTCCCCATGTGCATGCCTTGCTCCTTTCGGTAGAACGGAGGTGTTGGAAGCTCCGTGCCTATTTGTTGCGTCAGGCTTTGCCGCGCCTAACGCCTTCGTCTCAGCACTGCAATCGCTCCGAGCGCAAGCAACGTCAGCGACGTCGGTTCGGGAACCGCGTCAAGCGTGAAGCTCAGCATCCCGTCGGCCGTCGCCGCACTGCCTGGTACATACGGGTCGTTTGAGATTGAATAGTAATAATGCAGTTCATACTCGATCCCGGGCTGAAGCGTGCCCGTCAGACTTCCGGCCTCCTCAGACACTAAGTCTCCGCCGGCCTGCCCCAGCGTGAAGCTCTCGTCAGGGGTTGCGTTGCTCTCATGGCGTCCACGGTACAGGTGTACCGAGTCAGGGTATGTCGAGGTGTCCGTCAGCCTGACGGAAAGGTCACTGTATCCGCTTCCAGAAAGAACGAACGAGCCTTCGATCGCATAGTGCAGGGGCTCCGACAAGGTGAAGCTGATGCCGCCGAAACTGCGCGCCGCCGACTCCGATCCGCTGCGCTCGTGGTCGAACACGAAGTCAAAGGAGGCCCAGTCATCACCATTTGCGAACTCGTATGTTCCTTGCGCAGAGGTCGATCCATCGACGGCACTCAAAACTTCGCTATACGGAAGAATGACCGTCGTGTTTTCCACGTTCGTTTCGGGCCCAAGTGCGTCCTGAACCTGGTGGGCCAGACCCCAGGAATCCACCACGATCTCCCCCCTGGCCACCGGCGCCCCCACCGCCACCAGCGAGACAATTGCCAACGTAATGACGTTCATGGGTTTCCTTGTCCTACCTCCGCGCAAGCAAGAACAGAAATCAGAGAATAAGCCCACCTCTTTCATCGCCCCCGTCCCGCCGGATGCCGCGTCTGCGCCGCAACTGGTCACCGGTCTTCCACTCGTCTCAACGCCCGACATGAACTGCACGCGCACCGACGACCTGCCATTCTTTCTATAGCGAGCAACGAGGCGTCACCGAGCGACCGGACAGATGTGTGCTCATCGGCGCCCCGGCTGTCGTCTTCACGCCGCCGTGTCCGCGCCCCTGACCCCGACCACACTGCGTAGGCGCACCCCCAACCCTTCTATTCTACTCATCCGCGCATGTACGTCAAGCCACAATTGGACAATTCCACCCCTACGTCTGCACGTCAGCCCCCTATTCGATCCGTACACTTTCACCAACTTAACACATACGCTAGTGCATAATAGCCCCCTCCGCCCACCGGGCCACATCCACCCCGCCAACACCGCCCGAATGAAGGAGCGTCAATGCTTCCCGTAATTCAGTGCCGTTCCTTTTCGCTGGGCATAGATATAAGCCTCCAGCGCTCGCATCCGCGGATCATCCGGCTCGAAACGCTCACCTCGCACCGGATGCTGAATGCACCAGTTAATCATGTCGCGCAGAAGCGCCACCCGACCCATCTGCGGCTGAAACTTCGGATACGTCTCCGGGTGAGTGTTGGCCCCGTCCGGGTGACACATGTCACACGACACCGCCACCGTGCTCCCCAGGGCCGTCGCATCGTGGAAGATGCGCGAGCCCTCCACCGCCATCTTCTCGGTCTCCCGCGCCCACATCAGAAGGTCGCGCTCCGTGTACTGGCCGTACGTGTGCCCCTCGCCCTGCCCGCCCTTCAGCAGATCGGAATTGTCGGCCGGCGGTTGAATGGCGTGCCGCTCTTTCTCGGCGGCCACCCAGTCGTCCACCTCCTGCGGATTCTTGCGCTTCCACTGGTCCATGTGCGAGTCCGCGACCTTCTGCCCTTCCCCTTCGTCGGCCTTCGCGCCCTGGTCCGCGGCCACCTGATTGGCATGAGTCGTCCACAACGCGACCACCAGCAACACGCATGCGACACCCACTATGGTCGTCCAGATTCCTGTGTTCATGTCCCTGCTCCTCTCTTTAATAGCTCGGCCGGTTCGGTCTGGGAGGCACCGCTTCCTTGCCCCAACTTGACGTGTACGCCCGCCCGACGGTCACCGGATTCCGGTTCCAGAAATTGTAGACCTTGTCCACCAGCCCGTCGGGGTGAACGCGCACTTCCCCGTCGCCGCAGCCGTCCTGCGGATTGAACGGATCGGGCCGCGCCATCTCGATGGTCAGTTCCGGCATCCCCTCGGGCGCATACGGCCAGGGCCAGGCCGTGGCCAGCAAACCGTGAAAGTGAATGTTGCCGATGCGGTTGGTGAGCATCTGGTGTGTATGACCGTGAATGACCACGACGTTCTTGAAACGCTTCAGGATCGCCTGCACCTCGTCGGCGTCGTCCGTCCAGAAGTTCCAGTTCTTGTACAGCTTGTACAGCGGCGAGTGAGAGAAAACGACCAGCGGCGTATCGTCGGCGTACTTCGCCAGGTCCTCCTTCAACCACCCCCTCTGTTGCTCGCCGACCGTGAACGACCGCTGCAGGCCGTTGTCCAGACCCGCCACCGTCCTCATCCGCTGCATGGGCGTCATCTTCCGCGCCGTCCAGAAGTCCTCCTCGATGATGCTCAGCAGTTTCACAAAATGCACGCCCTTGTGGTCCCAGGATTCGATAGGCTCCCCGAACAGCGCCCGCCACTTCTCACCCATGTCCAGATACCAGTCGTGTTCGCCCACCATGATCTTGAGCGGCGCCTTCAGGTTGCCCAGAATCTCCGCCCCCAGATCGAGCTCCTTCGCCTGGCCGAGCTGGGCCAGGTCGCCTCCGTAGAACACGAAGTCCGGCTGCGGATCCATGTTATTCACGTCATCCACCGCCCGCATCAGGGCCCGGACAAACCGATCATTAATGTCCTTCTCATAAAGGTGAGAGTCGGAAATGTACGCGAAGCGGAACGAGCCCGACTCTCCCTGTGGCTCCGCCCCGTAAGCGACACTCACCGGCTGGAACGAGAACGGATACGCCAGCCCGTGCGCCGCCGCCGCCCCGAACGCCGCCGCCGACACCTTCAGGAAAGATCGCCGATCCAGACGCTTCAGGGACTCATAGAACTCCTGACGCTCTGCCATGTACTTCGTTTCAACGCTCTTGTGTTTCGGTTGCATGAGATCGCTCCGCTCACTTCTGGATTCGGTCCTCGAACGCCAGCTTCTTCCGGTTGGCCATCGCTTCGTCACGGAACGGGCGATCCTTCTGCGCCTTGGCCCGCTGCTGGTCCATCTGCCGCCGGTTCTCCTCTGCGAAACGATCGTCCGTCAGCGCGAACAGGAAGGCCACCACCTGATCGATCTGCTTCTCGCTCAGGGCCAGCGGCTCCATGCCCCCGTCCAGAAACAGGTTGGCCTCGCCACCCTTGTTGTAGTGATCCATCACGTCCCACAGCGTCGCCAGAGTCCCGTCGTGCATGTACGGCTGCGTGATCCCGATATTCAGAAGCATGGACGTCCGAAACGCGCCGATGTCCGAACGGTTCTTGGTCACCATGAAACGCCCCAGTTCGCTCATGTCCGTCGCCAGGGCCAACTCCTCCAGCTTCGCCTCCGACGGGTCCGCCTGCAGCGCCTTCACACCATCGCGAACGAGTTGTTCGAAGTCCCGGTGCCGGGCCGACACGCCGACGTTGTGAAACCGATTGTCCGTCCCCAGCGGGTTCGACGGGTTCATGTGGTGGCAGCTCACGCACCGGGCCTCTTCATTAAACAGCCGCCAGCCCTCCCGAGCGTCCGCCGAGATGGCCTCCTCCTCACCCTCCAGGAACCGCCGGAACGGTGAGTCCAGAAACACCATCGTTCGCTCGAACGCCCCCATCGCCCGGCCCATGTCCTCGTAATTCACCTCCCCCCCGTATGCCTCCGCGAACATCTTCTTGTATTCCGGGTCATCGCCGATGGCCTTCGCCGCCGACTCCCCGTCGGCAAAGCCCATCTCGATCGGGTTGATGATCGGCATCCGGGCCTGATGGTCCAGCGTCGGCGACCGACCGTCCAGAAACACCGTCTGCAGCAACGCCGCGTTCATCGTGGTGGGCGCGTTTCGCCGACCGAGCTGATCCCCGATGCCCTCCGAAACCGCACGCTGATCCGTGAACGCACGAGTCACGTCGTGACACGTCGCGCACGAAACCGTCCCGTCCTTCGAAAGCCGCTTGTCAAAAAACAGTTTCTTCCCCAACGCCACTCGCGCGGGAGTCATCTTGTTGTCGGCCGGAATGAACGCCTCCCACACCACCGGGTCCAGACCCACCGGCACCGCCGTCACGTCCACCTCCCCAAGCAGCGCCTCGAACGCACGCTCCTGGTACGCCATGCTCGCCGCACCGTGCTCGGCCTGGGGAACCTGCCCAACAGCCTGACCGCCCGCCACCAACACACAGAACACCGCGACGGCCCCCGCGGCCACAACCCCACCGAGCACAGGCCGGCGAACACTCCCGCCATACCGTCCAACCTCGGCCCCTCCGAAGCAGGCTCCCAACCGCCGGCGGCGCGCGCGGCGCCGCAATCCATCCGCTCGCTCACTCATGACCGCCTCCTTTCATCACTCGTCCAAACCGGAATCTCATGATTCAGACCTCCCTTTTCTGCTCCGACCTCGCGTTGTTCCGCTCGCCGGTCGCCCGGCGCCGTCCTTCTTCCTTCCGCCTGCCGGACCCGCCCGCCTGCCCGCCTTCCTGCGACACGCGGCGCAAACACCGCGCAAATGGATGTGAAACTCCTGAACCTCGAAACCCTTCGTCCGCACGCTGGGCAGCGCCATCCCGTTCAGCCGCTCGTCCTCGATATCCGTGATGCCGTCGCACTGCAGGCACACCAGATGGTGGTGCTGGCGAATCTTCGGGTCGAAGCGGATGGCCGCCCCCGGGTGGCAGACCTTGCTGATCACACCGACGCCAACCAGCGTCTTCAGCACCCGGTACACCGTCGTCCTGGACACACCCGGTATCCGGTCGCCCACCAGCCCGTAGACCTGGTCGGCCGTGGGGTGGTCCTCACGGTCAAGCACCGCCTCCAGGATCGTCCGCCGCTGCACGGTCATCGACAGACCCTGCTCCCGGCAGAGTCCCTCGAAACGCCGAAGCCGCGCAACCTTCTCCTGCGACCGCACCTCTGCACGCCTCTCTGACGGCCCCTGCCCCCCCGCCTGCGACTCTGTCCTCAACCGACCCCGCAGCCCGCGTTTTCAACCGACCCCGCGCCCGCCCGACGACCGCACCAGCGCTCGCTCTGATCGGCCCAACGCCCGCAGCGGTCACCCGACTGGCAACCGCACCTGCTTCCGTTCTGATCGGCCCAACGCCCGCAGCGGCCCCGAGCCGCTGACCGTGCCTCGCACCGCACCGGCCACCGACCCACTGCCTCTATTGGTAATCTATACCAAAAAAACACCCTGTCAAACCCCCGCCGGGTGCCACTGGCGGTTGCCCCATCCTTCGCGCAGCGAAGACCGGGTGCCCCACCTCCTTGCGAGGTGGGGGAGCCGATGATCCTGAAACGTAGCCCGGTAGGGTGGGCGAAGTCCGCCGCAGGCGGACGCAACCCACCACCTCCCTCTCCGCGGCGAACGTCTTGCCTTTGCCTTCGCCACTCTGAACTCCCCTCCCCCTTCCCCGTGCGTGCATGACACTTCAGGCGGGGGCACGCAGTTGAAAGTCCGCGGAGCGGACGATGGAGTATAGCCCAGGGCGATGCGAAGCGAGCCCTGGGTCGGCAGTGCCGATACGAAGGCGAGCCCCTGGAAGGGGCGGAGGAAGCGCCGGGTGCCTTTTGCCAGCCTCCCCAGCTTGGCCGCGACTCTGCTGCGATCTTCCGGACACAACGGGCCCGCCACTCAAACGACCGCCACGGCCGGGTATCGCCTGCGATAGAAATGCCCCTTGTGGCGGCGAAGCAGGTATTCAAGCCAATACTCCGGCACCGGCTCCGGCAGGCGGAATGCGGTTCGAACAGATTCCGAGCCATGCTCCGCCACAACCCGGCGGACAAACGCTGGACTGATCGAATCCGACTCTATGAACCCCTGGATCGCGTCCTCCTCCTCGCGCGTCACCTCGTGGCCCCGACGTCGGAGACCGGCAACCAGGGTGTCGAATCCGGTCATGATCTCCCTGCCCTCAACCGGGCTGAGGAACACTCCGATGCCCCCGTCATGCTCGCGCAGATCAGCAGGAATCTCCATCTCGGCCTTGCCCCGTTTCAGCCCATGCTTGCGAATGGCCTGTTCAATCTGGTCGCGCGGTTGCGATTCCCAGGCGGCACGAAGCTCCTTCTGCCAGTCGGCCGCCATGGTCAGTCCGTCAGGGTATATGACCAAGTCAGTTCCGTGGTAGGCTAGACTGGCTGCGTGCAGACTGGCTGCCCGTTGCAGCACCTGGGCTCGATACTCGTCCCAGAATCGGCAGACAATCTGCGAGCTCTGTCTCTTCATCGTCTCCCGCAGTTCACCTTCGTTGATCGGCGCTGTCCTGTCCCACATCTCCTGCTCGCCGGACCAGTACCAGACACCCCGCCACGGCACAACGCTGCCGAACACCAGTTGCTCTTGCTTGAAGGGATGATTCGGCATGTCGATTCGGATTCGGTACGGCTGACGGCTGACGACGTTTGTAGCATCCAGATGGCTGTCGCTCACGCCGTCGAGCCGATAGAACGATGCGTGTCGTTCGTGCCATCCTCGCAGCTGCTTCCGGTCTTCGTCGGAGATGGCAAGGACTCCAGCCAGGATGTCGATGGCCCCCAGCCCCGACCAGCGTGTGCACTCTTGGCACAGGAAGTCGTCTACGGTGCTGACGTTCCAACGGCCGCGATTGTGCTCGGCCAGATAGTCCCCGAAGTGCAGCCGGAACATGTACGAGCACGTCCCCAGCCAGATCAGCTTGCGCTTGATCTCCCAGCCCCACTCGTTCGGACTCTCGAGAAAGGCCCTGATGCCGGAGCCCCGGGGCACCGAGTGGAACGCGTCAACGAGGAAGGCGTGTGCCGCCTCGGCCAGGCGCGCCAGGTCGCCGTGGTGTGGCGAAGCGACCAGCCCGGGTCTCAACTCGGGGGACACGATCCAGAGCAGATGCTGAACCTTGGCGAGGGTGACGCCTTTCGCGGGCTCATCCGATCGCGCGAAGGGCAGCGCCACGCCGAAGAGCTCACGGTTGTAGCGTTCGTACGCCTCCCAGAGACCGATTCCATTATGAACGTCCTCGGCGAATTCCACCAGGATCTCGGCCAGTATCGTCGTCTCTGGCTTGCGCAGGCGAAGTGTGCCGTCGCGGAAGCTGCACTGCGTATCGGATAGGAGCTTCTGGAGTGCTTTGCACAACCGAAACAGGTGGCCATCACCTGCACCACGAAGTCCTTCTGGTCGATACCGACGCATCAGCGGCCTATGGTCTGTGGGTCGGCGAACCGCGCCCCCGACCCCCGCATCACGTTACAGTCGTGACCGGTCATTATGCCACCAAGGACGCCCGATTCCATCCCCCTTTTGCGCCGAGTGCCACACAGTTCAAAGTCCGCGGAGCGGACGATGGAATCTAGCCCAGGGCGATGCGAACCGAGCCCTGGGTCGGCAGTGCCGACACGAAGGCGAGCCCCTGAAAGGGGCGCCGGAAGTGCCGGGTGCCACTGGCAGCTCGCCTGCCACTGTGTGCCCAGTCGGTCGCAGTGCCCAATGGTCAGCGGTCGGCCCTGCTCAGCCCTGGCATTGCTCCCCCGCTCGGCCTCTCTTTCCGGCGCCGCTACCATCCTCTGCAAGGTTACGCACGACAAGTAGAGCAAAGCCAGACGAGCCTAGGCCAAAGGTCGCCAAGAACGAAAGGGCGATAAGCCATTTTGCGATGCCTCGCAGTCTCCAGATGCGATCCCCGGATTCGTATCCGAACACAGCAAAGAGGTCCCGCGCGGTGCCACTCTTGGCCACACCAGATGAAACGGCCGCCTCTGCTTCGTCGGTAAGCGCAAAACCTGTGACCTCGTAGAGGTCTTCATCGAGACGTACCACCCAAGAACTCAGCAGCAAGGTGTAGACGAGTAGGCAAATCGCGCCGACGACAAGGCAAGTGATCGACGCTTTCCGAAGCCCAACTGACGTGCTCGTTCGTGCAAGCAAAAAGGCCAAGAGGACGCCAACAATGGCAACAGAAAAGCCTACAAGCTGCACACCACGTGGCCAAGGGGGGATCAGCTCTGGAAACATGCCCCCGGCGGCAGGCAGCAGCGCCGCCAAGCCCATCGCAGCGCCGGAGACCGACTTGCACTGACTCAAGAAGGCCTTGAAATGCTCCAGCTCTTCCCTGGCAGCTGACTTAGCGCATGGTCCTGCCGGTGGCGTCATTGCTCCTGAATCTCGATACTCACGGCTTCCCCCGTACAATCGTAGCAACCCTCCCCCGTTTTGGTCGCGCCGCGCCACGACTGGAACACGTAACTCGCCCGTTCAAGTTCTGTTATGGTCATCGTCGGCTCCGCCAGCGTATAGAACCGATCCTCGTCGGCGTCCGGCACTTTGGCATAGCGGATCGTCGCGCCGTTCCCTCGGGAGGTCGTTATAGTGACGGTGCAATCCGTGTTTGCAGCCGCCAGACAGACATGGTGTGCAAAGCGCGCGAATCGGGCGAGGAACCTATCCTCGGCCGACGCGTCTCCGGCGTATGCCTTGCATGCCAAAGGTTTGAGTACCGTCTCCCAGTAGTATTCGTATGTGGCGTCCTTCTTATTCAACTCCCCCCGGGCGTGCAAGTCCATAAAAAGATCGTCTGCGCAAAGACAGCGCGTGATGACCGGATGCGCGTCGCAGAGGTTTGCGGACGTAAACAGGTAAGGGCGTAGGGTCGCTGCAAAAACAGTGGCCTCGGCGGACAACGCCGCGACTGAGACGTCCACGGGGCCATACCTTGGCGAGATCGAAGCCAGTTCCTGGACCCGGGCCTTGTAGCGTCTCCGTGCTTCGGGCAGCTCTGGTGGGCTGGACCAGGAGCCAGTAGGTATCCACAGGGCCCGGGGGGAACCACAGGAAGGCGCGCCAACCGCCACCAACGCGGTCAAAGACAAAAACAGGCTGCGATTCATCGCACTCGTTCTATCCCACCAAGGCCTCACAACCGCGACCTCAGCATGCTGGAAAGTACTATCTCCGAGGGAGCAGGCAGGAGCAAGAGGGGCACGCTTGCGAGGAGCGCGGGGTCAAGCTTACGTCTTCCAGCTATTGCTGCCTCGCTCGAGGTGCCAGCGTGCCCCCAGCCCCTATTCGAGCGTCAGCCGGGCAGCCGGCCAACGCGCCGGATGAGCGCCTGATAGGCGATCCCTCAGCGCTCCATGCGTAGACACCTGGACACGGTAACACGCTACCGCAGACCGCCCACTCCGTCAACAAGTAACCCTAATTCGCTTCCCCCTCCGCTCTTGCCCGGAGAAGAAAAGGGGACGCAGCTCGTTTTGACAAATGGCTTCGTATGGATAGGGGTCAGGCTTACTTCTTCCAGCCATCCCCGCCTCGCCTTGGCCGCCAAGGTGGCCGGAGCCTCGATCCGACCTGCACCCGGGCCACCATTCGTCCTCCCGTCATCCGCCTGTTCCAGGACCGTTTGACGGTCCGAGTTCGCCTAATTGTCTCGCCGTCACCGGAATCTGCGCCAATCTGCGAAATCTGCGGACAACGCCTTTGCAGTTAAAAAACGATCAACTGTCTCCGCGCCTGTTCTCGCCGCCGGTCATCGCCTCATCCCACCGGCCGCACCCACCACCCAATATCGAGGCAGTCCTCGGCGTCCTTTGTGCTCTCTGCGGTTCCGCCTCTTTTCTTCGCTGTTGCAGTTCTGCCGTTCTGCCGTTTGCCGTCTCCGTGCCTCAGTGTCTCCGTGGTTCGCCTCGCGCCGTTCCTGTTGCCTGACTGCCTGGTTGCCCAGGTCTCCCCTCAATTCCTACTTCAAAGCGCCCCTGGCGCCCCCAAAAACCCCGATTTCCGCAAATCCGACCCCCCGAAGGTGATCGGGCGCCAAGTTATAGGGGTAGAGGAACGCACCCCTCAGGCGCGGATGCGCGTAGCCGACGCCACCGGAGGCCGCGACGCCGACAAGAAAAAGGCCACGGGCACGAGACGCGCACGGGCGAGTGCCCGCCACACGGGGCCAACGCCCGATCCAAAGGAGGTGACCACCACATGGCGGCAGACAATTTGGGCCCGGCGGACCGACCGACGGCCAACGCCCCAACGCCGCAGTAGCGGGGCACGGACGCCCGCTCGCCGCACCGGACGCCGCTCTCGACGACGATCACACCGCAGACTACACTGGCGCCCATGGACGCCGAGACCATCAGAGAGCTGCTGGAGTCGTTCCGGGCCGGTAAGTTGGACACCGACCAGGTCGTCCAGCGCCTGCGCCAGCTTCCCTTCGAGGATTTGGGCTTCGCCAAGGTCGATCACCACCGGGCCATCCGCTGCGGTTTCCCCGAGGTGATCTACTGCGCCGGCAAGACCATCGACCAGCTGCTGGCCATCATCGAGGCCCGACTGGCCGGCGGCGGAAACCTCCTGGCCACCCGAGCCTCCCAGGACATGCAGGCCGCCGTGGCCGCCCGGTTCCCCAACGCCGATATCTGCCCCGTGGCTCGCACCGTGACCATCCGCCAGCGTCCGGCCGTGCCCTGTCCCGGCACCGTCGCCATCGTGGCTGCCGGCACCAGTGACATGCCCGTGGCCGAGGAGGCCCGCATCACGGCCGAGATCATGGACCAGACCACCGCGACGTTCTACGACGTCGGCGTGGCCGGCATCCACCGCCTTCTGGCCCACAGCGAAGCCTTGCAGACGGCCAACGTGCTGATCGTGGTCGCCGGCATGGAAGGCGCCCTGGCCAGTGTGGTCGGCGGTTTGGTCGAGCGCCCGGTGATCGCCGTGCCCACCAGCGTCGGTTACGGCGCCGCCTTCCAGGGGTTGGCGGCCTTGCTGGCCATGCTGAACAGTTGCGCGTCCGGCGTGGTGGTGGTCAACATCGACAACGGCTTCGCCGCGGGGTACTCGGCCGCACTGATCAACCGCCTGGCCCGGCAGGAATAGGGGCGATCCATGGAAGGCATCAAGACGGTCACGCGGATTCCTCCGGTTCCGGTGCGGGCGGACGACGCCCACAAGGGCGACGTCGGCCGCATCATGGTGGTGGGGGGGCGGCTGGACGAGTCGGCCATGCTGGGCGCCCCGGCCCTGTGCGCCAACGCCGCGCTGCACAGCGGGGCGGGCCTGGTGCAGATCGTGGCCCCGCGCGAGGCGCTGGCCAGTGTCATCACCATGGCACCGTGCGCCACCGGTTACGCGTTGGGTGGCGCGGACGGCCCGTCGGTGACCGAGATGGCCATCTCGTTCGGGAGCGACGTGGTGGCCGTCGGACCGGGCCTGTCGCCGATGGTGGAGGCCGCGGCCCTGAGCGAACTGCTGACCCACTTCAGCGGGAACGTGGTGATCGACGCCGACGGGCTCAACCTGCTGGCGGGCATGGGGCAGTGGAAGGCGGAGTGGCCGCATCAGCTCGTCATCACGCCGCATCCGGGGGAGATGAAGCGGCTGCTGGACGGTCGAGGCATCGACGTGTCACCGGCGCAGCGGACGGAGGCGGCCGTCATGCTGTCGCGGTCTTGCGGGGCGATCGTGGTGCACAAGGGGGCCGGGACGGTGGTGACCGACGGGAAGCGGGTGTTCGTGAACCAGTCGGGGAATTCGGGGATGGCCACCGGGGGGGCGGGGGACGTGCTGACCGGGGTGATCTCGGCGCTGCTGGGTCAGAAGATGCTGCCGTTCGACGCGGCCGTGCTGGGCGTGTACGTCCACGGACTGGCCGGGGACATGGCGGCCGAGGAGCTGGGCCGGTTGTCGCTGACGGCCCTACACCTGATCGAGTACCTCTCCGACGCGTTCTGCGAACTCGACCCGGCATTTCAAGAGTGATAGCGTTTGGGTCGAGCGACGGGCTTGGCACCTCGCGTTTCGCGTTCTGTGTCGCGTCCGGTGGCGCATCGACCTATCACCAGGGTGTTGTGTCCTCGGTGGAGGTGCGCTCGTCTTGCCACTTCCTTTCACATGCGTGCTGGCTCCTTAGTAAGTTACTGAATGCGCGGTATGACGCGCACTGTGACAAGCTGAACGACGCCTGCTGAACACGCACTGACAGAAGCGACTGGCCTGTTACCGCTTCCTGCTAGGATTGATCTTGTTGTTGGCCTTCTCCTTTCTAGTTAACCGAATGGGGACTCTGCCCAATGACTGGGCCTTGATGAAACGCTCGTTCTTCCAAAGACACTCAGTCCTGGCATAGTCCATACCCGTTGTGTCCCTGGTATGCGTTTCAATCCGCACCTTCCTCCAGCCGGCCTCCCGCCGAAGGATCCGGTCATACAAGTCGTTTCGGTAACCGCTTATCAACAACATGCATCTCGCCCGGATGCAGAGGTCGAGCAGTTCTTCGTGGAACTCGCGGCCAGACGTGTCAATGACATAGCGGTGCCCGCGCTTCACAAAGTATGGCGGGTCTAGATATACAAGCGTGGCAGGTCTATCCGCGAACATGCCAAGCAGCTCACGTGCGTCCCTGTTCTCGACACGGACGTTGCGGAGCCTCTCGATGACCCTCTCAAGACGCTCGGGTAAGTTACACCAGCGGCAGACGCGGGCCTCCTTGCCTTGGCGCGAATATGACTGGGAGAAAGAGAAGCCCGCGCGCGTGCTGCCTACTGTCCCGTTCACGGTCATCATTGTCGCCACGAGAAACCGTCTCGCCTTCTCTAAAGGGTCGAGGCTCTTACCTCTAGGCCGGGCTCTAAGAAACTCGGCTCGGGCGTACGGAGTCAACTCGATAGCCCGACACAAAGCGTCCGAGTTGTTGCGCAATTGGTCAAAGACGTTCACAATCTGGTCGTCGAGATCGTTAATTACCTCGATCGGCGCAGGGGGCTTCGCCAGTGTCATCGCGGCCGAGCCACAGAAGCCTTCAACCCACGCGTTGTGGGGAGGAAGTGTTGCAATGATCCTCCGGGCAATACGCTGTTTCGCTCCGTAGTACCCAAACGCCGTCTTTGTTGGCCTTGGCTTTGGGCTCGCCTTCCTATCTGGGGCCGTTGCATAATCCCTCATCATATTGCAGCCTCGTCCGAGTGCGTGGTGCCTCTCCTGGGCGTCGCCAGGCTGCACCGCACACCATCTCTTTGCACATCCCACTCGCTTTGCACGCCCAGCACCGCGGCGACGGGATCGGACACGATACGCACACGCGACAGGTCAAGACGCCCGTCCGATCCGACTGGAACAAGGTAAAGATAATACCGTGGGCCGAACGCTTCCGCCATGGTCAACTCGTTGGCTGTCCAGAGAAAGCGGTATGTGTCGCGAGGCACCGCTTTGACCTCGATGTACCGTGGTGTGGTCTCGCCGTCGTCCTGCACCGTAACGCTGAGAACATCGTAGCCGGCGGCCACATCCTGCGTCGCTACGTGCCGAACTTCCCGCTCGAAGTGGTGCCCGACTCGTTGTCGCTCGTACACCAGCACTGCCTTCTCCGCATCGAGGCCAAGCTTCTCCTTCGCCAACAGGCGCGCTTTGAGTTCGGCGAGCGTGATCGCGCGGTGCGGATAACGTGCCTGGGCATAGAGGGCGCTATGCGTGGGCGGAAGTAGATACTCCCCCGCATTCCCATCGTATGTCACGACACCCAGGTCCATGAGGAAGTTCCGAACGCCACTCTCAGCACTGCTTCGTGTATGCAAAGGCCGGTACACTACTGCGCCGCCGGCAACGCGAAAGCGGGCAAGGTAGTCACACACCTCCCGCCGGTAACGCGTGTCATGGTTCATCAGAAGTCGCAGAGTCGCCTCTGAGACCTTGACGTAATCGTCGGGCGAAATGGCGGCCAGCGCTAGAGCCGGACAGATGAGCGCGCCTGCCTCCTCTACGGCTCTGACTTCGAGCAAGAAAGCGAGCGTTTCGTCAAAACGAGCCTCTCGCTCGGCGTAGCGTCTCCGTATGTGTTCCTTCGTCGCAAGCTCTGCTTCCGACAGCACCCGCAGGAGCTCGCACACTTGCCGCTGCCGGAGCCCGTCAAACTCACTCGGCGAGCCGTCCAAAGAGCCGCTCATAGGCGTCTTGGTCCTCATCGTCAGCGAACATATCCAGCGAGTACACTGCGTAGTCCTTGTCAATTACGGTGCCCATAATGGCTGCTTTGTGCTGGACGTTGGCCAAGATGTCGCCGTCGATAGTGTCCTCATATTGGAGAACGTAATAATGAGAAGGAGTGTGCTCTGAGCCGCCGACACGATGGATGCGATCGAGAGACTGAATGTACTGGGCACAGTTATACGAAAGATCGTAGTAGATCGCATGAGAGCATGCCTTATGCAGAGAAATTGACTCCGCACAAGCGGCGGGATTAGCTACGAGGATTTCCACCCCGCTCTCGGGTTCGCAAAACTCCTGTATGATCACCTCCCTAGTGAGCTCGTCCCGAACGGTCGTCTCATGAACTGGAGTGCCGCCGTATATAAGTCTGACTCCGTAGCCGCTCAGGGACATCGTATCTCTGATAAGCTTCAGAGTCCGCACGAAATTCGACCAGATCACGATTTTGCCGGCCTGTTTGCGTAGGGAGTGCACAAGGGTCAGCAGAGCATCTAGCTTGCCGGGTCTCTCAAGCTCGTCGTATCGACTGATTACCCCAGAGAGTGGGAGGTCCGGCTCTGACAGCTGCTCTGTGTAATCGTCAACAGCTGAGCCTAGCAAGCCGGCGTAGGATACGCATTGGCGGAGCCTGATCATGCGGCCGCGCCGGAGGCAATAGAGGAGGTCCACAGTCTTGAGGGAATCTAGTTCCGCAAGGTGGCGTATCCGGCCGAGAATCGCGTCGTAGAGGCGCCGTTCATATGGTCGCATCTGTACATAAACCGGATCGTGAAAGACCTGGGGTGCGAGGCCTAGGTCCCTCTTGCGTACTCGGTAGAAAAGCGGGCCGATGGCATCGTCCAGAATCGTGGCTGCTTGATTAAGCTCGTTCCTTGCGATATGCAACTCGATTTGGCGCCGCGCGTTGGGGGGTATTGGGGATACCCGTGGCCACAGAACATCGAAAAGGTTGAACGCGTCGCAGAAATGCCTCGGAAAGGGGCTCCCCGTGAGTATGCATCGCCGAGCTGCGTGCGGGGCCACGTTAAGCACAGCATTTGCCCATGCCCCGTCGATTTGCTTGATGTAGTGGGCTTCGTCTACCACGAAGTAGAAGCGGATGCCCTGCTGTGTGAAGAGTACACGAACCCGTTCCCAGTCACGCTGGAGCGTCTGGAAGGAGGTCAGATACAGGTCACAGCTGGTTTGCTTGTTGACGAGGTACTTGTTCCTCCTGGTATCAACGTCACCGCCAGCTAGGACTTCGCACGTCGGCTCTCGCCCGAGTGTCGCCTGATACTCGGTTCGCCAGGGGCCAAAGCACGCTGGTGGCCCGACGACAAAGAGCGCGTCGACTTCGCCAAGGTGCCTAAGCCTGTGGAATACGGCAAGGACAACCGTAGTTTTGCCGCTTCCAGGAACTGAAAAGTTCGCGCCATTGCGCGTGTAGAGCAAATGGAGGACAGCCTTTAACTGGTGGACCTTGAGAGTGCGGGGAATGGTGGCCATCAGAAAATCCCGGATTTCCTGCACGCGGTCTTCGGGAAGTTCGCCGTCCTTGAAATGTCTCCCATTCTCGGCCGCCTCTTGCAACTCAGAGTAGGCAGCGTCGGTTTCGGTTAAGAGCAGCTGGACGTGCTCATCCAAATCACAAGGGAGGTTCTGGCTTGTCAGATACCGAACCACCTTTCCGAGCAAAGCTGGCAGGTGTTCAGGATTACAAATAAGCGTGCTGGCGTCGGCATCCGGACGGAACCCCCAATAAGCCAGCTGATTGCCGTGCCGCGCCGCCAGGACGTCGCCTTGCGCGGATATACGTATGAGTCCATTCTGTGCCGATAGCTTGATCAAGAGTATTTCTGGCTAAGCTTCTTGCGGTTCTTCTCATGGTGATAAATCTGGCCTTCAAGCTCATCTGCGCGGTCCTTGCTTTTCACTGCGAGTTTACGGGCTTTCCCAAGATCGGCAACGGCAATTGCGGCGAGGTCCATGTTTTCATGCGTGAGCTTTCTGTAGGCTGCTGCCAGGAGATCAAGTGGTGTCTCCTTCTCCTTTTTGGTGTCATAGAGCAGCGCTGCTTTTTTGACATGACGGATGATCGGTTCCTTGCTTTTCGCTGCCCATTTCGCATCGAGTTCGTCGGGTGGCAATGGAGCGCCGGATGCGTCACGGCATTCCGCGGGAGGAAGAAGCGGCGCAACCTGTTGGGAGATTGTGAGGATGGCCTTCTTGCCCAGTTCGGTTCGGCAATACTTCGGGAGACGGCGCATAATCTCGTGGACCTTTGGCATATCCGGGATAACACGCAACCGGATGATGTCGAAGGCCGCCTCCTCGATTGCCCCAATCTCTTCTTCTTCGATACGGAACTCAAGTAGCTTCTTGGGGTTGTTGAACACTCGCGAGTAGGCATATTGGCTGTAGTCGGTAAAGGCCTGCCAGCGGCCCTCTCGGTCAGAGATGCCAGTAGAGACGGTGCGGTATTGTCCGCTTCGCCGGAACTGCCGTAGGTATCTGTCGACGCAATCGAGGGGTTCGAGGTATGTCCTTCGGTATTCCTGGACGGCCTTCTTTAGTTCTGCCTTCGTCGCATTTGCAAACTTGGGGTCGTCGCTGAGTTGGTCCTCCAGGGATAGCCCCAAGTGCGTCTTTCGCCTGATTGAGAGCGCCCTGTCGAAACCGTAGTATTCAGATTTGCCGTCACTCTGTAGCTGGTAGCGATTTTCGATTTTCTCGATTTCGATCAGTGATGGCGGGCCTCCTTCCTCACCTACCCCAGGGAGAATGACGGCCTTCATGTAAGTGAGCTCTTGGTTTTTCGGGAACTCCGCATGGAGCTTCTCCATGACCATCTTTCGGCGATTGCCATTGATGAGGAAGCCGTCGCACGTGACGATGGCAGGGTCCCGCTGTCCGTCGTGGAGAAGTGCCTGACTGAGGATTGATGTCTTCTCAGGGTCCTTCTCGTACAGGAAATCGGCGAGGATAGCTTGGTCAGCCTCGTCGGTCTCACGCAATGTGCGGACCTTGGTTTCGTAGTCCTGAACGTCAGACGCAATACGACCATTGTCCTTACGGTAACGCAGGATACTGATCGGTACGCGCCAGACTTCTCGCTCTTTGCCGTCCTGGTAGTCGGTTCGGAAGTTGATGACCGTCTTTGACGGCTTCGCCGTGCGTAGTCGCTTCTCGCGGATTTCTTTGGCGAAGTCTTCGATGATCTTCCGGGTCGGGAACGTCGCGATGTCTGGCATATCAGCACCCTCGTCCGCTGGCGGCCGGTGGCCACATTCGCGATCTGATGTGTGTGTCCCTTACGGACGGGCAGCGGCAGGCCAGCATACTCGTCGGGGACGACCGCTAACTGCGCCTATTGTCTAAGAAGCCCCGTCTGCGGTCAAGGCGGAGCCCGGAAGTTGGACATGGCATAGCAGGCACGGAAATCGGCCAAGTCAGCCCTGGGGCCATCGGTGCCCGCCGCGAGTGAGCTTTTCGGGGCGACCAGAGGGAATTCATGGCTGGGGGTCTCACTCGGTAGCGTGTCCGCGCGAACTCCCGACTCCGCCGGGACGGGTTCCGTTCGCAGCTCGCAACGGCAACGATTGACTACTTTCCGCGGGTTCGGCCGACCAGGCCGCCGGTGGCGGCTTTGATGCCCTTTACGGCGCTGGCCAGGGCCTCTCGGTTGGTGGCGTACTCGAGGGCCTGGTCGTAGAAGACGAGGTCGCGTTCGACGAGATCGGCCAGGGCGCCGGTGAAGTTCTGCATGCCCTCCTCGTGTGAGGTGGCGATGATGCCGGCGAGATCCTCGTCCTCCTCGCGACGAATCTTGTCCTTG
>Ga0307379_10004247_pt1 | contig 20530 bp, 20 predicted proteins | sample UN2MG_FD_202237 | JGI IMG/M metagenome (GOLD analysis project Ga0307379, IMG submission 202237) | Soil microbial communities from Risofladan, Vaasa, Finland - UN-2 | ecosystem: Environmental > Terrestrial > Soil > Coastal area > Acid sulfate soil | place: Finland: Risofladan, Vaasa | collected... | reverse complement strand
CGTGTCCTTTTTAAAATCAAATAGGCTGAGACTTTCTTCTCCATGCTTGATGATTAGCTTGCTATTATCAGTTATTTCACCTATGACCTTGGCAGTTATTCCCACTGCTTCGAATAATTCAATGCAGCGTGTTTCCTGGCCTGGCTGCGCCGTGACTATATATCCTGTAGCAGGGTAGATCTTTAGCCACTGGATAAAATCCACTCCTTTTGGGACAGGTATTTTTGCCAGGTCGACCACAGCTCCCTTATGGCTGGTCTCAAGCAGCATACCCAGTGTTCCTAAGGTGCCAGGGTTACTGATATCCTTGCCAGCAGTTACTGCATGGGCTTCACCTATGGTCTGCATGACCATGAATTTCTCTCGTACTTCGGCAGGTGTTTTCATAGTAGTAGTGTCCCAGCTGTAAGGTGAATTCGGACCGACTCTACCTTCCATATCATAAGCTGCAATTATCAAATCTCCTGTCTGGGCTGTGTCACTTCGTATCAGGCAGTCCCTTTTCGCAGTTCCCACAATTGCTACTGATAGGGATAAGTGAGGTGTGTCAGGATGCAGGTGCCCCCCTACCATTGGGACCCCGAACTTTGCAATCCCGTCCTTTATACCATTTAGCAGTTCAATGCAGGCTTTTTTATTGCTGCTGGACAGCACATTGACCATACCCAATGGTTTTCCGCCCATAGCAGAGATATCATTCACGTTCACCAGCACAGAACTATAACCTGCCCACCATGGACTGGCATCCAGGAGTCGTCCCCATATACCATCTGCTGCAAAGAGAATGACATCTTCATTACCTGCATCCAGAACGGCCGCGTCATCTCCGAAATCGGCAATACAGTTCCCATATTCTGACCTGACGGTCTCAAAAATATTTACAATATCTGCGATATTATGCTTGCGGGTAAGTCCTTCAAAGGTGCGTATCTCGTTAGCGATTTTCTCAAGTTCCAGGAATAATCCCTCCACAAATAGATAGTGGAGAATATTGTTAATGTTACAAAAGCATTGTGAGAATGCTTTACTTATTGTTTGGGAAGTGAAAAACTCCAACGTAAGAAAAGGCTCATGATCTCCAACCGGTAATTTGAAAATCCAGGTTCATGCAATTCATAATAACCCCAATATTTGTTAACATTGTATTATGATTCTAAATTGATATATCTTTTATGCAGTTAATAATAAATAATTCCAATAAGGTAAAGATGGATATGCCAAAGTTCAAGAAGATCTATATCGTCACAGATGGGGCTTCAAGGGGAAATCCCGGACCATCTGCTATAGGATACGGGCTCTATGATCCAAACTGGAATGTAATTGAAGAACAATCCCAATATATCGGGAAAGGTACAAATAACGAAGCAGAGTACCGTGCACTAATGGCTGCCCTGGACAAAGCAACCCATTACACAAAGGATGAAATAGAGCATTACTCGGACAGCGAACTGCTGACCAGGCAGTTGAAAGGGCAGTATAAGGTACGGGCTGAGAATCTCAAACCGCTTTTTGATAAAGTATCCTTACAAATAAAAGACTTCAAGTCAGTAAAACACACCCATGTTCGCAGGTCTGATAAGCGGGTTCAGAAAATTGATGAACTGGCAAACCAGGCACTGGATAAAGCTGGAAAATAATGGTCTTTAGCTATCTGGTGGTATGGCTCCTGTACATCTCCAGTTTATCTCTGCTGTTTTTGTATTAACATTAACCACACATGCCGGATTACATCCTGGTTTTTCGTTTAACGGCTCAAGATCTATCCACCAGGTGCCTGTATATTCATTGCAGAAATAAGTGTCTTTTAACGTGCCTTGGGTACCACATTCGCTATTTAGTGCAATTTCGCTGGCTTCTGAAAAACTCATTGTTGTCCCAGTTTCATTGCTAACGCAATACTCCTCATTATCTTGTGCAGGTGTTACTGTTGTTGGTTGAATGGTTGGGTTTTCAGTTGATCCTGGCAAATTATTTTCTTGTACGCAGCCGCTTATAAAAATAATTCCAATTATCAATAAACCAAAAAGCATTAACATTGTTAGTTTGTTGTTCATATTCCCACAATTATATTGTGATTTTTATTGATTTAAATATTTTTCGGAAAAGAAATTTGGAAAAAAAATCCAGATATCCATAAATATCATCACTTCCGATAATTCTTCATGAAAAAATCACTTATCATTATCCCATTATTAATTCTCCTCCTTTCAACTCCTGCTCTCTCCAGGCCCGAATATGCTCAAAATACGGGCCAATCCTGCTCCACCTGCCACACAGACAGCACAATCGGTGAATTGAACGATATGGGAAAAGCCTATTCTGTGACCCACCAGTGGCCTCCGGGGGAGGTTTCACATGGACAAAATATAGTGGTCTCAATTGTTGGATTTATACATCTGTTTGCATCCATGATATTGGTAGGGTCCATGTTCTTTGTACACACGATCCATAAAGCCAGCACGCTGGCAATGTCAGGGGTACCAAAGAATGAACTAAAAGTGGGCTGGATCTCGCTGTTCTTTATCTGCATATCTGGCATATACCTTACCCTGATGAGATTCAACAGCCTTGATGGGCTTCTGAATTCATACCCTGGCAGGCTGGTGGTAGGGAAGATCATTCTTTTTTCAATCATGGTAATATTTGCATCGGTCGTAACACTTGTAATCAACAAGAGATTAAAATCTGCACCATCTGAAGCCTTGTTGGATATTAGTATAAACAAAGAAATGAATCTTGAGGAATTGAAAAAATTCGATGGTTCGGTGAGCAAGGCATATGTGGCTTATGCTGGTGTGATCTTTGATGTGACAGATAGCAGATTATGGAAAGAGGGACTTCACATGAGAAAACACAGGGCTGGTGAGGATCTCACCATGACATTTATGGAAGCGCCCCATGGACCGGATGTGCTGGATCGTTTTAAGATTGTGGCTAATATAACAGGTGAGGGAAGGGCTTCACAAACCTCAAGAACTGTGAAAATATTCATGACCCTGGCTGTTATCAATTTCATATCTGCGATTATTGTGGTATTACTAAGTGCATTACTTGCATGGCCCCTGTGAATCAGATTATAGGAATATTAAGCTCGTAAACTGATCCGGTCCCTCAGAAGCCGTGAACAGGTGGAAACGGGGCGCACGACCCATGTTATGTGTATGAAGGAAGAAATCCGTAAGCTCAATTGGAAACTTGAACAGATGTTTAAGATACTACCTGGCTGAACTATAAGAAAAGCATAAAAAATTTAAAATCGATAATAAAGCGGGTAGTAAGGCTATATGGGATCAAAGGACACAAAACAAGAAAGCGACAAAGAATCGTTTGAAATGTTATCCACTATATTGAACAGTCTGGATGCAGTTGTTTACGTTGTAGATATGGAACATAATGGGAATATCTGGGCAGAGAGTGAAGTGGGAATAGGCACAACAATTCATCTGATACTACCCAAGTAATTTAATTATTTGAAAGACTTTTGAATAATTGATTTGAATATGTTCTCACAAAAAGCTAAAAAGATCCCGCCATTCTATGTCATGGAAGTCCTTGAAAGAGCACAGGAACTGGAACGATCAGGCAGAAACATCATTCACATGGAGGTGGGTGAACCTGACTTTCCAACTGCGCCGCATATCAATCAAGCTGCTATTAATGCACTAAAAACGGGAGAAACAAAATATACCCACAGCCTGGGGCTGCCCCAATTAAGGGAGGCTGTGGCCAGGTCATATAATAACAAATTCAACCTGGAATTAAATCCCGAACAGGTTATTATCACTTCAGGCACCAGCCCGGCAATGCTGGTATTGTTCATGGGTCTGCTGGATCAGGGACATGAAGTGATCATGTCAAACCCATACTATGCTGCCTATCCGAATTTTGTGGAATATATGAATGGGAAACCTGTATTTGTATATACAAAAGAAGAAGAGGGTTTCAGCCTTGATCCCGAATCAGTGGCCCGGGAGATAACACCCAGGACCCGTGCTATAATGATCAATTCCCCTTCAAATCCTACCGGACATGTGATGCAGCCCGAAACCTTAACAAGTGTATCACAGGTGGCAGGAGAGATACCAATAATCTCTGATGAGATATACCAGGGTCTGATCTACAGGGGGGCGGATCATTCCATACTTGAATATACTGATAATGCTTTTGTATTGAATGGTTTTTCCAAGCTGTATGCAATGACAGGGTGGAGGCTTGGATATCTTATTGCTCCACCAGAATATATCAGAACCCTGCAAAAGATACAGCAGAACTTTTTTATCTGTGCCAACAGCTTTGTCCAGCATGCCGGGGTTGCAGCGCTGGAAGGGCCACAGGATCATGTAAAAAAGATGGTCAGTACATATGACAAACGCAGGCGTTTTATGCTTGGTCGCTTAAAAGATATAGGCTTTGGGATAAACAGTGAACCTGATGGGGCATATTATGTGCTTGCAAATGCAAAGGAATTCAGCGGCGATTCTCTTGAACTCAGCCGCAGTATCCTTGAAGAAGCCGGGGTTGCCGTAACACCGGGAATTGATTTCGGGAAGTGTGCCGAAGGATATATTAGATTTTCCTATGCAAACAACCTTGCAAATATTAAGGAAGGAATGGATAGAATAGATAACTATCTAAATAATTAGATTGTAAGTCAATACTGTGTTGGATATTATTGATGAACTTATCTCAAAAACTCCTGAAAAAGGATTTCTTAATAACAAGATTAAACTTAAATGTTCCACATGCGATCATTTAGAGAGATCCACATATTACACGCTCCTGAAAGAACATCAATTTGAAGTGCTTGAACCCACTTCAGTTTCTAATACTTTTTTCAGGGAATCCATGTATGAAGAAGAAATAACTGTCATTCCTATTCTTTTTAAGAAAAATTGTCCGAAATGTTCCGGCCAGTTGAAAGCTATTTCACCCGTCCCACTTGAATATATTATGAATATCCTGCAATCGGCCCCGCCTGATGATATAATGTATGGATGAACTCATTTAATGTATTCAACATTAGAATGAACAGAACGGAACAGTTTCATAAAATCATGTACCTGAGAAGGCAACTCTGTTGATACCGGCAGTCCAAGTTCAGTTGCCTCAACAGCTGATATTGGCTGTGAATGTATCATCTCACCGCCTACCAGTTTGTCTACCAGTGTCAAGAGTTTTTCTTTATCTGTGATAGTATCAGACAATAGTTCACTTACGACATTTTTCATAAATTCCATTGCCTTTTTGGATACATCGCTCATCAACAGGGTTGTATCATTAGCTCCTATCCCTTTTTTCTCTGCTACATGCAGCCATGAAGGAGCAGGGAACACACCTCTTATCAGATCTCCGATCTGGGGATCTATAGGACCCAACGAAGCATCATTATCCATTATTATCTCATCAGCAGCCAATGCAATGATAGTACCTCCTGACATGGAATAGTGGGGTACCATTACCCTGGTTTTATTCTTATGTCCCTTCAGGGCTCTTGCTATCTGTATGGATGGCAGCAGCTGACCTCCGGGTGTATGGAGTATAAGATCTATGGGCTTCTCACCGGCATTCCTTATACCTCTTAGGATCTCCTCTGCATCTTCAAGATCAATATATTGATATATCGGTACACCGAACATTGAAAGAGCTTCCTTCCTATGGATCATTGCCATTACTTTTGTATCCCACTGGAGCTCCATATTACGAATACAAGATAACCTGTTACGATGTACATTCCAGAGTTTATACTGGGGTATAAAAAACAGTAATATCAGCCAGATAAGACCAAATATCATCAACAGGTCAAAGGTTTCCAGTGTTAAACCACCAATCTTCATATTAACACCAATAAATATTGCGTTGAATGTATTTAACAATTTATGTACTGTTAAGCGGTTATCACTTTACAGCCCTGTTCCATCACAATAACAGTATGTTCAGCCTGGGCTACAGGACACCCGTCACTTTCTATTAAGATTGGATATTTTTTTAATAATGATTGTGTGTTTTTAATTTCGCTGTGGTCTGTTAACCAGCGGGATGTAAATGGGAGTTTGTTGAATCTGGATTCTAATTTCTGATATAAAGGATTTGATAGATTCCTGGTGTGACGCAGACTAAATATCCTGGCATCACCCTGTGTTATTCTTCCGCGACCCTTTGTTGTGAATGGTTCTATCGCAATTACATCTCCCTCATATAGAGTGTTTCCATAGGGAGCGCCACCGTAATTTGGAATATTGACACCACTGTGAATTGTGAATCTATCGATGCTATGGCCTGTAAGATCCTTAACAGGATTGCAGCCATATGATTTTATTATCTTACCCATTATTGATCCAAGATGTTTGGTATTCACACCATGCTTTGTCTGGCTAATTGCAGCATTCAATGCTTCATTAGCTGCTTTTATAAGGATGTTATTATGATCGGTGCCTACCTCTGTGGTCGCCGCTGTATCTGCAATATATCCGTCAATGTGTGCTCCGAGATCGATTTTAACCAGATCCCCGGTATTGAATTTACTTCTGCCGTATAAAGGGGTGTAATGGGAAGCGATTTGATTGACAGAAATATTGCATGGAAAGGCTAGCTCACCTCCCTTTTGGAGTATGAGCTCTTCTACATATTCAGCAGTTTCTAACAGTTTGACCCCTTCTTCAACAGTTTTCAAGCTTTCTTCTTTTACCTCTGAAGCGATCTTACCTGCCTGTAAATAACATTCCATAATATCAGAGTTCATTCCATCTCCTCCAATGCCAGGATAATATAATCAATTAAAGCGCCTTTTCGCAGGATCTTCCTGTTTACCAGATCTACAAGGGTCGAGGGTTCACCATACCCACAATCCCCACCATCCAGTATATAATCAACTTTTAGAAGGATATCTTTTTCCACTTCTTCAAGTTTTGTTGGCGCAGTGTTTCCTGAAGTATTCGCGCTTGTTGAGGTGATCGGCCTGCCAACAGATTCGATCAACTGAATAGTATGTGTTTGATCAGGCCAGCGAATGCCGATAAGATCGGTGCCGCCTGTGAGAATATCTGCAATATGTGGTTTCTTTGGTACAATTACGGTTATGGGGCCTGGCAGAAATCTATTAATGAAGTGCTTTGAAGCATTATCCAGATAAGCAACTGAATTCAGCATCCGGATGCTGGAAACTGCTATTGAGATCGGCTGCTTAGGGTCCCTCTTTTTCAGGCTTGAGATTCTCATTACAGCATCGATATTACCGGCATCTGCTCCAAGTCCGTACACAGTTTCTGTGGGATAGAGCACAACACCGCCTGATCTAATTATGGATGATGCTGTTTCAATATCATTTGTTAGCAGTGATCCTTTTACTATCCTTTTCATTTCTCAGATGTCTTTTAGGGTGAACCATATATATACATCATTGTTTTTTTTGGGATATTGAGATTGAATTTTTATACAATGAAAGACAAGTATCTTTTATCATGCCCAGTGAAAGTTATACTCCAATTCAATTGGTGTTAGGAAGCCAGGATTCGATCGAGCGGGAATATTTAACTGCCATTCCATATAATTTTATAATGGGTAATGAAGGAAAGTGGGAGATGCTTATATCTGATAGAGATATGGAAGTCAAGAAGGGGGAAGTCATTGATATTCCATTGAAGGAGGTAAGTATTCCTGAAAATTCGGTGGCATTACCATGTGCTTTTATTCATCATGCATTGGGGGCAGTCCTTAAGGCGCGGCATACCGGGGTGGCACTTGTCGAGACGAGGCGGAAGATATCAAGTGTTATTTTTTTACCTATACAGGATGGGATGGTTGAAAAAGGAGATCTTTTAGCTGTGATAAATGTATTTCCGATAATTTTGACCAAATGAATTTTCTTAATAGTTAGATGATCCACCAAAGATTTAAATCTACAAAGGAGTATCTAAAACCTCATTGTAGCATTCGATTTTCAAATTTTTTGCTACATTATTGTCAAGGCTATTTTGTTTTGTTAAATAGCACAATACCCCAATGCGGTAGTAACCGCAGCTGAACCTTGCAAAGGTTCAAGCGAAGCGTGCATTTCGCTACGCTCAATAGCACAAAATATCCCTAATGCGGTAGTAACCGCAGCTGAACCTTGCAAAGGTTCAAGCGAAGCGTGCATTTCGCTACGCTCAATAGCACAAAATATCCCTAATGCGGGGGTAGCCCAGCCAGGTCAAAGGCGCAGGGCTTAGGACCCTGTTTCGTAGGAATACGTGGGTTCGAATCCCACCCCCCGCATGATTTATTTGGGTTATAGGTAAGTCGAAAAAAGTGTACGCCGTTGTGTGCATAACGTGCACAACCATGATTATAGCATCTAAGAAAAGGTAACTCCATTTTATTGTACGTTATTTTTAAGGTAGGGGTTCAAAAATGTCCGATTTATTATTTATGTAGAAAGAAAATATTATAAACAGGACAAATATTAAAAAAGGCACTATTCCCAGACTATATACATAATTATAATTATCAAAAGCCAAGTATAAAGTGAATCCTAAAGCGGCTAAAACAAAAAAAGATAATTCAACTATATCCTTAGAAGCAAATTGATGTCGTTTTTTTCTAATGTAAAATTTATTTAATATATATCCGACAATTATTAAAATAATAATGGACAAAAAATATCTGGGTAAAATTTTTCGGGATTTTTTGATGGTGATATTGTTATTGTTAAAATCAACATCAAGATTGAAACCTGAATCCTGCGATTTAAATTGTTGGTGTTCTTGTATTAGTTCCCCTCCTGTTACTCCAATACTTGTAGTATAATAATCAAAGGGATATAAGTAAGATTTTCCAATTAAAACAATATCATCTGTGAATAAATATGCATTTTCTTCATAGTCATACTTGACAATTGTAGATTTTTCATTATAGTTCAGTGTTAAATTAGAAAGCACTGTTTTGTCATCAGTATATTTTTGTGTAATAGCAGATTCACTCACCTCTATTTTAATTTGCACAGTAGAAAAAAAATCGCCGGTCTGAAAATTATTCAGTGTTCCTTTTAGTTCTACAATAATGTCTTTAATGTATTCTTCGTTCAATTTTACAATTCTATAAAATAATTTGCCATCATAGATCCAATCTGATTTATTTAATTTTGATGCATCTTCAAGGGCAATAGGTTCACGAGTAGCATTTTCGCCAATTAAAAAGAGATCTAATTTATCGGAGGTATAATCGAACATTAATATTCCGTCTATAACCATAATGGATGAACTATCTGTAAATGTCCAATTTGACAAATCTCCAGGTGTCAAATTATGAAAATTGGTAGTAAACCTTGTTCCATTTTCAAGCTGTATGAAGAAATCGGAAACCGGGGACATCCTAGGTTCTGTTGTAGGCTTTAAAGAATGTTGAGATGAAAATGTGTTTTCATTTGCAAATAACTCATTTACTTCTTCTAGAATTAGAAAAGTTAGTTCTATTTCCAGATTATCATGTTTTATAGAAGGATCGGCAACCACAGATAATGTACTAGAATCATTAATTGTTTGAATATTATAAAAGTATGGTTTTGGCAATAATGGAAATACTAGTACTTTACCATCACCAATTAGAGCAAAAGGCCCTATATAGTTCGTTTCTATAGAGCCCATAGTATTTACAGATAAAAATGTTTCTGGCCATTTGTGCAAATTAAAAGAGAAAGGTATGATGAATTTTACATTTTCGGATGTGGAAAAAAATTTACATTCAAATTAATTGTTGATTTATTAAATGTAAATTTCGAATTATTTATTCCTAAACTTTCTATTCTTGATGAATTGTTTTCGGATTCAAGCACCAGGCTTAACAGTTCTACAAAACCAAAAAAGAAAGAATTAAATACTAAAAATACAATTATTATAATCATTATCATAATGATGATAATGTCACAACTAGAGGTTTTGTAAAAAGCAGTCCTCTCTATGTATATGCATTTCGATGAATTCAGGATGCTAACAAAGCAATCAAGCTGGATGCCAGAAAGTTATGAGCACAATTTGAAATAACCAATTATTTCGGTAGCCTAAAAAACATAAATTTAATTAAAGGAGAGAAAATATGAATCAAGAAAAGTTAGAAATTAACACAATCGAAGATTTTGAAAAGTTAATCACAGAATGGTACGAAAAGAATTATCATGGGTTTGCAGATAAGTACGATGCTGCTGTTAAAAATGTTAAACCATATCCAATTGGTACTGATGATAGTGTAAAGCATGACTGGACAGACGCTACTATAGATGATTTGTGCGATTTTTTTAATGAATGGTATATATGGAATCCTGATTTGTCAACAGGCTTAGAATATATTCAACGTTTCAGTTGGCTATATTATGAAAATGATGAAGGATTAGAATTTGTTACTTCTGATCCAGGCAATTTAATGACGTACTATTACGTGGTTTTAAATGGGCAAAAAATGGATTCTGCTGCTTCTAAAGAATTGGCAGATAAATGGATGAAGGAACTCGGCAGTGAGATGGATGATTACATTATTCCAGAAGGTGGTTATAAATCTTTTAACGAATTTTTTAGTCGAGAATTGAAAGAAGGGAAACGACCAATTAGTGGATTAAAAGATAATTCTGTTGTAGTGTCTCCAGCAGATGCAATTGTAAATATGATAGATGATAACTTGTCCATTAAGACTCCTATAAATGTAAAAACACAAAAATTAAATGTAGTTCAATTACTAAATAACTCAAAATTAGCACAAAATTTTGAAGGAGGAACGGCTGTCTCCTGTATCTTGATGCCAGATGTATATCACCGCTACCATGCTCCGGTATCAGGTATGGTAGTAGAGTCTGATGAAGATGTTGCCGGAAATTATTTTGGAATTGATGATTTTCCAAAATTAATCAATGGTGGAAATATCGGTTATGGGTATGATTATAGTGTATTTGAACACTTTAGAAGAGGATATTTGATAATTAAAACCGAAAAATATGGTTATGTAGCAATGATTCCTGTTGGGCTTAACACAATAGCATCCGTAATATTTGAAGAAAAATTCAAAAAAGTAACCAGTGAAAATCCTGTATGTATTTACAAAGGGGAGGAAGTTGGTTATTTTCAGTATGGTGGATCGCTGAATATTCTTCTGTTTGAAAAAGGTTGCTTTCCTGCTGTAAGAATCCCACAAGGACAAATAATTGGAACGCTGAACGAAAAAGGTCTAGTCGATAAAGCAAAACGACAATTCTCGTTTTAAATGTAATATTTAAGACTATAAGGTGCTCTAAGGGACTGCCAAGAAATAAGCTGGTAAATTTAACAGACGATTTGTGTAGATACACAGTACATACGCCAATATGAATTACAGTTTGTTGCATAACCATCAACAAATTATTAACCGCCGATGAACGCGGATAAACGCAGATACAATGCCGCAAATCTGCGTTCATTTGCGTTTATCTGCGGTTCGAATTCGCATATTTTTCTGGCAGAGACTGTAAATTGATTTTGACAGGTTATTCTCAAGTAAGCCCTAAGTGTAATATAGCCTTTAATTTGCATGCATGTAGTCCAAAAGTTTTAAGTGAGGAAATTATCATGAAAAATAATATTGATATTGACGATATCGTAGAAACGATTCCTGCAAGTACTAAAAATATCGGTTTAATTAAATTAAATGTGCGCTCTTTTGCAGGATATGCTGAAGCAAACTATAAAGAAAAAGAGGCGCAGTTATTTTATTGGTTTTTTGAGAGCCAGAAATTTCATGCTGATCAATCAAGAAATAAAGAAGAGATTGGCAAAACACCATTAATTATCTGGTTAAACGGTGGTCCTGGATCGCCATCAACATTAGGACTATTTCTTGAAAATGGTCCGTATAAAATACAGGATGATTCAAGCGGGGAGCTGATTGAAAACAAATACAGTTGGAACAAAGAAGCTCATGTTATGTACTGGGATCAACCAATTGGCACTGGCTATAGTAATATAAAAGGAGAGGTTCCCGAGACAACATTTGTGGAAAGTGAGGATGAATTAAGTGAAATATTTTACCAGGCATTGCAATATTTTCTTTCTAAACACCCGGAATATCGTTCCTGCCCCTTATTTGTTACCGGAGAAAGTTATGGAGGTAAATACGTCCCTAATATCGCAATGAAAATCCATGATAAAAACAGTGCGGAAACTGAAGAGGATAAAATTAATTTAAAAGGAATTGCTGTTGGAGATGGGTGGATCGATGCTAAACTACAGATGAAAGTTTATATTGATTATGCCTATACGTTAGGGTATTTAGATGCATTCCAAAAAGATGAAACTCTATATAATTACGAAGGTGAAACTCCAAATAATTACAAAGATTTCTGTATTGCTTTGGATAATAAAAAATGGCACCATGCATATAATATATCCAATAACATAGTTGAAAACGTATCTGCGCTGGGTGGAAACTTCAATCCTTACGACATTCGGTCGTTTTCAGAAATTTCTATGGAAAGTGTGCGAACCTATATGGAATTGCCGGCAGTTAAAAAAGCTTTACATATACAGGAAGACCAAAAATGGAATTGTGCAGATAATAAAGGTCCTGTAGCCGATAATCTCATAGAAGATAATATGCAAAATTCAAGTCCGAAATATTCTGAATTCATTAAGAATGAGGATTTATATAAAGTACTGATGTACACTGCCACCTTCGACACAGCGTGTGGCTCACTTAGTACAGAGTTAATTTTATATAATCTAAATAAGTGGAATAATTCTGAGGATAATGATGCATGGAAAAAGTTACATAGGGAAATTTGGGCACAACCTTCCAATAATGTGAAAGGGTTTATCAAACAGTATAAAAATCTAACCCAAATTGTATTGCCCAATTCCGGCCATCAAGTACCATATTTCAAACCAGAAATTAGTAGAGATATGATTTATAAATGGATTAGTGAGGAAAAATTTCCAACATATTCTCCCATACAAAAATAGGTAGTTAGGGTATCACCAGTATTTCTACGTACACGCACGCTAAGGAATTAGAGCCTCACTAAATCTCTATTGAGCTTATATTCTCCATACAAAAAACGTTACTCCATTCAATCGGGCTGATATGCGTGGATTGAAGAAACTGTCAGCCGCGCAAAGGAAGTTGAAGACAGAAAACTTGACAAAAAACGGAATGCCTAACCCCTTAGCGTGCGTGTACGTAGAAATACTGGTGATACCCTTATTTAAGATAAAAGTAATCGCAGGCTAGTGTTTATTATTAATAATTTGTTAAAATATATCGGTTCGATTGTATGTAATAATGATAATTAAATTGGAAGAGTCAATCTTATTGAGATTAATAAATAGCAGAATTAGATGAAGGAAAAATACAAATTATGACGTTTTTTACATATATAGTATATAAACTCCGAAATTCGGGTTTCTTATGCGTTCTTATGTAAATGATATAGAAATTGATAAATGATCAAACATTTTTTTCTCTAATTATAATTTATTCACAAATAATATTAACATTAATATTATATATTCTCGAGATTGTCGGATTACCCCTTAAATTCACCCTAAATCTGTCCACCTTTTCATAATTTCCAGGATTTCTTATAATAAATCTGATTTTTTCACCAAAAAATCCATATTAGCCCATAATTTCCCTCCATATTCTCAAATTTTCCTCATTTTCAACACGCTTTTAGATAGCATACGCTACCAATGACATTTGCAAGCCTCTTCACATTAACAACAATAGCAGTGATAATAAATTGAACATTCACCTTCGTCAGACCCCAATATCTTGCTCTTGCCATCCCATGGAATCTCTTCATCTCAGCATTCTTTGGCTCGATATGTGCTCTTTCCTTCATATCATCCTTAAAATCCTGGGTTTTATTGTATTCTTTCGCCTCCATCATCAAATCATGATGTTTCCCTATGGTGATAGTCCTGCCCTCCTGTTTTGTGCATTGATCTTTTAATAAACACAGGCTACAGATTTCTTTCTTGAAATAGAATGTTGTTGTCCCTTCCTTTTCATTATAGTTTGAAATCATGGTTCTGTTCCCGGCAGGACATGTCACCCCAGTTTTATCCAGAATGAATTTATCCTGTGATAGAAGCCCGGTTGGATTGAACCCTTTTTGTATCGGAGCAACGACCGTAATTCCTCTTCCTAACATCTGAAACCTATTTTCAGCACCTCAGTAGTGAGTATCTACTCTCATCTTTGGCGGCTTAGAACGGTTTTCTAGCTTCTCAACCACAAGAGGCAACACTTTATTCGATAACATACTTTGAAAGAATTTCTGTTGAATTCATTTCAGGGCAAATATGGATCATAAAAATTTTAAGTTTGATTTTAAGCTCATAAAAGACGGTTGTGCGTGAAATATACAATTGCATATACTTTTTTTGGAGTTAACTGTTTTGATGAAAAAATTAGTATTATTGTTCACAGGGCTGGAAATACCCACCACAGTCTAAAAATAATTGAAAGCCTACACTTTTTCGCCCTTAACTATAACCCCGCACCATTCTAATAAACAATTTTAGAAAAACTTATCCCCAATAATTCGATTTTAACTAAGTGCGCCCTGGATTGTTCATGGTCCCACCACCGAACAAGTAGACCACTTTGATGTACAATGTCAACGGCGGTGTAAAAATCCCCATTTATGGCGGTCTAGAATTCCCCACCCCATCTTAAAGTTATCCCTCATTTTCACCCCTTAAACCTCATTACACATTTGTCTATCCAGAGTATTGGAGGATTGGAATCCGGATTGTGGATCTGCGGGTATTCACTCATCCCGGTAATATTATTCGTGGTGCTCTTTGCAACTGTGAAAAGCAGATATGAAACCAGGTGAAATCGTCTGGATTCGTTAATTGCAGAGGCTAAAAAATCGCCAATTATTTTTATTTTTTCCACCCATTTGTTATCGTCAGGAATTACGTTTGATTTATATAAAAATATTCGATATATGGCAAAAATTCAAATAGTATAAAATACAATTATTTTTTAAGGTTTCTTCAAGGAGCCAATTTGTGGAGTGTGTTAATTATGGCAAATTCAATAACTGATAGTTTAACCAATATGGCTGATCTGTTCATTAGTTTTGTTCCAACGCTAATAGTAGTCATAGTACTGGCAATTTTAGGATGGATATTAGGGAAACTTCTGGGAAAATTCGGCTCAACGATCCTGGATAAAATAGGATTGGACGATCTTCTCGAGAAAACAGTAATAGGAGATATAATAAAAAAAGCCGAGATGAGCATAGTAGGTTTTTTCGCTGCTGTAATCCGATGGTTCGTCTATTTGATTTTTGCAGTGATGATTATAGATCAATTGGATATTCAGATCGTGGCAAATTTCATTACTCACATAATCGAGTTCATACCTCGTATCATTTCAGCACTTGTTGTGTTGATCATTGGCCTGTTAATCGTTGATTTCATAGGCAATCTGGTCAAAAAGATCATAATGGCAACCGGGGTTGATGATAAGATCATGGGAAGTGATGTTGGAAGACCAATGGCAGCGGGCGGACTGGCTCCATCATCCATAATTTCAGGTTTGATAAAGTTGTTTGGTTATTTGATATTTATTACTGCTGCCGTTGAGATCCTGCAGTTTACATTGATAACAAATTTCCTGGTCGGTGTGATAAACTACCTCCCAAGTCTTTTCACAGGAATCCTGATATTGATCGTAGGGTTGTTAGCCATTGACTTCTTCATGGATTATATTCAAGCTACCATGAAAGGCATGAATGTGGAAGGTGCAGAAGTGATGGGACCAATATTAAGAGGATTTTTATTCCTCATAATAACCCTGATGGCACTGGATGTCATGCTTATCAATACCAGCATATTCTATATATTCCTGGGACCACTGGCCTGGGGATTCGCCATTGTGGTGGCATTTAGATGGGGAGTAAAAGAGGCAATTGTAGCGTACGCTCAATCTAAGAATTAAACCTCTTTTTTTTCTTTTTTTTTCAAGTTGGATTTTGTACTGCACCACAGTAGTCGCAATCCAATAATAGATTATCCACTGTCGTCAATACCTGTTCAGCACGGCTGCGGTCCCTGTACACGGTAATACCTTTACATCCCAGGGAATATGCCAGTCTGAAAGCCCTGCCCACATCCTCTTTTGAAGCTTCATGCCTGAAATTGACTGTCTTTGACACTGCATTATCCGCATATTTCTGGAAAGCAGCCTGCAGCCTGATATGCCATTCATACCCGATATCATGTGATGTAACAAACAGATGTTGTACTTCTTCCGACACTTCATCAATGCCAATAACCGAACCTGCTGCTGCTATTCTCTTGATCAATTCAGGTGAATAAAAACCTTCTTTTTTTGCCTTTCTTTCAAAATATGGATTTGTGACTATCAATTGTTCACCTTCCATGACGGTCTTGAGATATGATACTGCATAAATGGGTTCGATACCGCTGCTGCATCCTGCAATAATGCTGACCGTTCCCGTGGGTGCAATTGTTATCCGGGTGGCATTACGTACCCTAGGCTTATCTGGAGAATCATAGATGCTGCCTTTGAAGTTTTCAAACACACTCCTTTGTTTTGCTAATTCTGCTGAAATCCGTGTTGTCCTTTCACAGATAAAGCTCATCACGTCTTCTGCCACTTTTACTGCTTCAGGTGAATTGTATGGTATGCCCAAATGGATGAGCATATCAGCAAAACCCATTATCCCCAGGCCGATCTTCCGGTTACCTCTGACTATAGTGCTGATAGCTTCCAGGGGAAATTGTTCCATGTCTATTACGTTATCAAGGAAATGAACTGCGATATCCACTGTTTTACCCAGTTTTTCATAATCGATCTTGCCGCTATGTACCATTTTGTCAAGATTTATCGAGCCCAGGTTACAGGCTTCATATGGCAATAGCGGCTGTTCGCCGCAGGGATTGGTTGCTTCTATCAATCCCAATCGGGGTGTGGGATTATCCCGGTTGATGCGGTCAAGGAATATCATGCCTGGTTCTCCACTATTCCAGGCCGATTCTGAAATGAGATAGAAAATTTCAAGTGCGTCCTCACGTTTTGTGACTTTACCGGTCCTTGGGTTCACCAGTTCATAACTCTCCCCCTGCTCCACTGCCTGCATGAACCGGTCTGTTACTGCGACAGATAAGTTGAAATTTGTAAGAATACCAGGGTCATGTTTTGCAGTTATGAATTCAAGAATATCGGGATGGTCTACACTCAGTATCCCCATATTGGCACCCCTGCGGCGGCCTCCCTGCTTAATGGCCTGGGTGGCTGCATCGAATACCTTCATAAATGATACTGGCCCGCTGGCAATTCCGCCTGTACTTCCCACAATATCGCCTTTTGGTCTTATCTTGCTAAAATTGAACCCGGTGCCACCACCGCTTTGATGAATGAGTGCAGCATTTTTCAGGGTCTCAAATATCTCATCAAGGGAATCACCCACAGGCAGGACAAAACATGCAGCAAGCTGTTTTATTCTCGTACCAGCGTTCATCAATGTGGGGGAATTGGGCAGGAACTCAAGATTAGACATTACTGCAAAGAATTCGTCCTCAGCACTTTCTTCTCCATATATGCCGTCTGCTGAAGCTATATATCTGGCAACCCTTCGAAACATTTCTTGGGGCGTCTCAATTACATTTCCCTGTTCATCCTTCACCAGGTATCTGCGCTTCAATACTTTCAATGCATTATCTGAAAGTTCCACAATAGAACAGCCCCATTAAGATTAATACTATTTATATCATAATCTTAATTATTATTAATAGTTGGTGAAACCGAATATGGAGATGTTAGTGCATATCTGCTGTGCCCCTTGCGCAACATATACGATACAAAAACTAAGGGACGATGGTTTCGACCCTATTGGTTTTTTCTATAATCCCAACATCCATCCATTTACCGAATACCGCCGCAGGCTGGAAACACTCCAGCAATATGCAGAGGCAGTGGAACTGGATGTGGTGTACAAAGATGAGTATATGCTGGAAGAGTTTATCAAAAAAACCCTGGATGTTGAGGACAGGTGCAGTATCTGCTATCAGATACGTCTACTGGAAGCAGCCCGGCAGGCGTCTGATAATGGTTTTCCTGCGTTCACAACTACCCTCCTGATATCTCCATACCAGAAACATGAAATGATAAAAGATGTCGCAGAAGCTTTAGCATCAGAGTATGGGGTGGATTTCTATTATCAGGATTTCAGGGAAGGTTTTAACATGACGTTCCAGTTATGCAGGGATATGGGGCTGTACCGCCAGCCATACTGCGGCTGTATATCCAGTGAGAAGGAACGGTACTACAGAAAGCTGGTTAAGGAATGATGCTTAAAGTTTATTTGCCAGAGCGATCTCTACAGGCAATCCCCACAATCGGATAGTGCATGTCTTCAGGATATGAAAACCTGCTTTTTCCAAAAACCTTTTTAAGAAAATAGGTCGGCAGTCAATATAATTGGGCAATTTTTTATGTCCCCATTCATATAATCTCAACATTAATCCGGATTTTCCTTCCTTAGACATGGAAACAATACATATGCGTCCACTATGTTTCAGGACTCTTTGACATTGCTGAAGCACAACCGGGATCTCAGGGGTATCAAACAATTCCAGTGTAAAACTCATGAATACCGCGTCAAAAAAATCATCGGGAAATGGTAGATTGGCCGCATCCCCTAATTTCAGTTCCACTCTCTCAGAGAGCCCTGCTCCATCAATCCTGGATGCAGTAATGTCCAGCATCCCTTCTGATATGTCAATACCATATACCTTACCATTTGGTCCAACCGACCGGGCCAGAGCCAGGGTACAATGACCGGTCCCAAATCCGATCTCAAGTACCTTTTCACCGCCCTGGACATTAAGGAGACCGAGACCCTTGTCCCGAAATCTCTTCTCGCTTCTACCAACCAGGAGGTCGTACCATCTGCTCATCTTATCATAAGTGGTCTTAGCTTCTTCTTTCGATCGTAAGACCCTGCTTATAAGTTCCATGATCCTGCTCTAAAAAATTATTTGATATTCTTATCAGTCTGGTTTGTATCCTCTGACTTTCAAACTGACAATCGAATCATTGACCTCTTTTATTGTCTCGAAGGGTATGTTCAGGGTCTTAATGATCATTTTTACGATTGGATCATTAGCCATCAGATCAATTGCAAATCGGGTTTCATCAAGAATCTGAACATCATGAAAACCCGCATTTTCGATCGCTTCCAGATACTCGTCTTTCAGTATAGCACCTGCCATACACCCAATATATGCGTCGATTGAATTTCTTAATTCCTCAGGCAGTTCCTTTAACAGCACAATATCTGAGACCATCAACCGTCCACCTGGCTTTAATACCCTGAATGCCTCTTTAAAGACCTTGCCTTTGTCAATAGAGAGATTGATAACACAGTTCGAGATAACCGCATCAAAATCATTGTTGTCAGCAGGTATGCTTTCAATGTCTCCCAGCCTGAACTCAATGTTGGTATAATTGCCTTTCAGAGCATTTTTTCTGGCTTTTTTGACCATTTCGGGTGTCATGTCCACACCAATGACCTTTCCTTCTTTCCCTACTTTGTCTGCAGCCAGGAAACAGTCAAACCCGGCACCAGAACCCAGATCAAGTACTGATTCGCCCATTTTCAGCGAAGCCAGTGCCACAGGATTACCACAGCCAAGACCCAGATTTGCTCCTTCCGGGACTGCTTTGAGCTCTTCATCTGAATATCCGATTTTTCTGCTGATATCGTGTACGACATCAGATCCCCCGCAACACAGGCTGACCAGTGAACAACAGGAACTTTCCTTTACTGCAATGTTAGCATAACTGTCCTGTACTGCTTTTTTAATCTTAGACTTCTCCATGTTGGAAAACCTCCTATTCTTTCATTATTTCATTCATCAAAGGCCCAAGCATCTCTTTCACTAATTGTGCCAGACCCTCGTTCTTGATCAGGGAAATACAACAGACTTCCCCGTCCTTTTCCCAGCTGATCACAGCCAATTTATCACCGGCATGTATCTTTGCTTTCTCACGTATGTCTTTTGGGAGCACCATCTGACCCCTGTCATCTACGCTTATGACAGCCTCAACCTTACAACAACCGATCCCAATATCACTTGCACAACTAGGTTCATCTTTTTCAGCCATATTCATCACTGACACTTTGTTTTTTAATACATATATTTTTCTGATAAATCTGAATTTTCTGACAAATCTGAACAAAACAACAACATATCATTGAAAAGCAACAACATATATGCAAAAAACCCATTATATTCATGAAAATCTGGAAAAAAATGGCAGATATAAAAAATTATATACTCATTAACATCCCAGAGGTATCCATATGACCCGTGAGAAATCCAATAAATTATTTAATAAAGCAAAAAATCTACTCCCTGGCGGAGTGAGCAGTCCGGTAAGGGCCATTTCCCCTTATCCATTCTATACCAAAAGCGCAAATGGTTCAAAACTTACAGATATTGACGAAAACACTTACATAGATTATTGCATGGGATACGGCCCGCTCATACTT
>Ga0307379_10004246_pt1 | contig 20532 bp, 14 predicted proteins | sample UN2MG_FD_202237 | JGI IMG/M metagenome (GOLD analysis project Ga0307379, IMG submission 202237) | Soil microbial communities from Risofladan, Vaasa, Finland - UN-2 | ecosystem: Environmental > Terrestrial > Soil > Coastal area > Acid sulfate soil | place: Finland: Risofladan, Vaasa | collected... | reverse complement strand
CGCACACGCCATGCAATGAACAGTCGCGTGCATAAGTAAAATTTTGACTCGAAACGGCGTCCTCGGATAGTTACGTGTTGATGAATGAGCGTAATGAATACTTTTCATAAACGACCAATCTATGTAGTGTCAAGTAACGAAAGGTCGACACACACACACACACACACACACACACACACACACACACACACACCGACCGGACTTTAGCGCATTTTCTCACGGGAATGTCGAATGATTAAATAATCTCCATGATCGCACAATAACAGCGCATGACCATGCACGCATTGATGACCACCAGTACGCAAACCGAAGCGTTGTCATATCAACAAGCGTTTTGCGATGAAGTGCGCACGCATTGCGTCGCAGCAACCGACGTACTTGTCGTATTGGCACCACGTCGTTACGGCACATCGACGCTAATGAGTACATTAGCCAACGCCAATTTGACACGAACCCAAACGATGGAAATTGGGTTCGTGCCTGTGACACGGTCATGTGTTGTTGCAGGAACTCCGTCTATGGACGCCGGTTACGTTCCTCGCTTGGTGTCAGCACTGACAGCCATCCAAGACACAAACATACGTGTCGTTCAGTGGTGTGTAGGCGATGCCAACTTTACGCCAGTAGACGTGCACGCTGCCCGATTGTGACCGTTTTTCGTCAACAAAAAATCATACACCACAGACGGTCGTGATGAACACAACGTCAAGAATAGTGAACGCGCGAACCAGCACAATACCGACGACGACGTGACGGCGACATGCGTGTCGGATCGGCGCCATGACGTAGTAAACAGTGCACAACGGATACTTTCCCAAGACGCGATGCCCAGCGCAACGCATAGTCATTGGACACGTGAACATCGGCACCAAACTCGTCGAGTAGGCACGCCGTCACGTTTGCACAGCCAAAACGTGCGGCGCGTGTAAGTAATTCATTCACGCTGTCCGGCGATATCCATTGACTCCAGTGCGGTAGCATGCAAGCGCGCACGAACGTAACGTTGTCCGTGCTCACGGCTTCCGCCAGCACGTCTGTGCGAAAATTACTGGCCACCAACAAGTACACATTCGACAGTGCAGAACAAATGTCGGCGTCACGTTGCCATCGAACCGACGTATCACCTGAAAAGCAATAGGAGACTGCTCGCTGATGCAGCGAATCCATCGTTTCTACACATCGTTCAAGATCATGAATGGGCATCACCGTGTTGTCGTCAGTATCGCCGCCGCAGCCACGACAACATTCACAGTCGAGTTTGCCGATGACATGAAGTACAAGGTCACGATCGAGTTGTGTCATGACATTTGCCTGATTAGCGAACGCCACAGACACCGCGTCGCGCCGAAGACGGTGTTGACAGTCTATATCGTTGGATGGGGTCAGTGTATCGAGTAAAAAGTCAACCATGTCCAAATAACGACGCCGTGTCGCTAAGACTATCAGTGTGCCAATGTCAAGTTTCGACGGTGGCCAGTAACTTGATGTCAGATACTTGAATATGGACAGTGTCCCGTGTTCAAAGGCCAATGTCAAATACAAATTAGCGTGCGTCGAGTGCGCGACATATGTATCAAAAAACCAGCGACACATATCCAAATTACATGACGCGATTGCGTTGCATGCATACAGTTCAATATTGCGTGCCCAGTCAACGTGCTCACGATGGCGTTCTATCAAATAACGAGCAATGCGAAAATGTCCATGACGCAGCGCGCTGGCCAATATGTCGTCTAGGTTCAAATGGATACGAATGTCCGCCTGATGGACGAACAAAAGAACGACCGTTGTACAGCCGTAAGCCATCGCTCGTGTGCACAAGTCGTGTGCGTATGTTTCCATGAATAAGGGAGAAGTCATCTTCAATAGCAAATGTGTTATGTCGAAACGATGATAACGAAATGATCGGTAAAATAACAAGACCATACGTCGTTTGACACTATCGACAAACCGACGGAACATCCATCTAATGATTACGGTCGACGCGTGTGTGCGATTGAATGAATGTAAAATCAATTCGTCAATTTCATCGTTGGTCAGTGCAGGTGTCCATACACGTTCGTTGAATACATAATGCAATATGTTGTCTACTGCACCTACATCGACTCTCTGACGTAAATGAGTGAACCAACAAAGACACACTTGTCGATGCGTCGTGGCGTTCGTCGACATGTCATTTTGATCGTCGTCGTCGTCGTCGAGTGTCATCAAACAACATTTCGTGTCAAAATAACGCACCAGATCCACACGATTCGAATCGAGCGCTGCACGAAACGGACATTGATTATTGGTCAATGAACGCACGTTACCAATGCGCGAACCAAGACTTGTCGCTTCGACCAAATACCGAATGACGTCAGCCGCCCCGCGCGCAATTGCTTGAAATAAGAAATGTCCAAGTTTGAGTGGATGTTCGTCAGTGTCGAATCGATCGCTGTATGATTCGTACAAAAAAGACACGAACGATACGCGGTTTTGAGCCACCACACGCGTCATCAAACAACGAATCAACCAGTAATTCATTATGTATGCGTCACGTGTGCAGCGTGCAAACACCACACGTTCACTCAACGTAACGAGGTCTTGATTCACACGTGACAGTGTCTCAATAGTGTGTTCGTGCGAAAATGCCCCTGACGTCGACACCAACGGTGCTAAATCACCGTCGTCTGTCACTTGAATGGCTTCGTCTATACTATTCACATCGACGTCGATGTTAACCGGTAATTGAACGCCCACTTCGCCACGTAATTGCATACACTCTAATAACGCTTCGAATTTGACGAGTACACGTAGTTCCTCGTGTGTTACTGGCATTTTACTTGTTTTTTTTGGTTAGTCGAAGTAGCGTTTGACCGACCGATTAATAACGGCGACCCATGTCAAAACACGACAGGACAACAACGTACATGCACTCGATCTATACGGTTACAGGAAAGCACGCGGAACTTATGAATTCAGCCATAGAACATGTGTTCGGTAACGAGAATACGTTGCGTATAGCCTATCATTATTGCAACATGTTTCGTCAAAAGACGACATCTGATATTGCATACGCTGCTATATTCAATATTGTCAAGTTACACGGCGCGTTATATGTACTGAAAAAAAACATCGCCGCACGTCCCATATTACCAGTCGATGTTACAGCGTTTTTTTCAGCCGCCGAAAGCATAGACGTGATCAAAATAAGCAGGCACATGCAACGTGCGTTCACCACGTTGCACAATAACATATGTACGTGCAAAACGAACACACGTGTGGTATTCAATGTATTGGTTCCCGACACGTTGGACCATTTCGAAATCCTTCCATTTGCGACTGTGTTTTGTCACAGCGTCAAACCTACGGGTATTTTCACGGTGTCCATTAATAGATTTCGCACGTCACTTGTCCAATGCATGCGTCTTCACAAGTCACACGTAACGCTCGTAAGTCGCATATACACGTTTTTAGTTGAAATGCCGCGTGTCCTAAATGTTCCAATGTCTACAACGAATTTGTGTTCGTTCTTGGAAAAGGGTGCTAGTTGCGAATACTGTCATAGTACAACGTCTCTTCGTTGTAGCAAATGTACACTGGTCTTCTATTGTTCGAAGACGTGTCAAAAAACGCATCGCATCGCCCACGCACCAGTATGCGCGATAATTGAAGCATTGTGTGCGTGCGTGTTTCATATTATTGTTACTTTTCCCAACGAACGCCTCGATAAGCACGTTAATGTCCCTCGTCTATTTCACGAATAGCCATAGTTGTAAAGATGTGCACACACATGCAACGAATTTCACTCTCATAACGTTAAACGAGTAGTGGTGTGTATAATATCACGTACTGTATCGATTTTTGACATTGCCCGCTGTGTGTGTGTGTAAGTGAAAATCATCACGACACATTCACGATAGTTGATGTCGTGAGACCAACGCTTGATACTACCGCTTTGTTTCACATATTCGTGGTGTGTGGACGTGTATTTTTCCACTCACATCGTCGTATGCAATACTCGTCTGCGTTTGACACGGGCTTCGGCGCCGATTATCGCCATTTCTTGAGGCGGCGTTACTCTCCTGCCTACGACGATCATTATCGCCACACAACCCACTATGATCAATCGATGCTTGACGATTTGCCACGCATTGTTGACATGCCCGCTTCGACACGATGTCGTACGTGTGACGACTCCATACCGACGGCGGCGTGGCGTCAAGCCGCAATTGAACGCAATCGAGTTCGTATTACTCTGTATGTATGTTCGACGTGCTACGAAAAAATGCGTCGCGTGGCCATTACTGACCGCTGGCACGGACGCATGCTCGACTACATTATGCACACGTTCGAAACACGCGGCTACTGGTCTACGCCGAAAACATCCGATCCAGACGACGATTATCCAATGGAGTCGTCGTCGTCGTCGTCGTCGTCGTCGTCGTCGTCGTCGTCGTCTGAATAATGTATACGGCAATAGATACTTTACGCATGTTACGTCAATATGCGCACGCATTCTCCACTTTGCCACGACAAAAGCCCGTGTCTATAGAACCATCTATTGTGTCCATAAACAAGACCAATTCTCACGCGTGCGCGCGCGCGTACGCACACACTGTCACGAACATCGATCATAATACGATAATGGCTTCACTCATGCGCTGGCTCGGCATTTCTACATCCAATACGCTCAACAATCAACACCAAAATCCGATTCACGTGCCGTCTGCCGGCGGTGATCATGCCATAGGACTGACGCTGGCGTTCTTGGACGATTGTGCTGCATACAATCAACCACGATGGGCACTTCATGAAAAACGCGCCCGTGAGGAGTTCATGTGGCAATTGCACACATACATCGAACAACGAATGAACGGAACGCGTGTCGACGATTCGCATTTACGTGCGACGATTTTCTCGAATCCCCACATTATGCGACACGCGTGGATCGTTCAAGATCACGAGGCGACATTACCGTCGCCAGTCGCCGTGGAGATAGTAGACGACGTCACCGCGGCCGAACATGCGATAGAGAACGAAGCACCGCCAACGCCGCCTCTGCCGCATATTGTTTACGATCCCGTCGCTCCGATTATTGACGAATTCAATCACCGAATGCGAGAATCTGTGTGTTCGGCGTCCATTGTGACAATGGAGTACGATGCATGGCTACATGATAGCGTCGTTACTGCGCTACTGGCACACTATCCGCTTGAAGATGATGACGACGACGACAACGACGACGACGACACCAGCGTGTTTACGTCTCGTCCACGTCTCCATTCACTGTCTATTGTGCGTGCAACCACCGCCAAAGTTATGGTATCGGCTATTTTCGTCCATGACAGTACTCATAGACCCAACATTAACACTTCTTCACCGTCGTCGCCACAACCAACATCTGGTAATTCGACAACCACCAATAATGACACTGTAGTAGCCGCCACGACCACGTTAATTTCGTTGGATTTCGACGACGATAATGACGACGGCACGGCATGCGCAGGCGACATGAATGTGTAGCGACGGTTGCATTCAAACGAACGGACCCGTCATCGGAACCGTCGCATACACCAAAATTTGACCGTCACGTTGCGAAACGAATTCATTGTAGGTGAACGAATGAATGTAGCCGTTTTCAATTTGCACGAAAATCTCCCACAACATGAGAACCGTAGCAAACAAAAGCAGTGCTAAAAACCACAGAATAGCGTACACAATAATGATGACAACGCCGAGACCAATTGCCGCGAACACGAGGACGAAAAACGCGGCAACAATGTCCCAGAGTCCCCACGTGGCGCACGCAAACGCAAGTGGTTCGGCTGCATTTTTTGCGGCCGTATGCGCGCCAGCTGCTTCGGCTAAAAACGGAAATAACGTTCCCACGTCCGAATCAACGATGCGTTCGTTAATGCCTGGCCATGTTTGTTCCAAAAAGTAAAAGAACGAGTCGAGACCATCGATCATGGACGATTCAGATGTGCACGACAGTTCGTCGGGCGCGTTGCGTCGGCTAAGTGAACACTGACTATTGTAATTATTCACACGAACGTCGTCGCGACGCACTAATTCGACGAATCGAGGAAAATAGGGCGGCGGTGCCTGTGAATATAGCGAAAAAAGGTCGTCATAAATGCAGGCAGGCAATCCTGGCCACAAAGTGAACGCGGTAAGTACGTTCGGCAACGCAACGTAGCCGGCCGCCACAACACCTGGAGAATAGCATAGGGGAGACGCGCCATACGCATAGGCCAGTGACAAAACCGTGGCAAACGCCAACAATATTCGTACAACATACCAACATCCTACACACCACGGTACTGCTGCCACTAAAAACAACAGCACAAACACAATGAGCAGCCAATTGACGATGCCTGACAAGAGACCGTTGCCTAATAGACGTTCGCCGGTCACAGGATTCACTTTGCAGTAATGGCCAAATGAATAGTTGCAAAACACAAATTGTTCAATGAATTGTTCGAATACGAACACATCGTTGACGAGCGTTTCGAAGATGACGCCCGTCACGTTTTCGCCACGCGTCACCAATTGACGTCCACCGTCACCTGACGGCGAAAAACGATCACCTAGCGCGACGGTAGCCAAATTCGTCGAGCCACGATCGCGAGCACTGGACGCCGCCTCTTGGTCGTCAATGTACGTATCGATGAGCGGCGAGTTCGGCGGAAACAATTGACCAGACGTGGCTGCCGATGATTCGTCATTGAGATTGGCCAGCAATTGGGTGTAATTCAATTGCCAAAAGAACGTCACGTTGCGCAACGAGTCAACAATGAACGGCACCGTACGTGGATTGGTCAAAAACGTGTCGTTATTGTAGCGTCCTTCCGACGCAAACAGTGCCAATGACGCAGCCGACGTACCCAATTGCGCAATCGTTTCGCGTAAATATTGACCGCGATAATAGTTCGCCCAACCGACGAACGTGTCTTGAAATGCCCACGACAAGCGATCGAACCACGAACAATCGATACATACCGCTTGTGCACTCGGACACACAAACGGTGAAAAAATACTGACGACGGGTTCCGAACCTTGCGCAGTCAACGGCACAATCGACGTGACGGTCGCGCGCCCCACCACGTCATGATCAACGTCCGATTCGCTAAGTGCCACGAGACCGTCGCTGCCGTGCACGGCCACGGCACTGCGCAACAAGAACACCGATCGTTGTTGGGCTCGACGCACGCGCGCTCGATACCAGTCAGGCAGTGAGCGTGCACGTGTCGTCGTTGTGTCGGCGAACTGATACGTCGTATCGACGTGCGGATCACGGTGTCGTTGATGCGCACTCGATGACACGCGAATACGTGTTGATGCGGCCGCCGCCGCCGACGAATAATCACCGAAAGCCGTTGTAGAGAAAATGCGCGCACGATGATAGGCAGCGTGTGTTGAGCGTGCACGAAACAACGACGATGCAACGTATTGCCACGTGTATTCGTTAGGAATGACCGTACGTTTGTGAGCCGACGATACATAATGATTCCATAGTGCAGGTGCATCAACATCGACTGAAATTACAGACATATCGAACGTACGTAGCACATTCGCTATACGATCGTGGCGATCGCGATTTTGTGCGCGTGCTTCGACACGCTGGCGATAGAGCAACACAGCATCAAGTGAAATACGACCGAGTCGACGAACGCGTTCGGGGCGACTGTGAAAAATACTGTGCACACCCAAATCGTCGACGAGCGTGCGTGCAAGACGACCAGCAACCGTTCGTTGATGAAAATTGCGCTTTTCAACAGGCGTCTCGTCTGTGTACAGACGATCGCCAAAATCGGCCGTCAAATGCTCGACACGCGCCGAAACATCATTGAACAAATAGGCAACATAGCCGATAATTGTTGCGACGGAGTCCAAGCCACTTGGAATGGGCGCTTCGAGAATCGTTGCGCCGTTCAGTCGTCGTTCAGCTGTTGTCCGCAATATGTACGAGCACAATTCCACGACGACTGCCGACCCGTCGTCATCGTCGGTGTTCATTCGTGTGGGCGGCCACTCGGCGTCTGCATATTGCCACATCACACCCAGACACGGATTCGAGACGCCAATGGCGTGTACAGGCATAGCAACTAATTCAGGAAACACGTCACGAACCCGTGCTCTTGGCGACGACGACGACGACGTTGTATCGTCGTCGACGTTACCGCCGCCATTGGTCACCACCGGCGTCGTCCGTTTTCGTTTCGCCCTTAAATTACATTTCTCTTCACCACACGGACAACAAAACGTGCCGGGCGGATCGTCGCCAAAAAAACACGTGACGTCACGTAACGGGCCACAAACCCATATCGTGTCCAGTTGACAGATGGTATTCTTAAAAATGGGCGTCGTCTCGCCCGTAAATCGTTCGTATTCTTTGGAAATTGGACTACCAGGAAACGTTTTTGGCGGCTGACCCAAAAAAGACGGTCTCGTATAATCCTTGGCGGGAATCCAACAATACTGCATACCTGTAATACCACCAGCTTCGAAAAAGCACACAATTTCATTGATGGCGCAGCCGATTGTGGGACCCAAGAGTCCCGTCAACATAGAAAAGACGCGCGTCAACACAAACTCGAAAAACTCAAACAACGAGTCAAAATTGCCCGCAAAAAACCCAATCATCGCTCCAATCGCCAAAAACAGGCCCTGTAATACGTCGGCTATCGCTTGTTCCAACACCGATATCAGCGAGAGTAAATCGTCGGCGATTTCCGTGAACACCGTCTGAAGCGCCTTGTCTACGAAACAGCCGAATAACGCGCCCGTTAATCGTATGAATTCCGCAATCAAATCGACGATCCATTCGATAATAAGCACCAACCACGCAGAAAACGCCGTCGCAATGTTCTGCTGATTGCCCGACGCAATGGCACCTATCAATTGAAGCGACCGTTCGATCGATTTCACGGGCACTCGCACTGTTTCGGTGAATATAGCGCCCAAAAACGTCGCTACTCGCACCAACGACGACCGTGCCACGACTCCCGGCGACGCTGGACACGTGACGCTACTGGGCACCGCTTGGAACACAATGCACATGAGATCTTCCCATGTATTTTGCACACGAGTAATGGCCTGGTCGAGACGCGACGTCAATTTGAGGCCAGCCGCCAAGAGTCGATCGAATTGCGCGTTCGTAATGGCCGTGTACAGTTCGGCGGTCGAATCGATGATGCCTCGCAACGTCGCTTCGAAAATAGCATACGTTTGTTGTGGCAAATCGGCCGCGCAATCACCAAACCGCAATGCGGGCGTGTGAGGGTGTGCCGTTCGCGAGCCCGTTTTGAGCGAGAACGCGACCACAAAATCACTGGCGGCGTCGGCAAATCGTTGAACAGCCGCATACAAGGCGTCCATCGATATTTGTGCGTCGCCCGCAAACACGTGATCCAAATGTATGAACAAATCGATGATCAACAAAATGACTTCGCCAACGGTGCGTACAACGGCTTCGATCAGGGTGCGTATGCCGCGTGCTGGCGGTCCAATTGTCGCTTCGAGCGCTGCACCGACACAATCGAACGCGTCGACAAACACATTCAGGGTCTCGCGAAATTCATTGGGTGCCGTGTCCGGATCATAACAACCGCAATCACATGCAAACGTGTCGACCACGTTGACTGTGCACACGGCCGCCGCACTTTCACACGTCGACACGGCGCATGTAGTCGGCGATCCGACGCCCTTGACGAACGCACACGGCACGTCGGCATACGACGTATTCACACATTGGACAAAACACCGACCGATACGCTGATCGCACGTCCATTGTCCTTCGGGTGTCGCGTCTGCACAATCGGCCGTTGAATCGCACGTGTCGAGTGCACACAGCGCGTCGGCACACTGTCCTTGTCCACGATCGCCCCAATAGAATTGCGCAAAGCGGAACGGGGCCGTCAACCAAAACGTCGAGCGTCCGTAGCGTGGCAGTGCGCAATACGTTGCGTCTTTCGAATCAATCGGTGGTTCACAACGCGTGTTCGTCGGATCCACGAACGTGGCTACAATCGTGTACAGTGTTCCAGTACTCACTTCGGCAGCGTTTTTGACTAGACGCCAAAATCCCTTCACCAATCGCGTCGCAAAACAACACAACGTTTCGAGAGCGCGACCAATCGTGTCGAGTGCACAGCCTTCTGATGCCGCGCTACCCGGCGGAACGTTGCCGCCGTTGACCAACGACGCGCATACGTTGGTTCCTTCGTACGTACACGTGCACGAACACCAATACCGGTCGCGCGACGACAACACACACGTGCCCATTTGACATTGTCCTAGCGCACAAATGTCTTCGGCGTCCACCTCATCGCTCGTTACATTCGTTACTAACGAACACAACGTGCCATCTTCGACGAGCGCACACCCATCGTTCGCAATACAGCGGCCTTGTGCCAACGCACAGTGTTCCGTAGGCGCCGAACAGTCAACATCGCTCGTGCACACGGGCTGTTGCGCGCACAAAATATCGACCGTCGCCGCCGGACACACGGGCTCGACGCCAACCACGTCGGCCGCCACGGCATGAAAGAACTTGCCTACCCATTCGAACGGACGACAGTACGCGGCAACCATGGCGTTGGCTGCATTGTAAAATTCGTCCCAGCGTAAAATGAGTTGACCGTCGTACTTAGACACGACACGGTCGATATTGAATGCGATATTCAACGTTATTTTGGCCGCAACGAGTGGCAATGTCAGCGTTCGAGCAAACGCTTCGCCAAAAAAGGGTGGCCGTTCGGGCCCAAACGGAAACGGCAACACTTGATTGGCAGGCGCCACACCCACCAACGTGCCGTAGCCCGTTACATTTTCACTTGCGCCCACAATGAAATTGTAGTAATTGCCCACAACAACGTCAACAAAGCGCCCGGATTCAATGGTAGTGTTAATTATGCGACCCAAACTCACATTGAATGACGGCCGCGCCATTTCGAACGCTTCGGCGGCATTCGGCTTCAAGTCGGCCACTACACCGAGTGCGTCGGCGAACCCTTTGATTGGACGTATCAAATCTTGCGCGACAGCCAACGGCACATTGGCCGCCATGTCGAAGAGGACGGGAAAGTTCGTTAGACGCGCATTCGACACTTCGTCGACTACCAACGGGCGAACGGCCAGCGGATCGAGCATGATTCCATCGCCTAGCCACTCGTGGGCGCGTGCCACGACAGGCAATGCGTACACGTCAACGCGGGCCCACGGCAACATGGCGTCCGTGTCGATTTCACGTGGAATCGGCGTTTGTGAAGCCAGTGTTGCCAACGCCAATGCGCTCGCATGCAATCGCTGTGCATTGGGCGCAATCGTGGCATTGACCGTGCCGAACGATGCGAAAAACGGCACAACCGTCACGGAAAACAGTGACTGGCAAATTTGCGTAAAGAAAATTTCGGCCGTAGCGATCGTATTACCCAACGCCACGCCCGTCGGCACGAAATTCGGCTGTGTTTCGAGCAGATTGCCGCTCGTCAACCACTGAACGTTGGCCAGTGCGAAATAGGCGGCAGTCGACAATAAATTGAACGCGGCCGTAGCAATGAGCGCAGGCCCCATGCCCAGCAAGTCAAAAAGAACGCCTAACACCGCCACGTTGGGCACGCGAATGACTGCGCCATTCCATAATGGCTGCAGTGTCGCGCCCACCAGTCGAATCACATTAAACAGGGCCAAAAAAATGAAATTCACCGGATTAACCGTGCACGTATAGGCGTCCGAAGCGAAGGCCGTGCCGTTGTTCGATTGAAACACGCGAGCCGTCACCGACACAATGAACACCACAAACACCACAATTGCCGTCACCGGATAGCCGAGAATTTGCCGTGCAATGTCGTCGACGATCGTCCGCGCCGCCAAATACGATTCCTTGACGAACAGCCACCAGGTCAAAAACCACGAGTAAAAATTAGTCATCAATTCTTTCTCGTTGAATGAACGTTCAGATGATTCGCGCCGGGCCATTTGACGCGCCATGGCGTACATACCCAGCGATCCACACACTAGAGTCAATGTAACGACTGCCGTCGCAGCGCCCATCGATATCAACAACTGAACCACGTCAACTGACGTGTCAATCGAAGTCGCCATAGTGTATGGTTCGTGTGCTGATGTTACTAACGTAGGCGTGTCGATTGTATATAGATCTTAACGCGAGTCTTGTTTGCACGTGCACGCACGCGCACGCCTACACACCGTCGCTTTTTTTTCGACACGACTCTTGCTCGTGTGCGCTCTCAATACCATAGCGTATGTCTGTGTATTTAGCCGACGCACCTGTGTCGCCCGTAGCTAATCGAGCCGCACGATGGATTCCCTTGATTGGTTTCCTCGAATGGAGTGTGTGGATAGGCATTGGCGCCACCCTGTTCATCGAATCGGCCATATCGAGCGCGTTATCGCAAGACGCACGCCTCTCTCTCTGGTCACTCGGGCATCTTGTCGTCGGTGCGGCAGCAGTTGCCCTGTGTGCATGCCCCGAATGCTTAGTTACCGGCTTCTTCTTGATTGCTGGCGCCGTCTTGGCCGTCATCGACACGACTGAACTCGTCGTGCGTCTCGTTGATTTGGCTGGCATGTTTCCGAATATCAGTGTGTTTTCGTTCATTTACGCAGCGTTCAATGCCATTTTACTAGCGTTGGCTGCCTGGCTCACGGCTGCATCGTTTCGGGCTGGCTCGCGTTATTTTGGCTTTGGACTGGCCATGTCACGTGTGTCTGGCGGCGAACCGTCCAGCGCGCCACTGTTCGACGACGACGACGACGACGACAACAACAACACGTCTCAGTCGTCGGCGAATAATAGCGGTGTAAAAAAAACACGATAAATTGTGCCGAATCATGACACACTTCGCGCATCCACACATATGTATCACATATTGATGCTTTTTTACCGAATCACGTTCTCGTCATAGAAATGGAACTCTACCCATGCTGCCGTAGCGTACGCGCATATTGACACATATAACGCACAACATCAATCATCGGCACGGGGTCACGTGAATCCAACATACGAGTCAACATCAGACGTCGTTGACGATTTCGTTGAAAATGAGCGTGTTGACGCATCGTATCCACACGTGCTCGCGACGAAGCATACTTGCCGTTGATGAGTTCCAGCCAAATGATGGCGAGCGCATACACGTCAACGCGTTGCGCAAATTGACCGGGCGTAAACGCGTGGGCAACATCGTTGTGGGTAAACGGCGGATCAATGACGGGATGCAAACAGACGCCCGTCGGTTCCATAATGGCACCTGTGTCGTAGAGTCGGAGAGCATGTGACAAATATTTGAAAATATGGCTGTTGGTGTCGTCAGCGTGCTCAGCGCGCGCGGTTTCGCACAAATTCACGAACGCGTTTCGCACATATTCATCGGACATGCGTTCGATTGCACTATACGCACTGTCGGTCGTGATTGACGCCCAGCCAAAGTCAATGATCTTGACCATGTTAATGCGTTCGGCGTTGTCGTTGACGACGACGTCGTCGACGTCGTTACGGGAACACGCAACGAGTACATTGCCTAACGACAAGTCCGTGTGCGCGATCCCGCACCGATGTACAGTCGTTAACGCTAACGCCAGTCGATACATGATAAACGGACACCGACGACGAAGACGTGCCGCCGCATTCGCGTCGCGTTCAGCGCGAATGACGAAATCAAATAATCGAACGCACGTATCGTCCGCGTACACGACGTAACCGACGGGATTAGGCCCGCCAACTTGATCGTAGACGGTGAAACCGTAACTTTCAATCGTGCCCGTCGTTTGCGTTAACACGTTGGCGATGGGTGGCAACGCTACACGACGACATGCCATCAAATGCGCAATTGCCAACACTTCTTCAATAAATATTGCCAAACGTCCAGTAAAGGGCGAATCGTGCATGTCAAACGACGTTTTGAAGTATCCGCACGTGTTCGCACTGTCATAAGTATCGTCTGAAGCTCGTACTAACACCGACACCTTAATAATGACAATACCTACTACATGAGCCCCCGTCGGCCGTTGTTGGTCGTCACTGTCGATTTCGATTTCGTAGGCCCGATACACGCGCGCATACGTGCCCTTACCCAATTGACAAATGGGCTGATAGAAACGTGATGACGTAGCCCGAATTAGCGGAAACTCGCTTGTTTTGACGAGCGGGGCATCTGTGTCGATACTTGTTGTAGCGACGACATCTGCCATTGCGCATTAAGTTCGTCTTCAAAATCGGTTGTTATGGCCCGTCGCTGAAGTTGCAATTGTTCAGCAAATGTTCGTCGTCGACACGCGCCGTAATTTCGCCCACACAACACGAGTATGGTGCCTACCACAACGAACGAAACAGCAGCCGAAATGGCTATTCCGGAACCCACGGGCAAATCGGGCCCGTACACTTCGTTCACCGTTGTTCCGAGTGCTGTCAAAACGCAAAAATAAATACCGACCAGCGGCAAATACCCCCATATTTCGTACACGATAACGAGAAACATGCACCGATCGTTCGAGCGCACGATGTCGTGTGTGAACAGCATGTTCAGTGAGTAAAAAACCAGTTCTATGCGCGCCATCGCCCACAATACCACGAACAATAGGGGTAACACGTGCACCAAATCGTTGCCGATCATTACGTAGCCCGGATGGATTTTTTCAAAAATCATTTGGATAAAGTTTTCGTCGTCCGTGCCTAGCATAATCCACACGAGCACTGCCACTGACACTATCATGCTCACCATTGGCAAAAACAGGCACGCAACGATGTAGCCCGCACACGGCACGCACGCAGGCACATAGCCGATTAACGTGATGGTGTAAAACACAATCTGCACCGTCCATGACCAATTCGTAATATGTATGACGTAGTCCAGTGGTTCTGAGAACGCCACCGATTTACCAACTGCTGAGCTAATCATTGTTGCTACCAACAACGCTTGTAGCACAAAAAAACAGTAGGACGCGTAACAATTGTTGCCGTTTGTGTACGGAATCAATACGCGCGTTTTTGCATCGACGGTGCTCATTAGTGTACTGGTGTACTTCAACTAACCGTTGCATAGGCGATTTTATATCATCGTCGAATGAATGCGCCCGCCACCAAATTTGTCACTTTGACTAGTGATAGTGCACGCGATGTGACCGCCGCCACTCACCGTCATTTTGGTGGCAGCGGTAACGACATTGTCGTCTCGTCGTCGTCGGACGTCGATTCGTGTGTTGTTGAATTCGCCATAGCCGACGTTCGTTCGTCGTCGTCGTCGTCGTCGTCGTCGATTCGCGTCAACAATGAACACGTTGCACGTGCATCTGAACCATTGTCTATTGTCGCGGTTCGTCCGTTACCGTCGCCACTCGAACGCTTACGTGTGTTACTGCACCGCAATCGGTTGCCGCTCTCGTTGGCGGGCACACTTTGTGACTATCGATGTGCTGACGACATCGAACACCTCAAAATTGTCAAACGCCGACGCCGGCGACGCAAAAACACCGATGACGCTGACGACGAAGAACCCTTAGGTATCGATTTAGATGAATTGGCGGCGGCCGACGACGCTGAATTAGTTGACGAAAACAATCAATACGTCGACTGGGACGATTTAGACAACGACGACGACCACGCAGTGCCTGTGCCAGACACCAGCATCGATTGGACCGACGTGGAGGCCGACGTCGACGAAGCGTGCACTCTGTTCAAAGCACTGGATCACCGAAACCCCGTCGTCGAAGTCGATGCGCACGTAGCACTACGTGAATCGGATCACACGTATTTTGTGGGCGGTTGTCGTGTCGTGAACGCGTCAACGACAACCGCCATCAAAGAATACTTTACCGAATTCAACGTACCCGAAGCCGTGCGTTCCAAAGTGAACGGCCGTCGCTGGGCGACCGGTGACGATCCACATTATCGTCCAGCACTGGCTGCGGCCATGAACGCGTGGATTGCGTCGCCACTGTCACTGAGCGTCGATGGAGCGACGATGGAGCGTGCGCTCAATCTCATGTCGGGTACGAGTCGACGCTGTGTGTTTGTGGGTGCCGCCGTTGCCGCCGGTATCGACGTCAATATTGCGCGCAGCATTGTGGACATTTTCGACACGGCACTCGTGGCGTACTTCGACGCCGAATGGGAACGCAATCGAGACCTCCAATCGCGACTCGGCACCGAAATGCACACGCTCATCGAACGTTTTTACCGCCGTCTCGTGACGCGTGATGATTTGACGCGTTTGGCGGCCGCCGACCAAAATCATCCTGAATTGTTGCAATTTTTGGCCTTCCATGACGACGTCATTGTTGGACGCGGAAACGATCCTGGTGACGAAACGACATGGGATTATGAGCCGTTTCGTGTTGAATTGTGCACCTATGACGACAAAACGCGTTTATGTGGCGCCATTGACGGTATTTTTCGCAACCGCCGAACGGGCCGGTTTCGTGACTGGGACTGGAAACGTTCAAAAGAAATTGCGACACAAGCGTACGATAATCGAATGGGCACGCACATTTTTGCACAAGTACCCGACTCGAACTTTTGGCCTTACACGATACAACAAAACATGTACGGCTATTATGTGGACACGGTAACCAAGGGCACCATGCGTTTTGACGATGTACCCGATGTGAATGCTGGCACTGACGACACGATGGTGGCACCGTATGCACATCGCCTCGTGACGGAACGACATCGCGAATTGCGCAACGAGGGACCCGTAACGGCCATGGGCTTGGCGGTGTTTCATCCGAATCAAACGACATATCAAGTGTTTCCGGTTCCCGACGCAACGTCGCTCATTACTGCATTCATTGACGATCGTCACCGCATTATCGCCACGTCGCCACAATTGATCATTGAACGCGCGTTGCGGCCTCTGATGACGCCTACACTCTTGCACGCATGGACACGCATAGACGACGACGAACGTGTGATGCAAGCGCGTCAAATGTTGGCCAACGAACCGACAATTACTGAAGCGCCGGCACTCATCGGCATTGTCAACGACGACGACGAGCGCCAAGTGTGGTCGGACGCGTGCGCACACGTTGTCATGTGCACGCAACCGTCGATTGACCACTTGACGCGCGACTGTGCATGTCGCACGTCAAACAAACGTGCTGACGAGTAACGAAAAATAAACACGGACCTGCGCGCACTCTTGTCGGCAACGGTCACCACCGCCCCGCTACACACCTACATGACGTCGCCCCTGCCCAGTACGTGCGCCCGATACGTGCCGATCGATGGAGGCTGTCGTGACGTTACTTGGGCGTGTGTGTCGGCGTTCATGGTCGTAGCATCGTCGGATTTGTTCAATTTTCGCACCCAAGCGTACGCAGTGCACGCGGCCATTGCGTGCGTGCTGCGCGCGTGGGGCTATCGACAACTCGTCGACGAGTGGACGCAAATGGAGCCAAGGCACGCGTTCTATCACGTCACCAACATACTGGCCGACGATTGTCCGCACTTGGAACGCACGCAACACATTTTACGACATACACCGTGGCACCGCGAATCATGTGAACGCGCGTGTTCGGCCAACAATCAAACGCCCGATCACGTGGGCAAATACGTGCAAGAATGGTTCGACGACAACCGCTATCACGGACAGAAAACGAGCGACCGTGAAATGGTCAGCGCATGCATTGAAGCGTGTATTGCTAACACGCTCTCGATGAAACGCGCCGCACAGTTTCCGCGCGTGACCTCGTTGACTACCGAGCACTTTCGTCACATTAACAGTTTACGTGACGCGTTTGACAATCCGCTCATGTATCAGTATGTGGGCGCGACCTACTAGGCCGTAATTATCGAGACGCGCGGTGACTTCACCCGATCAAACGTACACGTCGTCGCCGCAACGTTAACGAGCAAGCGTGGCGACGAACTGCGGTCGAGTGTTTCGCCATCTCGTTCGCTGAGCACAAGCCGGTCGTTGCCAGAAACGTCGATACGACGCAAGTATTTTGCGCAGGTCAGCGCGTCGAACGGAAACTCAACGAGCGCATTGTGCGACGCGGTCAACACTTCGAGTTCGTGTAAACGAGAGACGTCCGCGTCAATGCGTTCCATTTCATTGTGATCGACGCTAAGTACGCGAACTCGCGTCATCATGTCGAAAAGACCGCCGCTCAGTTCGCGCAGTCGATTGTTGGTCAACGACAGCACGTTCAAATGAACGAGCCATCGCAACGAGTCGGGGACGCGGTGCAAATTACATCCGACGATATGCAACGTGTGCAAGTCGGTCATGTTGTCGAAAACATTGTCGTCCAAGTACGGAACGTCGACGTCTCGGAACGACAACACACGCAACGATTCGAAGGGCCATGCTAAATACGGCGGCACACTGGCCACTGTTGTGTGTATCGACGACGTGTCAATACGGAGTTCTTGGACTTGCCGCACACGAAAAAAGATTGCGTACATTTGCGCAAGACCATCCCCGTACACCGATTGATTGCGCGCAACGTCATTGTCCCGCGAATAATAGCGTTTTTGCGTCGCCGTTACACGATCGACGTTGATATGAGTCGCTAATCGCGCACGTATACCTACCTCGACACTGTGACGAGCCGACGCACTAGTCAAAGACCGCGTGCGCATAAACAACGTTCCGTCCAGCGTATCGACGTGCACACACGACGCGTGCTCTCGCCAGTCGTTAAACCAGTCAACGAGACGCTGTTGCGTATTCGCGTCGTGCATTCGCGCAATGATACTGACTGCCATCGTATACGAGGGCAATCGTCGAAAAATACTCACAATCAGCAGCGTCGACATGTCCGCATGCTCAATCACTACGGTGTCGACTAACGACGCCACGTCACTGCCGCCGTTAACCGCGGTTATCCTGTGTGTTTTCGCGTACTGAAGTTGCCAACGCGCTATGCGATCACACACGAGAGCATGAACACGTTCATCGTTTGCGGCCTCCATATCGTATGTTACTCGACACGTTTTGCACGATACAGCAACTATGGACGCCCCGCCGCCGGTTCGAAACTGTTCATACGTCAAATTACTACGTGGTTTGTCGTTGGCACCCCATCGCCCGTTACTCACACGTTGTTGTGGTATTTGCGTGCTGATTGTTAGTACGGACGAATGGGGGCGCGTTTCTTCGTGATAAAATCTTCGTTTCAGGGATTGAACAAAATTCATAGGTTCTCGTGAGCATGTGCTACAAGCACAAACGTCCCTAATGCGCATTTTCACACAGCATATACCTACATCGTTTATTGACCAAGTCCGCACGTATAAAAACTACGGTGCACTCATGTTTGTGTGCGGGCGTGTGTATGTGATCTATTGTGTGTAGACACAATGACCACCACCAACCCATATCACCACCAACCCATATCACTACCAACACATATCACAAGGGCGCGAAAACGCCAACGCCCAGTTGTAGACTCAAACCAACCTTTTTGCACATTACGCCACCACTCGTCATCACCAATGTCGATTGTTGACTCGACGACGACGACGACGACGACATCGCCACCAGCCATGAGCACTCGTCACGCAGCCAACTCGAAAGCCGTGTCGGCGTACACGTATGTCCAAGATTTACGCTCAATTGAGCATGCGGTCGATCTTCATTCACAAAACATTTCAGCGGCCGTCGTTTCGGCAGCCAGCACACTTAGGCGCGTTGCGCATACGCAACGTGAGGTATTGTGCAAATTTCTCGTAGATAATGCGCCCGCGCTCTTGACCGTATCAAAAGAAGGTACCCGAACACCACTACACGCTGCCATCGATACGCCGACGCCAGTCGACGTCCCCGTGTGTTTGCGCGACGACACGACGGTCTATTACGAAGAAGCCGTCGAATGCAGCGAGGAACTCGAACGAGCCGTCGAAGCCGTCGAACGCGCAAAACACAAATTCGTAACGGCTGCCGAACGCTTTCGCCAAACAATAGTTGCGCGCTCATTGCATGTTCTCGAAGCTGGTCTGGGAGATTACTTGCGTCGAAATTCCCTGCCGTTTCGCGCGCATTTCGCCGCTGTGCGTGACAGTGATTCTCGGCTATCAGGCGCCTACTACTGTAGCGTGTGTCTGACACATTTTGACGACGGAGAGCGCTGTTTATTGCAAAAAAGGTGCTCGTCGTCAGTTTGCGAACAGTGCACATGCACATCACCTACTATTTGCGTTCAATGTGCTGTTTCGTATGTGTACCATTCACACGACGGTTTGCGTATTCGCCAAGCGTGCCCCACGTGCAAAAAACACTTTTGTTTGCGTGACATTTGTTTTGTTGATCCAAAATCACTGTAAACGCCATTGTTTTTCATCTGCATACACACATTTGCAACGTAAATCACACTTACATACACACATGTATTTGAAGAAAAACGCGTGCATTGACTCACTCGATGTGTTCGTGTAGTTTATTACGTTGTCTCGTCAAAACGATCACCACCTTCCGCCGACAAAAACTTGCCTATGCTGGCAGTAACTTGTTCTCGAGTCAACGGCGCACTGCTTTGAACCCGTCGTCGTCGTCGTCGCTTCGTTCGTTCGTTTGTCGACGACGA
>Ga0307379_10004245_pt1 | contig 20532 bp, 5 predicted proteins | sample UN2MG_FD_202237 | JGI IMG/M metagenome (GOLD analysis project Ga0307379, IMG submission 202237) | Soil microbial communities from Risofladan, Vaasa, Finland - UN-2 | ecosystem: Environmental > Terrestrial > Soil > Coastal area > Acid sulfate soil | place: Finland: Risofladan, Vaasa | collected... | reverse complement strand
AGAGCAATGGCTAATCTAGCTGATTTTCTGGTACGACTGTCTGGTGGTGCTTCTAACACCGATAAGGACCTGGCGCTTGGCGGCGCAATGTCAACGGTTTCTGGTGGCCGCGTGCTGTCGCAGACCGCCACTGACCCGGCTATCACCGGCGTAACCGTCAACGATGCCATGGGCAATTCCGAGGGCGTTGGCACGCTGACGTTTTCTGCGTCAGCCTCAACGCTCCGCTGGTCGCCACCTGGCGGCACAACCGGCGATGCTGTCGATGTGTCTGTTACTGGTGTTTACGCCATTCAGGGCGGCAGCAACGGCGGCGTTATTCTGGTGACGATTAGCTCCGGTCTGCTGCCTGGCTCAGACGCCAGCAAGTCTGTGACGATCGCAAACATTCTCAATAATGTGTTCGACGACGTGACCAAAACCGAGTCCCGGGACGGTGTGTTCGATTACCGCGGCTTGTATTTTGAGAACGCTCACGCCTCGGATAGCATGGTTGATATCAAGTTCTGGGTGGCAGTCAACACGCCGGGGGCTGACGTAATTCAGGTCGCTGATGGTGTGCAGGCAATAAATGTTGCGCTGGCCACGATTGCGGATCAGAACACGGCGCCTGCGACCGTAGATTTTGATGCGGCCAACCCGGTCGATTATGCCAGCGGCATTGCGATTACTGATCTGGACTTCGGCGATTACGAGGGGTTTTGGGTCAAGCGAACGGTGGCGGCCGGCACAGACAGCCCGCAGCTGGAAAATACATTTAGGCTCGGCTTCAGAATCTACGTCTGAGGAAAGCCAATGGCCTTGGTTTTCCTAGAGGGGTTTAGCCTGTACTCCGACCCTGACCAGTTTGATTTAAATGTCATGGAGAGTGCGGGCGACACATCTGCGTGCATATTGCTGCCTACAGACGGCCCTCACGGCCGTGGCGCCATGCAGATTGGTGGTGTGGCGAGCCCTTCTTATAGCCTGACCTGTGTTCTTGACGCTGTTTTTTCAGGCGGCAAGACCATCGGCATGTGGTTTCGTTGGGACGATTTCGATTCCGGGTCTCCGTTCACTTACGACACCATCATGCAGGTCATGTATGCGACCAACAATAACAATGGCGTAATGCTGCTCCACAGCGATGGCTCGCTACGGTTTTTGAAAAACACGACCAACACCGAATGGTGGGACTCCGCTGACGATGGCCATTTCCTCACGAAAGGCGAGGCCGTTTGGCTAGAGATCAGATTCATTTGCGGCACCAACAATGACGGAAGTTTGCAGGTCTGGGTGAATGGCGAGCAGTGGGCGTATATAACCGGCATTGATTACGTCAACGGCTTTATCAACGAGGTGAAGTTTCATACCGGCGGCGCAATCGCTGGTAACGGGGCCCAGTACACGATCAGCAACCTTTATGTTGACGACACCAACGACCCAAATAAGTTATTCCATGGCAGATGGGATTTTCAGATGCTAAACCCTACCGGCGATGGGGCTGTGACTGACTTCACCATCCCTTTTGGTGGGGCAGCGTGGGATTATCTCGACGAGTTTCCGTCTGATCTCGACTTTGGGTATTTGTTTTCGTCGACCGCCACCCATGAGCAGCGGGTTGTGACAGCAGATACCCTCGATGGTGCCAACGCCGTGGTGCATGGCGTTCTGGTGAAAGGTTACTTCAAGGGCGACACCACGACCGTGGCCATGGCCACCATTGAGAGCAATGGCACCAAGGATACTGCCGGCAGCCTCAGCACAGCCGCCAGGGCGTCTTACCGGGTCTGCCGCGGTCAGTGGATTATAGACCCAGACACGTCTTTGCAGTGGGGAGCTGCCGCTATTGAGGCGGCTGAGTTCGGGTTTGAGATCGTGAGCCTGTAATGACAGTTCGCATAACCACACTTTTGCTTGAGGTAATGACCACGCCGGGCGTCCCGGTCACGGGCGCTCTTGATAGCGGCTATACACACGATTACACCAGCCTGCATGGCGCGCTCGATGGCGCGTACGTGCTGCCCGACATAATCGAATACAACGGCTTCCTAGACACCCAGTACGCGCTTAATGCCGCCCTGCCTGTCGAGGGTTACCTGACAGCCACTTACGACCTGAACACTTTTGCGATCAAAACAGGCCATTTTAATGCGGCCTACGACCTGAACGCTTTTGCTGAGCTTGTTGGCTTCACCGAAATGACGTTTGCGCTCGACGCCTACGCGCCGCATAGCGGCCGCATGGACGCTGCCTACGAGTTAATGACCTTCGACGTGCTGAATGGCGCTTTCGATGGTGGCTACGTGTTAGATATCTATATTGCGTTGCAATCATCGCTAAACGCACGCTATGCGATCGCGGGTCTGCTGTCGCTGACAGGGCATCTGAATAGCGGCTTCGATTTGCAGGCCTATCAGCCGTCTGACTCTGCTATCGACGCTGCTTACGACCTGTTGGCATGGCAGCAGGGCAATAGCGTGTTGGGCATGGCCTACGACATAAGTGTATTCGAGGTCCTGCAGTCGGTACTGGGCTCGGCTTACGCTCTATCAATCTTCGAGCAACTGCCCGGCTGGCTTGATTCTGCCTATCAGCTGCAAACACTTGCCGAGGCCACAGGCTATACAGACTCCGATAATGCGTTGTTGGTATTTCAGCAGTACAACGGATTCACTGACACTGCGTTCGCGATTGAGATATTCAACGCTGTAGCTGGCTTCCTCGATGGGTCGTTCGATCTCGAAGCCTATACGGCAAAAATCAGCAGCCTTGATTCGGCCTTCGATCTGCAGGTCTATGCGGCGCTGAACGGATATGGCGATTCGGCCTTTGCGATCGAGGCGTTGGTGGCGCGCATGGGATTCATGGACAGCGCCTACTATCTGGACGCCTTCGAGGCCGTCTATACATGGGTTCAGAACCAGAACACCGGCGCCCCATACCGCTATGAGGGCTACAACTTCCACTCGTTTGCTAAGTTTGGGCAGCAATATCTGGCAGCGGCAGCTGACGGGCTTTACCTGCTGGAAGGCGACGACGATTTCGGCACCGACATAGCCGCCTCAGCTGCAACCGGCAATACTGATTTCGGCGACCCCAAGAACAAGCGCGTGCTGGGTGCTTATATGGGGCTGGCGTCCAGCGGTCAGTCACATCTGACGCTGATCACCGATGGCAACAAGACAACCGGGCCGTTCCAGCTGCGCGTCCCAGCCACAGCCTCACAGGTTGAGCGCACCAAGCTGCAGCGCGGTATCAAATCTGGCCGATGGCAATTCATTTTAGAGAACTTCGAGGGCTCTGACATTGAGCTTACCGAAATGGAATTGGAGGTCATGCTACTCACTGGCAGGTTAAAGCGGTGAGCCAACCTGATCGTCAGTTTATCGCGACGGCATATCACTTTGACAGCGATTCGCTGCTGGTTTACAAGGAAGCCGTGCGGCGCCAGCTGGACAGGATATTGGTCAACTTAGATGGCTCCACGAACTTAGGCCAGCACATTGAGATATGGCGCCCAGACACGGAAGTCGAGGCACAATTTCACATCTTTATCGGCGTAACGGACCCGTTTATAAACATCAGGGTGCGCTACCAGCCGGGCGAAGGCCCTGGCGACCGCTCGCAAAAACAAGACGAACGGTATGAGCCTTATCTGTGGGTAGGCATTAGGACTTCTGGGCACCAAAACACTGCCGATCAAACCGTCACAGGCCCGCTGGGCGGGTCCACAGCCAACCCAAACATTCCTAGCCTGCACGTGATTGAGCCACCCAACGAGGATTTCAGGGATGAAGATCCGTTTCAGTCGTGCATGAGCACCAATCAGGAGCCGGTGGGCTTCAACTGGATATCCCTCGAGTTCCCTGATTATTATTACGACTGGACCGAGAAGGTATTTGATAACCCCGAGACATTGCCCGAAACCGACCTGCTATTTACGCTGGACCAGCAGGAGGCTTTTGGGGTGTCGGCTCGCGGGCTGATAGCGCCAGCATGGGCCTTTGTAAACTCGCCAAACTTTATGCCGCCGCAGGCTGTTCGAGACGACGAGGGCTTGTGGTGCTATTCCATTTATCTTGACCCAAGCGAGCCGATCAATTTCGACGACTTTGACGAATGGGAGCAGGCGCCATGGAGCTGCGGCGACACGGTGCTGGTCCAAACCTTCAACGATTACACGTTGCGGCCAGAGGGTGTTCGGCCCAGCGAGGTCGTGGGCGGCAACTATGAAATATATGCTAACGTCTACAACGGCATCTGCGAGGACGACACCTGCCTTACCGAAGTCAGGGTTATTCTTGGCAAGAGCGCGTGGCAGGTATTCGAGTCAACTGATGGCGAAGGCGAGGCAAGCCCGCCGTTCAGGTCCAGGGTCTCGATTCTCGACCTCGAACTCACGGCCGTAGGAGACTCCTGCAACAACGTCCGAATCGCCCAGAACCCACGCAACATCTCGCTCGGCGGCGATCGTGATCCCAGCGTCACCGAGTTTGGCTTCTACGGCCCGAATACCGGCGGGCCTGGCTATTTTCAGGGCGCTATTCTAGCCAACGTGGAGACCGGCGACATGAGCGTCGTTACCGGCGCGTCCGATGATCAGCCCCTGTTCCAGCCGCCCTATTTCGACAAGGGCGCCCCAGCAGACCTCTATGAGAGTTATGGCACGTGCTCAGACCTTGACGAGTGCGGGCCAGCTTGTGACCCGTCAGACCCGCTCTCAAACCTTTTTGTGGCAGTCAACACGCAGGGTGTGCCGGGGTGGTATCCGGTTTGCTGGGAAATCAGCGGCGGCATCATCGTCGATAGTCGGGCCGCCGCGCTATGGCAACTCGCCAGGGTGGTCAATGTGAACCCGGGCGAAGGCAACACCATCTGTTATGTCCAGCTAGTCGGCGATGATTTTGGCGGGCTCCAATGCAGCAACCCAAAGCCCTTTGGATATGGAGCAGTTGCTCAGGCAACCGGCGTCCAGACGTTCGTTCCGGGCGGCACAGTGTTGCAAGAAGATGGCGGCTTTAGTGTTGGGCAGCTGGTTTGCGTTGTGGGCTGGTCGAACCGGTGCGTAACTAGCGTTGGCAGCGCTTCGTTATTCTATCTGGTGACGCCAGCTGTGCAGACCGGATTCAATTTTAGCAGCCTGTTTTATTCATTACTGCGTTGCCCATTGTCGGCGGCCTATCAGCAATATGTTGCCGGCCTGAAGGCAGACGGACTGGCGCGTATTGACGGCCCGCCGCTTGCCTTTCAGGACAGCGTAGTCAACGGAGTTTTTACATTAACCTTGTAGAACAACCATTTAAGTAATTTCACATCAACACATATTTCTTGATACACTGACGCCTGCTCTGAGGGGAGCGGGTATTAAGGATGATACCTATGGCAGCCACTCCAGGCGGTTTTGACGACACAATTCAAGAGTTTTTAGACCTCTCATACACCGACAGACGGCTGTACGAGGAAGCCCTTGATCTCGCAATTCTTGAGGCATCTGCGCAAGGTCAGGTAGCCAATACCTTTGCGACCGATTCTTTCAACATCGCGATCGACCTTTTCAATACCATAGCGTCTGAGCTTGGGCCGTTACCAATTGTTCCCCAGCTCAGCAGTTTCACCGCGCCCGTATTTGATGCCGACCCAATTAGTTTTGGCCCAGCACCAACCGTGCCTGTTTTTGACGATCTGCCGCCAATTAGCACGCAGCCAGCGCCTGTTTTCAGCTCTGACCCGTTTGCACTGCCGGTTGCCCCAGATGCCCCGGCTCAGTACACAGCGCCGTTAATCCCTGATCTGGCGGCCCCGTCGTTCACTGGCGACACCTTCCAGATGCAAACATTTTCTGGTACGGCCCCGGTGCTACCGACTTTCCCTGCCGCCCCAGATGCCCCGGCTTTGGTGGATATCGACCCAGTATTGCTTGGCTCGCTGCCAGTGCTCTCAGGCGTGGCGCCCACCATTCAATACCCAGATGCCCCGGTGCTCAACTTTGGGACCTCGCCTGTGGCACCGACCATTTTGCCACCGACGCTGCCGAATCGCCCAACCCCCGCGCTGCCTTCGGTGCCGCAGCTGCGCGGCATATCACTGCCAATTGCGCCGACGCTGGTGTATCCGAGCTTTGACGCGGTGTTGGCAGGCGGCCCAGCCGATCCGACCGTGGAGTTTTCATACACTGACCCGGGCTACACGTCGGCGCTGCAGGACTCTCTGACGGCCAAGCTGGCATACTTTCTGGGCGTTGACTCCACGGGCATTGCGGCCGCGGTCTGGCAGTCAATATGGGAGCGCGCATCAGAGCGCGAGAACTTCGCGGCCATGCGAGCCCGTGACGAAGCCAATCAGGAATTCGCATCGCGTGGCTTTACGCTGCCGCCTGGCGCGCTAGTTGCACGCGATCAGGAGATCGTACAAGGCAATCAGGAAAAACTGTCTAGCCTGTCACGTGATCAGGCCATCGAGGAAGCCCGTCTTGAGGTTGAGAACGTGCGCTTCGCAATGACCGAGGGCATTAAGCTCGAGACGCTGTTGGTTGACGTTTACAACCAGATTCAGAATCGGGCCCTCGACGCCGCCAAGGCAACAATAGAGCTGGCGATCACAGTGTTTCAGGCGCAGGTGGCACGATATAACTCAGATGTCACCGCTTATGGAATCAAGGCCGATGTGTATCGAACGCTGCTGGATGGACAGCGGCTAGTGCTTGAGGTTTACCGGACCCAACTGGAAGGCCAGAGGGTGATCGCAGAGCTGAACGGCACGGATATCGATTTATACCGCGCTCAGATCGACGCTTTCAACGCCACCCATGAGCTGTATCGCTCCCAGCTTGAGGGGTCGAAGGTATTTATTGATCAGAACCGCACCACGTTGGAGAGGTTCAGGGCGATCATTGAGTCCTATGCTGCGGTGTCTCGTACCCGTGCGATCGAGGCCGACGTGTATGAAACGAAGGTCAATGCCGAGCGGCTAAAGGTTGATGTGTTCGGCAGTCAGGTGGACGCTTATCGCAGCCAAGTCGACGCTTTTTCTGCGCTGGCAAGCTCCGAAATCGCGGTCAAGTCGCAGGAGATCGACACCGAGCGCTTCAAGATTGAACGCTATCAGTCTGAGATATCTGCGTTTGAGGCCACGCTGAGCGGCCTTATCGCTGACCTCAAGGCGCAAACCGACGTTTACAGCGCCAACATATCCAAGTACGGCGCTGATGTTGAAGCCGAATCGCGGCGCGTGCAGGCAGCTGTAGATGTGCTAACGGCGTCCGTAGGTAGTTATCGCGCTCAGGTGGAAAGACTGATTGAGGAAGGCCGGCTAGATGTTGAGGCGGGCCGTGTCGCGGTCCAGAACTACGAGGGCCGAGTTCGTGCGTTCGTCGGTCAGATACAAGGTGAATCCGCTCGCATCGAGGGCGAGGTTGGTGCGTTCCGCGGTGAGGTCGATGCTTTTGAGGCAGCCACCAACCGCGATGTTTCCGCAGCTCAGGTTGTGGCCGAGCGCACCCGTGCACAGGCGGTTGCTTATGAGGCAGAAACTAGGGGCTTTAGCGCTATTGTTGGTGCTGAGTCTGAACGATTCACAGCCGAAGGGCGGGTCTATTCGTCCATCATTGACGGGTTCACAGCTGAGGTTAATGCCAACGTATCAGGGGCAAAGATCGCCAGCGATCAACTGGTCGCACAGCTTGGTTTGCTCAGTGAGAGGATCATTCAGGGCGCCAGAATTGCGGGTCAGCTCGCGAGTTCCGCAATATCGGTCAACTCGTATTCCAACGTCAACAGTAACAGTAGATCGAACTCAAGCAGCTGGAACCGCAGCGAAAGCACTAGCCGCGTGGACAGTCTCAGCTCTATATATCAGAACATTCGCTCCTGCAACGAGTGCTAAAGGAATAGCCATGCCAACCCGAGAAGAAATTGAATTTAACCGCAGAATTGGTGATTTCCAGAATCAGGTGACAGCTGGCGGCGGCATTATCCCGCCAGGCGGCATCACCCCTGAGCAGCGCGCAGCTATAAAGGCGCAGGAAGCGAGAAAGGCGCAGGTTCAGTCGCGGCCAGCTGTTGTTGGCGGGGTTGCGCCTGTTCAGCAACCGCCTGAAGCTCAGGCTGCTCGTCGTGGCATTCCTGCAATCGGCAGCCCCGAAGCATTGCGCCTGACGGCTGGCACTAACGGCATCAGGAGCAGAATTGCAGAAATAGGCTCTGACATCAGTGATGGCCTTGGCAACTTTTTTGCTGGAAACCCGGCATCTGCTGGGGCGCCTGAACCGGCTGCCGAACCAGTCTCAGCTATTGCGCCACCGCTTGAACCAGCCTCAGCTATTGCGCCACCACCTATCCCTCAGTTAGCCCCTGCGCCGCCTGTTGTCAATGCCGGCGAGCGTGGTAAGAACATTATTCAGCGGGCGCTGCCTGAGACTGATGCAGCCATACGCAGGACATTTGAGGACGCTGGCGCGATCGGTGCGCAATATGATGCTTCGGATCGCTCGCTTGCCAACGCAAATAAAACCGTAGCCGGGTCGATAGGCCGAGGGGTCCGTGGTGGTTTAGACACTGTGCTTGGGTTCGGAAAGGACACATTGGGAAGGGCTGCCGGCGGGCTTGTGGACGCCGCCACTTCATTCTTGCTGCCTGATACAGCGGTCGCAGACATTGCAGGCAGAGGCCCACAGACACCTGCAGAACTATCAAGCGCTGACGGTCAGGGCGCCCGGGAAAACAAGATTTCGCAACCAGTTGGCAGCGCCACTGACGCCAACGGCAACACGCGGGACACAGAGATTGCGGGGCCGCCGCAATTTCAGGAAGGCGACGATGGCCCGTCAGTGCCAGAGGGTCAGATCGAGATCATCAGAGGCCTCAAACGGTCGCTGGTTGACCAAGAAACCGGGCGTATCGAGCGCCCAGTCGGTGACACAAGGGCCCAGCAGATATTCAACCAAGGCGGGGTGTCCAGAGCGGAATCGATTGAGCTGGCGGCCACAGAAGCCGATGCACAGGCGCGTCAGACTGCAGCGAACAACTCGGGCCAGCTGGTGCAGCGCACCGTAAACGGCCAGCAGATCAGCTCAATTGCTAGAGTAGGCGCTGACGGCAAGACCTCGTTCACTGATCTTGGCCCTGTAATTACACCGCTTAGCGATCGCCGCGAAGTCGTCAAACTCAAGACCGAGACAGTTGGCGGCGAAAAGGGCGAGGATATCGCTATTGTCGATAAGGTTTCTGCGGAAGTGTTGTTCAATAGTGGCGACCCCAACGTGCAGAAATTGGCGCAGGGCTTTGCAGACGATGAATATCAGTCAATCATCGCTGAAGCGGCTAATTTTGTCGGCGATGGTGGTTCAGCAGAGGATTATACGAACGCGATCAGCTTGTCATTGCAGCGGGCCCGTGAACAGAAAGCCAAACGCGACCCAGAGGAATAACGCTTGGCCACTCCAATTGACCCGACTGCGATTGACGGTATTCTCAGCCGCGCCGCTCAGCGAACAACCGATGCAAGGGCCACAAAGCCAGCAGGCGGGCTTGATGCTGTCAGGGCTAAGCAGGGGATATCCGACGACGACGTAGACGGCATTCTCAGCCGCGCCGCCATGAGCGTCAAGGACAGCCAAGCCGGTCGACTGAAGTCAGCTGGTGGCCGATTTGTGCGTGGCGCTGCCAGCGTGCTTGCGTCAGTGCCAGAATCAATCGCCGAATTCCCGATATTGAAGCGAGAGTCTGTTGGCGTAATCTCGCCAGCCGAAGCCGCCCAGCAACGCAAAGACAGCACGCTCAACAAGGCCGGGCAGTTCATACGCGACGTTACCCGAACTCCGATCAACCCGGCGTATCAGGAAGAATTTACACAGAAACTGGCCGAGGGATTTGGTAGTGCCGGCGGCTTCTTGGCGGGTGGTATGGCCGGGGCAGCAGCGAAGATTCCGGCCCTGCTGTCAACCGGGGCCTTGGGCTTTGCTGCCACTGCTGTAGAAGGCGCACGTGACGCAGAGCGCAGCGGTGCTGACGCCAAAGCCAAGTACGAGGCGTTCTTGCTGAATGGTGGGCTGGGCCTCACAGAGGCAGTGCCTATCAGCCGTGTGCTGAATCGACTCGATAAGGGTAGCGGCGGGCAGGTCAGCCGCATCCTGAAAGAAGGCCTCAAGGGTACGCTGGAAGAAGGCATACAGGAATTCGTGCAGGGGGCCGGGCAGAACGCCATCGCCCAAGCGCTCTACGACGCCGACCGGGCGATACTGGATCAGGGGGTCAAAGAAGGCACCGAGATTGGCGGCATCATCGGCTTTACGCTCAGCGCACTGGCTACCGCGCTTGGTGGCCGCCGCGGGATGCGGCCCAAAGGTCCGAATGAACGTGCAGCTGAAGCCGCGAGCGGCATTATTGGTCCTGATGGCGTTCCAGCCGGGATTGTGCCAACAGCGAGCGGCCTTGGCGCCCCACCGGATGCGGCGCCCGCTGCCACACCAGAAAACGTGCCTGAAGGCGCATTGCAAGCTGTGGGCACTATTCTTGAGCCTGACCCAGACACGGGTGAGGACGGCGAGGACGCTATTCAGGCTGCCGCTGCTGAGAACGCCAAAATCGAGCCACCGGTTGAGGCGCCTATTCAGCAACGTCTGCAGGCTGTAGACGATGCGATAGCAAGCGCTACCGACGACACCGTTAAGTTCGCGTTGCAGGCGCAGCGGGAAGTGCTGGCAGCTGAGGCCGAGGGCCGCAAGGAAAAACTGACGCGCCCGCAAAAAGAAGTGCTGGCAAGGACCGTTGACCAAGACGCCGACGATCTGCTGACCGTTATCCGTAAGAAAGGCGGCCTGAACGTCGCTGGCGAGGATTCTGCGGCTGACTTCGCCGGCATGTTCAAGGGCAACAAAGCTGCGCAGGGCTCGCTGAACATTCGCGGCATATCGCTGAATGGCGTGGAACAGAAAGGCTCAGGGTTGTCTCTCGACGGTCTGAGTGAGTACCTGTTCGAGAACGGGTGGATCCCAGCGAACGATAGCAAGCTCGCCTATGACCTGCTGGACCGCGCTGCCAAGGGTGAGCAGGTGTTCTCGCCGAAGCGCAGTAACGAGGCTATCGCTCAGCAAATGGAAGCTGAGGAACAGGGCCGACTCGACGATGAAGCGTCGCAGGAACGTGATGCCGAGGCCACTGTCACCGAGCTGGTGGATGCGCTTGGGCCGGAAGGTAAGGATATCGTCGAGGGTGCTGGCGAGACCACCAATGTGGCGCTGGCCGACAAGTTGGTTGAGTTGCGCGACAAACAGCTTGTGGATAAAGCTGAGAGCGATTTCAACGACCCCGATACGACTGACGAGTATGTAGCCCAAGAAAAAGCAGCTATCGACGAGAAGTTTGGCCCTGACGCCGCCGAAATTTACGAGGCGCAGTACAAATCACGTGTGGCCGCAGCGGCCAGGGAGCAGGAAGATGCCGAGACTAAGCAGACCGGAGCTAAACCCGAGAGTACAGGAGAAGGTGCTGGACCAGCTGCAAGACCCGGCGAAGCAGGCCCCGATATCACCACTGCAGTGGCTGGCGAACAACCAGAAGCAGGCGCAGATGCTGACGCAGCAACAGAACCTGCAGCCGACACGGCCGAGTCAGCGACAGCAGATCAGGCAGGAGAACCCGGGCAGGAAGTAACTGAAGAACCGGCCACTGCCGCTGAGCTGAAAGAGATCCGCGACGAGATCGTCAAGGACTTTGAAACCCTTAGTGATAAAGAAAAGTCAGACCCAGACAACTCGGTACGGCGGGCGCTGGCTGATGTAAATAAAAAGCTGGACGCCGCCGAAGCAGCCGAAGCAACCGAAGGCAAAGACGTTGCGGATATGTCGGCTGATGAATTCGACCAAATGCTCGATGAAGCTGAGGCAGAAGCCGGGCTGCCAGAACCCGTTGCCAAGCCGGAAACCACCGGACCAAGCGGCGGTGATACCGGCGTTGCCCCAGAAACTACTGCCCCTGATGGCGAGACTGGTGACAAGCCTGCCCCCGGCACAGAGGACCTTGCTGATCCACAGGCACGTGCTGGCGAGCTGACCGCTCAGATTGCTGAGCTTGAAGCAGCATTGGCGACTCAGACCGATCCGAAGAAGCGCAAGCTGGTTGAACTGACTCTGAACGGTGCCAAGGCCCAGCTTGCCAGGGTGAACGAACAGATCAGCAGGGATACCAAGGTTGACAAGCCCGAGGTTACAAAACCTGAAACTACCGGCCCAACGGGCGGCGAGACCGCTGCTGAGCCTGATGTTGAGGCCCCTGAGACCACTGGCCCTACCGGTGGCGAAACAACCCCGGAAAGCGAGTCGCAACCCGAGGCCGAAAGCGAGCCTGATGCAGAGCCAGAGCCAGCCACAGAACCGGAAGCCGAGTCGCAACCCGAGGCAGAGCAGCCGGAAACCACCGGACCCACTGGTGGCAAGGCCGGCAAAACCAAAAAGAAACCCGCTAAGAAAAAGGCGAAGAAGCCAAAGGCCGCCAAGGATGCGCCGATCGAGGGTCTCAAATTCGGCGACATAGGCAGGAACCCAGAACGGACGCTGCTGCGATCAATCGATCGAGGTGCGCTGAGCGATCTTGCGCAAAACATGTACGGCGATTATCGAGTGCCCAAAGACGTGCGGCCCAGATATACTGCCGCGCAACAAGCGCTGAACAAGGTGCTGACCGCCATGAGAAAGGGCGATACCGAGGTGGATGTTCGCGCCCTTTTCAAAGAGGCGTCTGACGAGCTGTTGAAGCCGATACCAGAGGACGCCACCGACGAGCAGAAGCAGGCCATTAGCGATTTGCGGATTGCGGTGGATGATGTAATCAACGTGGCTCAAGCGGAAGCCGCAGAGACCGAGCGAGCGTTCGCGGCGCAGCAGCGGGAAGCTCAGAGCATCCTGAATAGCATGAGCCGGGGGGTTATTGGCAGCCAGATGGGCTTAGAGTCGCTTGAGGTTCAGGAGCATGAATTCCCTGGCGTCGTGAAAAATATGTTCCAGACTGCCCTTGGTAGGCTGCAGGCTGATCTCAGTGCAGATGATAATTTAATCGCCTACGTCGAGGACAGCGTAGTTGCGGTTATCGACAACGCTGACTTCATCCAGGCTGTTCGCATGGCCATCATGCGGGAGAAGGCCCGTAAAGCATCCGGCAAACGATCCGGTGGCAAGAAGGGGTCAACGGGCGTTTCGCTGCGTCGATGGTATGAGCTTTATCGCAACGCAGTCAAAGCTGCTGACGGTGACTATGCCTCGTTCATTAAAGCCATTGGCACCGCAACGAACCGAGCAAAACTGTTCAACATCAATGATCTCACCGGCGAGAAGGGCACCCCGGGCAAACTGAAGCTGCTTGCTGAAGTTCGCGACGAACTGGACAGCTTCGGTGACTTCCTTGCTCGCGACAAAGCCTTTCGGTCATACGGTTATGGCAGTTGGCAAGAGGTCATTGCCAACACAAATAAAGCCGAGCTGCTTGCCGTAAAGAAGCTGGTTCGCGCTGCAGCCCGCAGATACATAGACGAGATTGCACAACTTGGTGAGGTGGTGTCGAAAGCAGAAAACATCACCACGACCATGCAGGCCATCGAGAGCTTTGCTGTTGAGAATCACGCCACCAAATCAGGCAAGGCGCGGGTGCCGTACTCAATCAACTGGTTGCAGCTCAGGTACGGCTGGACTGCCCAGAAAGATAAGCAGTCAACCAAAAATGCGATTCGCGATGAATACGACGAGTCCGAGACCAAGAAAAAAATACTGCGACGCTCAGACAGTCGCAAGCCTGTCGAGGAAATGGAGTTTGCCAACAACGAGGATGCGCTTGGCAAGAAAAAGCCGACCCCGCAAGCCCTGAAAGAAACCTTCGGCCTGCCAGATATTACCGTTGGCGGTTGGGTTGGTGGGGCCAAAGAAGAATTCCATGTAACGGCTGCGTCCAGAGCGTTTAGCGACCTGATGAAGCTGCTCGGGTTGACCAACAAGTCATTCAGCCACAATGGCTTGATGCACTTTGCGTTCGGTGCGCTTGGGCAAGGGCGTCACGCGGCCCACTTTTCACCCAACACGCCGCACCCAAGCGGCGGCAGAGTTGCTGTGATAAACGTCACCCGAGACAACGGTGATGGCACCGTGGCCCATGAGTGGGGTCACTCGCTGGATTACCTGAACCTTAACGAAAACGGGGCTCAGCCAGGCGCATCCAGAAACAAGGGCATTCAAGTGCTGCTGTCGGTGCTGAAGCGGGAGCTGGACCACGATCAAATCCTGCTCAGGGTTCTCCAAAGTGTTGATCGGACCCTTTTGCGCGGCCTGAGCAAGAACAAGGACGGTAAGTGGGAAGCCCCCAGTTATTACGTCGAGCAAGCCAAGCAAGAAATCACCAATACACAGCACAACATGGACATCATGCAGTTTGGCAGTTGGCAGGCTTTCCCGGCAAGCGACTACTTCATGCAGGCGCAGAGCCACCCGAACGCAAAATACTGGGGCAACGACAGAGAGCTGTTTGCCAGGGCCTTCGAGGCGTGGGTGTACGACACCATGCAGAAGGGCGACACCCGGAATGAGTATCTGGTCTCTGACTGGGTTGCTGATGGGAAAACCGTAGGCTACACAAAAAACGGCACGTTCATTCCCTACGCGAGAGCTGAAGAACGCCAGAACATGAATAAAGCCTTCGACGTGCTGGTCAAGCACATGTCGTCGGATGAAAACAATCGGGTTGTGATCGACGAAGCGGCCGTGCTCAAGGACATCAGGAGTCTTTATCAGGAGACCATAGATGGCCTGAATGAAGTGCTGAACGATCTGCCTGCCCGAGTGGAAGAACTCGTAGCAGAGCGACAGGAAGCGGCTGATGCTGAGGCTGAGCGAATCGCGGCTGAACAGCAGGCCGAAAAAGAGGCGCAACAAGCCGCATTGGATGATCTTCGTGGTGTTGGCAAAGACATTGAGGACATGACCCCCGACGAGTTCGACGACATGTTGGACGATGCTGAGCAAGCTGCATCAGAGGAAGATCAGGAGCCAGAACGTCCTGAGCAGACCACAAACCCAGCCGATGATGCGGCCGCCGAGCTGCAGGAAAACCCGGTTTTCACCGGCATTAGCAAGCTGGCTAATTTTGTTGCCGATACGCTGCTGCCATCTGGGCTTTATGAACAGGAAGTAGGCACCGAAAACCCGATCGACATTAAGGAATTTTTCAAGAAAGCCGACGAGGTATTCGGCGGCACCAGAGCCAAGGGCGCCTACACTGATGTGGATGCCTTTGAGGCGCTGGATATAGGCGTTGCCCGATACGTGGCGTCGTTAATTGACAACGGCACCATTCTTATCGAGAACCCAAGTAGCATAAAGACGCTGCAACGAATTGAGCGCGATCTGCCCGTGGCGCCAGAAAAGGTGCGGGCTGCGCTGGATCAACGTCGCCGAGGATCAACACCGCCAAGCATTGCGTTTGCTATGACCCAACTGGCCGGCATCACTGAAAGCGATGTTGTGTTGGATCCGTCTGCGGGCACCGGAACACTGGGAACGCTGGCGCTAACCCAGACACAGAATGTCCATGTCAATGACCTTGGCTTACGGAACCTGGCTACGCTCGCCCAGCAGGGGTATGCGTCAGTGTCGAGTGAAAACGCCGCTGATGCTGAGAGCGCGCTGACCGAGATAAAACCATCCGTTATCCTAATGAACCCACCTGTTGAGAACACTGTGGAGCAGTCAGCAGCTCATGTTGAGGCTGCTTACGCCGCTTTGCGTCCGGGTGGGCGTTTGGTTGTGGTGCTTGGCCCGCAAATGGCTCGATCAAAGCCAAAAGCGCATAAATTCTGGAGCAAATTTAATCGCCAAAAGGCCCAAATACCCTTGGTGGCCCAGCTTCCCGGCACCGCTAAAGCCGGAACCTTGCTGGGGGTGGACGTTAAATTCACTAATTATGTCAAAAACGGCGAGCCTTCTGATTCGGTTATAGCTGTAATCGACAAGCCGCCGTTGGGCGAAGTGTATTACTATGGGAATGCAACAAGCGGGACTTTTTCAACCGTAGAAAATTTGCTCGACTCGGCCAGCCGCAAACAAATAAGAATTGAGGAAGGCGACAGCCGTGAGCGATATCTAGGAGTTCGTAATGCCAGATTCCAAAGTGGTAAACCGACAGTCAATCAACCGATTGGCGGCGAAAGCATTGAAGGAAGCGAAGATAGACCTGCCAGCGGGCCAGTTGGCGGTAGTGGTACTGGCACAGGAAGCACTGGCGGGAATGAAGTGGTCCAGCCGGGTGGAACAGCAACAGGAAATGCTGGAACAGATGGCGGGTCGCAGCCCGGAAATCCAGATGCAAATGCTGGGTCTGGGGCCGGAAACAACATTGGTGACACCGCAACAGATGAATCGAGCGAAGGGGTTGCAGGCGAAGGGCAGCCTGATACTGGAAGCGCTGCACAGCCGGATGGCCGAACTGGTGGAAAATTACCAGTAAGCGACGAAATTGACGACTGGAGCGATCTTGATGATCTGCTCGGCGACAATTCTGATGCAAACGATGCCGTAAACGAAAACCCAGCACTCTATTCGCTGGCCGAAGTTAAGCTCCCAGAGGGCTTGAACGCTGAGTTTTATGAAAAGCTCAGGCCGAGGCTCGATCAGAAACTCAAACAATATAAAGAACGGGAATTAAAAAGCCAAAGCGAATCAGATCCGTCTAAGCGACTGAAGCGCGGCTCGGCTGTGAAGATGCTTGCCGTGGACGTTATCAAGAAGTACGGTCGCGACAAAATCCCCTACCTGCGCCACTGGAAGGCAGAACTCGACGCGGAAAGGAAAGCCGCCGATGCGAAGCGCGCCGAGCAGGAAGGAATCGAACCGGCCACGACATCAAAGGCCCCGCTCGTTGATCCCGAGCAAGACCCAGATGCCGCCTTAGCACAGGCAGCACGTGACTCAGAGAGCCTGTTTGGCCTGTATAAACCTACCCTGACAGTAGAGGGTTCACAGCCCCACCCCGGCAAGCTGGACGAATCTCAGGCCATGGCTGACGTTCTGCCGCCTCAGACAGACTTTGTGCCAGACCTGCCACCTGAAATGATTGCCAGCGGCGCGGTTTCCGATGCTCAGCTAGAGCCGGTCATTATGGCTGGCCATGCTCACAGCCAAATGCTGCCAATGGAGCCGGATCAGATCACTGAATATCGCAAAGGCTTTCTGGTGGGCGATGGCACCGGGTTTGGTAAGACCCGTGAGCTGATTGCAATGATGGTGGATAGCTGGCGCCAAGGCCGGAAAAAAGCAATCTACATCAGCATGAAAGACGATCTGCTGCGCCAGTTCAATAGCGACATGGACGAAATGGGTATTGGCGATCTGATGCCTGCTGAGCTGCAGTCTGTGATGGATATAGGCGACACCATCAGCACCCGCGAGGGAATTGTTTTCGGGACTTATTCGGGCCTGGGCACATCACAGGGCGAGAAGATCAAGGCGAACAACTCGGAATATGTTGTCGGCAGAGAGGTCACGGTGGGCCGTGCGCAAGAAGGGCTGCCCGAAGGGACCGTTGGCAAGATCGCCCGAAGCGCAAAGGCTAACGCTAAAGCAGCGCAGGTCAGATTCCCCGGCCAGACGAAACCGATCAGCGTACCAACGAGATTTCTTAATCTGACAGGCGAAAAACCAGAGGTTGAAGTCAGAACCAAGGTTGATCAGCTCGTTGAGTGGGTTGGTGAAGATTTCGATGGGATGCTTGTGTTTGACGAAGCTCACATTATGAAAAACGCCACTAATGAAGGTGGCCCACCATCTGACACTGCCACTGCCGGCATGGAGCTTGCTCGACGACTTCCAAAAGCACGTGTGGTGTATGTCTCGGCCACAGCGGCGGCAGACGTTCACAACATGGCGTATCTGGAACGACTGGGCTTATGGGGTCGCGGTACAGAATTTCCCACAGTCAATGCGTTCATCAGTGAAATCGAAGCGGGTGGCGTTCAGGCCATGGAGCTTATTGCTCAGAACATGAAGGCCCGCGGCGTTTACATGGCTCGCACGATCTCGATGGGCGATGTAGAGCGGGGTTCTGTCAGTCACGACCTCACTCCGCAAGACACTGCACAATATCAGGCTGCGGTAGATGCCTTTCACACGGTTCGCAAGGCCCTGACTGCCGCAGGACAGTTAAGCGGCCACAACGAAGAAGAAAAGTGGAAGGGCAAGATCAACAGCCAGACGTGGGGTTTCCAGCTCCGGTTCTTCGGCAGAATTATGATCGGGATGCAGACCCCCAGCATGATCGCTGACATGCAAAAAAGGTTTGATGCGGGCGAAGTCGCTGTTGTTCAACTGGTTAATACCAACGAAGCCAATCAGACGAAGGCGCTCGACAAGTTGGAAAATAAAGACGCTCTGGACGATATTGGGCTGTCGGCCGAGGAAGCCATGGTCGATGCGATCATGGCGCTTTACCCTGTCACTCAGTTGCAGCCTGGCCGCAATGCTAAAGGCAAGCGGGTCATGGTTGAGGTGCTGGATGAAGTAAGCAAGCCCATTGAGGTTAAGGAATATGTAGAGGCTCGGGACAGGCTGATCGAGCAGGTTCGTGGCTCTATGTCGCTGCCTGAAGGCCCACTGGATCAGCTTCTCAATCACACGTTTATGATTGATGGCAAGCCGCGATTAGGTGCGGATATTGGGGCTGAGGTCACTGGCCGGAAAACCCGTCTGCGCCGCGACGCCAACGGGAACACCATTATCGAGGCCAAACCTTCCAACGAAAGCGAAATCAACGCTTTTATGGACGGCAGAAAGTGGTTCCTGATGTTCTCTGCCGCCGGTGGCACTGGGGCTGACTACCATGCTGACCTGAAGCGAATAAACCAACGCAAACGAAATCACTATGGCCTGCAAATGGGCTATGACGTGCTTGGGGTATTGCAGGGCCTTGGTAGAAGCCATCGCTCGAATCAAAAGCAAGCACCGCGGATAATCACTGTTGAAACCAACCTCAAGTCGCAGAAACGGTTTACGTCGGCCATTTCTGCGAAGCTCGATCAGGTTGGCGCACTGACCGGGGGATCTCGGGATACCGGCAGGAAAGGGGTGTTTACGGCAGAGGACAACCTGCAGACCACCTATGCCCGCGAAGCGCTTAATGGTGTTATCACCGACATACTGAAAGGCAACCTGGCCCCAGATGGCGAAGCAGTTACTCAGCTAAGAAAACTACAGGACAACATCAACGCGGCGTTCGACGAGTTAAGCAAAATCAAAGCTCAGTCGCGAGATCTCCTGACTGCAGCCGGAGAGCGGGCTGACAATCTTCGCTCGAACATCAAGGCGTGGAAGCTCGAGCAGTCCGTAATCAACGCCGATTATTTCACGCGCCAGCAGCTTGAGGACGAGCTGGGGCTGGACCTCGACAAGCTGGAATCAGGGTACGACCCGCTGACCGGTTATCAGGCTAAAAACTTCCCGCCGGTCGGGCAGTTCCTAAACCGACTGATGGCAACGGCCCCTGCCAGACAGGATAAATACTTTGAGCTGTTTGAAGAACGGCTTGTGGAGTCGGTTGAGATAGCCAAGGCTGAGGGCACCTTCGACGCTGGAATTGAGTCCATCCGGGGCCAGTCAGTTGAAGCAGTCCATCGAGAGCAGGTCTATAAAGACCCAAACAGCGGCTCGGTGGCAGAGTACGTCCAGCTCGAAGTCACCGATCCCGTTGAATACAACTCGATCCGCGATGTGATTGACAGGGTTTACGGCACGACCGGCAAGTTCATCAAGTTCATTCAGCAGAAACGATCGAAACGGGTGTATGCGATATTTGCGGCCAACGACCGGGTTGATAAGGCTGGCGGCAGAACACCGATGTATCGCCGTGTTGGCATCCGGGCAGACCATGAGCCACTGTTCCCACAGGCAGATATTCAGACCAAAGGGTATCGAGGCGCATACCTCGAGCTGACTCCGGCTGAGGCTGGTGTGCTATGGGAAGCCGAGACCACGGCCGCGCCAGAAACGCAAACACGCAAGTACAACATGATCACTGGCGACGTGCTTTCCGTGTGGAAGAAGATCGTCAGCAAGCCTCTGGTGTACCGCACGGTCACAGACTCGATGGACCGCATAATTGGTCGAATTGTTAAGCAGCAAGACTTGGTTGAAACCCTCAACAACCTAAATGCTGGCGGCGCGAAGATTGACAAAAGCCCGGCCAACGTATTCAAGAAGCTCAAGCAGAACTGGGAGTTCAGGCTCGCAAATCGGTGGGTAATCAAGACGGTCGTTGTCAACGAACAACGCCGAATTGAGATCAAAGGCCCCAGCATGGGCGAGGACAGGGCTGAAATAGGTTCGTGGGTGGACAATGGTGCTGCCGCAGAAGTTATTGAAAGTGAGACCCGCTTCTTTTTGCCAACAGAGCCAGTACAGGCCCATGCGGTGCTCAAGACAATTCTTGAATACCGCGATATTGCTGCGGAAGTCGCACCTGCGGGCTCGATTGCCGAAAAATCCAAGGAATACCAGCCAGGGCGAGACAATGCGACACCAGAACAGCG
>Ga0307379_10004243_pt1 | contig 20536 bp, 16 predicted proteins | sample UN2MG_FD_202237 | JGI IMG/M metagenome (GOLD analysis project Ga0307379, IMG submission 202237) | Soil microbial communities from Risofladan, Vaasa, Finland - UN-2 | ecosystem: Environmental > Terrestrial > Soil > Coastal area > Acid sulfate soil | place: Finland: Risofladan, Vaasa | collected... | reverse complement strand
ATCGACGAGTCCCCACGCCTCGAGCGTGGCGAGCCGATCGCGCTCGGGCTCACTGACATGCGTCGCGCCGACGAGCTTTGCAGGGTTGTGCACGTCGCGATCGTCGGGGGCGATGTTGTAGTCGCCGCCCACGATTACGTCGCGTGATGGGTCGGTGTCGGCATCGAGGTGAGCGACGAGACGGTCGAGCCACGAGAGCTTGTAGGTGTAATGGTCGTCGTCGAGCGAACGACCGTTGGGCACGTACACGCTGCTGACGCGCACGCCGCCACATGTGGCGGTGATGATGCGGGCGTCGGGATCAGGCTCGATCCCGTCGGCGAAGTTGGTCACGACGTCGTCGAGGCCGACCTTCGAGAGGATCGCGACGCCGTTCCACTGGCCCTGGCCATAGTGCGCGCTGTCGTAACCGAGTGCGCTGAACGCAAGCGCCGGAAATGCGTCGTCGGCGAGCTTGGTCTCCTGGAGGAGCAGTACGTCGGGCTGCACCTCGGCGACCCATTCCTCGACGCGCTCCTGACGGGCGCGCAGCGAGTTGATGTTCCACGTGACGACCCGCATGTCACTGGCCCTGTTGCGGCGCAGTCGTCGCCCTGGTCGCAGCAGCCTTCTTCGCCGGCGCCCTCTTCGCAGCAGCCTTCTTCGCCGGCGCCTTCTTCGCAGCAGCCTTCTTCGCAGCAGCCTTCTTCGCCGGCGCCTTCTTCGCAGCAGCCTTCTTCGCCGGCGCCTTCTTCGCCGGCGCCTTCTTCGCAGCAGCCTTCTTCGCCGGCGCCTTCTTCGCAGCAGCCTTCTTCGCCGGCGCCTTCTTCGCCGGACGCTTCCGGCGCGGTGGTTCGGGCGACACCTCTGCAGCGTTGCCCGTGCGCTCGGCGGCCGCCTCGGCGGCCTGATCGGCCTTGACCTCCGCGATCGCCGCGTCGGCCATGTCGGGCACGGCACAGTCGATACTGCGCCGAAGCGGCGCGAAACTCACGACGACCAGCGTGACCGACTCGCCGAGTTGCATCACCTTGCGGGCGCTGGTCGGCGCCGGTCGCGCCATCAGACGCAGCGGCACGTATCCGCGAACACCGTTCTCGCCGATCGAGATGTACGCGCCGTGTGACGAGTAGGACTCAACGGTGCCGTTGACGCTCGTGCCCACCGGGTGATGCTCGACGAATTCGAGGAATGGCATCAACTCGTTGACGACCTCGCCGGCGCGCGGCGCCCGCTCGCGTCTCGCTGAGTTGGTCGCGGACTTGGACTCCGAGGCTGGGGTGGCGGGCTGCTCGGAGCGCTGACGACGGGGCGGCGGCGACTTGGGAACGGGCATGGGCTCCATCGCTGCTGCACTCGTCTTGCGCCCGCTGCGCGCCGAGTCTCCGTCCTTCTTTGCACCACGCCGCGACCCGCCGCGCGATGATCCGGTCGCCTTGCGACTCACCGGACCGCGAACCGGTACGCGATCGACGAACACCCAACCGACGTGCGGCACAGGCTTTCCACCGATGAGCCGCCCCTCGTCGAACAGCCACTCGTAGTCGCCGTGGAACTCCTGGAACGAGTCGTTCGAGAGGATCGCGGCGTTCGACTTCTGCGCAATCGCGAGGACGAAAGCGTCGCCACGGCCGACCGCGCCGGCCGGAGGTGCGACGAGTTCGTTGTTCGAGATTCCCTCTTCGAACTCCTTCGACTCGCTCTTGTCGATTCGATGACCGAACGTCGCGTCGACGACGACGGTGATCGAGGTGTTCGGATACTCCTCCATGAACGCCATCACCGCCTCGCTCAACTGGGCGAGGCTGGGCAGTGAGCGGCCTTCGGTGGCGATGTTGGACCCGTCGACCACGACGTGGTTGGGCCCCTTGGATGGTGTCATTGCTTCTCTTTTCGAGTCGTTGAGGGCAAGCCGGGCGAGATGACGCCGGGTGAACCCGGGTCGATCACGTCCGCTGCCGCACGGTCATCGTAGGCTCGCCGACCATGATCCGAGCAGTACTCTGGGATTTCGGCGGCGTGATCCTGTCGAGCCCGTTCGACGCGTTCAACCGGTACGAGGCTGCCAACGGCCTCCCAGCCGACTTCATCCGCGGTGTGAACGCGACCAATCCGGACACGAATGCGTGGGCGCTCCTCGAGCGCAACGACGTCGCTCCCGCTGAGTTCGACGCACTCTTCGCCGATGAATCCGAGGCACTCGGCCACCGGATCCCTGGCGCCGACGTGTTGGCGTTGCTGTCGGGCGAGGTCCGCCCCGAGATGGTGATGGCCCTCGACCGAGTGATTCGTGCCGGCTACCGCACGGCGTGTCTGACCAACAACGTGGTTGGCGGCGAGCAGCGCATGGAGGTGGGCGATGTGATGGTGATGTTCGACCACGTCGTCGAGTCGAGCAAGGTGGGCTGTCGCAAGCCCGAGCCGCGCTTCTACGAAATCGCCTGCGAGCTCGTCGGCGTCGAGCCGAGCGAGTGCGTGTTCCTCGACGACTTGGGTGTCAACCTGAAGCCTGCGAAGGCGATGGGCATGACCACCATCAAGGTCGGCGCCGCCGAACCCGCCATCACCGAGTTGGAATCCGTCCTCGGAATCACCCTCCGCTGAAGCCGCAACCCGCCCAACGATGAGCGAAGCAACCGCATACGGCAGTCTCGCTCATCACAACCGGCCGACACGGCCCAACGATGAGCGAAGCAACCGCATGCGACGGTCTCGCTCATCGGCAACGCCGCGAGCGGGCGAACCGGACCTCCTCAGCGGAAGGTGCGCTCCATGAGGTCGGCGAGCTCTTGGTCGTGAATTGCCTTCGAGCCGGTGGCCGGGCTGCCTGACTCGACTCGGGCGACGTGACGCAGGTCGTAGCCGCGCTCCTTCACCCGCCAGGTATTGGCCTCGATGAATCGCCAGGCGCCCATGTTCTCGGGCTCCTCCTGGAGCCAACGCAGTTCTCGGGCGTTCGGGTACTTCTCGAGAATTGCCAGCATCTGCTCGGTCGGCAACGGATAGAGCTGCTCGATGCGCACGATGGCGACCGGTGCGCCGAGACGGTCGCGCTCGTCGATCGCGTCCCAGGCCACTTTGCCCGAGCAGAAGACGATGCGCGTCACCGCGTTCGCGTCGAGGTCGCCCGGATCGTCGAGCACTTCGTTGAACGAGCCCTGCGTGAGGGCGTCGATCGGGGAACGCGTCTGCTTCATGCGTAGTCCCTGCTTGGGAGTGAACACGATCAGTGGTGTGCGGCGTTCGCTGTGCACCTGCCGACGCAGGAGATGGAAGTAGTTCGCGGCCGTCGTCGTGTTGACGATCTGCATGTTGTCCTCGGCGGCGAGCGTCATGAACCGCTCGATGCGCGCTGAGCTGTGCTCCGGGCCCTGGCCTTCGTAGCCGTGCGGCAGGAGCAGCACGACGCCATTTCGCTGGCCCCACTTGTCCTCGGCGGCGACGATGTACTGATCGATCACGATCTGGGCGCCGTTGATGAAGTCGCCGAACTGCGCCTCCCACATCACGAGGGCATTCGGGTTGGCGTGGCTGTAGCCGTACTCGAAGCCGAGCGCGGCGTACTCGGACAGCAGCGAGTCGAACACCCAGAAGTGGTCGTCGGTGTCGAGGTCGTCGAGCGGGATCCATGCCTCGCCGGTCTCGAAGTCGATCAGCGCCGCGTGACGCTGACTGAACGTGCCCCGTCGCGAGTCCTGCCCGGCCAACCGCACCGGATGCCCTTCGAGCACGAGCGAGCCGACGGCGAGCGCCTCGGCCGTGGCCCAGTCGACCTCGCCATCGGCGTACAGCTTCGCCCTGCCTTCGAACTGGCGACCGAGCTTCGGGTGGATCGTGAAGCCGTCGGGATATTCGGTCAGCTTCGAGAAGATCCGGTCGAGCACCGGACGTTCGACCCCCGTGGGAATGTGCGGCAGCACGCCCAATGGTCGTGGCGGTTTCGGCACGGTGATCGTCGCCGGAGCCTGCGACCGGGTCTCGTCGAGTGCGACCTGGAGCTTGTCGTGGAAGTCGCCCAACGCGTCTTCGGCCTCGTCGACGGTGATGTCGCCTCGGCGAACCAGCGACTCGACGTAGAGCTTGCGCACGCTGCGGCGCTCGGAGATCGCCTTGTACATCAGCGGCTGGGTGTAGCTGGGATCGTCACCCTCGTTGTGGCCGTGGCGGCGGTAACACACCATGTCGATCACGACGTCCTTGTGGAACCGCTGGCGGTACTCCCACGCGAGATCGGCGACGCGCACGCAGGCCTCGGGGTCGTCGCCGTTGACGTGGAAGATCGGCGCCTGGACCGTCTTGGCGACGTCGGAGCAGTACAACGACGAGCGCGCGTACTGCGGGGCGGTGGTGAAGCCGATCTGGTTGTTGATGATCAGGTGGATCGTGCCGCCGATTCGATACCCACCGATGTCGCTCATCGCGAGCGACTCCGCCACGATGCCCTGGCCGGCGAACGCCGCGTCGCCGTGGATCAGGACCGGCAGCACGCTGAAGGCGCCGGGAGGCTCGATCTGGTCCTGCAGCGCCCGAGCAACACCCATCACGATCGGGCCGACGGTTTCGAGGTGACTCGGGTTGGCGGCCAACTCGATGGCGACGTCGGCACCCGACGGGCTGACGTACTTGCCCTTGATGCCGAGGTGGTACTTGACGTCGCCCGAACCCTGGACCGACGAGGGGTCGATGTGACCTTCGAACTCGGAGAAGATCGCCTCGTAGCTCTTGCCCATGATGTTCGACAGCACGTTGAGTCGACCGCGGTGCGCCATGCCCAACACCGCACCGTCGAACTCGGTGTCGGCAGCATGCGAGAGCACGGCGTCGAGGATCGGAATGGCCGACTCGGCGCCTTCGATGCCGAAGCGTTTGGTGCCGACGTACTTCGTGGCCAGGAACTTCTCGAAGCTCTCTGCCGCGTTCAAACGCTCGAGGATCCGATGCTTGCGCTCCTTGGACACCTCGGGCTGGCGCGCTTCGAACTGCTCCTGGATCCACCGCTGTTCGTCGGTGTTCTGGATGTGCATGTACTCGACGCCGATCGTTCGGCAGTACGCGTCGCGCAACACGCCGAGCAGGTCGCCGAGCCGCATCTTCTCGACGCCGCCCACACCGTCGGTGAGGAACTCGCGGTCGAGGTCCCAGATGGTCAGCCCGTAGGTGGCGGGATCGAGCTCGCGAGGGGTCAACGGCTCCTTCCAGCGCAGCGGGTCGAGGTCGGCCATCAGGTGACCGCGCACTCGATAGACGCGGATCAGCTTGGCGACCGCCATCTGCTTGGCGAGCATCGCCTCTTCGCGGTCGATGGCAAACGTGTCCGGGAGCCACTTGACCGCTTCGTACGGCATGTCGAGCGCCTGGAACACGTCCTCGTAGAAGTCGTGTTCACCGAGGAGCAGTTCGTGCACGCGCTTGAGGAACAAGCCCGACTCGGCTCCCTGGATGATCCGGTGGTCGTAGGTACTGGTGACCGTGACGACCTTGCTCACGCCCAGCGAGCTGAGGTTGCGACGATCGGACCCCTCGAACTCGGCCGGGTAGTCGATGCTGCCAACACCGACGATCACGGCCTGTCCGGGCATCAGGCGCGGCACCGACTGAACCGTGCCGATCCCACCAGGGTTGGTGAGGCTGATGTTCGCTCCCTGGAAGTCGTCGACGGTCAGCTTGTTGGAGTTGACCTTGCGGATGATCTCTTCGTACGCGGCGAGGAAGCCGTTGAAGTCGAGAGTGTCGCAATCGCGGATGACCGGCACCAGCAGGGTGCGGCTGCCGTCGGGCTTCTCCTTGTCGACCGCGAGGCTCATGTTGACGTGTGCGTTCTCGACGAGGCGCGGCTTGCCGTCGTCGCCGAGCACGTAGGTGTTCTTCATCGCCGGGACCGCATCGGCGATCGCTCGAACGATCGCCCATCCGATCAGGTGGGTGAAGCTGATCTTGGTCTGGCCGGTGCGAGCGCGGAAGCCGTTGATCACCTTGCGATTGACCTCGAGCAGTTTGGCCGGCACGTTGCGGAAGCTGGTCGCCGTCGGGACCGCGAGGCTCGCCTCCATGTTGCGGGCGATCGCAGCACCCGCACCGCGGATCGGCGTCCCCGGCTCGTCGACCTGCGCCGTTGCCGACTCGGTTGTTGGCGCCGGAGGCGGAGCCGCCGCGGGGATGCTCGCTGCACCGTTGCCGTTCGGAAGGGCATCATCGGTCGGCGGGCGATGCGCTTCGGCGACCGCCTGCACCGCGGGCGAGGCTGCGGCGGCGACGGCGACGCTCGGCGCCTGCGAGTGGTAGTCGGCGAAGAACTCCTGCCACGATTGGCTCACCGACGCCGGGTCGGCGACGAACTGCTCGTACATCTCCTCGACGAGCCAGGAATTCGCCCCGAACCCCGACCCCTGACCATCTGGTGCTGCCACGGGCGCCATGGTACCGGTCGGGCCGTCTCCGGGACCGGTCGATGCCCCGCCGTCGCCCGCAGCGCTGCCGGCGAGGCCCGTGCGGCGACCTGACCGATTCTTGACCATTCCTTGACCGGCAGACCCTGACCACGCAGGGTGTTCTCGCGCTACGTTCGGTGACCAGTTGTTGCAACGGGGGTCAGACCCCCGATGAAACACTTCGACACACTGCGACCAAAGGGGATCCTCATGGAGATGGCACGACTGAGCACCGGCGAGATGTTGTCGGGCAGGGACATCGATGCCAACGCCAATCGAGAGCGCACCCGCCAGAAGCGGCTCCGGAAGTGGCTCGTCATCCTCGGCCTCGTGCTCACATACCTGCTGTGGCGGCTCGTCAACGACAACCCGATTCGGCTCGGGATCCCGGGATGGATGATGGGCAACCCCGAGATCGTGATCGCGCTCGGCCTGATCATCATTCTCGGCACGGTCATCTTCATCCCGTTCCTCACCGCCGGGAAGTCGCCTCACACCGTGCTGCGAGCGTCTGACTCGAACATCCGCCTCGACGACGTCGTCGGTGCCGACCAGACCAAGCGAGAGGCGATCGACTCGATGAACCTCTTCCTCGCATCGGAGACCTTCCAGCGCGAAATGGGCGGCAACGCCCGGCGCGGTGTGTTGTTCGAAGGACCACCCGGAACCGGCAAGACGTACCTGGCCAAGGCCATGGCCGCCGAAGCCGGTGTGCCATTCCTGTTCGTGTCGGCCAGCGAATTCCAGTCGATGTACTACGGCCAGACCAACAAGAAGATCCGCTCCTTCTTCAAGGCGCTCCGCAAGGCAGCACGCGACGAAGGCGGCGCGATCGGCTACATCGAGGAGTTCGACGCCATCGGTGGTGCCCGCAGCGGCATGAACACCGGCTCGCAGCGCGAAGGCATCGTCGGCGTCGTCAACGAGCTGCTCGTGCAGATGCAGAGCTTCGACCTCCCGACGGGCCGCCAGAAGTTCAGGGCGAATTTCACCGACTGGTTCAACGGTTTCCTGCCCGACGAGAAGCGTCGTCCGCGCCCCAAGCGGACCGAGGCGAACATCTTGATCGTGGCCTCGACCAACCGCGCCGCCGACCTCGACCCGGCACTTCTGCGACCGGGACGATTCGACCGTGTGATCGGGTTCAACCTCCCGCCGCGCGCTGATCGTGTGGCGATCGCCGACTACTACCTCGCGAAGAAGAACCACGACGAGCCGGTCACCGCGGCGCTCATCGCTGATCTGTCGGCCGGCTACACGCCCGTCAAGATCGAGAAGCTGCTCGACGAGGCGCTGATCATCGCTCTGCGGTACAGCCGCACCTCGATGAGCGTGACCGACGTCCTGCAGGCCCAGCTGGTCACCGAGGTCGGCGTCGCCCACGAGATGGGCTACCACCCGGACGAGCGGCGCCGCATCGCGATCCACGAGGCCGGCCATGCGCTCACCGCCGTCCTCACGCGTCGCGACGTGAAGATGGCGTCGATCCTGCGCCGGTCTGCTGCGCTGGGTCTCGTCGCCCACGGCGACGTCGAGGAGCGGTTCCTCAAGACCCCGAGCGATGCCCGCGACCTGATCTGTGTCGCGTTGGCCGGCCGGGCCGCCGAACTCCAGGAGTACGGCGAAGCCTCGAGCGGCATCTCGTCGGACCTCGCAGTGGCGACCAACCTCGCCTCGCAACTCGTCGGGCAGCTCGGCCACGGCCCTGGTCTGCTCAGCCTCGAAGCAGCGGGCATTCCAACGGCGGGGAACCTCGTCGCCAAGGTGCTCTCCGACGACGTGAGCCGAGAGGCCGCCGAAGCGTTGATGGTCGAGGGCGCCGACCGCGCCGCGCTGATGACGTCGAAGTACCGAGAGGCATTGCTGCGGATCGCCGACGGACTGTGCGAGAGCGACGAGCTCGAAGGCGACCAGATCATGGCGATCGTCGCCGACTACGCCGACATCACCGAACGACGCGGCCCCGTCCGCATCACCCCCGCGCCGATCGCCTGACGGTTGCAGCAGGGGTCTGACCCCTGGTGCAACCGATCCTCAGCAGCTCAAATTCGTTCGAGGGCCTCGCCGTCGAACAACGGGGTGATGCCCTGGCCGACGATGTCGGCTCTCATCTCGTCATCGCTCGGCGCTGACAGGTCGCCGTTGGCTGCCTCGACGATCGATCCGATCAGACGAGCGTCGCTCGTGCTGTTGAGGAACATCTGCGGATGACCGAGGACGAAACGGACCGCTCGGGCGATTGCCGACGGATCGGTCAGCGGGTCGTACCAACTGAAATGCGGCGTCGTTTCGTCGCTCCACCGGCCACGGGCGATCGACTTGATCGTCTGCACAGCAATCTGGCGGTCGGCGCACACGCCGAGCAGTTCCTCGACGTCAGCGCGGTACGCCGGATTGTCGAGCAGGATGAAGTTCACCGGGAGGAGCACCGACGCGAAGTCGAACCGTTCGAGGCTCCGCACGTGCATGCCCGCGACTCGGAGACCATGACCGGTCACACCGATGTGTGACACGAGCCCTTCGTCTCGGGCTGCGCTGAGCGCCTCGGCCGCTCCACCCACCGCGAAGGCCGCGTCGAAGTCGTCCTCATCGACGAGGTTGTGCAGCTGGATCAGGTCGACACGATCGATGTTCATCCGTTCGAGCGAACGTTCGAGTTCGGTTCGAGCAGCGTCGCCACGCCGTTCGCCGGTCTTCGTAGCGAGGAACACCTCGTGTCGATGATCCCCCAACCAGCCACGCAACCGATCCTCCGACGCGCCGTACGACGCAGCTGTGTCGATGTGGTTGATCCCCCATTCGCTGACGCTCGCCAATGTGGCGTCGGCGCGCTTCTGGCTCATTGCACCGAGCGCGGCGGCCCCGAAAATCACCCGCGTGGACTGGTGGCCGGTGGACCCGAACGGCGATGTGGGAAGCATGCCGACGACGGTACTCGGGCCTCGTTCTGGGATGATCACGGAGTGGACCACGAGACCGAGCAGTTCCAGCGCGACGGTGCGACCATCCTCCCCGGCGTCGTGGCCCCGCAGTGGCTCGAACTGCTCAGCGAGGGGGTCGAGTACAACCGGATGCATCCAAGCGAGTGGTCACACTGGTACACGAGCCCCGACGAGGCCATCGGATTCTGGAGCGACTACGTCACCTGGCCGGTCGTCGACCAATACCGCCGAGTGGTGTTCGAGAGCGGCCTTGCTCAGGTCGCTGCGCAGCTGATGGATTCGCGAACCGTACGGTTCTTCCACGAACACGTCCTCGTGAAGGAGCCGGGATCGATCGAACCCACACCGTGGCACCACGACGACCCCTACTACGGCATCGACGGCATGCAGAACGTGAGCATGTGGATCGCCCTCGACCGGGTACCAGCGACATCAGGATTGCAGTTCATCGCCGGCTCGCACCTCTGGAACCGGCGGTTCGTGCCGCGCAAGTTCATCGACCAGAGCCCATATGGCGACGCCGACGAACGCTTCGAGCTGTTGCCCGACGGCGACACGCTCGTCGACGGGCAACGCGTGCTCGGCTGGGACGTCGAGCCAGGCGACGTGCTCGCCTTCCACTACCGCACCCTCCACGGCGCGCCGGGCAACTCGCTGTCCACCCGCCGGCGCGCGGTGAGCCTGCGTTGGCTCGGCGACGACGCCCGATTCGGTGAGCGCCCCTGGACCACCTCACCGCCCTACGAACCGAACGATCTCGTCGTCGGCGGCCCACTCGACGGCGACCCGCGCTTCCCGCTCGTCGTCGGCTGACGTACACATCGTGCCTGGCACCGGGTGTACGTCAAGATGAGGGGATGACTCCCCCGCTTCCCGCCGCGTTCGACAACCGAGTCAGTCGCGATCTCGGCGTCGACATCCCCATCGTCCAGGCGCCCATGGGATGGATCGCCCGATCCCAACTCGCTTCAGCAGTGTCGCAGGCCGGGGCGTGCGGGATCATCGAGACGTCGTCTGGCGAACTCGACGCCGTGAAGGACGAGATCCGCAAGATGCGCGAACTCACCGATCGCCCCTTCGGCGTCAACATCGCCCAGGCATTCGTTCGCGATCCGGCGATCGCCGAGTTCGTGATCGACCAGGGCGTCAAGTTCGTCACGACGTCGGCCGGTTCGCCGACCAAGTACACGGGCGTGCTCAAGGCGGCCGGGCTCACCGTCTACCACGTGGTGCCCACCCTGGCCGCTGCGCTCAAAGCCGTCGACGCCGGTGTCAACGGCCTCGTCGTGGAAGGTGGCGAAGGAGGCGGCTTCAAGAGCCCGACGCCCGTTTCGACAATGGTGCTGCTGCCCCTCGTGCGCTCGAAGGTCGACGTGCCCATCATCGCCGCCGGCGGCATCACGGACGGCGCCACGATGGCGGCCGCGTTCGCGCTCGGAGCCGAGGGTGTGCAGATGGGCACCCGCATGGTCTCCGCAGCGGAATCACCCGTGCACCACAACTGGAAGCAGGCGATCATCGACGCCGCGGAGACCGACACCCTCTTCCTCAACCAGCGCCACTCCCCCGCACTTCGGGCGCTGCGCACCGATCGCACCGAGGCGCTCGTGAATGCCGAGCACAACGTGTTCGCCGACTTCGGCAACGCGCGGGACCTCTACTTCGGCGGCGACATGAATGCCGCGATTGCTCTGTCGGGTCAGGTCGCCGGCCGCATCGAATCGATCGAGCCGGTGACGAAGATCATCGACGACACGATCGCCGAGTTCGCCGCCACCGTCGCCCGCCTCGCCGGCTGATCGACATCCGGGATCAGCCCCCGGATGTCAGGCTGTCGACGACCACCTCGGTGAAGGCCGCAGCGTCGAGGAGATGGGCACGCGTGGCCTCGCCAGGAGTGGCTCGAAGTTGCACCGCGGCATGCAGCATCTCTCCGAAGTCCGGCGCTCGGCCCGCCGCCCACGCTCCGGCCGCGGACTTCGACGTCACGTCGCCGGTCTCCCACGTGTAGAGCATCCGAGCCACTCCGAGTGCCACCCATTCGAGCACTGCGCCGTCGGCGGTCTCGCTGGCGGGGTCGACCTCGATCGCCGATGCCAGTCGCTCGCCGACACCACGCCAGTACGTCTGCAGGTTCTCTCGGACCCAGCTACGACGTTCGCCGAGGTCGACGTGGACGCCGAGCCGGTCGGGACCATCGCCTCGGAGTGCGATCCCGCGGACAGCGAGCGTGTACCAGGTGATCGGATTGATCTCGAACGACTCGCCGTCGACGTGGTACTCGCCGTCGACCACCCACGGCCGCTGCACCGCCATCGGCGGAACCACGAGATCGCCCCAAGCGACGTACGGCCCTTCGACGGAGATCGAGACTCGCTCACCAACCAGCGCCTGCGCGGCCGCAAGGGCGTCGAACATTTCAGGGTCGGACGGGTCGGCGACCACGGCGACGACATCGATGTCGCTGTGCGACGTCCAATCGCCGAGCACCGCCGAGCCGACCACGTACAACCCTTCGACCACGCCGGGAGCGACCTCGTCGTGAGCATCGAGCCATGTGGCGAGGGCCTCGAGAGCCGGCGCCTGCAGCACAGGTTCCATGGTCCGAACCTAGCGAGGGCTCGTACTCTGACGGCATGGCCATCGACGAGGAACTGATCAACCGCATCACCTGGAAGATCCCGAACGCGCTCGCCTTGGTCGGCTCGGCGCATGACGGCGAGCGCAACGGCATGACCACCAGCTGGATCACCCAGCTCTCGATGGAACCGGTGCTGATCGGCATCAGCGTCGACAACTCGGCGGTCACCCACCGGCTGATCTCCGCTGGCCACGCGTTCACGATCAACCTGTGGGACGGCGAGAACACCCGCCCGTTCGTCAAATTCTCCAAGCCGGCGGTCGACGACGGCAAGACGCTCAACGGCTGGGCCGTCGACACCGCAACCACAGGGGCGCCGGTCTTCGCTGACGCGATCGCCTGGATGGACTGCGAGGTGCGTCACACCCTCGACCTCGGCACCCACACGCTGTTCGTCGGCGAACTGATCGACGGGGGCATCCGTGACGACGAGGCACGTCCGGCCGCAATGAGCGACACCCGGATGAAGTACGGCGGCGTCAAGCGTCACTGAAGATCCGCCAGAACGGATCGGAGCCGTCGTCAGGCGCCGGCAGCGACCAAACATCGGCGCGGGAATAAATGCGCGCTAAATGACGCTGATTCCTTTCGAACCCATCGAAAGGAATCCCAATGCGCCCGCTCCCGACCAATCTCCGGCTCAAACTTCCGTTCCTCGTGGCCGGCTTTCTGTCGTTCTTGTTCTCCGTCTGGCTGTACTTCGTCCAAGGAGAAACCACGGCGGGCATCTTCGTTGGACTCTGGGTCCCGTCGATCCACTCGCTGGGGACGCTCCTGTTGGCGCCGGTGCAGGCCGAAGCGAGCCGCACCTTCGAGGAGGTCCGGTCATGAGCGACATCATCATCTTCGCAATCGGCGTGATCGTCTTCCTCATCACCGTCTACGGCACCGTCGTCGCCGGAGGCCTCGCCCTGACCGAGCGCCAGATCGAAGACGATCCACTGCTCGAACCCTCGGAGCCCGGGGTCCTGCCGGTGCCAGGCAATTACTGAGTCGACAGGGCAGGCGATTCAGCGAACGCCAACCCCACCCTGGTCACCGCGTCGCGGCTGCTCGCACGAGGGCGATGAGCTCGTCGAGAGCCCGTCCGGGCGCTCCGCGGACGCACGGCGTGCCTGCAGCCTCCAGTCGTTCGGCAGTCTCGGCGGCCAACCGTGCGGTGCCAGGGTTCGTCGACGACAGGACCACCACGTCGACGTCGTACTCGGCGCAGAACCGGAGCAACTCGTCCGGCGGCATGTCGGCACCCAGATGCTCCACATGCCAGTTGTCGGCTCGAAGGGTCACTGCAGCCATCGAGGTCGGAAGCGAGTGGTGATCCCCGCTGACGGAGGCGACGACCACCGTTCCACGACGGCGACCACGCGGGTTGGGAGCGATCTCGCCGAGGATGCGCTCGACGATTGCCGATGCGCGGTGTTCGACCCAGACCGTCAGGTCACCATCTCTCCACGCCTGACCGATCCGTACCAGCGGCGGGACGATGACCTGCTGCACCACACCCGGGACCGATGTCCCCTCGCTGAGGAGGGTGCGCACGATCGACCGGACGGCGCCCTCATCACCGACGACCAGAGCATTGTGCATCCGTGACGCCGAGGTCGCGATTCGTTTCGGTCGCGGCGCAGGAGGTGGAGTCGGCGTTCGGCGGACCACATCGACCGCTTCGAGGTCATCGCTGGCGACCAGATAGCGCCCACCGACGAGATCTGCCGTGAGCTTCCCGTTCCGAACCCACCGATAGGCGGTCTGGTAGTGGACGCCGATCCGCTCGGCCGCGGTCTGGAGATCGATCAGATCATCTCCCGCAGTCGGCATGAGCGCCGAGGCTATCCGCCCGAGTCAATTCAAACTAATGAAAGTTGACCAGATCAAACACGGCGGCGTCAAGCGCTACTGGCGGCAGCAGCGACGTGCGATCTCCGCCGGTGGAGCACTCAGGCCGGGCGGAGCGTTTCGATGCGCGGGGTCGGCATCGGATCACCGACGGGGCTCGGAAGTGGAGCCGCCATCTCCGCAGTCCGCCTGGTGAGCCAGGCCCGCAGGTCGGCCAACGGCATCGGGTGCGCAATGCCGAATCCTTGAGCGAAATCGCAGCCGAGGGCGGCGAGCGCATTCCAGGTGTCCCTCGTCTCGAGTCCTTCGGCGACCACGTCGAAACCCAGACGATGTGCGAGGTCGACGACGCTCTCGACGATCACCCGGTCGGCCCGATTCGAGAGCAGCCCGCCGACGAACACCGCGTCGACCTTCAAGCGGTCGACAGGGAGTTGCCGCAGCGTCTCGAACGACGAGTACCCGGTACCGAAGTCGTCGATGGCGATCGAGACGCCGGCCTCCCGGAGCCGATCGACCGTGAACCACGAGTGTTCCGGATTGGACCCCAACGCCCGTTCGGTCACCTCGACCTCCAGGCGAGAGGGTGCGAACCCGACCTCGGCGAGCACCCCGAGTACGCGCCTTGAGAAGTTCCGATCCTGCAGGCTTCGCCGCGACACGTTGACGGCCAGCTTCACGTCGTCGATGCCGGACATCCGCATGCCCTGGGTCGAGGTCCGCAGGACCATCTCGGTGAGAGGTCCGATCAGCTCGGTCTGCTCGACGAGTGCGATGAAGTCATTCGGCTGGATCCTGCCGTACACGGGATGATCCCAACGAATGAGGGCCTCGACCGTGTCGGCCGCGCCAGTGTCCATACGCACCTGCGGCTGGTAGTACACGCTGAATTGGCCTTCGGCCAGTGCTCTGTCGATGTCGGACAACAGCTCCACGCGGCCGCGTCGTTGGATGCGTACACAGTCGTCGTACCGCTCGACCTTCGTGGCCAGCCGCTTCGCACGGTACATCGCGATGTCGGCCGCACGCAGCAGATCCGACGCGGACCGACCATGCCGCGGAGCAAACGCCACGCCGACGCTCACGTCGACGCGGATCGGGAACCCGCGGACCGAGAGCGGCAGTGCGAGTTCGACGCCGAGCGCACGCACCACACGCTCGACCTCTTCACTGCCCTCTGCGCTCGTTCGCAGGGGTTGGAGCACGGCGAATTCGTCCCCGGCCAGCCTCGAAGCGACAGCGTTGGGCGGCAAGCTGTCGGCGAGTCGCCGGGCGAACGCCGCCAGCAGCGCGTCCCCGACGTCGTGTCCCAACTCGTCGTTGACCTCCTTGAAGCGGTCCAGGTCGATCAGCATCACCATCGCCGATGTCGATCCCCCGGCACCACCGACAACCATGTCCACGCGCTCGGCGAAGGCCCGACGGTTCGCCAGACCCGTCAAGGCATCGTGACGCGCCTCGTAGGCGCGCTCGAAGGCCTGCCTCGTCGACTGGAAGACGAGCACTGTCGTGATCGCGAGCAGGGGCGCAAGCGCTCGGCTGAACTCGACGCCGACGATCCAGATCGGGGCGAGCGACAGCAACGCACCCTCGGCGGTCACCCGCGCGCCGACGCCGTGCGCCAGACCGGTCGCCAGCGCGACTCGTGAGCGCGCTGCCTCGTCGATCGCCGTGACGATGCCGTCGACCAGCAGGGTGGTCGCTCCGATCAACGTTGCGCCGGCCACCCAACGCCACGAGACCCCAGCGACGCTGTCCATCGACCAGTTCGCGTCGAGCCACATCGACACCGACGCCGCAGATCCCACCGTCAGTGCCACCTTCGACAAACGAATGAGCGTCGAGACCGGGGTGGCACGCACGACGAGCGCATGGGCAACCGTCCCGAACATCGACGCCCACACCGCCCCGGTCGGCGAACCGATCAGCATCAGCGCGAATGCAAAGAGATAGACGGGGGTGACGTAGGTGTTCGGGCCCGACCGAATCCAACACCGGCGGCTCGTCTCGCCGACGAGTAGCCCGAGCCCGAGGAAGGCCAGCACCGACCAGTCAACGTCCGGCGGTTCGCGGTAGAGGTCGGTTCGGATGACGGCGACGACGACTGCGACTGCGACCGACAATGTGCCGAATGCGGCGACCGTCAGCGCAAGACGATCGGGAACCTGCCACGCCGCCAACTCCGAGGCGCGCTGCCGCCCGCCGATCCGGACCGCCTCGAGTTCATGTGGTGCTGTTGCCACGCTGCTCCGCCCAGTCGCCCGTCGGCTCCGTGCCGACCATGGTGAGTATCGGAATCTCAGCGGGCTTCTTGAACGGTGACTGCGCACCGGTCCTGCACACCAGGCTCCGTCGCTAGCCTCGGCATCACCATGGCGCACGAATTCATCTACCAGGCCTACAAGCTCGCTCGGCACTACCCGCCCGACAAGACAGTGCTCGAGAACATCTCGCTGTCGTTCTATCCGGGCGCCAAGATCGGCGTGCTGGGCTCGAACGGCGCCGGCAAGTCGTCGCTGCTGAAGATCATGGCCGGCCTCGACGACGGGTACTCGGGCGAGGCCCGTCTCACCGCCGGCTTCACCGTCGGCTACCTGGCCCAGGAGCCGCAGCTCGATCCGGCGAAGGACGTCAAGGGCAACGTGATGGATGGCGTGGCCGAGGTCCAGGGCATCATCGATCGCTACAACGAGGTGATGGCGATGTGGGCCGACCCCGACGCCGACTACGACAAGATCGGCAAGGAACAAGCGCAGCTCGAAGACAGGATCGCCGCCACCGACGCCTGGAGCCTCGAACGCAACGTCGACATCGCGATGGACGCACTGCGCTGCCCGCCCGACGACGCCGACGTCACCGTGCTGTCCGGCGGCGAGCGACGTCGGGTCGCGCTGTGCCGCCTGCTGCTGTCGCGTCCCGACCTGCTGCTGCTCGATGAGCCGACCAACCACCTCGACGCCGAATCGGTCGACTGGCTGGAGCGCTTCCTCGCCGACTACGCCGGCACGGTCGTGGCGATCACCCACGACCGCTACTTCCTCGACAACGTGGCGAAGTGGATCCTCGAGCTGCATGCCGGCAAGGGCATCCCCTTCGAGGGCAACTACTCGAGCTGGCTCGAACAGAAGCAGGAGCGGCTGGAGCGGGAGGAGCGAAGCAACGAGGCACGCAAGCGCACGCTCGCCCGCGAACTCGAATGGGTGCGGATGGGACAGAAGGCCCGCCAGGCCAAGGGCAAGGCCCGGCTCGCCGCCTACGAGAAGCTGTACAACGAGAACAAGGCCCAGGCGCCGGGCCAGTCGGCGCTCGAGATCGCGATCCCCTCAGGTCGTCGCCTCGGCGACCAGGTGATCGAAGTCGAGCACCTCAGCAAGGGCTTCGGCGATCGCTTGCTGATCGAGGACCTGTCGTTCACGCTGCCGCCTGCCGGCATCGTCGGCATCATCGGCCCCAACGGCGCCGGCAAGTCGACGCTGTTCAAGATGCTGGCCGGCCGCGAGCAGCCCGACTCCGGCTCGATCAAGATCGGCGAGACGGTCGACCTGTCGTACGTCGACCAGGATCGCGACGACCTCGACCCCGACGCCACGGTGTACGAAGAGATCACCGGCGGCGCCGAGGTGCTCGAAGTCGGCGGCCGCGAGATCCACGGCCGCGCGTACGTGTCGAGCTTCAACTTCAAGGGCACCGACCACGGCAAGCGCGTCGGCGACCTCTCCGGTGGCGAACGCAACCGAGTCCACCTCGCGAAGTTGCTCAAGTCCGGCGGCAACGTGTTGCTGCTCGACGAGCCGACCAACGACCTCGACATGGACACGCTGCGGGCGCTCGAGGCCGGCCTGGAATCGTTCCCTGGCTGCGCCGTGATCATCTCCCACGATCGCTGGTTCCTCGACCGAGTCGCCACGCACGTACTCGCCTTCGAAGGCGACAGTCAGGTGCGCTGGTTCGAGGGCAACTTCTCCGAGTACGAGGAGCGCCGCAAGAAGGAACTCGGCGCCGGCGCCGACCAGCCACACCGCATCAAGTACAAGAAGCTCGCCTGATTACATCAGGGGTCAGACCCGCGATGTAATCCAGCTGGCAGACTGACTCGATGCCGCCCACGGAGACCGACGGTCAGCTCGCCACGCGCCTGGCGACACAGGCCGGTCACCTGCTGTTGGAGCTCCGCGAGAAGATGTTCGCCGCGGGAGCGTCGACCTGGGACGTCAAGGACGCCGGTGATGCGGCCGCGCAGCGGTTTCTTGCCCAGGAGTTCGCGACGCATCGCCCCGACGACGCCGTGCTGTCGGAGGAGGGCCGCGAGGACCCCCGCCGTTTCGGGGCCGATCGTGTGTGGATTGTCGACCCGCTCGACGGCACCCGCGAGTTCGGCGAGCATGGCCGCATCGACTGGGCCGTGCACATCGCGCTGTGGGAGAACGACCGCTTCGGCGCCGCCGCCGTGAGCCTCCCCGCCGTTGGGCGAACCTTCACCACCGACGATCCCACGCCGATGCCGCCGTTCGATCGCGAGCGGCCGATCCTGGTCACGTCACGCTCCCGGGCGCCCTACGCCGCCGTGTTGGTCGTCGAAGGTCTCGACTGCGATGCCGTCCGGCTCGGCTCGGCCGGCGCGAAGGCGATGTCGGTCGTGATGGGCGAGACCGACATCTATGTCCACGACGGCGGCATGTACCAATGGGATTCCGCAGCGCCCGCTGGCGTGGCGCTCGCCTCCGGGTTCCACGTCAGCCGCCTCGACGGCTCGCCGATCGTCTACAACGACCGCGACCCGTGGCTCCCCGACTTCATCGTGTGTCGGGCAGAGTTGGCCGAAGCCGTCCTGAAGGCGATGTGGGGTTGAGCGACAACACGAGCGGCGAACTGACGGCCGTCCGCTGGGAGGTTGCGGACCGGGTCGCCACCGTGTGGCTGCACCGACCGCACCGCCACAACGCATGGACGGGCACCATGCACACCGAGTACCGCCAGGTGATGGCCGACCTCGAACATCGCAACGATGTGCGCGCCGTGGTGGTCACCGGCACTCCCCCGGCGTTCTGTGTCGGTGGCGACTCCAAGGCACTGGAAGGCCACGGCGAACGCGGCGGCTACGACAGCGGACTGCCCGCCGAGCCGGCCACTCCGGGCGGCGGTGAGAGCATCGACGCCGACTTCGTCTGGCAGCTCGGATATCGACTGCCGATCATCGCTGCCGTCAATGGTGCGTGTGCCGGCGTCGGACTGGCACTCGCGCTCTGGTGCGACCTCCGATTCGTGGCAGCCGACGCCAAGCTCACCACCGCCGCCGCCAAGCTCGGACTGCCTGCCGAGTACGGGATGAGCTGGATCCTGCCGCGCCTGGTCGGGGTCACCCGGGCGAACGATCTGCTCCTGTCCAGTCGCGTGGTCACCGGCACGGACACTGCCGATTGGGGGCTCTGGAACGGCGTGGAGGCCGATGGCGAGGCGATCCTGGCTGCGGCGCAGTCGTACGCACGACTCCTTGCCTCCACCACCGGGCCGAATGCTGTCACCGCCACCAAGCGCCAGCTCACCGCCGACCTCCTCCGCCACGACCCCGCTGCCTCGATCGCTGACTCGCTCCGGCTCCTCGATCAGGCGATGGGCACCGCCGAGTACCGCGAAGGTGTCGCCGCCCTCACCGAGAAACGCCCGCCCAACTTCTGAAGCCGTCCGAACCGTCCAGGCGATGAGCGAACCCACCACATCTGCGGGTTTCGCTCATCGCTAGCCCTGCCCCCGGCCCGCCGATGAGCGAACCGACCAGATACGGCGGTTTCGCTCATCGCAACCGGGTCGGGCAGCCAGGTGGGTCAGTGCAGGTCGCTGAGTTCGTCGAGGATCTCGGCGGTGTGTTCGCCAAGTTTCGGCACCGGACCGACGTGCAGCGCGTGGCCGTCGAAGTCGACCGGCGTGGCGACGGCGCGGAACGGCTCGCCGTCGTCGCGAGGCACCATCTCCACGAAACCCGGCTGCGCCTGTGGATCGGCGATGACGTCGACGATCGACTGGACCGGCGCCCACCACACGTCGTGCTCGTCGAAGCGCTGAGCCCAATCCGAGAGCGGACGGGTGGCGAACGCGGCGTCGAGCTCCGCGATCAGGTCTGCCGCGTGCCGCATCCGAGCGGTCGCATCGGCGTAGCGAGGATCGTCCGCGAGATCTGGCCGTTCGAGCGCGGCGAGCACCTTCGGCCAGTGACGATCGGCTTCCAGGCAGATCAACCAGAAGACTCGATCGTCCCCCGCCCGGTAGCTGTTGATCAGCGGGGCGCGACTCTTCTCGCGAGACTTCGTCGACTCCCGACGGTCGAATTGCAGCTGGATGCCGAAGTCCCACGCGATCGAGTACATCCCCGTGCGCAGCAGGCTGGTCGAGACGAGACCGCCGCGCCCGGTCCGTTCACGCTCGAACAGCTTCGCCATCACGCCGGCCACGAGCGTCATTCCCGTCTGATGGTCGCCCATTCCCGAGCGCAGCCCCGGCGGCATCTCGCCGGGGGGCACCATCGTGTGGGCGAGCCCCGAGCGAGCCCAGAACGCCCCGATGTCGTAGCCGGCACGATCACGGTCTTCCCCCTCGAGGCCGTAACCGGAGATCGCCCCGTACACCAGCCGGGGGTGTCGGGCGCAGACGCGATCGAGTCCGAGTTCGAGGCGCTCCAGCGCACCGGGGCGCATGTTGGTGACGAGCACGTCGGC
>Ga0307379_10004242_pt1 | contig 20537 bp, 27 predicted proteins | sample UN2MG_FD_202237 | JGI IMG/M metagenome (GOLD analysis project Ga0307379, IMG submission 202237) | Soil microbial communities from Risofladan, Vaasa, Finland - UN-2 | ecosystem: Environmental > Terrestrial > Soil > Coastal area > Acid sulfate soil | place: Finland: Risofladan, Vaasa | collected... | reverse complement strand
CCAAGCGTGACATGGAAATAGGTGGGTATGTTGTTCCTGTTGTCAATGTGTCCCATAATATGGCATCAGATGCAGGGAATATTCTAAACATAGATAAGCCGTTTGCTGCATCATACTATGACGCTGAAGATAGTCGACGATTTAGCTTGCGCTCTGCATCCGACGGATTAGACGTGACTCTTATTGCAGGAATGTACGACGGCGGCGGGCACGAACATTCATCCGGATTTTCGGTTCCGCGGGATCACCCCTTAGCAATGTGCTAAAAACCCCTTATAAAACAACAACTTACAAGACCCCTATATTTGTAACCTCTTGATTTTAAAGGGATTCATTTTGGTTGACCAAAGAATGGACTGGCAGTATAATACATACATAAGAAAAAACATTCCATTCAACAGCTAGGAGCCAAATATGTCCTCAGTAATGATTAAGAAAGGCAGCTACCGCGGGACGCAAATTACTAATGAAGCGTTCGTCCTCGTCGAGCAGTTCCGACAGGGCAAAAAGGGCGGTTACGTTACCGTCGAAAACAACGACCGGTTCCCCGGCTTTCCGGATCGAGTCAAAGTTAAAATCAACAGTATTGAAGATTACGAGTTCTCGGATGGTGGTAGTCCGGGTACGGATGCTGCGGCACCTGTTGTCGTAGAAACCGATGAACAGATTATGGAGCGCATCGACCACAAGTTTGAGATGCTGCACGAGATGACCAAAGCAACCTGCGCCGGTGACATCCGCGCAATGATTGTTGTCGGCCCTCCGGGGGTTGGCAAGAGCTTTGGCGTCGAGCAGGAACTGGAACGTTGCACTCTGTTTTCGCAAGTTGCACAAAAACCGCTGCCCTTTGCAGTTATTAAGGGCGCGTCAAGTGACTTGGGCTTGTATATCAACTTGTTCAAGTACTCCGAAAAAGGTAACGTCGTTGTGTTTGATGACTGTGACTCCCCCTTGCATGATGAAGTGTGCTTGAACATTTTGAAGGGCGCACTGGACTCGGGCAAGTCGCGTAGGATTTCCTGGAGCAAGGATTCGAACGTGCTGCGTCGCGAAGGAATCCCCGATAGCTTTGAATTCCGAGGCTCGGTGATCATTATTACCAACACCAAGTTCGACAACATCCGCAGCCCGAAGATCCGCGATCACCTTGACGCGCTTCAGTCACGCTGCCATTACTTGGACTTGACGATGGACACGATGCGCGAGAAAATCCTACGCATCAAATCGGTAGCGAAGTCGGGCGAACTGTTTACCAACTACGACTTCGATGCTGATCAGGAAAATATGATCCTGGACTTCATGTACGCACACCAGGACGAGGTGTCGGAAATGAGTCTGCGTATGGCGATCAAAATTGCTGACTTGGTCAAGTCGTTCCCGGAGAAGTGGGAAGCTTACACCAAAGAGCTTTGCTTCAAGCGTCGTACACAAGCATAAAGTTTTGCGCAGGTTGGCTCCGGCGCAGGAACCCCCGACTTGTTCGGGGGTTTTTTTTGACTTGAAAATGCATAGGTGTTAATATATTAATATGACAAAGTACTTGGAAGATGTGATAGTGTTCTTGTCCCAAAACTCTTGGGGATCACATCGAGTTAAGACTAAAATTAACCTTGGCAGGAATGATGTTAGTTTGATGCACAATTTGGCGCAGCAGGTTCTACAAGGAACAGCCCTCACAGAAAATCAATATGAAGTTAGTGTGATTCTCGTTAAAAAGTATTCGCGTCAATTGCGTACTAAGTTCGGGATTAATATCGACCAAGTAGATAAACTTCTATTACGCAATAAAATACGGGTGCCTAAACATTTAGAAAAAGAACTTAGGTTTTCTGAGGACCGACGATACTTAGAACTTTCCTTCCCGTTCGATCAGAAAATGTTTACCGCCCTTAAAAAGCTTAGGTATTCTACCCGCGGGACATTAGCGTATAGTTCTGCCGATAAATTTTGGTACATTTATGCCTCGCCTAATAACATTAAAGACTTTGTCAAAATATGTATGAACGATGGCTACAAGATCGCGCCGGACGTATTAGCTAAGTTCGAGGAGATTTGTAAATTAGATGTTAGCCACGCAAATACAATGCAGTTGACTGAGGACGGTATTGTGGTGGGCGCACCGAAGGAATTAGCGAGTGCGCTAGAATTGAAAACTAAGGGAATGACCGAACGCGAACGCATCATCTACTTAATTGATAGACGCAGGCTGTATGGGTACAATCTATCAGCCAAAATGTCAAGCAAAGCACGAGAATTACTTTCGGATACTACAGTACTGCACACTAGTCTAATGTTTGACCGTATAGTCGAGCTTAAATTCTTAAAGAACGATCAACCAGGGAAAGTTTTGACACATGTAAAAGAATACGCTAAACTAGTAAATAGAGATATAATTTTATTTAATAGAAAGGATTATCTTGTACTTGATGAAACTGTCAATGAAGATGAAAATGTTTGGGGTGTAGTGCGCGACGTGACAGTGCCCGCAAAAACTGACGGAACAATACTATTGTGTAATCTTTCAAGCTCAAATTTTGAGCATTTATATTTACAAAAGTGTGTTGAGGGATACAGCGACAGAATCGTTTGTGTATCTATCTGCCGTACCAATGGGGTAAACGAAATGTCCCCAAGCATAGAAAAAATGATATATTTAAATGAGAACAAAACTATTAATCAAAGATGAAGTAAACATAAAATTTGAAGGGTTAGATTTATCAACAAGAAAAAAGTTGTCGGATAAGTTTAAATTCAGGGTTCCTTACGCCCATCATCTACCCTCAGTTAAGCTAGGAAGATGGGATGGTTGCATAAACTTTTTCCAACTTGGTGGTAGTTCGTATCTTCATTTACTAGATCAAATATTACCCCTTGTTGAAAAGGCTGGGTATGAGATCGACCTCGAAGACTTGCGAATTAATACAACAGAGTTTAGTTTTGTTGAAGTGGACAAGGACAGTTATGGCCATTTTTCGTGGCCGAAAGGGCACGTTCATGAAAATCAAGCAATAGAACTTAGGGATTATCAAGTTGAGATTATTAATAAATTCTTAGCGAACCCGCAGGGCTTACAAGAGATAGCAACGGGCGCAGGCAAAACAATTGTTACAGCAGTACTAAGCCAGAAGTGTGAAAAGTACGGCCGCACAATCATTATAGTACCCAACAAAAGTCTGGTTAATCAAACAGAAGAAGACTACAAGATATTGAACATGGATGTCGGCGTTTACTTTGGTGACCGCAAAGAATACAATAAGAAACACACCATATGCACATGGCAGAGCCTTAATAATCTACTTAAGAACACGAAGAATAAGGTAGGTGAACACACGATACATGAGTTTATTGAGGATGTTATCTGCATTATGGTAGATGAAGCACATGGCACTAAAGCCGATGTATTAAAAGCTATGTTAACTGGAATATTTGCCCACATTCCTATACGCTGGGGCCTTACTGGAACAATTCCTAAAGAACTATTTGAGTTTAATGCATTGTTGGTCAGCCTTGGCCCAGTAATTCACAGGATTCAGACGCATGAATTGCAAGCAAAGGATGTGTTAGCCAATTGCAACGTCAACATCGTCCAGTTAATCGATCATATCAACTACGGCAGTTATCCGAAAGAACTAAGTTACCTAGTAACCAACGATGACCGAGTAAAATATATTAGTAACCTTATTAAAAATATGCTTGAAAGTGGGAACACGTTGGTGTTGGTGGATAGAATTAAAACTGGCAAACTGTTAAATACACTGTTACCTGATTCCGTCTTTATAAGTGGGAGCACTCATGTTAAGAACAGGAAAGAACACTACGATGAAGTTGCTGACTATAGTAATAAGCTTATTGTTGCTACTTATGGCGTGGCCGCTGTTGGTATTAATATACCTAGGATCTTCAATCTGGTGTTACTTGAGCCGGGGAAAAGCTTCGTCCGAGTAATTCAATCTATCGGCCGGGGTGTTAGGAAAGCAAAGGATAAGAACTTTGTACAGATTTGGGACATAGCAAGCACCAGTAAATTCTCTCACCGGCATTTACTAAAACGTAAACAGTTCTACAAAGATCAACGGTACGAATTTCAACTTGAAAAGGTAGTATGGCAATAATTCATGCACGGATTGATTAAAGTATTGCAAATAACGAAAGGATAGTGTATAGTAATAAGATGAAGATATTAACCGTAGACAATAAAGCATTTGAATTAGACAACATTCCAGAAGAGGTAGAAGACTTAAGGTTTTGTGTACTAGACAACAGCAATCCGAAGAACCCAGACTATTTTTTTATGCCACTAGTATTTTTAGAAAGCTTCAATTCGCCCGCCCTGGCTTGTAAGATCGGAGAACACATTATTAAGGTTCCGGTCTCACCACCAATGTCAAAGGAATGGCAAATATTAATAGGCGAGCCTGACTTAGGGGACTTAGAAACTATCCCACTAACAAGCGTAAACGATCGCGGCTTCAAAGCGTTCGTGTTTAATCCTATTGCCGATTTTAAACCTACCTTTTTAGAAATAGAGATAGTCGACGTTTACCAAGATGTTAAATGGTACTTCCCTAAGCTAAAGAACAATCACTTACTAGGAATACCATTGCATGATGGAGACAAACCACCCTGCATATTCCTAGTTAAGGAAATTAGTAGGCAGTGTGAGATTGTAGATATTAGTAAGGCCTGGTAATGGCGCTTGTAAAAAGCACAAAGGAAATTATTATATACGAGTCACCCGACGGTGGGAAAACTGTATATGGTAGAAAGAGCGGTGACCCACATGGTAGAAGGAAACAATTTAGTCCACCGAAGACTCCAGAAAGATATTTAGATGCATATGATTACTTAGAAGCATGTGATTTATCGAAGCGTAGTTTGATAATAAAGGATGCACTAGAGAGGTTAGCGGTTGCTTATGCCATCACCCAAAAAAACGACGAAACCCGGGGTTAACATAAAGGATCTTTGTAATGCGATAGATCGCAAAGACAGAGGTTTTTTCGATCGGCTAACAGCAGAAGAACAGAAAAAGTTTAGCGGGTATTTGGGATTAAGGTATGCCAGTTCAGTAACTGGCAATGCAGACCTTCAAGCATATTACTTAATAGCAGCAAATAAACGCGCCAACAAAATGTTTTTCGACATTGGGTCTAAGCATTTTGGATTACAATGGTTAGTTCTTAGCACTATTAGTCCCAACGTAGGCATGCAATTTCACGCATGGGTTCCGATACCCTCAGGAAAGTCCAAAGGCACTAAGAGCAAAACTAAGGTATTGCAAAAACTGTATCCCAACGAGAAATTATCAAACATAGACTTAATGGGTGAGCTTATGACTGATGAGGAGTTCAAACAGTTGCTGGAGGACTATGACATCAAAGCTTAAAATTGCAATAACTGGTCATACTAAGGGATTGGGTGCAGCATTATATGAGCACTTTATAAATACTGGACACGAGGTCTCAGGATTCTCTAGGTCGTTAGGATATATCCTTCCGTTTAAAATGCAGGAAGTACTTACGTTAGCTGATGATGCAGATGTGTTTATCAACAATGCATTGCCAGTAACAGCACAGGTTTCCTTGTTGTATCAGTTATACCATAGATGGAAAGACAAGCAGAAAATTATTTTAACTGTGGGTAGTCATACAACAGATGATTTCCATAGCGAACCAAATCAATACTACGCTGAGAAATTCGGATTAGATGCAGCATGTAAGAACCTCAGGAAGCTAAATCCTGTGTGTAAAATAATCCTAATACGCCCTAGTTACTTTGCATCGGAGCGGGTATTGAGAACAGTTAAGCCAGAACATTATATAGAAATGGATGAAATGTGTAAGCTAGTGGACTACGTTATAAGTAGTAAAATCCACATCGAGGATATGTTGTTTCAACAAGGAAGATGGCAGACGAACTAAGTTGTACATTTTGCGGGAAGTTTTTTAGAAGAGAAAGCACTCTTCAAGTCCACAACTGTGAGCAGAAAAAGAGATTCTTCCAAAAGAATGATCCTGGTGTGCAAATAGGATTTCAAACATACCTACGTTTTTTTGAATTAACACAGGGCACCTCTAAGTTAAAGACACACGAAGACTTTAGCACTAGCCCGTATTACACTGCCTTTGTCAAGTTTGGTAAACACATTAAAAAGATTAATGCAGTTGCTCCTGCACTGTTTATTGATTGGATAATTAAACAAAATAAGAAATTGGATAAGTGGTGTAGGGATGATATGTACGAAGAATTCCTACACAATTATTTGAGAAAGGAAAAAGCAGAAGAAGCAATAGAACGATTTGTGGAATTCACCGTGGAGTGGGGCATAGAAAACGATGCTGAATTTAACCATGTTTTCTGGCTAGGAAATGAGAATAAAATATGCTACTATATTACATTAGGGAAGATAAGTCCGTGGGCGCTTTATAATTGTGACACGGGCATAAAGTTCTTAGAGGAATTGAATGAAGAACAAGTGCAGTACATATTTAAATGGATTGATCCATCATATTGGCAGAGGCACTTTATAGACTATATGGCTGATACTGAACTTATTAAGAAAGCATTGAGCGACGGAGGCTTTTAATGGATAACGAAATGTCGTCGGGCCCAAGTAAAACTAATTGGAAAAAGAAATTTGCAATGGTTCCGTTTAGGCACAACGGAAAGTTTATATGGGGCGAGTACTATTATAGGAAAGTCTACGGGCCCGGCCTATTATATGGTAGTACGATAGACATTACCAAAAACATTTTTGACTTATTGGAGGACTAACATGTTAGACGAGGATGAAATGGACGGTGGCTATCGCGGACCCCCATCGGAATGGATTAAGGGTTCTTGGTCGAAAGAATTTGCATTATTTCCTATTAGGCACGACAACAAAATTATATGGGGCAGATTTTATAAAAGGCATTTTGAAAACCAATTCGGCATGAAATCTGATTTTGAAATAGAAATTACTAAGAACATCCTCGACTTACTTAAAGACTAAAATGTTAGCTTACAGAATTAGCGTTCCGTGGCCAATAACAAAGTATTCGACCGATCCGAATGACATTTATCGAGGATGGTTAGAAAAGAATGTAGGAAAGCAAAAAGAAAATTGGGATTGGGGCATGGATCCAGGAAAAGATAATCATTTAATGATATACTTTCAAAATGAAAGAGCAGCAGTTGAATTTACACTTTTTGGACAGATATAATGGATATTGATATTGACTTAGCCGACAGAGAAAAGCTTTTAGCGTTGATCCCGCACATCAACGCAATGAAGTTGAACGGCGATAAGATGGAGAAACATATTAGTGGAATTTATCTTACTGCAATTCCGCATAATCCATTGACTAACATGGCCACTATTGATTACAAGGAAGCAGAAGACCGCAGCTATTTTAAATTAGATTTATTAAACATGGGGCTTTATCAAAAAATAGATTCTGAGGAAGAATTGAACTTCCTACTTACTCTGCCACCACAGTGGGACAAATTATTAGATAGAGAATTTTGTAGTAAGCTTGTTCATATCAGTAACCATTACAATATTATAAAAACAATGCAGCCCGACAGTATAGATAAACTAGCTATGGTGTTAGCAATTATACGTCCAGCAAAAAGACATTTGCTAGGAAAGTCTTGGGATGACATTGAGAAAGAGATTTGGGTTAAACCCACAGATGGAACTTATCATTTTAAAAAGAGTCACAGTTTTGCGTATGCGCACCTAGTAGTATTGAACATGAATTTATTAAATGTGTTAGAAGAATAGCTAGAGTTTTTTAACTAGGACGATCTGCTTCCGTTTAATTCTCTTATTTGCTATTTGGCTAATGCTTACCTGCGGACCAAACTTGATAACAACGTCCTTAGTATTAAACGTGCGCAAGCTAATCCTAAACTCGGTCCAATCTTGCTTGAGAAATATGTTGATTGGAATTAACCTATTACTTTCCCACCACCATTGCTCACCTAGTATTAAAAACCTGTTTTTTTGCTCTACTGTCACTAATTTACTGTAGTCGTAGACATTGGTCACATATTGATCTACATTTTGTATGATGCCAATATATTCGTTTTTCCCATACGTCAAAAAACTAATAAACGGGTACTTCTCTAACAGTGATTTAAGTTCAAGTTCATCCATATTCAAATTTCAATTTATTTATTGATATGTAGACCATTTTAAAACTTTTTATTACTAGATAAATAACTAATGCAAGAGATTATGAGTTATCTAATAGAACAAACCGTGCTAGTTCAGCTTTGTGATTTATTAGAGATAAAAATCGGGGATAGAATAGTGTACGCTAGAAACGTTAAAATATATAAGGGTGTCGATAACACTATTAAGCTAGTTTTTGTAAATCAAGATCAAAAGCGAGTACCAATACAGGATAAGACTATTACACTGCATATTTTCCATCCGGAGGATAGCAGCATTGTAGTATCAACACCAGTTTTAGTTAGTGCTAGCCTAATAGGTATCGGAACAGCCAAGGTGCTCAATACCGATATTGAATTTTTAGTCACTGGATATTACACTTATGCATTAGAAGTTATTTCTGGCGAGGGAGAGGACGAAATTGCCTACGCAGACGATAATTATGGTGCCGGCGGCCAAGTCGAATTGATTGAAGGGAAGTATCCATATTACCTAAGAACTATTTGATTTAATTCGTTAAATCAAGTAAAATAACTAGATGCATAACCAGATCCAGGAAGCCGTATCTTTACACATACCAGGTAGGAAAAAAGTAACCCCGTCGGGTTGGTATAGCTTCAATGCGGTTTGTTGCACATACTTCGGAGAGTCCAAAGATAAAAGAAAACGGAGCGGCATTTTGTTTACGCCCGATGGATCGGTTGTTTATCATTGCTTTAACTGTAAGTACAAGGCATCTTGGGCACCGGGCAGGAAAATAAGTTTGAAATTCAAAAAGCTGCTGGGTTGGCTGGGCATGAACGATGCAAATATTAAGAAGCTAGAGTTTGAAGCAATAAAGTATTTGTCAATGCAATCACAAAGAACTGTAGAGAAGAAAGAAAAGATAGTATTTACAGAACAGCCGTTGCCCGATGGCTTTATTAACTTTGAAGAATTAAGTGTCCTGTCTGAATTAAGTGTGACAGATGAAAAGCTGGGGCTGTATAAAGAAATACTTGATTATGCATCTCAGCGTATGATAAATGTTCCTAGGTACCAATCGTTATTGGGAGCATCTATGTCCGATGGGTTTAAACGACGTTTGATTATTCAGTTTAAGCATGAAGGGAAAAACGTAGGTTATACAGCAAGATCAATAAACGATTCCTTTCCGAAGTACCTTAGTTCCCACGATGCCAATTTTGTTTTTAATATGAATGAACAGACTATAGAGAGAAAATTTGTAGTTGCTTGCGAAGGCCCGATTGACGCAATGAGTATTGGCGGCATTGCATTTTGTGGAAATGAAATTAGCGACAAAAAAGCAGAACTCGTTAACTCACTAAACAGAAAAGTTATTGTAGTACCAGACAATGATAAGTCCGGCGTGGAATTGATAAAGGCAGCGATCAAGTATGGGTGGAATATCTCCGAGTATCTGACAAAGACGGAATACAAGGATTTGAATACGATAGTAGGACAGGTAGGCAAGATACAAGTATTAACTGGTATCCTTAAGCATGAAATTACAAACGAACTAAAAATAAAATTGCTGCTTAAAAAACTTTTAAATAAACAACAATGAGCAAACCATACAGTTCTGACTTACAAAAATTATTCCTAGAAATAATGTTGCATGACGCACAAGTATTTGCACGGATACAAGGTATATTCAACCCCAGCAACTTTGATGAAGATTTAAATGAAGCGGCATCATTCATTATAGGACAAGTTAAAGGACATAGTGTTCTTCCTACTGTAGGACAGATAAAAGCAAAAACCGGATTAACTCTTAATAAATTAGATTCGTTATCTGAGGGTCACGCCAATTGGTTTTTAGAAGAGTTTGAACAGTTTACTAGAAGAAAAGAACTAGAACGTGCGATCCTGAAAAGCGTAGACCTATTAGAAAAAGAGAATTTCGACCCGGTAGAGAAGTTGATAGTTGATGCAGTACAAATCGGATTACCCAAAAATTTAGGAACAAATTACTTTGAGAATCCTAAGGAAAGGCTACTACGATTGAAGAACAACAACGGTCAACTTAGTACGGGTTGGCCAACATTAGATAAGAAACTGTACGGTGGATTTAATCGGGGCGAGCTTCAAATATTTGCAGGTTCATCCGGAGCAGGAAAGAGTTTGTTCTTGCAGAACCTATCATTAAATTGGGTAACTGCCGGATTAAACGGTCTGTATATCACATTGGAATTAAACGAAGACCTTTGTGCAATGAGATTAGATAGTATGGTTGCAGGTATAGCAACTAGAGATATTTTTAGAGATTTAGATACAGTAGTGATGAAAGTAAACCTAGTGGGCAGGAAGGCAGGAGATTTAGTAATTACATACTTGCCAGCACAGAGTACAGTTAACAATATTAGATCAATAGTTAAAGAATTAGAAATTAAAAATAGTGAGAAGATAGATTTCTTGGCAGTAGACTATTTGGATTTGTTAATGCCAGTTAGTGCTAAGGTTAGTCCAAACGATTTGTTCGTTAAGGACAAGTATGTAAGTGAAGAACTTAGGAACTTGAGCAAAGAGTTAAACGTTATTTTAGTAACAGCAAGTCAGTTAAACAGAGGCGCAGTAGAAGAAGTTGACTACGACCACAGTCACATTGCCGGCGGCATATCTAAAATTAATACAGCAGATAATGTTATCGGTATCTTTACTAGCAGGGCAATGCGTGAGCGCGGACGTTATCAAATACAATTAATGAAGACCAGAAGTAGCAGTGGAGTAGGACAAAAGATCGATTTAGAATTTGACATAGAATCCCTGAGGATTAGAGATACGTTAGATCAGGAACATACAGCACCAATTTCCACGCAGGCAGTGTTAGGACAGATTAAGAATAAGAGTACTGTCACTCCGGCAGAAAACGTGCCGGCACAGGATGGACCGAAGATAAAGGCTGACGTACAAAGCAGTAAGCTGAAAGATATGTTAAACAAACTAAAAACAGATGCTTAATGGCTATATAATAAGACTTGCAGGAGTAAAACTTAGTGAAGACTTAGCCCGCGATTGTATAGAGGCGGGAGAGAAACATGGAGTTCAAATTGAACCCTTTGCAGGAATAAATGGTCATGTTGCCGATCCCATTTTAGAATCCCTAGAACTTAAACCTTTTAAAGTAAAATCAAAAGCGTCTAAGCCTGGCGTTAAAGGTTGTTTCCTTAGTCACTACTTTCTTTGGAAGAAATGCGTAACACTAAACCATCCTATCGCAATTTTTGAGCACGACGGATTGCTAATGAGGGACGTTCCTAAGAACATACTTGATAGATTTGATGATGTGCTTAATTTGGATCCTTACGATCAATTTAGCAATAATTACGAACAACATATCAAATTGGACTCACTGCTCGTAATACAGGAATATAACAATCCCAAGTGCAAACCAAATACGTTACATGGCGAATATTTACGCGGAGCATACGCTTATATTATCAAGCCACATGCCGCTCAAAACCTAATAGATAGCTGTCATAAACACGGATATTTGCCGGCTGATCACCAAATTGGTAAGAACTTAGTAAAAATACAAACCACTTTCCCAAATCTAGCTAGGCTGCACCCGCATTATTCCATAGAAGGAGGTCGTATAAAAGCTGATTCATTTACTAGACACGGACCTCCAATTCATCATAACTAAAATAAATACTATACTGGAGTACCATTGTGCAGAAGAAAACTAAGAGTCTATTAACAGAGCTTGACGATTTATTTTTATCTAAGGATAAAACCCATTTTGTAGAGAGCAAAGCAACTAATCTCATACAAAGTGCCATTAACCTTTTGACCTTTATTAAAGAAAACTTTACTAGGGACGAAGCTGATGAGTTAGAACGTAGACTTATTAATAGCATTAGGGCGCATGATGGTAGCAAATTCACCAGAGGTATTAAGCGGATTAAGAATAAGGGCACTGAATAATGCAGTTAAATGAATTTAATAACCCGGTCAGACAGTTTATTGTTGAAGCTAAAGTCGAAAAGTTAACGCATTTAGAACACATAGAAGACTTAGTATACAATGAGGGATACGACGGCGCGACCGCCGCAGTTAACTTTTTAAACGACGTTCGAAGAATGTTGGAACTAGGTTCCGGAGACAAACCTGTCAAAATTACAAACAAGTGGGACGGCTCGCCGGCAATAGTTACCGGAGTTGATCCAGAGGATGGCAAGTTCTTTATCGGAACAAAATCTGCGTTCTCAATTAAAGTTCCAAAGCTTATCAAGTCGCCGAAGGATATCACTAAATTTTATAAAGACAAAGATCCAGAGTTTAAAGAGAAACTACTTGGCGCATTCAAGTATCTTAAAAAGCTAGGCATTACTGGAGTACTTCAAGGAGATCTATTATTCCTTGCAGACTCAAAAGCTGAGGACGTAATCGACGGTCAAGCAGTGGTTACCTTCACCCCAAATACAATAACCTATGCTGCTCCTATAAAGAGCGACGTGGGACAAGCGATATTGCGAGCAAAGTTAGGGATTGCATTCCACACTTCATACAGAGGATCAAGCTTGCCTACTATGCGAGCAACGTTAGGAGCAAACATACAGGGACTGAATGATACACCCGATGTTTGGTACGATGATTCCTCGTACAAAGACTTGACTGGTAGAGCAAGTTTAACGCCGGAAGAGAATCAACACTTATTAACTTCCATCGACAAACTACGCAATACTATCCAAAAGCTAGCACCTGCTAAGTTCAACATCGTAGTCCAAAACAAAGAATTTGCTAGATTTATTAAGCCATATATTAACAGTTTGGTTTGGGCAAGGAAGAACATCACCGATCCAATTAGCTTTTTGAAGGGCTACATTAAGTTCTATAGTACGAAAGTATTAGGGCAAGAGAATACTCCGGTAGGCGACGAATTAACGGCTACTATGAAGAACAGATTATATAAGATTAAGCAGCAAGAGAAATTTGTCGAGGACAATATGAATGTAATGCTGGGAATCCTTGCTATCTATCAGCAAATCATCAACCTCAAGCTGATGTTAATCAACAAACTAAATTCCATTGACTCGATGATTAGCACGTTTAGAAAAGAAGGTGCTGGTTATACAGTTACCAATCCGGAAGGATTTGTTGTGGTAGGTCATTATGGTACCGCAGTAAAACTAGTAGACAGAATCCAATTTAGTTCGGTAAATGCGGCGCGATGGAAGAAGTCGTAAGCAATCATCCTTGTAAGTTTATCGAGGAGTTAACCGAAGCTCGTTTATTTAGATATGAATCGGAGTTAAAGGGCAAGTCCGTGAGCGAGCTTGCTAAGATTTTATTTCTTAATCTACTAATGCTAGAAATACTTCGAATTGTCGATCCATATTACGTTCAAAAGTATTCGAAGGATACATTCCATTACGGCAGCTTCAAAGGAATAAGAAGTTATGCTACCGACTTACACAATTTAATTGCTGCACTGACGGACTGGGAAGTTAGAATACGTTTATCAAACGACAATGGAATTAGTGTGCCGATGATGGCGTTAAAACGTTATTTTCAGGAATTAGCTATAGGAAATCGCGGGCCCGTACAGCAGTCCCAGGATAGATCCTTATTCTATCAATTACAATCAGACTTAAGAGTACAAGAAGGTGTGGTTAGTCATGTGCGTCGTGCATTAACTAATTTGTATGATATTGAACCGAATGAGCTAATGGACATGGCAGAAAGAATAAGTAGAATGCTCGACAGTATGGGCACATTCACAGACGTTCACTGGCATTATAAACAGTCTGCTAGACACAAAGTAATCAAGTTTGGCTGGAAAAATAACTAATACCTGCTTTTTTCTTCTATTAGACTAAATATTATTAACAAAGACATCGTAAGGTGTCATTTAAAAATAGGAGAAATTATTATGCCAGGTTTAACAAGAGTAAATGGCGGAACCGGAGCGATTGAATTAATCGGCCGCGACATTGATTGGGTACTTATTGATTCGACAGGTATCGATACTACTCCAACCGCAGTAGATAGCAACTTAGAAATTGCTATGCGTGTGGTTGAGCAGTACGGTACAGTTACGATCGTAGGAACTCCAGCAACGTCTGCAGTTCGTTTTGCAGTCGAAGGTTTGTCAGCAAACGCAGCAGTACTTGATACAGCCCTAGCAGCAGCAATTTCAGGTAACACACCTGCAACTACTGTTCATACAGGACTATCAGGCGCAGTATTTGCGTAATCTAAGTTTTTTACGCAACGAAAAGGGCGAGTTTTTACTCGCCCTTTTTTATTCTCTATAGTTTCTAACTCACTAAATATGACTGATGATAAAAACCCACGGATCCGCAGGTACCCTTGAGTCCACAGAGGATGTACAAAATCCAATCGTCTGTTATTCCTTAATTGATATCACCAAAACAGGAATTGTAAGTAATTTTAAACCAAGTGCGCCCGATTTTATTGATGACGCCGATCAAGTTATTGATGATGAAATATCTTGGAGCAGATCTAGAAACCAACAACGGAATTTTGAAACTATTATTCAAACAATCGGCCTTAAAAGCCAAATTACACACCTTCAAGTACCAATAGATAATTTAGTAGATTTACAAGAACTAGGTTGTTTTGGAAAATCGTTTAAGGGTAAACGTAAAGTATGGACGTTTACATTTGCAGTAGAACATATCGACGTCTATAAAAAGGACGGCGAATCCTTGTTGCTATTGCCGGCAGATGTAAATTTAATTCCGTGTATCTTAGACCTGACTGAAACAGCTAAAATTAAATACCCCATTTTTCAATCGTTCGGAAACAATAAAAATATTCACTTTGAAGAAATACTGCAATAGAATAGATTAGAATTTGTGGTAAATATTATCGTACAGGCAAACATAGGCTTAACTAGGCACGTTAATTTTGTTCCCCCTCGAGACATCGAGTATTTAGAATTTGTAATTGAAAAGGGTTATATGACGGACGATATAGAAAAACGTGACCTTGAAGCACATGTCGTACTTTGTGCAGAGAGGTATAAGAACTTGGATAGAAAACTTGATAATTTAGAAGAACGTACTTCTCACATTGAGCGGACTGTCAACGACATTAAAGAGAGACTCTTTACAACCAAAACTCAAAGTCAGGAACAAGACTTAGCAAGAGTAAGATCTAGTAGCGACCAAGTTTTAAAATATGCCCTCGGAGTGATAGCTTTATTGATAACTATTATTATCGGCATAAGTGCTTATGAATTTCAAAGGATAGATAATGCGACGAACAAAACGGCCACAGAAGCCACAGAAACAAAATAAAGACGTTATTGAAGAACTTCAGAATCTGATAGCTGCAGAGTTGGCTAATATTAACACGGCAAAGAGTTTTGTTATTCTCCCGTGGGATTCCAAGAACTTTCAAATTAAAGATTATATCATTACTTTAGAGGACGAGAAGGTACTTGTCTCCCACAATTTAGTCCCAGTTAAAGAATTTTACACTAAACAATGTGCTATCCTCTATGTGATCTCACTGCTAGCTAACGATATTATGGGCATTATTAAGGTCGAAAAATTAGACAGGGAACTATTCTTCCTAAAAAACGACCAAGCAGTGCTAGAAAGCGTGATGAAACGGACAGTAACCACCGACCCCTTCAAATCTCAGGTAGTAGAGCACAAGCTTATTGTAGTGCAAGGGAAGATAAAACAGGTGCTAGAAACAATCAAAAAATATTGTTTTTTGACTAAATATCAAAAAAGGATTTGATTTATGAAATTAGGTGAATTAGGTAGTTTTTCCAGTGATTTGCTGAACAGAAAAGTAAGGCAAAAGTTTGGTTTCGGATTCAACACCAAACATTTAACTTTGGAAAAAGCCAACATTCTACTTGCAAAAGTAGATGAGAATATCAGGTCCTACAAAAAAGCCAACGGCAATCTTCTTACCGAAAGAAGTTCACACTTTTCGAACCTAATTTTAGTTCGTGATAGCTTAAAAAGTTATCTTAAAGAAAATGACAAGAGTGATGAGCAGAGCAAATGTAAGGTATGTCACAAAATGTTTACACCTGAATACGGTGAACATGCGCGATGCCCAGACTGCAAAGCCGATCAACATTCCGCAGCTGAAAAAGCTACCGGTGTAGAAAGTAAACAGTTTGAAAATAAACCAGTTATAGAAAACAGAGAGAGAAAAATTATGATAACCAAAGTAGACCACCAAAAGTTGCAACGGGCAGTAGAAATGAGTGAAGCTGGTAAAGCAATTCCTGCACGTTACCTGGACACTTTGAAAGAAGCTCTTGCAAAACTTACAGTAAAGAAAGAATTCAACGAACAAGAAATGCGTAAGTTTTTTGCTGCGCGAGGCAAAGCATTAACTGAAGGCGAAGTCGAACAGGCTCAAGCAATTCTAGCTTCTAAGGATTTAGTAGATAGATTGCAAGGCATGTTGGAAGACGTTGGCGGAATGGTTAATGAAGACATTCCACCGTTAACAGATACTATTAGAAATGAAATCGGTAGTAACGAAGCATCGAAGTTTAATAGTGAAGTTACTGCCTCATTGAACTCGTTGCTTGATACACTTCGTCAAACTAGAGAACAGATTGACGCCGCAACTAGAGAATTGGCCGGAGAACAATCCGACGACATGGGAATGCCAACAGACGGAATGGATCCAACAGACGGAATGGATCCAACAGCATCAGGCTTAGACAGTGAAATAGATTCAGTAGTTGGTGATGACTTTACTGGATCGGACGCAGCAGTTGGAGGAGCCAATCCTCTGGGTAGAGAAAAGAGATAATGAGACTGTATGAATTTAGTTCAAGCAAATCACCAATTGAGAGTTCTTTAATTGGGATTTTGAGCTTCTTACGGTATAGGGCTCATAATTTTAATGCTCCGTTAGACATTAGTACAACAGAACTGGTTTCGATGATTCAGAAATCAGGTGTTCCATTCTCCTACGAAGCATTGGTATCCGCTAATAAGTTACCCACAATTCAAAATCTAATTTCTAGTTTCGACGACAAGACTGTAAAACTAAAACCAGTTGGCGACGAGTTTGATAAAACAGATCCTGTGATTAACACAGATCCTGTGGATGGTGCGGCGCCATCCACAGATCAGCCGTTTGCAGAACCTCAGCCTCAGCCACAGCAACAAATGGATCCTCAGCAGGGAGGAAACGGTAGAGTACCGAAGCTAAACCGCGTTGACCAAATGGCGAAACAAGCATTAAGTAGGAGACAGTAAGTGGCTACTACCGACACAGTAAAAAAAACTAGTATTAAAGACTCACTATTAAAGAATATTAAGCTAGTTCTGTATATTAGCCTTGGGGTGTTTTCAACTATCTCTGTAATCGGAGGCGGAGTTTTATATGTTGATCGCAATTATGCTCACGCCGGTGATGTTAAACAGATCTTAGAGAACCAAAAAAGCCAAATTGATTTTTCCAAGAAACAACAGCAACAGAATCTAGTATTCCAATTAGAATACTATGACGACCGTATTAAATATTTAATTGCTGAAACAAGAAGAGCAAGATTTATAATGACCGATCCTAGTATTCCCGCAACAGCTAAAAATCATGTCAGAGATCCCGAAGATATCCAAAGAGAGATTGCAGATCTTAAGCTACGCAGAGAGATTATTAGAAGAAACTTAACAGGACAGTAGCATGAAAGTTGTTGATTTTTCTGATCAAACATTAACTGAAGACGGCTTTTCCGGTAAGGTAACAGTGTCCCACGAACTTCTCTCCCAGCTTAAAAAATGGCTACAGATGGATGGTCTTACTTGGATAGACGAAAATATATTAGGCGACTACGTTGAAATAACATTCGATAACATTGAAGCATATAATCAAGCTAAAGACTGGGTTAGTGAAGAAACAGAAAAAGACGAATTTAAGAACGGCGACATTGTTAAACTAACATCTAAATATGCAGATAGAGGGGATGAAACCTTTACTGTAAGTCAAGTCGGTAACAAACCAGGAAAAGCTTGGATCGGCGACGAAAATGACCGTGGTTGGTATGTACGCTTTAATCAAATTGAAAAAGTCGAAGATGATGACGATAAACCTTTAGAGGATTTAGATTGGAATAATTTGGGCGAGGGATTGAGTGTAGAAGATAAACTCAGAATATTTGAAGAATACTATACTAAAGGTAATATAATAGAATCCAATGACGAAAATAGTAGGGAATATTTTATGTCGTTATTTAATATGTCAGATGATCCTATTGAGAATCAGACCTATATAGTCGTTCCATTGGTATTAATTGATAATAGAGTAACATCTTTAAACCCACCTAGTTACATGAAATTTTTAGGAAATGGTATAACTGGATTAATATTTTATTCATCCGGTGGAGAAATAATATTTCCGGCTCCGCAATTAAGAGGAGTATCAACAACAGGAACATTTACCTTTTCAAATATTGAATCATACAATAAATTAAGAAATATTATAAAGTTAAAGTATAATTTCCATTTACCAGAAATTAACGTAAATGAACATGCATTTACTGTTTCCCCAACTGGCGAACGTAAAACTCAAATCGACAAGTTCGACGATGACCGTATTAAAAACGTCCTAAGACAGATGAAGAAGTCCGGCAGTTCCAGAGATGAAAGGGAGCACCAATTGAAACAACATAAATTTTTTAAGAGTGTGGCGACCGAAGGACGAGAATTTACTTGGGATAGCCTGGGCAACGAAATGAGTATGAAAGATAGAATGTCAATATTTGAGGAATATTGCATAAAAGGTAATTTAACTGAGTCTAATAAAGAAAGTTCAGTTGACTATTTTAGGTCGCTGTCTAACATGTCAGACAAACCAATTAAGGGCGAAACATATATAGTAGTTCCAATGATATTAGTTAATAATATTGTGAGGACCATAGCCAAACCTAATTATTTAAAACTCGTTGGAATAAAAAAAGACGAATATATATTTGATTCGTCTGATGGGAGGAAAATGTATCCTTCCCCAGGAGTGGGAAACAATGCAATATATACTGTACTTATTTTTTCAACTGTTGAAAAGTATGATAAGTTGAGAAATATTATAAGATTAAAGTTTGATTTGGATTTACCAGCAATTGAAAACAACACAAATGAAGGTGATGTAGTACCTGTAGACTTTGGTGCTAAAAAAAGCAGTGGTCAATCCGGAGATAGTGATGTTATTCAAACTAAATTTGCCACTAAGCAAGCACAAAAAGGTAAAGACAAATATCAACGTCAACCAGACGTAGCAGATTCTATTCCGTTGTATGATCCACAGCGTAAGACGGGAGTTTTACCTCACCTTGCTAAAGGACACGAAGTACCATTCGATCACTTTTATGCACTTGGTGTGAGTGATAAAGTTTCTAAAATTATTGGCGTTACTAGTGACGGTAAACAGATTGTAACATCTACAATGGGAGCGCCCGTAGAACTTGCATCTAAAATAGCTGATGCTTATAACCGCAAAGGTTTTAGCGATGTTCCAATTGAAAAAGTTCCTATGAAAGGTTACAATGAAACTGAATTAGATGAAGCAAAACATTTCCGAACAGCATATGGTTGGGCCGGTGGACGCAATGAGAAGACGGGCGGAATGCACAAGCATCCTGAGGCTAGGAGGGGTCGTCTTGCTATGCCGTTGAAAGGTCATCCTTACCACACACTTCCACATAATAAACTACAGTTTATTATTAAAGATGCTAGCGAAGCCGCATTAGCAATGCAAGGACATAGTCCAGACGCAGAAGCAAAATATTTAGATCAAGTAAATGATGCATCCACAGTATTAGGTTACAGACAGAAAGGCGGGCAACAAATAGTGCCTACAAACCCTGCAGTTACTGAAGGCGATAAAGTTGATAGCATTACAGTTGACGTCCCATTGTTTATTCGTATGTTAGAGTTTGCTAGGGAAGATGCTAAAACAGATATGGATTTACATAGTTTAGCTGCCCGTTCAATTAAGCTTACTAAGAAGTTTGGTAAGTTAAGCATGAGGCACTATAACAAACTAATGAAAAAAATTGCTGCGTTTAACCCTGCGCGTGGGCGTGGAAAATTGACTACCGTTGCAGGTACAGGTGATGTTCCTGACGTTGGCATTGGTGAAGAGCATGTTACAGAAGCATCCTCAGGAATTAATCTTACTCAACTAGCAAAGCACCTTAGAAACTTTCCGGGACTTAAAATGGATTCAATCGAAAGAACATCAGGATCCGATAAAGCTTGGCTCCATTTTGATTCTAAGTTTTTGCTATTAGATTTAGTGAAACATTTAAAGAGAATGGACCCGACCGCCGCAGAACAAAATATCGACATTGGATTTGGTAAGCAAACTATAATACAGGGTAGAAATTGGCAAGTAGAATTCCAAGGTGCAGAAGAGGGTTGGGAAC
>Ga0307379_10004240_pt1 | contig 20544 bp, 22 predicted proteins | sample UN2MG_FD_202237 | JGI IMG/M metagenome (GOLD analysis project Ga0307379, IMG submission 202237) | Soil microbial communities from Risofladan, Vaasa, Finland - UN-2 | ecosystem: Environmental > Terrestrial > Soil > Coastal area > Acid sulfate soil | place: Finland: Risofladan, Vaasa | collected... | reverse complement strand
GAGCGGTAAAAGTCTAGAAGATGAACGTATATGGGGAGCAACCGAATGGGGTATTGGTAATGTTGGACCAATGTTGATCCCTGGTGGAATTTCTGGTCCCTCTCACTCTGATGGCATTTGCTTGAATAGTTCTATTTGGCTGGATGGTGTTCAAATCTTAGATAAGAGTGTTTTTATCGAGTCAGAGCTGAAAGAGCTATCGAAGAAGTTAGGGAAGTGATAGGAGGGTGGTATGAAACGGATTAAATTAATTCCCCCTGTAGCAACCTCAATATGGAATAAACCAGCTCTTACAGCAGAGATTGGTGGAAAAATCAACTTTATACCCACGGTTTTACGCATGCAGTTTAAGGATATGAGGTTTATAGGTGAAGAATAGTGAATTAGGTCAAGAATATTTTTACAAGAGGAGAAAGTTTATGCTTCCTCCTCTTGTAAATAGAGTGAGAGGAGCTTGTTTATGATTCAAAGTTAAACGAATGGTTCGTAACTTGTGTGAGATGGTACAGATTCCGAGTGAATCGAGCGAGGAACAGGAGTTTATAAAATACCTTTCCAGGAAGTATGCTAATGATTTAGGAGCAAATTGCCATATTGATGACTAGGGGAATTTTATTGCAAAAATCCCTGCTTGCTTATGTAGTAGCTTGACCCCTTTGTTCTTCGCCATGCATGCAGATACTGTAAAGCCCGGGAAGGAAATTCAGCCTAAAGTCCTAGATGGTTTTGTAAGCTCCAGTAGAAATATGATCCTTGGAGCAGACTGTAAGGCTGGAATTGCCGAATTTATTGAGGCGGTCCAATCTGCAAATTATTTTCCTCCTTTAGAGTTGGTAATTACACGAAAAGAAGAAATTGGTTTTGGAGGAGCTAAACATCTGGATTTCAAACCTATTACTGCTAAACAAGGATTTCTGTTAGATATGGACGCGCTAGATGCGATTGTAGTTGGTGGCACTTCTCATATGTTCATTGATATCGAGATTATTGGGAAAGCCGCACACGCTGGAATGGAACCTGAAAAAGGGATATCTGTAATTCAAGCAGCAGCTAAAGCGATTACCATTGTTAAAGATGGACGTATCGATTCCGAAACTACATCAAATATTGGTCTCATCTAGGGTGGGTTAATCCGGAACGGAGTTCCAGAAAAAGCAACCATCAAAGCAGAAGTACGGAGTTTGAACCACAACAAATGTCTTGCAGTTAGTCAAGTTATGAAAGAAGTATTTGAGATATCTACTAGAGCAATGGGAGCGAAGGCTGAGGTAGCTTTAAATCTATCTTTACAGGGCTACCCGTATCCCTAAGATAGCCCAATGGTAAAAATCACCAGTAAAGCTCTGGAGAGTGTGGGTATTCATCCCCGAACTGTTGTTATTACTGGAGGATTAGAATCAGCTATTTACAACCGGTAATGGGGTTAAAGATGAACATTCTACCTCGGAGAGGATTGCTATTTCAGACATGAAAACCGTAGTTCAGGTTTTACAATACATTTTTAATTATTTTTGCAGAGGTTAAAGTCCAGATATGGAAATCTTAAAGGTTATTCAGGGAAGACGAAGTATTCGAGCATATCGATCAGATTTAGTGAATATTGATAAATTAAGAGATCTTGTTTTACAGGCTGCGATTTGGGCACCTTCTGCTGGAAATGCCCAAATATTACGGTATATTGTGGTTACAGATCATTCTATGCTACATAAAATAGAATTGGTTAGTCCAGGACTTTCAGGCAATCCCCCCGCTTTGATTGTGGTTTGTCAAGATTCAGATGAAGCTCAACTCAAAGGTGGATCGATGGGGCCTCAATTCTTAGCTATTGCTGATGCTGCTATGGCTACCCAGAACATTATGCTCTATGCTTATACTCTTGGTCTTGGAACCTGTGTAATTGCTTCTTTTCATCGGGGAGCACTTCAAACAATTCTTAGCTTACCTCGTTCAATCGTTCCCATTTTTTTAGTATCGGTTGGGTGTCCAGAATATTCCCCAAAAAAAGTTCCAGCAAGAAAAAAGGAGGTCATTTGGTTTAATGAGTACAAATAATAAAGATAAGCGGCTTAAACAAATTTGTGAACAGCTTCTTGAGTTAATTTGCTATACGATTATTAGTGCTCGTAATTTAGTGGAAGAACCAAAACTATATGGACCTTTACGAATGATCGATGTTGTGGGAAGACTACTCGACATATTAAGTTGTAAAGATATTAAATTTCCTTTATCACCAGCTTTTCACAAACACATTGAAAATACAAAGAATAGTCTCATCGAAGGAGAAGCTTCTTTCGTTGCGAATTTAGATTCTTTGGTAACTGATGCGATTTCAGTTTTAACTAACAGCAAAAAGGAGGATAGTCAGTGAAACTTGGCTCATTCATTCTTCGTCGCCTTTTATTAGCCATTTTAGTTCTTATTGGCTTGTCTATGGTTATTTTTATTATAGCTCGCGTGGTTCCTGGCGATCCAGCTAGATTGGCTTTAGGTGTTAGTTACATTTCAAAAGTGCACTTTTTAAAGACTAAAAATATACTATTTTTTTACGATTATTTAGATGTAAATAATTTATTAATTAAAGGTTAAAGCTGTACTAAATTAAGGTCAGAATTTTTAACCTTTTGTACACCTAAAAGCTCATCTTCATGCCAGAATCTTACTTCTGTTAAACTAGATTATTTATCTGGGACAAGACGAAGCTGGATTCTCTCATGTAGTGGTGCCTCAGGTACTTTTAATTCTAAATTATTTATAGAGACTTTACGATAAGAATTTACCATCCTATCTGCTCTTAAGCAGAAGATGTCATTTATTGATTTATTAGGGGGTCTTACAGCAAATTCTCTAAATAAGGATTTATTTTCAACATATGCTCTTTGAAATCTAATATAAGGTATTTCCCCGGTAGTAGAATGAATCCATTGATGATTATATTCCTGGATAAGACTATTTAATACTAATTGTGCCTGGTTGATATCAGAGATTCTTTTTCTGTAGCAAGCCCTTGCCAGTCTATCTTGAATCCATCTATAGGGCCTTTCTATCTTTCCCTTGGCCTGGGGAGATAAAGCATAGATTACCTTTACCCCACAATCATTAAGTACCTGTTTCCATTGTGGTTCAACCTCATCGGTAAGCTTATCATGGTTTCTCCGGTTGCTGTCTCTCCCTTGTACAAAGCGGTAGATAGAATGGATATCTACATAGTAAGAATAGGGTATGCCATAGCTTAAGATTATTACCTTTAAAGCGATAATATTAGTCCAGGTAGTCTCTCTTTCTACCAAAACAGCATAGAGGATAAGCCTGCTGTAATCATCAAGTGATGTAATAAGATACCATTTACTATCAGCATAAGGGGCAAACTGGTGATGAGAAGAATCATGTTGAATTGACTCTCCCGGATAATTAGTTATTACTTCTCTATCGTGTACTTTTCTCTTCGGCTTGGTAAGGTAAAAGCCATTTGTCTTTGCTCGGTTGATTATAGTAGAAAGAGATACCTTCTGGTTATAATCATTTTCTAGGATATCTTTTATATAACTGTAATTATACCATCTAATCGGTACCTCTTTTGCTTGGATTAAATCTTTTTCTGTATTTAATTCTTTTATAATATTTGTTTCAATGGCTTTATCAATCTTTCGATTAATTGTTTTTCTGTTATATTGGATAGAGAAATTATCCGGATCTTTTTTATTAACCCGAAGGGCAGAATACCACGGGCTTGCCCGTGGATGAATGAATAGGCGGCGATATGTTACAATGTGCTTATGGAAATAAGACTATCAGGACATAGTGTGGACTGCACCCCTCCAACTAGACACATTTAGGAAAAAAATAAGACTTGTTATATAATAAAACAACAAGCATTAGGAACAAAGGAGGGGCAAAAATAATGGGTATCAAAAGAAGAAAATATTCTAAAGAGCAAAAAGAAGAAATTGTACAAAAAGCACTAAGCGGTGAAAGGATTCTGGCATTAGGAAAAGAGCATAACCTTTCCCCCGGACTTATCAACCGCTGGAAGAGACAATATTTAGATGGAGAATTAAATAATAATAGCGATCAGGAAGTAAAAAAATTAGAGACACAAGTAGGAAAACTTGAGCAGATGATCGGTAAGCTTACCATGGAGAACTATATTTTAAAAAAAGAGAAAGAATACATACTACAGAGGAAAAAAGAGGGTTCATCCATCATTACCGGTTCTTATTTGAATCCATCAAAGAAGGCTGCAGACTAATGGGTATAAAAAGATCTACTCTTTATTATCGGTCCAAAGATAAACTTGATAAAAAGATAAAAGAAGCAGGTATTAAAGATAAAATAGCAACTATCTCCCGGGAACATCCCTATTACGGTTACAGAAGAATAACCGCTCAATTAAGAAGGAATAAAGTAATAGTAAACCATAAGAAGGTATTAAAGATGATGAAGGAATTAGGTATACAAGGTAGGATAAAACACCAATATATTACTACTACCAATAGCAAACATAATAATAAAATATATTCTAATTTGGTTAAAGATAAAGAAATTACCGGTATTAATCAAGTCTGGTGTGCGGATATCACCTATATCAGGATACTTAACGGTTTTGTCTACCTATCAGCTATAATAGATATTTATTCCCGAAAGATAGTCGGTTATGCTATCGGTAAAACCCTATCCCCTAAACTGGCTATTGCTGCACTTTCTATGGCTATAGCTACCAGAAATACTGATAATCTGATTCATCATTCTGATCAGGGTAGAAAGTTTCCTGTAAAGAATATATTAAAATACTAAAAGATAATGGTATCAGAATAAGTATGTCCGTAAAGGGCAATCCTTATGATAATGCTTTTGTCGAATCATTCTTTAAAACCCTAAAACAGGAGGAGGTGTATCTATGGCAGTATGAAACCTTTTCTGATGTAGTAGAAAGGATTCCCTATTTTATTGAAGATGTGTATAATAGAAAAAGGTTGCATTCATCTTTGGGGTATCGGCCTCCAGAGGAATATGAGAGGTTATTGGCAAAGAAAGGCTCTCGGGAATGCATTATGGCTAAGACCATAAGTGTCTAGCCTGAGGGGTTCACTCCAGTGCATATCGCACCGAATATCATCTAGTATGGATATCCAAATATCGCCGCCGTATCCTAAATCCTGGTCTACGGGGGTACTTAAGAAAACTTTTTCCTAAAATTATAAGAAGTCTACCCGGCTGTGAGATCATCGAATACAATATCCAGATAGATCATATCCATATGGTGATGATAATATCGCCTAAATATAAAGTGTCCGAAGTAATAAGTAGAATGAAAGCTCAAACAGCAAGGGGACTAAGGAAAAAGTTTTCCTGGCTATCCAAGGTATATTGGAAAGAAAATATTGTTTGGTCACCGGGTTACTTTGTCTCTACTATAGGTTTGGATGAAAAGAGCATATTAAAATACGTAAAATGGCAACAAACCCAGGATTTAGGTCAAGCGAAGCTTGAATTGTTTTAGAAAGTGCCACGGGCTTGCCCGTGGGTATCTACATCTGTTTAATAATTTAAAGAATCTTCTTCTTTTGATTCCGAGAATCGATAAGATATATTCAATCTTGATTTCTTTATCCACATAACTTTTTAATAATAATTTTACTTGCTCATCTATAAAGTTTTTATGTAATTGTTTAGACATAATTTAGAACCTCTTTTCTTAAAATTTAGTTCTAAATTATACCTTTTTACTGTTTTTTGGTAGTCCACTTTTGATTTTTATTTGACAAAAATGTTTAAAAAATATTGACTTTATAAATTAAATGTTATATATTAAATATCAAACAATATAAAAAATGGAAAATATTTTCCGTAATAAGGGAAAAAATGGAAAAGGGAAAAATAAAATCTATTGGGAAAAGCTTAGATTTACTGGAGTTACTTTCGGATAATAAAAAAGAAATGGGCATAACCGAAATAAGCAAAGAGTTGCATATGGGAATCAGTACCGTACATCGAATATTAACTACTCTCAAATATCGTGGTTATATTATTCAAAACCAACAGACATTGAAATATGCCCTTGGAATTAAGTTATTTATTCTTGGCTGTAAAGTTCAAAGTACAATGAATTTAGTTAATTTAGTAACTCCTTTTCTTCAAAAGCTATCTAAAAAAACTAATGAAGGTATTAATTTTGCAATTTTAGAAGGTAGAGAAGCTGTATGTCTTAGTAAAATTGAAAGTCCGGAGGTATTAAGAACAGACATTAAAATAGGAGCAAGACTACCAGCTCATTGCACTGCAGTAGGTAAAGCCATATTGGCTTTTTTACCTGAAGGGAAATTAACAATGCTTTACGGTAAGGATAATAAAAAATTAAATGCTCCTACTATCAATTCAATCTCTTCAGTAATGGAATTAAAAAAATGTTTAGAAAAAATCAAAAAGGATGGATATGCAAATGATAAAGAAGAATTTCAAATTGGTATTAATTGTATAGGGGTACCTATACTAAATAACGAAGGTATATCGATTGCCGGTATTAGTGTTACAGGGCCTTCATCACGTTTTAATCGATCTGAAATAAAAAAACTAAAAAATACTTTAATAAGCATATCTAAAGATATTTCTTATCAATTAAATAGCATAAATATATTATAATTGAATTATGTTAAAAAGAATAATATTTTGTCTGTGGGAAATTTAAAATAAATTTATCAATATTATACCTTTTTACTGTTTTTTGGTAGTGCACTTTTGATTTTTAAATGACAGAGGCAATTGGTGAGGCAATTCGAAAGCTTGACAGCTTGAGGGGGGGTGATATATTTTTACAAATAATTAGCCCAGTGGATTTTGGAAAAAATAAACTATTACTCTAAGTCTAATTAAATTTTATTTCATGGAGGTTATTATGAAATTTAAAGGTTTTTTTAAGTTTTCTTTAGTTATAGTTTTTCTTTTTGCTATTGCAAATCTCAACTACGCTACTGGGCAGACGGAGGATGCACCACAACCAGGCAATCCTATAGAAACTATTGACATAGCAACACGATCACCTGCAGATAGTCCGGAAATATATGAAGCTTCTCTGGTTATTGCAGATTCCTTGAAAGAATTGGGTTTTGACGTAACAATTACGCCTCGTCCCACACATATTCATAATACACAAACTCGAGAAGAACCATGGCCGTTTAATATTATGCTTTATTCGTGGGGAAGCAGACCTGAAAGGTTAGATCCAAATACTTTTCTATTTCTACCTTTCCATTCTAGCCAGGCAGTTTCTGGTGGAGAGAACCGAATAGGATTTGAGAACGATGAATATGATAGAATCGTAGATGAACAAGCTAAAACCATGGACATAAATAAACGAAGACCTCTAGTCTATAAAGCTCAAGAAATTTTGGCTGATGAAGCAGTAATGTGTGTAATGTGGTACGCAGATACTGTTATATTCTATAATAAAGAAAGGTTTAGAGGTTTTGTTTCCATTCCTGGGGAAGGAATTGGCTCTGAATGGTCTCCTATGCTTGTTGAGCCGATAACGAGTGATAGAACTTTACGTGTGGCAATGCTTGAAGAACCGGATATGCTTAATCCACTGGCTATGACTACAACTCCGGAAGTAGCTTTTGGTCGCAACATATTCGATCGACTTGTTCGAATTGGACCTGATGGTGATCCAAAAGCTCATATGGCAGAGAGTTGGAATATAATTTCTGACACGGTTATAGATTTTACTTTACGTGAAGGCTTGAAATGGCATGATGGAGAACCTGTTACAGCAGAAGATGTTGAGTTTACTTTTGACTATTACAAAAAATGGCCTGTTCCATTTTTCAAACCTTGGGTAGATCCTATAAAAAAAGTTACTGCAACCGGAGCACTGACTGTCAGATTTGAATTAAATGAACCTTTTGCTCCGTTAATAGGAGGAACTTTAGCACAGTTGTTCATAATCCCCAAGCATATATGGAAAGATGTTCCTGAAAAAGTGGGATTAAGCCATCCGGATGAGTGGACCGATCTCTCAAAGGCCATGATTGGAAGCGGTCCATTTAAATTTGAGCACTGGCGGCGTGGTGAAGAAATTCTTGTTAGCAAACATCATGGATATTTCATGGAACCAAAAATTGATGAAATGCTTTTTATTGTATATGGAAATAATGATGCAGTTGCTGGTGCATTAGAAATGAACCAGATCGATGTACATATAGTACCACCAACTTTATTGCCAGCGGAAATAAATCAATTGCGCAAAATGTCTCATTTAGAAGAAACAACTGCTCCAGCCATTGGATTTGCTTATTTTTTATTTAATATACGTAAACCTCCTTTCGATGACAAAGCATTACGACAAGCTTTGATGTATGCTGTGGACTATGACCTTTTAATAGAAGCTATTCTTGAAGGAAGAGGTACTCAAGGTGGTCCCGGTAAAATAATCACCCCGGCTAATGAAGCTTATTATAATCCAAATATTTTTGTGCCATCGTTTAATCTTTCAAGAGCTAGAGAATTGTTAAAAGAAGCTGGATACCGCTGGGATAGCAGAGGGCAAATTCATTATCCCGAGGATAAATAAGTTTAATATATATTTTGAAGATTAATCAGAGGTTGAAATATATGTTGAAAAGCTGATTATATTTTTATAGAGCGAAGGCTGTTAAGGGTTACTGTACGGAAGCTTTTTTTAATTTCTGGTACAGCTTTAAATAGCCTTCGCTACTCCATTAAGTTAAGAGGTAGTTATTTGTCATTGTTAAATAAAGAGTAACTGCAACGTGTAAGGAGGGAAGATGCTTAGATATGTTACAAACAGAATAATGCAAATGGCTATAAGCCTATTTGTTGTTATAACAGTGGTTTATTTTTTATTTCGTATCATTCCTGGAGATCCTACTTCTGCGTATATTGATGCCGGTTTTACAGTAGAAGCTCGCCAAATGGTGATTGAGAGGTTTGGACTAGATAAACCTTTGAATATACAATATTGGCAATATATGAAAAATATCTTTAGGGGAGACTTTGGGAATTCGTTTTATTATCGTCTCCCTGCTAGCGAAGTAGTTGGTGACAAAATTATTAATACGTTGATTCTGATGGTTCCAGCATATTTACTCGCATATATATTTGGTTCATTAGCTGGTGCTTTTTTAAGTCGGAAACGCGGGACAAAAACTGAAAATATCACTACTGCTATCGTTTTAGCCTTACGATCCGCTCCAGTTTTCTGGACTGGAATGCTCGGAATAATGCTGTTTTCTTACAGATTAGGGTGGCTACCAAACTCGGGAATGCGAACACCTGGATATATTGAAGGTAGTCTTTTTTTATCAAAATTTGTCAATTTAGATTTTTTAAGGCATCTAACACTTCCTTTATTAATTTTATCATTGAATGCGATTGCCATACCTCTATTATTAATGAGAAATACAATGATTGAAACTTTTGGTGAAGATTATATTGATTTTTGTCGAGCAAAGGGATTACCAGAATGGCAGATACTTCTTAAGCACAACTGCAGGAATGCACTTCTTCCGGTGATAACTTCTGCTGCTTTGGCAATAGGTACTGCAATCGGAGGACAAATTATTATTGAATATATATTTGGATGGCCTGGGCTTGGAAGAGAAATTGTATATGCAACGCAACGTAGTGATTATCCGGTAGCCCAATTTGGTTTACTCCTTTTAGCTGGTTCTGTAATGATAATGAATTTGATAGCCGATATATTCTATGCTTTTCTTGATCCCCGAATACGTATTCAATAAGATTGAGCGGGAGAATGTACGCAAAATGAGAAGAACTGTTAGAAATAAAATAGTTAAAATAATTAGAAATATTAGAAATAGAAAAATAATTTCAAATTCGGAGACTGATCAGAGACAATATGTAAGTACTTATAGCCTATTTTTTAACATCTTGCGCAAAGATAAATTTGCATTAGTTGGAATATGTATAATAATTTTTTTCTTATCTGTTGGTATTTTAGGCGAAAAGATTGCTCCTTTTTCTCCCCAACAAATTAATAGAGATGAACAGGGGAAAATTTTAACTTTGAGTCCACCCACCCTGAAGCATCCATTTGGTACAACAAATATGGGTCGTGATGTATTAAGTATGACTATCGTTGGAACTCGGGTTGCTTTAGTAGTAGGAATAATTGCAGCTTTTTCAGTAACAATTATTGGTACTACTTTCGGTTTACTATCTGGATACTATGGGGGATGGATTGATTTAATAATAATGAGGGTAGTTGACATACTCTATGGAATCCCTTTAATGCCTTCTGTATTAGTCTTGATTGCATTGCTTGGAGCTAATATATGGAATTTTATAATTGTTGTAACCTTAATTGCTTGGCGCGGTACAGCTAGAATAATTCGCTCTCAAGTCTTATCGCTAAGAGAGCGGCCATTCGTAAAAGCAGCAAAAGTTACAGGGGCGAGTGATAAACGTATACTTTTTATTCATATATTGCCCAATGTAATTCCATTAGTATTTCTTCAAATGACATTAACAATTGCATGGGTAATTATAACAGAAGCTAGCATTAGTTTTATAGGGTTTGGAGATCCGCAAGCGATCAGCTGGGGGCAAGTTCTTCATATGGCATTTCTCACGGGTTCTGCTCGTGTCGCATGGTGGTGGATAATACCTCCTGGCTTTGCGATAATGTCATTATGTCTTGGAATTTACTTTTTTTCTAGGACTTTCGAAGCTGTGGTGAATCCTCGACTTCGTGAGCTTTAAATGGTTCACTCCATTTTTTGTTATATGAAAGGATTCCAAAAAGTATAGTAAAAATGGAGGATTAAATGTCTCTTCTTCGGATTGAACAACTATCAAGTGAGTATAAAACGAATCGAGGAAATCTTAAAGCTGTTAATGATGTTACATTTGAAGTAAAAAAAGGGGAAGCATTAGGGTTAATCGGAGAAAGTGGTTGTGGGAAGACCACATTAGTTAAATCGCTTCTTCGAATACTTCCTGATAATGGGCAAATAACCTCTGGCCAGGTATTTTTTAATGATATAGATCTGGTATCATTGCCAGAAGTAAAAATGCAAAAAATACGGTCTAAACATATCAGTCTTATTGCTCAAAGTGCGATGAATGCGCTTGATCCTGTGTACCGTGTAGGAAATCAGATTACCGAAACAATCATGGCTCATAAAAAAATCTCTCAGAAAAAAGCCTGGGTTAAAGCAGAAGAATTATTTACTCTTGTAGGACTTGAACCTAAAAGTCTTAAAGCTTTTCCGCATGAACTTAGTGGGGGGATGAAACAACGCGTAATTATAGCGATGGCACTCAGTCTTGATCCAGAACTTATAATTGCAGATGAACCTACAACAGCACTTGATGTTATTGTTCAAGATCATATTCTTCGTGAAATGAGTTCAATTCACTCCGAGCGGGGTTATTCTCTTATTTATGTAAGTCATGATATATATGTGATAGCGGAAACATGTGATAGAGTTGCTGTTATGTATGCAGGAGAAATTGTTGAACTTTGTGACATAAATGCTTTTTTTCTTGAACCTTGTCATCCATATAGCATGGGATTGCAAAAAGCATATCCAACAATAGCTGGTTCCAAAGAAGACCTTACTTCAATTCCCGGCTATCCTCCTAATCTTCTCCATCTCCAACAATCTTGTTCTTTCTCTGAACGATGCCCTTTCTCACAGGATGTTTGTATAACTTCTCCTCCTGCTTTTCATAAGATTAATGATGGACACTATGTCAGATGTCACTTTTTCGATTCTGCAAAAAACAATCGCGTAATTGCAAATGATTCATCTACTTGGCTTGAGGTTAAGTATCGTCAGCTTAAAAAAAATATAAAATCTAATCAACCAATTTCAGCTAATCTGAAGGAACAAATTAGAAATAAATTATTGGATGTAAATGGAAATACTAAAAATAGTTTTCATGATGAGAAATTTGTATTATATAAAATTAATAATCTCGTAAAAGAATATTCTATAAGAAATAATATTATTTCAATAATTCCTTCAAAAAAAGAAAAATATTTTACTGCCGTTAGTGGAGTAACAATGGATATATATCGTGGAGAAATTCTTGGCCTCGCTGGTGAAAGTGGAAGCGGAAAAACAACACTTGGGGAAATGTTAGTCCAATTACAAACGCCGAGCAGAGGTGATATTCACTTTGAAGGAAATACTATAATAAATGTAAAAAATAATAAATCAAATTCTTTCAGGAAAAAAGTACAAATGGTTTTTCAGGATCCGTATCAATCCTTAAATCCTCGTTTTACTGTGTATAAAACTATTGTTGAACCACTCGTTGTTAATAATATTGGCAACTCTAAAGATCATTATCAAACTGTTTTAAAGGTTCTTAAAGATGTAGAACTTCGGCCTGCTCTTGATTTTGTAAATAGATTTCCACATGAGCTTTCTGGTGGTCAAAGACAACGTGTAGCAATAGCACGTGCCATTGTGATAAAACCAGATTTCATTGTTGCGGATGAACCGGTGTCCATGTTGGACGTATCAGTTAGAGCTGGTATTCTTAATCTACTTCGTCATTTAAGCAAAGAACTAAATTTGACAATTTTATATATATCACATGATCTTGCTACTGTTCGATATTTATCAGATCGTATTGCAACAATGTATTTGGGAAAAATTGTTGAAATAGCACAAGCCACTGAGTTGCCAGAAAATGCATTACATCCGTATACAAAAGCACTTTTTGCTGCTGTACCAATTGCTGATCCAAGTGAAAAACGGCCTCCTGTCCCAATTTTAGGCGAATTGTCTCAAGCTCCATCAAATAAGAAATCTTGTATATTTGTAATGAGATGTCCTTATGCTTTTGATCTCTGTCATAAGGTTCAGCCATCATTAAAAAAATATCAGGAAAATCATCTTGTTTCATGTCATCTGGTGGAGTCCAGAGGAACATCAGAAATTTATTAACTTTTTTCCAAAAAATATGAAAAAAATTCCCAAAAAAATGCTTGACAGCTTGGGGGGGTGATATATTTAAAATAAGATTTTGGAAAAACTAAACCATTACAATATTTTTAGTAATAAATGCCTACTTTATTAAATATGTAATAGTTCTTGTCACGATATACTATAGAAAAAAATGATTACTATATAAAGAAAAGAAAGGAATGATATAATGATAGTAATAGAGAGAATAGAAAGGTTAAAAAAACTATCAAATGCATATGGCGTATCAGGCTTTGAGGATGATATACAAAAAGAGGTAACAGCGCAGTTACCATCTAATGTGGTTATCCAGTATGATTCCATGGGCAATCTAATTGCTCAATGTAAAGGAAAAAGCAATTTTCCAAACGTGCTGATACAGGCGCATGCGGATGAAATTGGATTTATTACTACAATGATAACAAAAGAAGGTTTTCTTAAATTTCGACCTCTAGGTAGATGGTCTAACAATATATTGCTTGGGCAAAGAGTTGTCATAAGATCTAATGGAAAAAGTATTATTGGAATTATTGGAACTGTACCTCCTCATGTAACATCTATGCAAAAAATAGAAAAGTCACTTAACATTGATGAAATGTTTATTGATGTGGGAGCTAAAAACGATAAAGAGGTCTATAAATTGGGTATTAGACCAGGAATCCCCATTGTTCCTTACGCTAACTTTGAAATAATTGGTGATGAACAGCGTGTGATTGGAAAAGCTTTTGATGATCGTGTAGGATTAGGGGTAATCATAGAGGCTTTTATTGCTGTCGCTAAGGATTGTAATCATCCAAACACAATAACTTTAGCATCTACTGTTCAAGAAGAAATCGGTAATCGAGGTATACGTGTACTTCAGAATAGTGTAAAACCTGATGTTGCAATAGTACTTGAAGGAATATTGGCTTGTGATATTCCTGGGGTAACACAAGATATGGTATTGGAGAGTAAGCTAACTGGTGGTACTAATATAATTATTCATGATGATTCTATGTTACCAAATCCTATACTTGTGGATTGGATTATTGGGTTAGCTAATGAAGAAGGAATCCGAATACAATTGACAGCTGCATACGGATCGAATGACGGTGGATATATTCATCTCTTTGATAAAGGTATACCAACCATTGTAATCGGTGTTCCATGTCGATATATTCATAGTTTCTATGGGCTTATGGATCTATCTGATTATGAAGAAACAATAAGACTTTTAATAAAAGTGTTACAGCGTTTAGATAAAGAAATAATTAATAAGATTTTAAAAAAATGAATAATGTTGATGAAGAAAAGAAGGATTTTATTTGATGCAAGTTCTATTTACAATTTAATAAAATTTTAGAATAAAAAAATATTGTTTCAATCTAAAAAGATTTTACTAATATTTTATTTAAATATAGCTTTGCAATAAAATGATGAGTCCCCTGAAAAAAAGAAGACACCGAAAATTTGGAAAATTCCGAAATTTTGTTCAGCTAAATGTTCTCATTTGAAAGTTGAGTGCATTTCTACTTGCCGTTTACAATTTTGGTTATTTTGCAAATTGTGTTCTTGTTTCACATGGTTATGTCCATATTATTGATTATAATTGCCAAGTGAAAGTTGGAGGATTATTAGTAAAGCCAGGCGATCTTATTTATGCCGACATGCATGGGGTTATATCGATTTCTTTGTCAATTGCGCCTAAATTAGCTCAAATTTGCCAAAAAATTCAATATTCAGAAAAACCGGTTTTAGAAAAATGTCTACCATATTTTACACAAGGCCTAATAAGTATAAATGAAATTAAAGAAGTTCTGGATGAGATGAAACAAAGAAAACCTAAAATGGTCAAATAGAAAATAACTTATTAAATTTACTTTAAGAAAGAATATGATTACAACCCAAAAAGTACCTAAAGTAATTATATTTCAAAAATAGTGCAAATAACATCACATAGTACTAATCAATATACCTAAATTATTTTACTTATAGCACCTTGAAAATTTAAGTAGCAAAAATAGATAAAACCCTTTATTTTATTAGTGTTTTATGCTATAATAAGTCATAAAAACACTAACCAATAAAGGAGGTTACCGATGTCCTTTCAGCTAAATTGTGCACAACAAATGTCCATTAATGATTCCCTATTATCACTAACTGAAAGAGAAATGAAATATCTTATGAGCTCCTGGGCAGAAACATTCAGTAAAAAGATATTTCCTTTCATAGAGGAAGACAGATTTAAAGTATTATATAGTGATAATCCGGCCTCCCGGCCTAACAATCCGGCAAATGTCTATTTCGGACTCCTCATCTTAAGGGAGATATTTAACCAATCAGACGAAGAAGCCCTTAATTCCTTGATGTTTGATATTAGATACCAATATGCCTTGCATACTACCAGCTTTCCAGAACAGCCTGTCTGCGTGCGTACACGCACAGGCAGGCCGGTATCTAAAAACAGCCTGACCAACTTTCGGGCAGCGGTCTATAGCTATAATCAAGAACACGGTATCGACCTTATCCAGGAAGAGATAGAAAGTCATGCCCAACAATTTTCTAAATTACTTAAGATAGAAGGTAAGACTGTCCGAATGGATTCCCTGATGGTAAGCTCTTCTTGCAGGAAATTATCCCGGTTGGAAATTATCTACTCCACGGTTGCCAGACTCATAAAGGTCATAGACCAAAATACTGCCCTACCGGAAAGGTTTAAACCATATTTAGAGGAAAGCCACTATAATGATACCATCTACCGCTCCAGAGATAAAGATCTAAATAGTAAAATTAAAAGAGTACTGAAAGATGGTTTAAAACTCTATTTATTATATAGAAAGGATAAAGAAATAAGTAAGACCGAAGAGTTTAAACTTCTTAGCCGGATGTTAAAAGAGCAAACCAGAAAAGGTAGGATAAAGCCTTCTAAAGAGATATCACCTGACTCTTTACAAAACCCTACCGACCCGGATGCTACCTACCGCAAAAAGGGTAAGAAAAAACACATCGGTTATACCGTAAATATTGTAGAAAAGTTTGATGCTAAGAATCGGATGATCACCGTCTATGACTTACAAAAAAATACCTATAGTGATCAGAAATTCGCCCAAGATACTATTACCAAACTACCTGTAGAAAAGGATGGAGTAACCGCTCTGGTTGATGGTGCCTATTTCTCTGAAGAGATAGCCAAGAAAGCTGAAGCCAAAGAGATAAAGATGGTTCCTGCTAACTTGGTAGGTGGAGGTAAAAATAGTAATGGTGATAAATTTGAAATAGACGAAAAAGAACATCTAGTAAAGAAATGTCCTTCTGGTCATAAACCTATACACAGTACCTTTAAAGAAGGATCCTATAGAGCACATTTTAATCAGAAACACTGTAATAATTGTCCCTTACGTAAAGATTGTCTGGTCATAGAACAGAAGAAGAGTTACCTCTTTAAAGTATCAGAGACTAAATTACACCGCTGCCAGCTTATCACTAAGATGGGAACCTCCGAGTATCAAGAGTTAGCCAGAAAAAGAGCCGGGATAGAGGGCATTCCCTCAGTACTCCGGAGGAAGTACAAGATAGATCATCTACCGGTAAGGGGAGAAGTACGTTCAAAGGTGTGGTTAGGGTTTAAGATATCGGCAATAAACTGTAAGAGATTGATAAAAGGGTTGATGAATAGGCCAATACCTGAGCTTTCTACCCTTTTATTTAACCATTTGTTATCGCTATTTAGTTTTCAAAGGACCTATAGAGTTAAATTTGCTGCTTAAGTTAAATATGTTGTATTAATTGATTAGTTTTTGGGAGATAATCATTAAATGTTATATATTATAAAAAATAGAAAGGGTTTTTCGTAATACGGAAAAGAAAATATTGTAAGAAGGAAGTAATAGATTACCACAAAGAAAGAGAATGACGCAATGAATTATTCAATTGACCAGGTAAGCTTAAAATCAATTCTTGAAGCAAGGAATAGAATCAGTAATAATATTTACAGAACACCTCTTTTATTATCCAAGACATTAAGTGAAAAATTTAGGCTTGAAGTTTATCTAAAACTCGAATGCTGGCAAATCTGTGGTTGTTTTAAAGTTAGAGGAGCGCTGAACCTTGTATCTGCTCTTTCAATAGAAGAAAGAAATAAAGGGTTGATAACTGCTTCAAGTGGAAACCATGGGACAGCCCTTGCTTACGCCGCTTATCTTTTTGGAAAACCACCGGTTACAATATTTGTTCCTGATACTGCGGACCCTGTTAAGGTGAATAAGATTAAATCCTATGGAGCTCAAGTCGTTTTTGCGGGAGAAAATTATACCAAAGCACTTCAAAAAGCTCTGGCCTATGAAAAAGAGAGTGGTGGTACTTATGCCCACTCCCATGGAGATCCGATGGTTATTTCTGGGCAGGGAACCATTGGTATAGAAATTATGGAAGACCTTCCAGATGTTGAAAATATTCTTATACCTGTGGGCGGCGGTGGATTGTTAAGTGGCGTGGCTACGGCTGCAAAAACAATAAACTCAAAAGTGAAGATTTATGGTATTGAAACAGAGGCAGCTCCTGGAGCTTATAATTCTTTTAAAAACAATAAATTAGATGAAGACGTTGAGATTTTACCTTCCCTGGCGGATGGTCTGTTAGGAACATTGACTCCCTTAACTTTTAAAATAGCAAAAAAGTATACTGAAAATATTGTTGTTGTATCTGAAGAGTCAATAAAACAGGCGATGTGTGTTTTTCAGGAAGCCGAACAGCTGATGATCGAGGGTTCAGCTTCGGTTGGTCTTGCTGCTCTCTTGTCTGATAAAATTAAGTTGAAAAGAAATTCTAAATGTGTGCTTGTCTTAACCGGTCGCAATATAAGTGCGGAAAAATATAATGCAGTAATTAATGAGAAACATTAAAGCATATAGAAGTGCTGATGAAATAATACTAACTGGATAAAGGAGGAGAAAATGATGGTTGAAGAATTGCAAATTGGGCGTTCTGTAGAGTTAACTAATGAGTTATTAAGAGGTGCAATAGATTTGCATGTGCATCCCGGTCCACACCTTAAGAGTTCACCGAGAAGAGTTGATCCAATTGATTGTGCTATCGAGGCAAGAGAAGCTGGTATGCGTGCGATGGTTTATCTGGACTGTTTTGAGATGTCAAATGGTATTACATGGTTAGTTAATAGGCATGTAGAAAATTTTACAGTATTTGGTGGGCTTATCATGAATACTGTTTATGGTGGTATGAACCCACGAAGTGTTACAACTGCTCTTGAGTATGGTGATGGTGCTAAATATATACAATTTGGAACTCACTCTACTTACTATCAGGCATCAAAGGAAGGCCGGGTTGTAGATGGCCAGTTTAAATCCCTGGCGGAGTTATATCCAAAATTCAGAGATGAGGAGCTAGGAAGAGCCATTTCTATTCCTGTAGAGGGAGATCCTTCTCCAGAACTTGATGAAATACTAAAAGCAGTTGCCGACCATAAAGGTGTCTATTTAGACACAGGTCATGTTTCGGTACCAGAGGCGCTTAGATTGTGTGAGCTAAAAGATCAATATGGCATTGAGAATCTAATTATTTCCGGATCTGTTACCAAGATTGCCACTATGGATGAACTGAAAAAAATGGTAAAGATGGGGGCCCTCGTTGAGCAATCGATGGCTGCATTTTCCGCAGCCCAGATGGTTCCTCTAACCCATTACTATGTAGAAAAAGAGTATGCATCCATTGATGAAGGGATGGAGGCACCTGTATCTGAGGGTATACGAATTGTTGCGAAACAAGTACGAGCACTAGGTGCAGAAAATATGGTTATAGACACGGACTTTGGACGTTATTCATTGTCTACACCTGTAGAAGGTCTGCGTCAGTTTATATCATTATTGTTAGATATGGGGATTTCAAAAGAAGAGGTTAGAACTATGGTAAAAACCAACCCTGAGAGGGTTCTGGGTCTTGAGTCACCTCATTTTTCCGCCTTTTTGGGAGATGAATAGAGCCTTAAAAAATTATTACAGGCTGCGAAAAATACCGGAATCAAAATTGCAAATATCACATCTTATGTTAGTGGAGGGATCGACGGTCGAACTGTAGCCAATCAAAACAAAACTGATTTAATTTAAGGAGGTGAAAGCCGGCGTATAGCATTTTATTAACCCGATGGGCAGAGTGTCACCGGTCTGTTCATAGAGGTTTCCATTAAATAGCGATGGCAAAAATAATATTTAAAGGAGTAAATTATAAGATGAAAAGGATAGAATGCTTTGTAATGTTGTTCGCGGTAATTCTATTGTTGGTATTTGTTTCACTTTCCTCTTTTGCCGCGGAATACCCGAAGGAGAAGGTTATTCGTATCTTTGTACCTTACGGTGCAGGAGGGGGATTGGATATTTCTGGAAGGATGCTTGCAAGTACAGCACAGCCATTAATAGACCAGCGAATCGACGTAATATGTATGCCTGGAGCTGGTGGGCAGGAAGCGATTAATTTTGTAATGGATCAACCACAGGATGGTTATGCCTTTCTTCTAACTGACTATGGGCCTCTTATTACCACTGCTTTGACAGAAAAAGTGGGCTATGATCTTTCTGACTGGAAAGCCGTTTTCCAGATAACGGAAGTTGTTCCTACATTCTTTGTAAAAGCAGATAGCCCTATTAAGGATGTTAATGATTGGATTGCTAAAGCAAAGGCTGAGCCTAATGTATTTTCAGTTGGTCATGGTAGATATCTCAGTGTACCACATCTTCCTCTTATCCTGTTCGAAAAACTTACGGGTATTCAGAATAAAAATGTTCCTACCACTGGTGGATCTGAAGCTTTGGCTTTTGTTCTTGGTGGCCATGTTGATATTGGTGCATCTGTACCCAGTACTATTGGTGCGACTGTTAAAGCTGGACAAACCAGAGCTTTGGCAGTATGTTCGGAAGAAAGGGTCCCATCCCTACCCGATACACCCACTATGAAAGAACTCGGATATGATGTCGTTCTTCCTGCATGGTACACCATATTTGCATATAAAGATGTACCTGAAGACAGAATCGAGTTTATCCAGAATAAGTTTATTGAAGCCTTGAATACCGAATCAGCAAAATCCATGGCTAAAAATTTAAATATTTTTCTTACTCCTTACGGAAGCAAAAAAAGTCAGGAAATTTATAATGCAACAATAGAAAACCTTAAAACTCTTCTGTCTGAGTTAAAAAAATAGGTTGTTTTTCACGCACAGGTCATAAAATGACCTGTGCGTTTTAACTTAAATAAAGGGAAAGAGGAGGTTTTCAGGTGGATTTTATATTTTCTGTTTTACAAGAAGCGTTTGTGCCAGAAGTTATTATGTTTGCTATGTTGGGAGTTTTCCTTGGAGTTACTGTTGGAGCTATCCCTGGCCTCAGCGGAGATATGGCAATAGCTCTACTGCTCCCATTTGTGTATAAACTGGGTCCTGTCTCCGCTTTAGGAATGTTGATCGGTATCTATAAAGGCAGTATGTTTGGTGGTGCAATTTCTGCCATTTCATTTGGTGTCCCAGGAACACCTGCCGCAGTGGTTACAATGGAAGACGGGTATCCTGCTAAAAAGAATGGCTACCCTAAAAAAGCTATGCTTACTGCTC
>Ga0307379_10004239_pt1 | contig 20545 bp, 14 predicted proteins | sample UN2MG_FD_202237 | JGI IMG/M metagenome (GOLD analysis project Ga0307379, IMG submission 202237) | Soil microbial communities from Risofladan, Vaasa, Finland - UN-2 | ecosystem: Environmental > Terrestrial > Soil > Coastal area > Acid sulfate soil | place: Finland: Risofladan, Vaasa | collected... | reverse complement strand
AGGTACCAGGAATAAAGCAATACGGGCTCGGTTTTATTCCTCCGACAACAAACCTTTCATATACGAAAGGACAGGATGTTTCTCTAAATATTCTATCTAATCCTGCATCCTACAATTTCCCAATCACTGCCGGACAATACCCGCCCCTTTTTGATCTGCGGAATCTTTCGAAGGTGACACCGGTAAGAAATCAGGGATCAGCCGGAAGCTGCTGGGCACAGGCAACGTATGCTTCGCTGGAATCCTACCTTCTTCCCGGGGAATTATGGGATTTTTCGGAAAATAATATGAAAAATCTCCTTTCCAGGTATAATCCTGAAGGATTTGACAGGGATGCTTCAGATGGAGGAAATGCATATATGTCAACCGCGTACCTCGCCCGGTGGACCGGTCCGATCAGTGAGGCAGATGATCCCTATAATCCTGATTCCAATGTCTCACCAACAGATAAACCGGTGAGAAAGCATGTCCAGAACGTAATGTTCCTTCCTGACCGTGCAAATGCTACAGATAATAATAATATCAAATCTGCCCTGACAACGTATGGTGTAGTATATACTTCGATGTATTATAACGGCTATTATTCCAATGATACAAATGCTGCTTATTATTTTAATGAGACTGCACTTCCCAATCATGCCGTGGGAATTGTCGGGTGGGATGATAATTACAGCATGAATAACTTCACATCCCTTCCGCCATCTGATGGTGCCTTTATTGTAAAAAACAGCTGGGGTACGGATTTTGGAAAAGAGGGTTATTTCTATGTTTCATATTACGATAGATATTTCGGCTTGAATAATGCCGTTTTCACGGCGGAAGGCGCTCAGAATTATGACAGAATATATCAGTATGATCCGCTGGGATGGATCAATAATTTCGGTGGTGAAAGTAACACTCAGTGGGGTGCCAATGTGTTCACGAGCAACACATCAGAAACGCTCTCAGCTGTAAGTTTTTACGCGACTGATATCAATACAGCATACGACATCTATATTTATAAAAACCCTGATAACGGGCCAATCAATACGACAGGCTATTCGCACCAACAGGCAGGAATAATTGAAGGTCCACCGGGATATTATACAAAAGTATTAAGCCCGGGCGTAGCACTTCTGCCCGGGGAAAAATTTTCTGTGGTCATGAATTTTACCACACAGAATACTATCTACCCTCTTCCGGTAGAACATGCTGTCGACGATTACTCTTCTCAGGCAACCGCCCATTCGGGTGAAAGCTATTATAGTGATGATGGGGGCCTAAATTGGACAGATATGGCCTCGTATAATTTCACTGAAAATATATGTATCAAGGCATTTACGATACTTCCCCCTCCAAAAGCTGCATTTTCTGCAGATATTATATCGGGTAATGCGCCACTTACCGTCGCATTCACTGATAATTCAACGGGTTCACCGACAACATGGAACTGGTCGTTTGGTGATGGAAGTTTTAATGCCACAAAAAATCCCTCGCATACATTTACCCAGGGTGGTGCATATACTGTCGCGTTGAATGTAACAAACGCAGCAGGAACCGATACACTGACGCAAACAAATTATATCATTGTAAATGGAGATAAAATCGGAGTTTTCAGAAACGCAAGCGGTACCTGGTACCTGGATTATAACAATATTGGGGTAGCTGATAAGACATTCCAATTCGGGAAAACCGGTGATATTCCCACAGTTGGTGACTGGAATGGCGACAGGACTTCAGACGCCGGAGTGTTCCGCCCATCAAATGGGGACTGGTATCTGAATTACTATAAAGATAGTATCTCACACAAAGCATTCCATTTTGGAACTACCGGTGATATTCCCGCAGTTGGTGACTGGGATGGTGACAACGCTACCGATATCGGAGTGTTCCGGCCATCGGTAGGCAACTGGTATCTGGAAACCACAAAAACCGGCGTAGTGAATAAGTCTTTCCAGTTCGGCAAATCCGGTGATATACCTGTAGCAGGTGACTGGGATGGTGACGGCACTACCGATGTCGGAGTGTTCCGGCCATCGGTAGGCAACTGGTACCTGAATTATAATAAAAATGGGATCACCGATAAGTCATTCCACTTTGGTAAAACATCTGATATCCCCGAGGTCGGAAAATGGAAATGATGAAAATCCGGAATAGTATCCTTTTTACCTGTGTCAGGATTCTGCGTGCAAATCTTCCTGTCCACATAGCCAGATACTATATTTTATGACTACACAGATTATTCTAATAAATAAACCATAGTATTTCCAATATCATGAGATTTTTAGTAACTGGTGGCGCAGGTTTCATTGGATCTCATATTATCGAACGACTTCTAACAAATGGGAATGAAGTCATCTGTCTCGATAACTTCGATCACTATTACGATCCTGTTTTAAAACGTGCAAATATCGAAAAGTTTATCGGCGAAAGGCGTTTTCGGCTGATCGAGGGTGATATAAATGATCGGGCACTTCTCTCTCATGTACTTAAAGGAGTGGAGTATATTTTTCATGAAGCTGCTCAGCCAGGGGTGCAGGCTTCAGTTGAAAATCCGTCAAAACCGCATTCAATTAACGCCACTGGGACACTCACACTTCTGGAAATGGCACTTAAATCGGATGTAAAAAAGATTATCAATGCCTCCTCTTCTTCAGTCTATGGTAAAGTTGCGTATCTGCCTTTTGATGAGGAGCACCCAAAAGAGCCGTTATCGCCATATGGGATCTCAAAACTCTCTGCAGAAGGATACTGTCGTGTATTTCATGAGTTATATGGTCTCCAGTCAGTTTCCCTGCGCTATTTTACGGTTTATGGACCCCGTATGCGGCCTGATCTTGCAATAAATATTTTCGTGCGGCTTGCACTAAAAAACGAACCTATTACAATATATGGAACTGGTAATAAAACACGGGATTTTACGTATATCGATGATATTGTCAATGCAAATATGATTTCTGTCAAAAAAGGAAAAGGGGCATATAATATTGGTGGAGGACACAGGATCTCTATCCAGGAACTGGCAGAAAAAATTATTGAAATCACCAAAAGCTCTTCCAGTATACAACACAAAGAGTCAAACAAGGGTGACGCTGAGCATACCTATGCACAAATCACAAAAGCTCGTCGAGAAATCGGATGGGAACCAAAAGTATCACTTGAACAGGGATTAAAGAGGTACGTGGAATGGGTATCGACATATCAGTAATAGTACCAACATATAACGAGGAAGAAAATGTCGAAAAGTTATACGATGAACTGATAAAGGTTCTCAGTGAATTAGCACTGGATTATGAAATTATTTTTGTTGACGATTGTTCGACGGATGCGACAAACCGGAAATTATTGGAATTGCATAAGAAAAATCCCTTTATAAAAATTATCAGACTTCGAAAAAATTTTGGTCAAAGCGCCGCAATGAAGGCTGGATTTGATCACGCCAAAGGAAAACGAGTTATTACGATGGATGCGGATCTTCAGAATGATCCAAATGATATTCCTGCTCTTCTTGCCAAGATGGAGGAAGAGGATCTTGACGTGGTTTGCGGTTGGCGGTATAACCGGCAAGATTCATTCGCAAAACGTTTTTTTTCGAATATTTCAAACCGGCTTCGCAAGATTCTCACCAAGGAAATAATCCATGATTCAGGATGCACATTACGGGCATACAAAAAAGAATGCATCAATGAAATCGAGCTCTATGGTGAATTACACCGGTATATCCCCGCAATTCTCTTCTGGAGGGGATATCGTGTGGGGGAAGTTAAGACTAACCACCGCGACAGGATATTTGGTAAAAGCAAATATAACTGGAAGCGTTTATTCAAGGGATTTCTTGACCTGCTCGTCATTACTTTCTGGCAGAAATACTCGACACGGCCGATGCACATGTTTGGAGGAGTGGGGATTATCCTCGGATCGACGGGTTTTATTATTTCCCTGTATCTTGTTATTGAGCGTTTATTTTTTGGCATGGGTCTGTCAGACCGGCCACTCTTTATCGTCGGTATATTCCTGATTGTTATCGGCGTCCAGTTTTTTGCCTTTGGTATCCTTGCAGATATAATGATGAAAGTTTATCATTATGGAAACGGAAGGAAAAATTATCTTATTGAAAAAGTTGTCGGATGACATTATATATGTCGCACTGAAGTTACTAGTATATGAAAAATTTCAATCACAGACCTTTCTTGTTTTTTAGGAATTGATGGTAACATATTACAGGAGAAACAGAAATGCAGGTTAACGATAGAATATTTGCAGCTGTCTGGAATACATTTGATTTTTTAATAAGATTTTTTTATTGCAGAATTGGAATATTCAACCGATTATTTTTTTGGAGTATCTACGCCAGCAATCCTCAAACTTTAGATAAAGTTTTTGATGATATGTATAATTTATTTAAAAAGTATAATATCACGATAGAAAAAAGTACTATTATTGAAATTGGTCCGGGAAATTCGAATATTTTAGCCTACAATTTTTTAATGCTTGGCGCCAGAAAGGTCATACTTGTCGATAAGTATCCCAGGGTGACAAAATCTGAAAAACAAAGAGAGTTTTTTAAAAATGAGATTACTTATATCAAACAAAAATATAATAGGAATCCCCCTTTCATTGAAAATGATTTGGATGATGCAGATTTTTTAGAATATATCCCCCGTGAGTTAACTGATTTAACTATTAAAAACATTGATATAATTTATTCCAATAATGTATTGGAACATATAAAAAATGTCGAAATAAATATCAAATCGATGTCCCGTATCCTGAAACCGGGGGGTTATCTCTATCATAATATTGATCTGCGCGACCACTACAATTTTAATAAACCTTTCCTTTTTTATAAATACGAAGATCAAACCTGGCAAAAATATCTGACCCGGGAAGGAGTATCCTATACAAATAGACTTAGATATGATGATTTTATTCGGATGTTTAAGAAAAATGGATTTGAAGTAATCCACTATCAAACAACCAAGCAAGAATGTGATATGAGCTTCCTGAGTTCAAAATTTAAAAGTAAAGATATCGATAGTTTACAGACAACAGGCTTGAGCATACTCCTTAAAAAAATAAAACCTTACTAAAAGGACGCCACCCATGAAAATTCTGATGCTTAATTACGAATATCCTCCATTAGGCGGAGGAGCGGCTCCTATTACAAAAGCAATCGCAGAAAAACTGGTTGACAAAAATCATGAGGTCGATATCCTTACAATGGGTTTCAGGGGTTTAAAAGATGAGGAGTATATAAATGGTGTGCATATTTACCGTGTCCCCTCTCTACGTAAAAAGCAAGGTACCTGCACGACACATGAGATGTTGAGTTATTGTATCTCTGCTGCTCTTAAGATGCCCGGAATGTTGAAAGAAAATCGTTATGATATCAACCATACACATTTCATTATTCCAACCGGAATAGTCTCAAACCTCTTCCATACAACTATTCCATATTTAATTACAACCCATGGTAGTGATGTACCGGGATACAATCCGGATCGTTTCGGTTTTCAACATATGCTGATCAAACCCCTATGGAAAAAAATTGTCAGAAATTCGGCATGCATTACGTCGCCCACGAATTATATGAAACAATTAATTCAACAAAATATCGATTATAAAAATATAGTGATTATTCCCAATGGGATCAATCCGAATAGTTTCTCTCCCAAAGAAAAGGATAATAAAATCCTTATTGTGAGCAGATTGCTCCAAAGAAAAGGCATTCAATATGTTATAGAAGCCATGCAGGATATTAACAGCTATAATTTAGTCATTTGTGGCGACGGTCCGTATCGAAAAACTCTTGAAAAGAAAGCAGAAAAGCTAAAAATTCAGCATAAAGTACATTTTCGCGGTTTTATCAGTAATTCAGAATTGAAAAATGAATATGAAACATCAGCAATTTTTGTACTTCCATCGATATCAGAGAATTTTCCGGTAGTTCTGTTAGAAGCTATGTCAGCAGGGTGTGCAGTGATAACTTCCAATACAACAGGTTGCCGGGAGGCAGTTGGAAATGCCGGCCTGCTTGTAGAACCAGATAATAGTTCAGATATCCGGGAAAAAATCCTGTTTCTTATTAAAAACGACGATATTCGTAAAAAACTTGCTCAGAAATCGCTTGAACGGGTTCAATACGAGTTGAATTGGGATATTCTGATCAAGAAATATATTTCATGCTATGAGAATATTTTAGACATTATGCCATCGGTGTAATATGGGAAAAAAGAATGTTGAATATTATGATAGTTTAAGACTTAATGAATGGAAGGAGTTAGATTCGCTGGGACCCAGCAGTCTTTCCAGATACAGAATTATCTGTAATTTGATTAGAAAATATGGGTTAATGGATAATCTGCTTGATGTTGGATGTGGTTCGGGAGTTCTATTAAATTATATTAAACTTAAAAATCATTTCCGTGATTTATGGGGTTCTGATTTCTCTCAACAATCTATTGATCTCGCAAAAAATTTTGAAGTAAATGTATTCAGAGCAGATCTGTTACATCTTAGTGATTTTTCCGGATCCAGATATAATTCAATAATTTGTTCAGAAGTCTTGGAGCACATCGAAGAGGATGAGAAAGCGATTGCCAATCTTTTCGAATTGCTCCAACCTTCGGGAAAGATTATTGTTACTGTGCCGTTTTCGATGAAGTATTGGTCGGAACATGATGAATTCGCCGGGCACATCAGGAGATACGAACTCAATGAATTGAAAGAAAAATTTATCAGAAATAATTTTCAGATTTTGGATTTTTTTATCTGGGGAAGAGGTCTGTATGGCATATATCACAGAATCCTGATGAATACAAATCCGAAAAAAATTATGGATTCAGATGGTAAAACAAAATTATTAAAAAGGATCGGAGGAAGGATCTTATATTATATTTTTTTTATTGACGATCTTTTTTTATCGGAAAAAACCGGTCGGAGAATCTTTCTGGTTGCCGAAAAGAAAGGGTAATCCAATTTAAATTTTATTTTTCAAGGAAAAAATACCTATACTCCCTAATATTAAAAAATACAAAATTATCACGATATGAAATACAAATCCTGATGAAATTGCTTTATCGAGAGATACCCCCAAAGGTACAAATGCAAAAACCCAGAATCCTTCCTGCGTACCAAATCCTGCGATCCCTTGAATTGGAATTATCATTGATAAAAGTGAAAATGTAGCCCCTAAAACGACTATTTGAAAAGGGAGAGTAATGTCCATTCCCTTTAGTAATAAAAATACAATCAGGTCATTAAGAAACCAAATAAAAATTGAGATTGAAAGTCCTTTAATAAAAAAATCTTTTATATGAATTTTCTCTATACTTTTATTGCCTTCTTCAACCACGTTCAATATATATTTGCTTATTGATAGCCTATTCAGGCAGGTAATTTTCAGAATATATTTTAATAATCTGATAGGTTCCCGTGCATAAATCACCATAAGAAGTAAAATAACCAGTATAAACAGGAATATTAAAAGAATCCAAATTATATTAGACAGTTCCGGGAGAAGATCTCGTGCAAAAATAAAAGAAATAAAAAACAGCAGGGTAATAGCAATAAAATCAAAAATCCTTGCTACCAGAAGGGTAGCAAATCCTTCTCCGGTTGTCCGGTTATTGATTTTTTTCAAAAGGTAGATGTAGGATAATTCTCCCGTCCGGACCGGTAAAAGACTGTTCATCATATTATGGACGCACCCGATGCTAAACAGGTCTTTAATACTGACCTCCCTGTTCAGAAGAATATGAAATCGCCAGGCCCTGAAAAAGTAGCTGCAGGTGTAAAGAATAAACCCGGCCAGGAGGAAGACCGGATTGATATTTTCCAGGGTGACGATAATATCAACCAGATTAATCTGTGTAAAAAGCAGTGCGAGCAGTACTACGGTTATGATTATTGTTGATATTTTTACCCAGAGTTTTTTCATACTGCACCGGGATGAAGTTCATTCATGATACCATTTTTAAATTCCATAGATTCATCCCACGTATCTAAAGTAATTTTATTTGTTCAGATGATAAATACCGGCTCTTTAAAATGCACAAGCTTTCAGTTGCAAGCAAGATGATACTACTTTTTTTTATCAACACTCATGAAAAAGGAATTATAAGGGAAAGGTATTTCCGGATATACAGAACAACCACTACAAAATAATATACAATACTAACACCTATATGCGTGCAGATTTTATGGCGACTGTTAGAATTATTCAACTGCATCATCCATTACAACTTCATGATAAAAAAATTCAAAAGGATATTTTTAATGGATTAAAAAGTTCCGGTTTTGATATAGTTCCCTATGAAATTGATATTGCCGATTACCAGAAATATCTCGATTTGGCACAATACCCTGCATATTCCTATCTGGATGGTGGAAAGAATTATTGTTTTCCGGAAAAATCTCTTGAGCACTATCTGGCATTCAAGTTTTTGGAATTGGGAAAAGATGATATTTATATAGATATTGCAAATAATCACAGCCCCGTCCCGGAAATTTATACTGCACTGTCAGGCTGCGTAGCATACAGGCAGGATATGATTTTTCCCGCAGGAATACATGGCAATACGATGGGAGGAAACGCTTCTGAACTTCCCGTCTGTGATAATTTTGCCACCAGGATGGCATTACATTGCTCATTTGAGCATTTTGAAGGTGAATCGGATATTAATTTCATAAAAGAAGTAAGACGCGTCCTGAACCCCGGAGGAAAATTGTGCATTTTACCTCTCTATTTGTTTAATCAATACTCTATTCAGCTGGATCCAGAGGCGTTGCCATCAGAAGGTATGGATTTTGAGACTGATGCAACGTTATATCTTTTCGAAGATGGATTCAGGACACGACATGCACGATTCTATGATATTGCTCATCTGACAGAAAGAATATGTAAAAATCTTGGGGACCTTCAGCTTAAAATTTTTTATATTTTAAATGAAGATCAGATAAATTCCCAGTGTTATGTCAAATTTGTAGCCTTGATTGAGAAGCCCCAAAACAACCCCCCTCATTCGAAAAATAAAGAGTTTCCTCACACAATACCGAGAAAATTAAAAAATATCTTCAGTCGAAAAAGATGAAGAAATTAAACTAATCAGCATCTATAGAATAAAAGCATCACGGCTTCTCTGATTTTTTTAAAAAGTAAAAAAACCAAATGATGACAAACTTGAGGAGATTTTCTCTCAAATACTCGATATACACATCGTTAAAATATGTCCATTAAAAGACCCAAGAGGACATTTAAAATAATTACGAATAGAAAAAGTAAGAGTGTAATTTTTTATGGTTTTGGATTATTTGCCTGATAAAACGATAGGCCAATTCAAGAAATATATTCTGGTTATTTTTTTGTATATTATTTTAACAGTTATCTTAACATATCCAGTAGCATTTACCATCGGGACCCATATTCCCGGTTTAGGCGATGCATTTCAATGGATGAATACCCTCTGGCATTCAAATTTTGCACTCTCCCATCCTGAAATTACTTCCCTGACTCATAACAATATGATTTTTTTCCCAACGGGCGTTCCCTGGATGCCTTTCCCATCAGCTTTCAATCAGCTAATTACTCTGCTCCTGCTGCCTGTATTTCAAATCCAGGTAATTTATTCTCTCGTCTGGCTTCTTACATTTGTTCTTGCTGCCCTTGGAGCGTTTGCTCTTGTCAGATATCTGACCCAGAATGATTATGCAGCATTCATTTCCGGGATTATTTTTGCATTTACACCCTATCATTTTGCGCACGGGATGGGACATATCAGTGCAATTACCATCCAGTGGATCCCATTTTGTGCTCTTTTTTTTATGAAAGTGTATCGGGAAGGAGGATTAAAAAATTGTTTTTTTGCAGCGTTTTTTTATATCCTCGTCGCGATGAGCGATTTGCAATATATGGTTTATACCGGGATTTTTATCGCGATACTATTCCTTTATGAACATTTTCTTTCCCTTCAAAAAAACAAAAGACTAATCTTTGATTATCATAAATCAATTTTCATAAAATATTTGATTATCGGAGTCGTTGCCTTTTCCATCATAGTACCTCTCATGGTGACCGATATCAAAGTCGCAACATCGGAAAATAACTTCCTCATTCCGAACCAGACAGATATAAACTTCTATTCGACGAATCTCCAGAGTTTCTTTATTCCATCCATCTATCACCCTGTTTTTGGCGAAATTACTTTACCAATTTATCGAAAATATCCCGGGGGGGGAAACTTTGGCGAGACCACAACATATATCGGTTATTCAGTCCTCATTCTTTCAATTTTTGCGGTGTATGTGCTCCGGAAAGATCGTACTGTCCGGTTCTGGGGGATTATTGCAGTTCTTTTCTCCTTATTCAGCCTCGGTCCTGTGCTTCATGTAGGTAATAAAACGGTGCTCCCATTTTTAAATATTTCACCACCGATGCCTTATGTCCTTTTACAATATATCGTTCCTTTCATCGAAAACAGCCGGACCCCCGGAAGGCTTTTTATTATCGCAGCACTTGCGTTTTCCGTGCTTGCCGGGTACAGCTGCAATGAACTCCTGAAACGGTATAACTCCAAAAAAATAATTATTACTCTTCTTGTCAGCGCCATCATTATTTTTGAATATTTGAACGTCCCCATGATAATAACCGCGGTGGATCAACCGGATTTTTACAAACAAATTGGCAGCGACCCGGAACAATTTGCCTTAATGGAAATACCAATTTCAGCTAATTATACTGCCGGAGTAGAAATCATATATTATCAGACAATCCATGGCAAGCCCGTTGTAGGCGGACAGGCTGCACGTGCACCAGAGTACGTAGGAGAATTTGAAAGGACAAATCCTTTCATTGAAGGAATTACTTTTCTAAAACCGGTATCCCCGGACATTATCAATCAGAACCTGTCTGAAACCGGGAACTCAATACTGTCTCATTACCATATCCGGTATGTGATTCTTCATATGAATTTTCTGACAGATGATCAGCACAATATCGTAAACAATACCCTTTCATCGTCGTTAGGCCAGCCGACTATATATTTAAATGACTCTCTGATTGTCTATCATGTAAAGAATGAGACTGTGAATAATTTTATTTCCCTGAATGAAGGATGGTATCCTGTTGAAAACTGGTTAGGTAATGCTGGTCGCTGGATTACGTCCAATGCATCACTTAGTATATTTTCCGATCAGGACCGTCCGGCAACATTGGCTATGCAGGTGCTCAGTTTCAATCGCACACGAAACCTTACAATTTCTTTTCCCAATCAGCAACAGAAACAAATTAACGTGAGTAATGATTACTTCATCGATGTAACCGTTCTCACAGAACTTCGAAAAGGAGAGAACATTATCAGGTTTGATACCCACGATACTTGCCAGAAGCCAAGTGATATGCCAGAGCTGAATACTTCGGACAAACGATGTTTAAGTATAGCGGTACAGAACTTTTCACTCTCCTAATATTGAAGGGTATCTGTTGAATTTTTTCATCATTTCAACAGAAGGCAGGCAGAAAATTAAAATGCCCATCTCTTTTATATAAAAATTTTACCGGGATCCGAAAATTCGCTGCTTGATAATTTTTCAATTGAAAATATGCTAAAAAAAATATCGGACACACAGCAGATTAGTTGATCAATGAAACGCAATCTATTCTCTTGATTTGTTTTTCGATTCCTGAAAAAGTAATATTCTGGGAGGGAATTAACCTGATTTTATATTTTTTTTAACAAAATATTCATCCCCCGAAAGAGAAGATCTTCTTTCGGGTAGATTTTTAAAAGCTTCTCGAAATTATTATGCTTCATATATGCGGGATTAGAAACTCCCGACCATTCGTACGATACTTTTTTTTCAAATATCTGTAATTTTTCATCAGTGAATATCGTAAAAAGTTTTATGAAATACCTTTGCCCTTTTCTGTTAAGTCCTGATCTAAAATCCTGAATCATTTCTTCGGGACAATTTGCCGAGCGAAGTTTATGAATATACTCGTCTTTGGAATATACAAGATGTCCCCACGGTTCCGGAAAAAAATCAAACATATGGGAGCCTGTATCGCAATAGAATAGAGGATCAAATTGAATGAATGCAAATCCACCTGGTTTTAATACACGCCAGATTTCAAGCAATACATTACTGGGATCCTGAATATGTTCAAAAGCATTAATACAGTAAACAAAATCAAATAATTCATCCTTAAAAAGAAGATTCTCAGCATTCATACGGATGAATTGGCATTTTGAGCCATCAAATGGTTCATTGTTATCGCGAAAAATTTCCAGTAATTTTTCTTTGAAATTTCCTCCCCACAGTGTTTCGTAGTCAAGGAGGTCAACCCCGATAACCTGAGCGCCGTTTCTGACAAGAAATCCGGTATGCAACCCCGCTCCGGAGCAGAGGTTGAGGATCACCTTATCCTTTAAGGTAGTATGCAGTTTGATGATCTCATACGTCCGGTAAAATTCTTCTTTATGGTGTGAAAAATCATCACTTACTACATAATTTTTTAAATTGACCATCTCAATTCCTCATTATAAGATTATTATAACAATTGTATACCCGATCCGCAATTTTGTCCCACGTATAATTTTCGATTACCTTTTGATATCCCCTCTCTCCAAATATAACTGAAGTTTTTTTATCATCGAGTAATCGTATTATGGCATGATTCAATTCCCTTTTATCTGAACACAATAGTCCGTCTCGTTCATCATCAATTAATGTTGCCACAGCACCGCAATTTCTATTGCCAATTACAGGTTTTTTCCGCGACCATGCTTCACAGAATACCATACCGAAACTCTCACTTTCTGACATCATTGCAAAGATATCACAGGCATCATACGCATCGGCAAGATCTTCTTCACTCACTTTTCCCAAATAAAAAACATATTCAGATTTAATCGGTATTTTATCCTCGTCAGGACCGATCATAACCAAAATAGCAGCGGGATGATTATTGTGGATTTCATCAATCGCTTGTATGAGATATTCGTAATGTTTCAGCGGGGATTTTCGGGATACTGTAAGAATTATTGTCTTATCCCTTATGTGGTATTTTTCCTTGAATCTGGCTCCATTGACTTTACTATTTAAAAAAATCCCTGTTTCGATACCGGGACCGATAGTACGACAGTTCGTACCAAGAACATCAAAAACCTGCTTTTTTGAATAAGATGAGTTTGCAAAAACACAATCCGCCTTTTTAAGCATCTCATAGTAATGTCCCCAGTGATAAAATTCATCTTCGACATGCATGAGAGGGAGAAGTATGAGCGGTTTATTGAATTTCTTCGCAATGAATGAGTATTTTATCGTGTTAAATGGAAACATCTGTGCCAACACAATATCATAGCTAGAAATGTTTTTCTCTAGCCACTGTTCCATATCCGGAGAGTGAGGTCCTCGAAGATAATCAAACATCCAGGAATAATAATTTGGCCGATTTTTTGCATGGCGCATCAAGATAGGGATGTACTTTTTTTGTTTGATTAAAAAAAACCGGTAATCATTTGCTAAATCTACTTTTTGTTTTCCCGAGGGGGTTTCATATTCGATATGATAGATTGAAACCCCAAGTGATCTAAAATCCTTGAGCGGATGCCAAACTTTCTCACAATGAATGTTTACCGTGACCAGACCTGAAACATTTGGTAGTTGAAAAGATATAGGATCCCCATGAGTTATAGTCGGGATATTTCGGCACTCATAATACCCATTGGCGGATACTTCAATATGTGTGAATATTTTTTTTGGATTATTCATTGAAAAAGTTATTTTTGAAATTTTTGAATCATTAATCACAAATCCGGCATTGGATTTAGTCCATCGTATGAAAGAGTCCCCATAATGTTCAAGGTGATTCCATCCATCTGCGAGCATACCTCCGTTTTCAAAAAATGAATTTTTGAAAATTTCTCTGATTTCTGACGAAGATTCCCCTTCTTCCCGGTCACGTTGCCTTTGGATTAGTTTTTCAAAAATGAATGAAAGATAACGGTTCTGGGATTTCACGGGAAATCTGAAAACTCTGATACCATTTATCGTTTCATTTCTTAGACTGTTATCAAATTCAGTTCCGGATTTTATGAACGGTGTAAGTGTGTGAGTTTGTGTGGTGCAGATATCGATATCGACACCCCGCTTTGAAAGTTCTTCAGAAAGGTGCCTGAAATGAAGTTCCGCCCCCCCATAAACGTCTTTTCCATATCGAAAGGTAATGTGCAAGGCTTTCATTATTTCTAAATAATATTAAACAAATAGTGTATTAATGCATGCTATTCTCGCCTTAAGTTTCCATCCTGCATTTACCCCACCAAAAAGTGGAGGCGAGGAAAGACTCTTTTATGTTTTAACGGGACTTTCGAAATATAATGATGTGACACTGGTGAGTTTCACCCATCCTAATAAAGACAATACGATTGAAACGGTAACTCACTCAAAACATTTTAAAGAAATCAGGATTCCAAAGACAAAAATTTCTTCAGTTCTTCACTACTTTGTCGGGAAATATTCCTCAATAAATGAATGTTCTGCCGTAATCACATCAATTGAAAGCAGGTTTAATCCAAATTTTAAAAAATGTGTTAAACGAGAATTACTTAAAACAGATATCATTTTCTACGCATCTCCTTTCCTTTATACATTGCCTCATCGTTTTCTTCAGGGGAAAAAAATTGTGTATGATGCTTATAACAATGAATACGAATTGATGAAACATGTTTTTTCGAATTCTGCTATAGGTAAATTTTTTTTAAGATATGTCTATAATATTGAAAAAAAACTAACAAAACAGTGTGATATGATATTTGTCGTATCAGATGAAGATAAAAATAGTCTTATCGAAATGTATCACGTTAATCCCGAAAAATTTTATTTGGCCTCTAATGGCATTCCCGTTGCAGCGTATAATTCAGTTTTTTTCAACCGGCAGGGATGTAAAAATCCCCCCCTCTGCCTGTTTATCGGAAGTTTCCATCCTCCAAATATTGAAGCTGTTACCCAGATTCTCAAAATTTCAGCACAATTGCCGGAAATTATTTTTCTCATCGCAGGGAATGTCTCCCAATATTTTACCAATCAGGATGGATTAACCAAACAGTATATATCTAAAGAACTTCCCCTTTTTGGGAATTTAAAGGATATCTGTTTTATTGAAGGATTTCATCAGCTTGAATACTGGGACACCACTCCCATAGTATGGGTAAAACCCGAATCAAAGTTAGCAGTATCGGAAAATATTGAATCGATTTCGATTAAATTATTTTCACCCCACGTTCAGACAATTGAGGTAACCGGAAAATCAACTCATGAGATCTTCCCTCTGGTAACTGGTTGGAATTTTCTTACAATTCCCTTCTCCACTCCCCAGGAAACGACACTATCATTCACCTGCGAAAAGGAACTACGGGATCCTGGCAGAGTATTGGGTGTTGCAATTCAACGAATTGAATACTCAAAGAATGGAGAATCCCTCCTCTTTAATTTACATGATTCGCAGAATCGGATATCTACGTTTATTAACTCAGAAAATGTGTATTTACTTGGTCAGATAAGTGACGAGGAGAAGAAGGAGATTTTAAAAATTTCAGATATCGCCATAAACCCTATGCTCAGCGGTTCGGGAACAAATATCAAAGTCCTTGGATACCTTTCCGCGGGAATTCCTACCATTACAACCCCAACGGGAGCACGGGGTCTGGACTTAATAGATCAGAAGCATGCATTAATCTGTGATATTGCAGACTTTCCCCAAAAAATTCATGATTTGTTATCAGATGATCATCTTGCAGATTCTTTGAAAAAAAATGGGCGTGACCTTGTAGAAAAGAGATATGACTGGGAATCGATTGTGCACGACATGTCAGAAAAAATTGCGAGATTCTAATATGAAAAAAATTCTCGTTGTGAATGACTTTCCCATTTTCCCGATTGTTCACGGAGGAAAAGTACGGATATTTAATATTTATCGAAACATATCATCAGATTTTCAAATAGTCTATGTCTGTCTGGGGGAAAATCCAAAAATTCAGAACAAAATAATTTCGAAAAATTTTCATGAAATTTCTGTCCCCAAGACTTTTTTTTATAAAATAATTAATTTTATTGCAAACCTGTTGATGCATTCTTCTGTCGATGATTTTATCGCTTTATTTTTTGCCTCTTCAAATCATCAACTTAAAAAATTGATACAAAAAGAAATTGCAGAAAGTGACATTGTAATTTTTTGCCATCCTTATATGTATCCTGCAGTTGCTCCATATATCCGGAATCAGCTGGTAATTTATGAAGCGCTTAATGTTGAATACGCTCTGAAAAAGTCTATTCTTCCGAATGGGTATTTAAAAAACATACTGCTTCACAGATTAAAAATGACGGGACAGGATCTCTTAAAACGATGCGATCTCTGTTTTGCCATGTCAGAAGATGATAGACAAATTTTTACTCAGGTTTATGATGTGGACACATCAAAAATCAAAGTTGCTCCAAATGGTGTGGATTTGGAATACTATAACGAAGTTTACGAGAGTAGATCTTCCAAGAAAGAACATATCATTTCTGTCCCGTTGATACTTTTTTTGGGGAGTGGACATCCTCCAAATGTTGAATCTGCAAAGCAGATAATTCGAAATATCGCTCCCAAATTACCGAATGCATATTTCCTCATTGCCGGAAGCGTATGCTGGATGATTCGGAACGAAAATCGTGGAAAAAATGTTGGTCTTGCCTATTTAATCACTGATGAAGAAAAACGGGAATTATTCAGGGTTACAAATGTTGCCATAAATCCCATGATGAGTGGGTCTGGAACAAATCTGAAAATGCTGGACTATATGGCAGCAGGACTTCCCGTTGTATCAACCGCGGTTGGTGCACGGGGAATTAATCTTAAAAACGGCATTCATGCTATTATTTGCGATATTGACGCATTTCCCGAGAAGATTTCTGATGTAATCAGGGATAAAAATTTATCTGAGTTCCTTTCATCCAATGGGCGGGAACTTGTCAAGGTGCATTATGTCTGGAAAGAAATTGCAGAATCGATGGTTGAGGCAATTAATGACGCGACAGGAAAAAAATAAAAAAAAATTATCTTTTTGTAAACAATGCTGCGAATTCACAATACAATCCCTTACCTATATCATTGAGATTTAAAACATGGAATATTTCCACTTTCCAAATTTTTTCATTTACCAGACGATTTTTAAATTCTGACACAGAATATACCCTGCAATGTCGGTTTCCGAAATCTTTTTTAAAAAAAACAGGTATATTTTCTTCGAAGCGGATTTCATCTCTCTCTTTTTCGAATATTTTGGGATCTGTAACTATATGATATTCCTCACCAAAATAAAGCGGAAGTATACAGATTTTACTTTTAGGCTGCAAAACTCTTGAAGCTTCAATTATATAATTTATATCATCGAGATATTCGAAATGCTCGATGCTGCAATGCAGTGTCATCCTGGTGATATAATTATCCCGAAAGGGCAGGTTTACAGCACTCCCTCCAATTAACGGAACATCTGAATTGCGACTAACCGTTATTCCTTTGGGGAATATGAGATCCTGTTTGTAGGATTCAATCCCTTTCTTTTGGATAAATTCAGAATAATGTGAATGACTTGCAGCAATATCTATAAAACGATCATTTACTGAAAAATCCAATAAGACCGTCGATACATAATGCTCTAATAATTTTTCATTCAAATAATTTCCAAAAAGTTTTCCATACGATTTCGGATAACAAACAGAATCACAAAATTTTTTGAAATCCTTCAGATCGATGAGAATATCATGGACTTTAAAATTATTTTTGAGTTCGCTCAAAATAACATCTGGATTGCTCTGAGGCTCCTCTTGATTCATCAGCATCATGATAGTATCACTTTTTCCCGATTATTGCATAATCCTGAGGACCGAACAACACTGTATTCAATTTTTCAATATTCTGATTGTACAAATCAAAACTATTTCGTGCATATTCATCCATTTCCGCGGTCATCGCTATCTTTTTTAGTCTGCCCTCATCGGAAACCGGCGAGAAAAATTTCTTCTCATTCGCCCGAAATCCTGCAGCACACATGAGAAACTGAAGGGTTTCGGGATGAACCGGTCTCTTATGTGTCATATCAATATAAAAATTAACAAACGATACAAATGACAGCGGATTAACTGTCTCTACGACGATAAAATATCCAAATTTCAGTTTCTGGTGACAGAGTGCAAGCAATCGGACGAGATACTTGGGTTCCAGATGCTCTACGACCTGATCGATGAAAATTCCATCCAGACTCTTATCTTCCTGTGCCTCAAGATACGTTATCGCATCTGACTGCACAACTGAGAGCTGGCGGGAATGGCAGTAGGCAATCATATCTGCGTCAATATCTATTCCGATTCCGCCAATGTTGTGATCACGGAGAATCTCAAGAAACTCTCCCCTTCCACATCCAATATCGAGCACCCGGGAACATTTTTCGAAGTAGGGGAGGAATGATAATTGTCGCAGTTTAATATCCTCACGGGAACCCCTGAATCGTTCCTCAAAGAGAAAATATGTTGTATCCGTATGGATGATTGATTCCGCAACCGTGCTTTTTTTGACAAATCCCGTCTGTATTCGATCTTCGAGGACATGTGCAAGCGATGCCCGTGCATGGATATCTGCATCCAGCTGCGAAAATAATTCGTGGGCACGAGCTTCAGATCTTGATTCCAGTTCACGAGATCTTGATTCCAGTTCACGTGCAAATTTTGAATCCAGTTCACGGACTCGATCTTCAGATTTTGAGTCTGATTCAGTCTTTGCAATGTCTATGGTATCTTTGATCTTTTGATCGGTTTCTTGTTTTAAACGGGTAACTGTTTTTTCAAGTTCTGCATGGAGTTGGAACGTCCCGACGAGAAGCCGGGCTGTGCCTGCATTGAACTTTGTCTGACGGGAGAAGATCGGATCCACATAACGCCGTACTTCGCCATGAATAAGCTCACGTCCTTTCACGAGAAATTTTCCAAAAAATTTGTGGTGAGAACTGATGTAATAATCAGAATTATGGAGATCCCAGGTGGAATTGACAGAAGAGAGATCACGCTGGAGTGGTTCACTCAATTCCGGACAGGGTCTCCCATTGTAAAGTGATGAGTCTATTGCATCAGGATCATGAGATATTTCACCGGAAGTTTTTATGCGATAAATCTTATCCCGTATTTTTTGCATGATCTCTTCAGCATTGATGTCGTCATTGCAAATTTCATTGGTTTTGTCGTTCATATCCTTGTAATTATTATTATTTTTTACATTTTGTATACTTAACTGATTATTTGACATTTTTTTTAGTAATAAGCATACTAATCCCGCAGCAGCTGGTGCATTATTGTCACGATATAAAATATCCTTCAAATCATTTTTATCACATTTGTGCCAGCCATTCTCATATATGAAAAATTCTTTTTCCAATATTTTAAAAGGACACGAATTAAGCAATTTATTTAGCCGATTCTCATCATATTGAATAAACCATCCATAATTGAAAAATTTCCCAAAAGGAACCGTTATTACAATTTTCCCATCAATTTTTGTAATTCGAAAAATTTCTTTTAGAGCATTAAGGTCGCCCTTGTCCAAATCCTCAGTAAAATTGGCTTTATAAACGGAATTATCCCGACCGATATGTTCAATTGTAGAGATGCAAAAAATGAGATCGAAATAATTATTTTCGAAATTTGTTTTCCGTATATCCCCAACATGTGAAATAAGGCCTTCAATTTTTCGCTCTGAAATATCAAGTCCATGCAAATCAGGTATTTTTAATGATAAAAGAGATTTGATGTATCGTTCCTCAGCATTTGCATATCCGATGTCGAGGACTGTTTGTTCATTTGAATATTTTGACAATGCCCAGGGTATTTCGATATACCGTTCTGATTCACCCTTGCCAAAAGGATCGCATAGTGGATTTAATCCTGTGGAGGGATCTCGCGGTTCACAATTTTTTTCCATAAACAACAAAATCTCCCAATGTTATGGAATTGGATGAAGTTTTTATTAAATGAATATTCTTGATCTGAAATATAATATCAGATTGACAGCGCTTTTAATTAGTGATTCTTTCGATTATTACACCTAACCTTCTTATATCACTGTTTATTCCATATTCTTTAGGGATCCAATCATGATTTAAAGTAAATTCATACCGTAACAGCCTTCCTTTCATTGATTCAGGAGTTCGTAAATATACTTCTGTATATTTCTGGATTTCAAATTCACCAATTTCATCATCGAGTAAATGTACTTTCATCATAATTGATTTTTCATACGGATTCTCGTTACGGAAAATAATACGCACGTCATTAAAGCGATCCTGTACGAGTAACATGAATTCTTTTCTCGTCCATAGTATCTGGTAATCAGCAGTAATCTCAGGGGAGTACAACCCCTTATTGAAATACGTTAAAGTTTCCTGACCCGAAGGGTTGAAACAGGATATTAAGGAGACCCCGTGATAATAATCTTCATGATGGGAAATGCAGGATTTGCATAATTTAATATCTTTTCTCA
>Ga0307379_10004234_pt1 | contig 20555 bp, 19 predicted proteins | sample UN2MG_FD_202237 | JGI IMG/M metagenome (GOLD analysis project Ga0307379, IMG submission 202237) | Soil microbial communities from Risofladan, Vaasa, Finland - UN-2 | ecosystem: Environmental > Terrestrial > Soil > Coastal area > Acid sulfate soil | place: Finland: Risofladan, Vaasa | collected... | reverse complement strand
GGATTTATAGATGTTGATACGGCCTATAATCGTATTTGGATTTACAATCGTATTGATTACAGGACAAATAAGATGGTTAAAATGATGGGAATCAACAACGAGAATCATTCGTCGATGTTTTTAGATAGTGACGAATTAGTTAACGAATACACAAAATATTATCATTTGGCAAAACATTTTAATCCAAATTTTAAAAAAACATTGATGCTTGGCGGTGCAGGGTATTCATACCCCAAAGACTTTTTACATAAATATCCCGGGGCAACAATTGATGTAGTTGAACTATTTATCATGAAGACGGAAGGGTATTTTTAAACAAAACACAAGGAAAATATGATGTAATTTTTGGAGATGCTTTTAGTTCTCATTATTCTTTGCCATACCAATTAACCACAAAAGAAGCGGTGCAAAAAAAATATAATATTTTGAATGATGATGGGATGGTTATATTAAACCTTATTTCCGCGATAGAAGGCGAAAAAGGTAAATTTTTAAGAGCAGAATACGCAACATATAAAAGCCTTTTTCCGCAAGTTTATTTATTTCCTGTGACATATTCGCTTTATGGCAATATGGTTCAAAACATAATTTTAGTAGCCCTGAAATCTGAAAAAGATCAAACTTTTAATGACAGCGATCCAAAGCTAAATGAATATTTGCAGCATTTATGGAAAAAGACGGTTGATGCGGATATGCCAATTTTGACTGATGATTTTGCACCGGTTGATTATTATATTAATAAAACGATTTAAAAAAATAAGGGGAAATGGGGTCTCAACATTTGACATTAAATAAATAGGGAAGGCGTGCCAGTTCAATAATTTGGTAACTTTTAGCAGACAACCTATGGGATACGAGGAGTTTTTTAACCGGACGGTTGAGGCTTTAGGTGTTATTATAGATAGAAGTCCTAAGAGAAGACCTCATAAAATGGAAAGCTAAACCAGTAGGATGTGCCCCTATATAAGTAATTCTTCCTAGAAGATTCAAAAAATAAGTTACATAAATTATAAAAGAGTTTATAAATAAAATTAGTTGAAATCGATAAATATTATTATTTGGTTAGAGAAAAAAATTAAAAAATTAAATAAGGAGTTTTATAATATTTAGTAAATGAATAAATCAATTTTTACAGATGATTTTCCTGAAATTAGCACAAATAAAGAGTTACAAAAAATTATAAAAAAATTTCCAGAATATGATCCTTATTATATCGCAAGTAGTTGTATAAAAGAACGAAAAGAGATGTTTGATAGTTTATGGCAAATTTATCAACCTTTAGCTGATAAACATTTTTTATCCGATTGTAAAAAACATTTTCATCAAAGAGCATGGGAAATGTATTTGGGCGTTTCTTTGATTAAAAATAGTCTTGACATTTCATCTTCAGGAAGAGGTCCTGACTTTGTTGTTAATAAAGATAGAGAAAATGAGATTTTTATTGAAGCAACCGCTTGTGCAAGAGGGGATACTAAAGATGCTGTTCCTGAAGAATATTTTGCAGAAAAACCAAAAGAAATTAGAGTGCAAGATGTGCCTTACGACAAAATGTTGATAAGATTAATCAACTCATTAGATTATAAATATAAAAAATATAAAGATTTTATTAAAAAGAAAGAGAAGCCATATATTATTGCTATTAATCGAGCTGGCTTAGGGTATCTTGATGATATTCCCTTAATTTTGAAATGCCTTTTTGGTCTTGGTTTTCAATCATTTCAAATGATGAATGGTAAATTCTTTAATGCAGGATGGGAAATGAAAAAAATAGTATTTAAAGAAAGTGGTGCAAAGGTGCCAATTTCATTTTTTGAGGAAGAAGAACATGGTATTATAAGCGCAGTAATATATTCCGAAAAATCTGTTTTAAATTGTCCTAAAGAGATTGGATCTGATTTTATTCTTGTTCATAATCCCAAAGCAAAATTACCAATTGACCTAAAGATATTTTCATTTTTAAGGCAATATAAAGCAAAATACAATAAAGATGTTCTTTCTATTATAAGAATATGAAATGGAGTCTCAACATTTGACATAACTCTATTTAAATAACATGAAAAAGGATGATTTTAGAGTAAATAGAGACAAATCCCATTTTCTTAGACAATTATTATTTTACTTTTAAATTAGATAAATAGGGAAGGCGTGCCAACTCAACAATTCGGTATCTTTAATATCACCGGAGATATATTATGAAAATAAGAATTGCAACCTGGAATATGGGATACTGGCAATGTAAAAATTATTTTGAAGAAGCATGGGATTATTATCTCAGAGAAATTGACGCGGATATTATCTTTTTTCAAGAAGCTAGAACTTTAAAAAGAATTCAAAACGATAAGGAACATCTTGTCTGGAATGAGATTGGCGGCAATCGTTCTTGGGGTTCAGGTGTATATAGTAAAAAATATAAATTAACTGAAGAAATTATATAAACAGAATTCAAAGGTGCTTTTTCAATTGCCAATACTAACATAAAGGATAAAAAATTAACCTTTATATCATTGTATGGACTCATGGAAAGTAGTGGTTCTACAAAAGGTTATTCCATAACAAATCTTCATAAAATGCTTTCAGATTTAACTTGTATATTTAATGGTCATCTAGATGGTAAAAGGAATATCGTTTTGGGTGGGGATTTGAATGCCAGCGTACAATTAGACCCAATACAAAAGAATGATTCTCATAAGATCTTTTTTGATAGGCTTGAAGATTTCAATTTGAATGATTGTTTCAAATTATCAAATAAAAAATTTCCCGCTCAAACTCTCAGACACCATAAAAGTAAAGTAAAATGGCAAAATGATTATTTTTTTATTAGTAAATCGATCTCAAAAAAATTAATAAGCTGTGAAGTTATAGATAATGACAGAATCCGAAAATACAGTGATCATAACCCTGTAGTTATCACATTAGATTTATAAGATATCAGGGGCAATGATTCCATTGATAATATAATTTAAAACAATGGAGAATAATTATGAACGCATTTGATTATATTCTATCCAAGCAAATCCAGTGGGTACATCGCAATAACATAACGCTTACTGGGAGTAAGGGTGACGGTCGTGGTCGACAAGCATATACAAAAAATTTTGACGATAATTTATTTGAGTCTTTGATGCCGGAAGTTAAAAGTGATTTCGAAGAAGCTGATGGAGGAGAATTAACTGGAAACCCATGCAAAATGCAAGCAGTTCACTCTTCATCTGCATTAGGTATGAATATTTTCCAATACTGGAAAAGAATAAATCAAGTTCCTGCTATAGCTACTGCATGTAGATTATGTTATAGAAATAATAATACTTCTCAAGATATTAATTTTGAGGTTAAATATCCGATAAGTGGGAAATTTCCACGTAGTCCGAATATTGATGTTGTTATTAATAACTCTTCGGAATCCAGGTTTAAAGTTTTTGCTATAGAATGTAAATTTACAGAGGCATATTCTTTGCGAAACCATTCCGGGATTAATCCAAAATATATTGAATTAGATAAAATATGGGATGATATACCAAACTTTTTAGAGTTTGCAAAAACAATAAGTCCCGATGATAATAGATTTACCCATTTACATCCCGCTCAATTAGTAAAACACATTTTAGGGTTGAAAGAAAAGTTTGGTAAGAAAAAATTTCGCCTTCTTTATCTTTGGTATGATACGATTGGACCAGAAAGTGCGAAACACCATAAGGAAATAGAGGAATTTATTAAGATAACTAAAACAGATGGCTTATATTTTCATGCCATGAGTTATCAGGATTTGATTATTAAATTAACAAAGAATTATCGGGATTTACATAGAGATTACATCGATTATATTACTGGCCGATATTTGTAATACATTTTTTATAAATAATTACAATAATATTAAATATTAAAAAAAACATGCATAAAGTGTAGCACATTTAAAGTAATACAAATATTTAAAAAATAGGTTAATATCGGGTATAGTTATCGATAAGAAATTAATAAATAAATGAAGGAGGTAAGTTTACAAATGACAAAATTAAGATCAGTTTGGCTTCAAGAACTTACATGGGAAGATGTTGAAGATTATTTAAAAATTAATGATATAATTATTTTTCCAGTAGGTAGTACCGAACAGCATGGCCCTGCTGGACCTTTAGGTGTTGATAGCTATGCTGCCATAGCCATAGCAGAAGACGTAGCTAAAGAAGCCGGTGTTCTTGTAACCCCGCCATTATGGTTTGGTGATTCACCTCATCATCTGAATTTTCCAGGTACTATCTCTCTTAGAACTGAAACTCTAGTATCTGTGACAAAAGATGTAATTTGCAGTTTAGCAGGACAGGGATTTAATAAAATAATTATTATCAATGGCCACAGAGGTAGTAACATTGCTGGTCTAACAACAGCTTGTCGCTCTCTTCACCAGTACGAATTACCAGGTGTAATTATGGCCTTAGTTGATCCCATGTACTTGGCTAAAGGAGCTGCCAATATAAAGGAAAGTGCAGAACACCATGCTGGGGAACTAGAAATATCACAAGTTTGGTATAAATATCCAAATACAATAAAACCTGATAAATTAACTAATAGTAAAATTAATATGAAAGAGATATTATCTCCTTTTGCAAAAGAAGATCTGCTAGGAAATAATGGAGACAATATTGAAATTTTTTGGAATAGTTGCGAACAAAAATATTTTGCTCCGAATGGTTCGTTTTCTGATTCATCTAAAGCCTCACCTGAAAAGGGTAAAAAATATCATGAATATATGGTGAATCGACTAGTTCAATTTATTAATTGGCTTAAGAAATATAAAGGGCCTATTGGTAATATTGAAAAAAATATCAAATAAATAGATATTTATATCGTTCGCACGGAACCATCAGATTATGGAAATAAATTATTTTAGAATTATACTTTTGCGATTGGTTAAAAAAGCCAAAAGATTTTACTACTTAAAGCTTTATTGATAGAGAAATACAGGTAACTAACTATACAATAAACAATAAATTGTCATTCTAATTGGAAAATATGCAAGATAATGTGGATATTTAAATTAAAAAAAGGTGATAAATATGTATAGAATTAGGTGCGATGTTTTGATTATTGGCGGTGGCGGAGCGGGAGCTATGGCAGCTTATGAAGCATCAAAATATAAAGTTCATGTTGCTATAGTTAGTAAGGGTCGGCTACAGCGGTCTGGTAATACAATTATGGCGCCAGGAGCTATTGCCGGCGTTAAAGAAGAATGGGCCGAAACAGGAGATAGTATGGAGCTTCATTTTAAAGATACTATAAAAGGAGGTTCTTATCTTAACGAACAAGGATTAGTTCAATTAGTTGTTGAAAAATCACCAGAAGTTATCCTAGAAATGGAAAGCATTGGCGCCCTATGGCAGAGAAATGAAAAAGGAAATAAATATCTTCTTAGGATTGATGGGGGGCATTCATATCCACGTTGTGTTTACTTAGAAGATCGAACTGGTAGAGAAATAATGCGCACTCTTGTTGGAGAATTAAGGAAGCGGGACGTAGAATTATATGAAGAAATTATGATATTACGAATTATCCACGATGGTCATAATGTTGTGGGCGTTATTGGTGTTGATATTAATACATTAGAAGTAATAATATTTGAATCTAAAGCAATTATTCTTGCAACAGGCGGTGCAGGCAACATTTATGCTAATACTTCTAATATTACCGATGTTACAGGTGATGGTTATCGGTTAGCTCTTTATGCAGGGGTTCCCCTTATGGATATGGAATTTGTACAATTTTATCCTATTGGCTTCCTTTTCCCTCCCTCATTACGCGGGGTTCTAGGAGGGCTACTTTATTATTCCAGGTTACTAAACTCTAAAAAAGAACGTTTTATGGAAAAATATGATCCAGAAAGGCTTGAATTATCAACCCGTGATCTTGTTTCTAGAGCTATATTTCAAGAAGTAAAAGAAGGAAGAGGAACTCCCCTTGGAGGGGTGTACTGTGACATGACTTTTCAGCCATCAGGATTTATAGCAAAAACTACTCCAGCATTGTATGATACTTATTGCAAAATAGGTATAAATCCAGAAAAACAAATGTTAGAAGTGGCTCCAACTTGTCATTTTTTTATGGGAGGGGTAATTATAGATAGTAATTGGGAAACAGAAATAGCAGGATTATTAGCGGCAGGTGAAGTTTGTGCAGGAGTTCACGGAGCAAATCGGTTAAGTCAAAATGCATTAGCCGAAATATTGGTGTCGGGGAAAAGAGCTGGCCGAAGAGGCGCAGAAATAGCTATAGAGAAAGAAAGACAATATATTGACCCTAAAGAAGCTTTATTTGAAAAAGAAAAAATAAGCCAAATTCTAAACAATAATAATAAAAGGTCAAATCCTATTATATTGCGTAAACAACTTAAGAACCTTATGTGGGAGAATGTAGGAGTATTTCGTACAAGAGAATCTCTAGTTAAAGCAACTGATAAAATTAATCAACTTCAAGAGGAAGCAAAACAAGTTTCTATAAGTTATAATAAAGTTTTTTATAATAGGGAAGTTATCGAAGCGTTAGAAAATGAAAACATGTTGGAAATAGCTAAATGTATTACTAATGCGGCTTTGAAGCGTACCGAAAGCCGTGGTGCACATTATCGTTATGATTATCCTGATAGTGATAATAGTACTTGGTTGAAACATATTACATTTAGAAAAGAAGATGAACAAATTAAGTTAAGGTATCGCTCTGTTGATTTAAAAATATTTAAATTAGAGGGGGTTGATTATGAAAGGTAAAGCAAAAGTATTTCGTTTTAACCCTAAAGTTGACAAAGAACCTTATTATCTTACATATGATTTTTCTTTTAAAAAAGGTATGACAGTATTAGATGTGTTATTGCAGATATATACTGAGCAGGATTCAAGTTTAGGATTTAAGTATTCTTGTAGAAGTGGTCATTGCGGTCTTTGCGGGGTTAAAGTTAATGGCAAGGAAGCTCTTATGTGTCGAGAAGCGGCAATAGCTGAAATAACAATTAGTCCATTAGATAATATTTTAGTGGTTAAGGATTTAATTGTTGATAGAGATGAATATGAAAAGAGATTGCTTAAACTTCGTTTGTTTTTAGAACGACTTGATGAACCCCAAAAAATACCAGAACTAATTGATATGGAAGCTTTTCAGAAATTTAAAATTGCTAGTAGGTGCGTTGAATGCTTTTGTTGTTTGTCTATATGTCCTGTATTTTCTAACAATCCTCATAATTTTATAGGACCTGCTGCTTTTATACAAGAGGCTAGACATCTATTTGATCCAAGAGATGTCCTAAATAGAAAAGTAATAGTTAGTGAACAAGGTTTGTCCCTTTGTAAAGAATGTGGTAAATGTTCCTCGGTTTGTCCTCAGCATGTATCGCCATCTGACATTATTAAAGAAATGAAAAAGACGCTTAAGGTTGTTTAAAGATTTATTTTAATAAAAGTTGGATTTCCCTATTCTTATTATGTAGATAGTCATTCTATCTTCCGGCTTCCGCTTTATATAAGTAGAGATTGAGAGAATAAACTTTGGATTGTACCAGATAAAGAATCTGTTTTGTTTGAAGTAAAATTTTGGCGTGAAGATGAACTTTTAGGTATTCAAAAAGTTAAAAATAATGAGCTTAATTTAGTTCACTTTTGAAATTTAACTAACAATTCAAAATAAATGTGTTAGTGTAAACTTTAGTGAGGTAGTTAGAAAGAGAAAATGACAATAAATGTTTGACAATATATCATATGATGTTGTATTATGTTGGTATACCAGAGAGGAGTTTGGTATGCCAGAATATGATATGAAAAAAGAGAAACTATCTATACAAATATATAAAAAAATAAAAAATGACCTTTTGTATCTAAAAATTTTACCGGATTCTGTTTTGCAAGAGAGAGAAATAGCTAATAGATTTTCTGTAAGTCGTACTCCTATTCGAGAAGCTATTCAAAGACTTGCCATTGAAGGATGGGTTGAGATTAATTCTCGCAAAAGTATAGTAATAAAACCTATTCGCGAACAAGACGTAATAGAAATATTTGAATTTCGTCGAATCATTGAACCAATGGTATTAGACATAATCTTGGAGAAAAGATTAGCTGATCTTACATTGGTTAACAATATTCAGAATATTTTAAATACTATGAAATCTACGAAAGATAATACGGCAGAGTTTATTGATTTAGACCAAAAATTTCATGCTTCAATAATTCACAAAATTAGTAATAAAAGATTAAATCAAACATGGGGACAATTAAAGGACGAAATTATACGATTAGGCATGATAGCTATGCAAAAACCCGGAAGATTTGCCAATGTAGTACAAGAACATCAAAGAATAATTGATGCTCTTGTGGATATGAAAAAGTTGAAAGCCAGGAAAAGTTGTTTAGACCATCTTTATTCAACGGAAGATATTATTTTGGAAAGTATATTTAATAAAGGAGGTAAATAAATCTATTGAGGATTAATCTAAGATATAGAAATTTAAAAACAGAAGAAAATATTGTTGAATTAAAATGGGATAGTTGTGTGGCCGTAGGCTATACCGGAAGAGATCAAAAAGCTGTAATGGAGCATATCAAAGAATTAGAGATTCTTGGTGTTCCTGCCCCGCAGAAGGTGCCTGCAATGTATTGGATAGATCCAGAGAGGATAGGTACATCAAAAGTTTTATATGTTATAGGCAAAAAAACATCCGGGGAAGTGGAATTTTTCCTTGCTAAAGACAAAAACGGCGAAGCATATATTACTATTGCTAGTGACCATACTGATAGAGAAATAGAAAAGGAATCTATTTCCAAGGCGAAGCAAATGTGTAGCAAAATTATTGCGGAAAATTGTTGGAGAGTATCCGATATCCGTGATCATTGGGATGACATAATCATTAGAGCAAAAATTAAAGAAGAAGATAATTCTCCAGAAATTTTATACCAAGAAGGTCCGTTAAGAGAAATACTTTTGCCTGAAGAGTTAGAGCGAATTTGTGGACAGGACAACCCGAGAAAGCAAGGAAATATAGCTATCCTTAGTGGAACACTACCATTAATTTCCAACGAAATCATATTTGCTAAAATATATCGATTAATTATGTTTGATCCAGTATTAAAAAGGGAAATTAGTCATACTTATAGAGTATTTACTCTACCAGATCGAAGTTAGAAAGGGGTAGTTAAATTTGAAAATTGGGATAATCCAAATGGATATAGAATTAGGTAATCCGGATGCTAATTATAAAAGAATTACTATCTTGACAAAAGAAATTATGCATCAAAAGGAGAAACCTGAGGTGATTGTTCTTCCTGAGTTGTGGACTACAGGGTATGCTTTTAACCAAATAGAGGATATAGCTTTAATTGAAGGCAAAGAATCTGCGGATTTTTTAGGCAAACTATCCAAACAATATGGAGTATGGTTTGTGGGTGGATCAGTTATAGCATCTACCTCTACAGGTTATGTTAATAGGGCTCAAGTTATTAACCCTAATGGTAAGTTAGTGGCTATCTATGATAAGGTTCATCTTTTTGGTTTAATGAACGAAGATAAATATTTTGTGAATGGTAAAAAAATTAATATTTTTAATTTAAATGGTATTGATTCTAGTTGTGTGATTTGTTATGATATTAGATTTTGTGAACTTATTAGAAAGATAGCTCTTTCTAAAGTTAAGTTGTTATTTGTGAGTGCTGAGTGGCCGCATCCTCGCTTAGATCATTGGCGGACCTTGCTTATAGCTCGAGCTATTGAGAATCAGATGTATGTAGTAGCTTGTAATAGAGTAGGAAGATCCGGAAAAAATATATTCTTTGGGCATTCTATGGTAATTGATCCCTGGGGGAAGATATTAGGTGAATTAATTGAGGAAAAAGAAGATTTCCTTACTATAGATATAGATTTATCAATAGTTGAAGAAGTAAGAAATAAAATACCTGTTTTTAATGATAGAAGACCAGAAGTATATTATCTTTGAGGAGCGAGGGAGAAAGCAAATTTGAGTAATAAAGGGGGGTGATATTTAAAAATTAGAATTTCTTATTTATTCTGAAAAAAATGGAGGTTATAATAATGAGAAAAAGAATATTTGTTACTTTAATATTAATGTTAATAATATTACTTATGGTATTCACAGCTATTGCAGCAGGCGAGACTATTGAATTAAAATATGGGCATGATGGTTCTTTAACTCATCAATATCATATTGCCGCAACTTATTTTAAGAAATTAGTAGAGGAGAAAACTAATGGAAGAATAGAAATAACGATTTTCCCAAGTGGGCAATTAGGGCATGAGAGAGAACTTGCAGAAGGTATAAAAATGGGAACAGTAGATATTTGTACTGTTGCTTCTGGTACTTTACCATCTTGGGTGCCAAGTTTTCAAGTATGGGGGGTTCCTTTTTTAATTAGAGATCGACAACATGCTTATAATGTTTGTGATGGTGAAGTAGGAGAACAATGGAAAAAGGAATTTCTTGCTCAAGGAATGAAAGTTATGGGCTATGGAGATATTGGATTACGAAACTTCACTAATAATATTCGACCTATTAGGACACCTGAAGACATGAAAGGTCTTAAGTTTAGAGTACAGGAGTCAAAGATATGGTTAGTTACTATGGAAGCATTAAATGCAACCGGAGTTCCAATACCTTTTGGAGAACTATATACCGCCTTACAACAAGGAGTAGTAGATGGTCAAGAAAATCCACTTGCTACTATTAGATCCATGAAATTTTATGAAGTTCAGAAGTATTGTGCTATAACTAAACATACTTTTACTCCTTATTGTTACCTAATAAATCCAAAAAAATTTGATAGCTTATCACCAGAAGACCAGAAAATAATTCAAGAAGCATTTGCTGCTACCGAGAAGTATCAAAGAGATCTTCAAATAGAGGATTATGAAAATAATTTGCAATATTTAAAAGACCAGGGCATGCAGATTGAGGAAAATATTGATATCCCAGCTTTTATTGAGGCTACTAAAAATGTTCCAAAAGCTGTTGAGGATGTAGTATCACCAGAGTTAGTTGAACAGATTCGTAATACAAAATAGTTTAAAGCTTAGGGGGTATTTTGCCCCCTAAGCTACAATTTATTTTTGTTAAGAAAGAGAAATATTTTATGAAATGTTTTACCAATATTTTAAATAAAATTATTGAATGTTGTTTAATAATATCTTTAGCATTGCTCTCTATTATTGTAACACTTCAGGTCTTTTCCCGTTATGTTTTTAGTATATCTCTACCTTGGTCAACCGATATTATTAGATGTCTTTTTATTTATCTAGTTTTTTTAGGCGCTATAATAGGAGTCAGAAATCAATCACATTTAAATATTGATGTACTGGTAAAAAAATTTCCAAAAAAACTTCAGAAGCTTTTAAATATTGTTATTAATCTCATTATCTTGATATTTTTAATTATAATAGTGACAGCAGGGTTAATTTTTGTATTTAGTTCTATCACTCAGGTAACTCCTTATCTAAGGATATCTATAAGCTATTATTATCTCGCAATTCCTTTGAGTGCCACAGCAATGATCTATTATCTTTTCTTTCATCTAAAAGACCAAATTAAAAATTTTAAAAAGTAATTATTAAAGACATAAAATTAGATAGGAGTCATATATATTGTGGGTTTATCATTAATTGTTATTTTATTTATCGTATTTTTATTGGGCATGCCCATAAGCTTTGCTTTAGGTATAGTTTCCCTTTCTGCCATAATAATTCGTGGTTATCCTTTGGCAGTAATAGCTCAAAAGATGTTCTCCGGAATCGATTCTTACTGCTTGATTGCGGTACCTTTATTTATTTTTGCAGGAGATTTGATGGGAAAAGGTGGACTATCCAAAAGATTAGTAAAATTTTCTAATGTGTTGGTTGGGCATTTACATAGTGGTTTAGCCATGGTTGCTATAGTAGCTTGTATGCTTTTTGCTGCGGTTACAGGGTCTGCTATTGCCGCATCTGCAGCTATTGGGGGAATGTTAATTCCTGAGATGATCAAAGAAGGATATGATAAGAGCTTTGCCGCCTCTTTGATGGCTACTGGCGGATCGATAGGTCCTATAATACCTCCCAGTATTCCACTCCTTATTTACGGTAGCTTAGTAAACGTATCAATTGCGAAGCTTTTCATTGGAGGAGTTATTCCCGGAATTGCTATGGGAGTTGCTTTAATGATTTATAGTTACTTCGTGGGTAAGAAGAGAAATTATAAATCAAGTACGGCTCGGCGTGCTTCCTTCAAAGAGATTTTACAGAATATGCAATCTGCCATTTTAGCCTTATTGATGCCTGTAGTAATTATTGGGGGAATAATGGCAGGAATTTTTACACCGACAGAAGCAGGAGCTATTGCTGTAGTTTTCGCTTTCGTGGTAGGAAAATTTATTTACAAAGAACTAAAATGGTCTGATTTACCCAAGATACTAAAGCAATCAGCGATAACTAATGGAATTATACTATTTGTTTTGTGTAATGCTCGTGTATTTATGTGGTACCTTACAATTGAACAGATTCCTCAAAAATTGTCGGAAATTATGGTAGCTAATATACACAATAAATACGTTTTATTAGCAGTAATGAATATAATTTTATTATTTGCGGGAACGTTTATTGATACGATTAGCAATATAGTTATATTTGTTCCCTTATTTTTACCCATTGTTCAACTTTTTGGCATAGACTTAATTCACTTCGGAGTAGTGGTGGCTGTAAATCTATCTATAGGAATGTGTACTCCTCCATTAGGTGTATGTATATTTACAACTGCTTCAATTGCTAAGATTTCAATTTCAGATATGTTTAGAGATCTTTTACCCCAGATAAGTATATTAATAATAGTATTATTAATTGTAACTTATATACCTGGCAGTGTGCTATTATTAGCAAATATTTTAGGTCGTTAATAAGGAAGGAGGAAAGAAAACAGTGGCAAAACAAGAAAAAGAGTTTTTTGATCCTAAAGATGTTGAGTGGGTAGCTGTTGAAGGATATCCATCAGGAATTTATAAAAAAACGCTTAGTGTAGGTTCTGAAGGGAATATCTATACAAATATTGTGAAATGGGAAGCAGGAGTAGAAACATATGAGACCTTAGCTCATGATACTTGGGAAGAGGTCTTTGTTTTAGAAGGGGAACTTATTGATAAGAAAAAGAAACTTACTTGTTCTAAAGGAATGTATGCTTGTAGACCACCTGGTATGGAACACGGGCCATATAAATCTCCAAAAGGATGCTTACTATTAGAAATTAGGTATAAGTAGAAATTAAGTATAAGATGTAACAGGAGACGGTTATTCCCACTAAGTAATTAAGTAGCTTTTAGTCGGTATAATTATATTTTTTAAAGTGGTTAAATGTACTTAAATAAATCAGATGTGTTTGTTCTTGAGAAAAAGATATAATTTTGGCAAGGGCAGACTGTGAAGATCAGATAGCTGAAAAAGAAGAGAGTAATTATTGTTAAATTACTCATAGTTGCAGAGAAAAAATAGCATTGCCCACCCTTGCCGAGGAAGATGGGTTTTTATCGCAACATGATATAACTGTGTATCTCTCTCCTTAGGTAGGAGATACAGCTAATAATCTGGCTAGCCGGGCTTTTTTAAGTTTTACTATTTCTTCTATTCCCTCAGAATCACTATATTGTTTCTGTTAAGTTAGGTTTAAGCAATGTTGTTCAGGTAAGTGAGCCAAGTTTTGAATCCTTGGGACATTTCGAAATCTATTTTTATGAATATGGCAATTTTTCTTACCTGAATACATCTGATTTTGATGCACCTGGAATACTAGTGCAAGGAACCTTTTTACAGAACTATCCCTTTAATCCCTGGTATGTTGATGTTACCCAATGATGAGATGGAGTTAATATTGAACTTTAGTTTCAGAATCTGGTAAGTGCTGGAAAGGACCACTGTCAGTTTAAATTGCAATTATCCAAATTAACTGATATGGATTCTATGGCTAATGTATTTGGATTAAATAATGTTAAACCCCAGGTCATTTATTTACCATAAAATGTTTAATGTTAAAAGATATTTGAATTTTAATTGATAAATTATAGAAATTTAAGGGTTATTTCTTAATTCTTAAATCTTAACAAAAGATCAAAACAAACAGATATATTTTTATAAAAGAAGGATTTTTAATAATTGCTTAGTATATAATATTTAACCTACCTTATATAAATTAAAAAATTTACCAGGTAAATTTGAACAAATTATATAAATTTTATAAAGAGAAGGAGAATAACAAATTGTATCTATGAATATTGAAAGAAGAATTATAGAAAGTATTGACCAAAAAAAAGATAACATTATTAAATTTTTAAGAGAATTAATTTCTTTCCCCAGTGTTACCGGAAATGAATTAAAAATTCAGCAATTTATTGCAAAAAAGCTTAAAGAAATGAATTTAAAAATAGATATGTGGGAGCCAAATCACAGCGAACTTAAAAAACATCCCGCATATGTACCTGTAAAAAACGGATATACAAATAGACCGAATCTTGTAGGAATATATAAAGGAGTTGGGAATGGAAAATCCTTACTTTTTAATGGACATGTAGATGTTATTCCTGCTAAACCCTTAAGTGTATGGAAATATAATCCTTGGTCTGGGGACATTCAAGGTGATCGATTGTATGGCAGAGGATCTTCTGATATGAAAAGTGGTTTAGCTGCGATGACATTGGCTCTGGATGTTTTAATAAAATCAGGCATTAACCTAAAAGGTGATGTAATTCTCGAGTATACCGTAGATGAAGAGCAAAGTGGTAATGGAACCCTGGCATGTGTGATGAGAGGATATAAAGCCGATGCAGGTATTAGTTGTGAAACAAGTAGTATGCATATTCAACCTGCTTGTATTGGTAGAATTTGGTTTGAAATTATTATAAAAGGAAAACCAACTGGAATCCAAAGAGCTTGGGAAGGTGTAAATGCGATTGAAAAAGGTTATGCTGTGATGAATACGGTCTCTGATTTTGGAGAAAAAAGAATTAATAAATTAAGCCATTCTCTTTACCCGAATGTTAGAAATGCTCTACCTTGTATGGTAAGTGTTTTTAGGTCTGGTTCTTTCCCTAGCTCTTTTCCTGATACCTGCTTACTTAAAGGTAGCTTTGCTACACTTCCAGATGAAGATACGAATATTATAAAACAAAATTTCACTAAACATATTTTAACATATACGAAAACGGATTCCTGGTTGAAGGATAATCCACCCATTACTAAATTTAAAGGTTACTGTGGTGACCCTGCTGAAATTTCTAAAAATCATCCAATCGTCAACGCTCTAAACAAAAAATATTACTCGGTTTTAGGCAAAAAAGCACAAATTACAGGGAGAGAAGGTGCAGCAGATATTAGATATCTAATAAAATATGGCGAAACCCCAACAACAATATTTGGACCGGGTTTAACTGAATTAATGCACTCTACCGATGAATATGTAAAAATTAGTGATTTAATTTCTGCAACAAAAATCTTAGCATTAACTATTTTAGAATGGTGTGGCTATGAATAATTAGTATTTATAATTGGCAATTATTTAGAAATAGATAAAAACATAAGTATTATCATTTTGGAGGAGAATAAATATGGGTGTAAATAGTGAGGAGAAAACAAAATCATTTAAATCGCCAGAAACAGTTTTTGAAGCTTCAAGATGTATAGAATGTGATAGTGCCCCTTGTGTAAAAGCATGTCCAGTTGAAGTAGATATACCTAGATTTATTAGTAGAATTAAAATGGGAGATTTTATCGGAGCAAATAAAATAATTAAGGAAAAATGTTTTTTTCCAGGAGTATGTGGATATGTTTGTCCTGTAGAAAAATTGTGTGTGCAAAATTGTTGTATAACAGAACCATTAGGGCCGGTTAAAATAAATCAACTTCAACAATTTGTAGCTGAATATGAAATTGAGCATAAAGATGAAATTGAAAAAATATTACCAAAAAAAATAAATGGGAAAAAGATAGGTATTATGGGAGCAGGACCTGCAGGTTTAAGTGCAGCATTTTGGCTTGCAGAAAAAGGTTATCAAGTCACCATTTATGAATCAAAAGAATTCCCCGGAGGGATGATGACTTATGGTATCCCCCAATATAGGCTTCCACAAAAAACATTATTAATAGAAATCAATGATAAAGTTAAGGAATTAGGAATTGAAATAAGAACGAGTACCACTATTGGAATTAAAGAATTAATTCAAGAAGCATATGATTCAATATTGATAGCTACAGGTGCATGGTCGCAAGTTTCATTAGAATTACCGGGCATTCACCTTTCTGGCGTTTTCCAGGGATTAGATTTTTTACAGCTTATCAACGATCTTATTAATAAAAAAGGTGAAGTTAATCCGATATCTGAAAAGAAAGTCGCTATTATTGGAGGAGGAGATGTGGCAATGGATGCTGCGATTTCTGCAGTGAATTTGGGCGCAAAGCGAACTTTTTTAATTTATCGTCGTTCATTTGAAGAAATGCCAGCCATACCATCGGAAGTAAAAATGGCAAAAGAAAAAGGTGTTATGTTCTGGGTAAGAGCGATACCAAAGAAAATAATAGGCGATAAAAATAATAATCTAAAAGCAATTGAGTGTATTGAAACAAAATTGGGGAAACCTGATAAAACTGGAAGGAAAAAACCTATACCAATTTCGGGAACTGAATTTCGACTAGACGTTGATGTTGTTATTGAAGCAATAGGTCAGAAAGTCGAAAATGAATTTATCAATAATAAAGATTTAGAAATTAACCCAAATGGAACAATAAAAACAAATAAAAATAGAGAAACATCTATACCTGGAATTTTTGCAGCCGGAGATGTTACAAGTGGTGGATCAACTGTTGTACAGGCTATTGCTGAGGGGGTTGAAGCAGCTATTGGCATCGATAAATATCTGAATACTAACATAAATAAAAAATTAGAAAGTAAAATATCAGGAGGCCAGAAATGATAGATTTAAGCATTGATTTTGCGGGAGTAAAATTTAAAAACCCTATACTAACCTCTTCTATGACCTTTGGCTGGAGTGGGGAAGCATTAAAGAAAGCAGGTTTAGCAGGAGCAGGAGGTGTTGTATGTAAATCTATTGGTTCTCCGGCAGAAACTTTTGAACATCCAAGATGTGGAAGAATGGTATTATATAAATATAATGGCGTTCCTATCGGGATGCAGAATAATGAAATATTTTCAACCATTAATCTTCAAGATTGGCTAGATAAGGAATTAAAAATTGCTACAGAAGGAGGAGCAAGAATGGTGGTCAGCATTGTTGCGAATCCCAATCCGGCTGATACAGCAGATTTAGCTAAAAAAGTAGCTGATACAGGATTGGTAGATATTTTTGAACTAAATGTATCCTGTCCAATGCCAGCTGCTAACGTTGGAATGAATATTGGGAAAGACCCAATTCTTGTCGCAGAACAAGTAAAAGCAGTAAAAAAAGCTTGTCCCAATATTCCATTAATGCCAAAAATGACGCCTAATATTTCAGATATTGCGGTGATTGTAAAAGCGTGCGAAGATTCCGGAGCAGACGCAATAGCAGCTACGAACTCTATTCAAGCATTAGTGGGTATTGATGTAGAAACAGGGAAACCCTTACTTCCAGCATTCGGAGGATATTCCGGACCTTGTGTTCATCCTATCATGTTACGTATTGTGGCGCAAATAGCTCAGGCAGTTAAAATACCTATTTCCGGAATTGGTGGAGTATCCAATTGGAAGCAGGCAATAGAAATGATGATGGTGGGTGCCAGTACGGTTCAAATTGGTACTGGAATAATGTGGCGAGGATACAATGTAATTGACGATATTTTAAGTGGAGTAGAATCTTTTATGGTGAGGAAGGGCTATAAAAGCACCAAAGAATTGGTTGGTATTTCTTTAAAACATATTATTACCACAGAAGAGATGGCAAAATTACCGCCAGTAGTAGCAATTTTGGATGAAGATTTGTGTGTGGGGTGTGGTAATTGTGTAAAAGTTTGCGGGTATAACGCAATAGAAATGAAAGAGAATGATATTGCCAAAATCAATATAGATAATTGCGACGGTTGTGGTCTATGTGTTCAAATATGCCCAAATTCTGCATTAAATCTGGTTGATAAAATGGAATCTATCAAAAAAAGGATTATTAGTAATTAGTTAGTATTAAGTATATAGAAATATTCAAAATTTATTTTACAAACTATCTCAGATGCAAAATATTATTTTTATCTTTGAGGTAATATAAATTGTCAAATTATAATTGGGATTTTCCCTACTCTTCGCAGCGGATGCCGGTTTTTGCAAGGAACATGATAGCTGCTTCTCAACCATTGGCAACACAGACCGGACTTGAGATCTTGCGTAAAGGAGGTAATGCAGCAGATGCCGCCATTGCTGTTGCCATTACCCTTACAGTGGTCGAATGCACCAACAATGGAATCGGCGGAGATGCTTTTGCCATTATCTGGGACAATAAATCTGAAAAATTATATGGATTGAATGCATCAGGAAAATCGCCAAAATCGTGGAATTTTGAATATTTTATTAAAAAATATAAAAAAATGCCCTTCACCGGCTGGGATTCAGTTACCGTTCCCGGAGCGGTATCGGGATGGTTTGAATTATCCGATAGATTTGGGCGATTGCCTTTCGAGACCTTGTTCCAACCGGCCATCAATTATGCCAAAAATGGCTTTCATGTTTCTCCTATTACTGCTAAATTATGGAAAGGAGTTATCGATAAATATAAAGAATTTCCGGATTTTATAAACAATTTTACTTTTCAGGGAAGGGCACCGGAAGCAGGCGAAAAGATTAGTTTTATAGATCAAGCAAATACCTTAACGGAAATTGGACAGACCAAAACCGATAGTTTTTATCGGGGAAGATTAGCTGATAAAATTGTAGCTTATGCTCAATCAACCGGAGGATTTATTACCAAAGACGACCTATTGAATCATCAAGCAGAATGGGTGGAACCCATTTCCATACATTATAAAGGATTCGATATTCACGAAATTCCCCCTAATGGTCAGGGAGTTGCTGTTTTGATCATGTTGGGAATTCTTTCTCATATAAATATTGAAAAATATCCCTTGGATTCTGCCGATAGTATTCATTTACAAGTTGAAGCCATGAAATTGGCCTTTGCGGATTTATACCAATATATTTCCGATCCGGATTATATGAATATCAACTATCAAGATTTATTGAAGGAATCCTATTTGTCCGGGAGAGCAAAGTGCATTGATTTAAATAAAGCACAAAAAATTTCCTATGGTTTCCCCCAAGAATATGGTGATACTGTTTATCTGACTACCGCGGACGAAGAAGGCATGATGGTTTCATTCATTCAATCCAATTATACAGGTTTTGGCTCTGGAATTGTTGTTCCCGGTACAGGAATAAGCCTGCAAAGCAGAGGAGCATGTTTTAGCCTAAAGAAAAACCATCCTAATCAGGTTGAGGGGGGAAAGAAACCTTTTCATACTATTATTCCTGCATTTGTCACTAAAAAAAGCCAACCGGTCATGAGTTTTGGTGTGATGGGTGGGGCAATGCAACCTCAGGGGCAGGCACAGATTTTGGTTCGAATAATTGATTATCATCAAAATTCTCAAGCAGCATCAGATGCACCCCGATGGTGTATATTGAGTGACATGGAAGTTGCACTTGAAAAAGGAACAAATGAGAAAGTTATGAAGGATTTGAAAAAAAGAGGACATAAAATTACTATCAGAGACAGTTCGTTATTTGGTGGCGCACAATTGATTCACAAAATAAACCAGGGATATTGTGGAGCTTCAGATCATAGAAAAGATGGTCAAGCAGCAGGTTTTTAGACATTATAAAATTTTATCCGGTAATGGTAAATAAAACAGTGAGGTGTTATTAATAGATTGGTACCCGTCGGAGATTTATTAATCCTCTAAGGGTTAACGTTTTTCCGTGGGAATATAAGATGTCAAGGGGACGGTTGAAAAGTAGGAAAGGGGTCAGGTCTCAACATTTGACATAACTCTATCTAAGTGCTAACATTTTATTATGACTAGACCTTTACGATTATCTTTTGAGAATGCTTTTTATCATATTACCGCCAGGGGCAACCGGAGAGAGGATATATTTTATTCCTCTCGAGATAAAGAGATATTTTTAAAAAGATTAAAAGAAATGCTCATCAAATATTCGATGATTTGTTACGCTTATTGCCTCATGGATAATCATTATCATCTCTTTATTAAAACGAATAAATCCAACCTGTCTCAAGGCATCCATTATCTCAACAGTTCTTATGCCAATTGGTTTCGTAATAAACATCAAATCATCGGTCCCATTTTTCAAGGCCGGTTCAAATCTATCCTGGTGGATGCCGATCATTATGCCCTTACCCTCTCAGCTTATATTCATCTCAATCCCTTACGGGCCGGAATAATAAAGCAATTAGAAGATTATCCCTGGAGCAGTTATTTGGATTACTTAAATTTAAGAAAATCTGATATGACTGATCCTTCTTTTGTACTAAAATCTATAGACCATGATACTTTGAAAGCAATGAGCAAATATC
>Ga0307379_10004233_pt1 | contig 20556 bp, 15 predicted proteins | sample UN2MG_FD_202237 | JGI IMG/M metagenome (GOLD analysis project Ga0307379, IMG submission 202237) | Soil microbial communities from Risofladan, Vaasa, Finland - UN-2 | ecosystem: Environmental > Terrestrial > Soil > Coastal area > Acid sulfate soil | place: Finland: Risofladan, Vaasa | collected... | reverse complement strand
ACCATAGATTGATAGAAATGATTCCCGGCTTTCGGTGATCATCCCTTTTCGATAATAGAAAATCAGGCTTAATTTTAATGCACGAAGAAGAGTAGTATTCCAGTGAGGTCCTGGGAATTTGGTTTGCGAGGGGATGGCTTTTCGGTATTCCATTGGAAATGCTAAGGCGCCGTTTTGATTCAGAAGTGAGATTCGGTAATAAAAATCTTCAGGTGTATCCATAAAATTGTAAAGAACATATACTCGAACCTCGTTCTTAGAATATCTCTTGGCTAGCTTGATTGCTTGTAAAACATGAGCCTCAGAATTTATATCATCAAACGCAAAACGAATAGGGTCTATCTTTATCATTGCCAAATGTTTTGCCACTGCATCATCATATAAGCGCGCGTCTAATCCTTGATTAAAATCTACAATTTTCCCCAACTTTTTTATTTTTTCGCAGTCCTCAAGAAAATTTGGAGAAGCGAGCCAATTGTTGTCCCAAAATATTATTCTTGGAAGATCTTTACAGATATCTCTATCCCAGTCATCCCTTACTATGAACTCTGGCTCGTGCAACCTCACAGAACAGAAACGACATTGTCGAGGGCATCCTCTGGAAGCAAAGGTTATGGAGGCGTTGATCTTCCGTTTGAACCATAAGGAATAATCTGGAGCACAGTGTTCAGCTCCATCGAACAATCCGATATGCGGACTAATGCCAGTATGCTTCTTAATGTAGTCGGGAAGTAAAGATGCCGCTATCCCCCCGACAAGTATCTCCACCCCTGGAAATCTGTCCGAGTAGAACTGAACAGATTCAGTGACTTTTTTCAAATCCCACGTGAATAAGCTCGTTATGTAAATCGCGGATGGTCGCGCGACCCCAGGTGGTATTTCGTTCCCTACAATGGCAAAGATATTGCAGCCTTTATATCGCCGTTTCAGCAAAGTTGCGATTTTCATTAGCCCCAACGGTGGATAGGGTGTCTTCGCAACCGGCTCGACTAGAATGAATTGTTTAATAGTTTTGGACATGCATCGTTATTTTTAAGTAAATAATTAATATATTTGATGGTACGCGTGATACTCGCCCCTGGCAGTTATTGCAAAAAGGCTGCCGGGTGCGCCAATGCTGCCGCTAACATGGGTATAGTCTAGAAATACACCTCTATTTCAGGGCTACAACAACTCCTAATACAGACATGCCAATCACCACTGCTATAGACAATACCCAAACGGCCCATTTGAATGTCTTAAATTCAACCGTCAGCTTTCCTACGTTCTCACTCAGAGAACGCAATGTGTTTATCACCTCAGAAAGCGCCATACCCTCTCTCTCGGTAATAAACTCTATTTCTTCCGGTCCAAAATCCAATTTGTCCTGATACCGACACGCAATTAATTGCTAATCTTTCAAGAGCTATCACCGCACCAGCAGCACTTTCAGCATATCGAGGCCGCGGTCCGTGACCAGGGCGAGCACCCTGCCGTCCGAGGCCTCGTAAATGGCTATGTCGTAAGGCTCAGTGCCGATATCTGAGATAGTTTCCACCACCACCTTGCTCCCGATATCAATAACCGAGATACTCCGGGAGCCCGAGTTCACCACATAAAGCTGGTTATTGTCCGGGGTGACTGCGCAGGAGGTCGGCCGCTGGCCCACCGAGATCGTGGTCACCGGGGAGAGCGAGACAGTCGAGATGACCGAAACGGAATTCGAGCCTGAGTTGGCCACGAATAACAGAGTGCCGTCAACGGTCGAGCACAATCCCAGGGGCTTATCTCTCACCGGGATGCGGGTGATAATATCCGTACTCAGCTCAATTGCGGCCACCTCATCGGGGCCTATGTCCCCTGTTTCCCGGCTGCCGTAGTTGCTCACGAAAAGGCGCCCGCTGCCGGGCGGGATGAGCATGTTCTGCGGAGAGTTCCCTACATTGATAATTGTCCGCACCACTTTGCCCTCGACAGTGCTGATCACCGAGATGCTCGCTGCGTTGGAGTTGGAGACATAAACCTGGGATTCATCCGGGCCCACGGCAACGCCGACCGGCTGGAACCCGACCGGAATGGTCTGTTCGATAGAGCCTCCCCTGATGACCGAGACACTATTTTCGCTCGAGTTGGCGACATAAACACGGCCAAGATTGGGGGAGACATCAAGTCCTGCGGGATTGACTCCCACGCCGATGCGGTTAGTCTCGTCAATCTCTTCCAGGTCCACCACGGAAACAGTGCTCTCGCCGCTGTTTGTCACATAGGCCTTACGGCCCACCGGGTCGATATCAATGCGCAGAGGATGCGAGCCCACCGCAACCGCGGCCACAATCGAATCCGGCACGGCGACTACCGAGATTGTCACTGCAGCCGAATCCTTGATACCCAGCCTGTCGGTGGCAATCAGAGTGATACGGTGGGTGCCGATACCCAGGCTGTTGGTGATAAAAGACGCGCCGATGCCGATCGGCCCGCTGATAAACGAACACCACCAGGTCAGGGCCGTACCGGACAGGATACCCTCCTCCGGGTCGCTGGCCGATCCGGAGAACTCGATCGGCGCGCCGATCGGGTAGGTGGCGCCATTGATCGGTCTGGTTATCTGGACCTCAGGCGGCCTGGAGAGACTGACCAGGATCGAGTCCATAGCTCCGGCGCCCTGGCTGTCGAAAGCGAGCAGGATAATGCGGTGCAGGCCTGCGGAAAGCCCCTCTGCCGAGATCGAGGAGCCGCTTCCCAGGGAGCCGTCGATGTTCGAAATCCAGCTCAAGGACTGGCCGCCCAGCACCCCTTCTTCCGGATCAGAGGCTATCCCGCTGAAAGCTACTACAGACCCGAGCACAAAAGCTGACCTGTCCGGGGGCGAGGTGATCTCGACACCGGGCGAGCGGTTGCCGCCGGTGACAACCTGGATAGTCACCTCTGCCGAGCCTGTCAGACCATCACTGTCAACTGCGAGCAGGCGCACCTGGTGCTCTCCCTGTGTCAGGTCGCTGCGCAGGAGATAGTCCCCGGTCCCCAGCAGACCATCCCTGGAAGAATACCAGCTCAGCCGCCCGGGCGCGAGCTGCCCCTCCTCTGGATCCGCGGCTGCGCCTGAGAAAAGCACCGGCGTGCCTACCGCAAAGCTCACTCCGTCGACAGGGTAAACAATACCGGCCACCGGCGCCTGGTTGCCTGTGGCAGCCTGGATCTGGATCTGCACGCTGTCCTTGCCGGCTGCTCCGGCCCGGTCCACTGCCACCAGGTAAACCCACTGGAACCCGGAGGGCAGGGAGCTCGAGGTAAAATAATCCCCGCTGCCGAACTTTCCCGCAAGCGAGCTGACCCAGGTCAATGCCTCGCCTGTAAGCAGGCCATCTTCCGGGTCCTGTGCCAGCCCGAGGAAAGTTACCGGCACACCGCCGGGAAAGATAGACATTGTTTTAGGGCTGAGCACGCTTACCACAGGCGAGCGGTTGCCGCCTGCTGCGACCACCTCTATCTGGACACTGTCCCGGGCCGCGGCACCGCTCTCGCTGAGGGCCGTGAGATAGATTTTCTGCCGCCCCAGAGCCAGGCCGTCCTCGACAAAAAAGACCCCTCTGCCGATCAGGCCGGATAACGAGGATGACCACCAGACAGCGCCGCTTTCCGCCTGCTCAGCAGTTATTCCGCTGACCTCGGCTGCGAACAGCACCCCGGCCCCGAAACTGAAGCGGGAGCCTCCCGCAGGAGAGAGGATCCGGGCTTCCGGAGCTTGTTCTCCGCCTGCGGCGACCACCTGCACTGTCACGCTGTCTGTACCGACCCCGCCGGCATGGTCAACCGCGATTGCCTTGAGCAAGTGGATCCCCTCGCTCAGAGTTCCCGCAAAAAGCTCTTCTCCATACCCGAGGAACCCATCCAGGCTCGATTGCCAGCTTACAGAGTGGCCGCTCAAAGGCCCATCCTCGGGATCGGCTGCTACCGCAGCGAGATAAACCAGTACCCCGCCAGTGAACCTTGCGCCGGGCGGCGGCGAGGTGATAGCGACATTCGGGGCCTGATTTCCGCCCGCGGATACTATCTCCACATTGACACTGTCCAGGCCTGCCGCACCCTGGGGGTCCACCGCCGCCAGATACACTGTGTGCCTGCCCAGGGGAAGACCGCCATAATCCAGAACCGGCCCCCGGCCGAGAATTCCGAGTCTGGTGGTAAACCAGAGAAGGGTTTCCTCATTATCCAGCACGCCTGTTTCCGGGTCGAACCCGCCCCCTGCGAAACGCACATCTGCGCCCACAGAGAACTTTGAGCCGTCAAGGGGCAGGGTGATCGAGGCGCTCGGGGACTGGTTGCCCCCGGAAAGGAGAATGACGATTCTGACACTGTCCCGGTCAGCAGCGCCGAGAGCATCGCTGGCTGTGAGATAGATCGTGTGCCCGCCTGCGGAAAGATTTTCTACGAGCTTTACTGCTCCTGTTCCAAGAGGACCGTCAAGCGAACTCGACCAGACAAACGCATCGGGACCGAGCAAACCCTCCTCGGCGTCCCGGGCTGTGCCCTGAAGAAGAACAGCGGCCCCAGGACCGAACTCCGCGCCTTCGGTCGGAGTGATAATCTGCACCTGGGGCGCGGTATTGGCTCCTGACCCGAGCACAGAGAGAGAGACGCTGTCCCAGCCCGCCGCTCCTGCAGCGTCGATTCCCACGACCTTGATCAGGTGCGCGCCGAGACTCAAGCTGGAGTATCCGAGCGCCTGTCCGCTGCCGAAATAGCCATCCAGATTACTGACCCAGTAGAACCTGTTCTCAGGCAGCGGACCGTCTTCCGGGTCAATGCCCGAGGCGAGGAACAGAATCGCCTGCGCCTGGTTGAAAGAGGCGCCATTCCCTGGATTGGTGAGCGTCACCTCCGGAGCCCGGTTTCCGCCGACAGTGAGGGTCAGGGAGACCGTGTCCGAGGATAAAGCTCCGAAAGAATTGCGGGCGGTCATGGTGACCAGATGATTTCCCTCGGAGAGCCTGTCATAGAGCACGAAATTCCCGGCGGCAAAAACGCCGTCCCGGCTGCTGGTCCAGATTACCGAGCTCCCTTTCAGATAGCCCTCCTCTTCATCGAAAGCGCGCCCGAGGAAAAGTATGCTCTCCCCGACCGCTACAGAGGCCCCGGAGGCCGGACTCACGATCTCGGCTTGCGGGGCCGAGGTGATCCGCACGCTCACTGTGTCGCTCAAGGCCCCGAAAGCGTAATCACTGTAAGCGCGCAAGCGCAGGTAGCGCAGGCCCCGCGGCCGGGCGCTGAAAGAGGCGGATGTCTGATCAGCCAGCACAACCGAGTCGCTCGTTGCGAAATTGGCGACCGGGCTTTCGTAAACGATATAGCCTGCGGCAAGGGGGATGCGCACCCATTGGAGGGTAAAATCGCCGGTCTCGGTAACAGCGTCGTAATGACTGATCACAGGGATGTAGTTTTTCAGCTCGATTTCAGCAGTGGCGGTTCCGCCTGCCGGCACTGTCAGTTTAGGGCTGATCCCGAGATAGCTTATACCTCCTGCTGTGTGGGCCTGTACCGCCACCACGCGGCCTTCTCCTGCCGTGACCTCGAGGGTGCCGGAAAATGTCGCGCTGGAAAGGTCAATCACCAGTTCTCCCTGGGTAAGCAGAGTTCTGGCGGCCAATGATTCATCAAACACCAGGGCATGTATGCTGGTTATGGAGGAGGCCTGTGCGAGGAGGGATTTTTGCCCAATTTTTTTGGTTTTATTCGCCGGTCCAACCGGCTCAGCGGCAAGGGTATCTCCCTCGAAGCGCACCGAGACAAGCAGGGTGCCTGCCGGCTCATCCGGCCCCAGGAGAGAGTCGCGGTCCCGGCAGCTCACCATGGAAAGAAGAAGCGAGAAAGCAGCGAGAAGGCGAAAGAGGTTTTTCATATTATTTGCTCGTATCTCAGGGCAGGCTTCCGGTGATCACGACTTTTCCGCTGTTCGATTTGGAACCGCCTCGTGTGACCGCGATGATTGCCGCTGTGGCTGCGGCGCCTCCTGCGAGCCAGAACCATTTCCGCTTGTAGAAAGGCTTCTTTTCCCTGGATAGCGGCTGTTCTGTTAATGAGACAACCGGAAGCCTGATCCCGTAAAGCAGAATCCTGTAGCCCGGCCGGACCGGCGCTGTATAGGCGAAGATCTTCACCCGGCAGGTGCTGTCCTCGGCTGCGGTAACCATGCCGCGGGCGACCCTGTTTCTGTACTCCACACCCTGGTAATAGATCGGGACATACACCACGGCCCCGGTTTGCAAAGTCACTCCCTGGGAAAGACCGGCTCCGGCCACCAGAACGCTGTCTTTGCTGTCCACCCAGCGCACATCGGCATCGAGTGTGTCAACAGGTGCAACCTGGGCCCATAGAGAGCCAGTGGCAAAAAACAGCAAGGCGAATAACAGTTTAAAATGGCGCATTTTACATCCCTTTCGGCTAGCGCACCTGAATTACCATTGTGGTAACACCGAGGCTTGCGGCTATTTTTCGCGCGGCCTGTTCGGCGGCGCTGCGGTCAGCCCAGTAGCCGGCCTTGACCCGGAATATCCCGTCCGGGCTGTCTTCAATCCAGACATACAGCGTGGGATCATCGAGCCTGGAAGAGAGCTTTTCCGCATGCTCCCGTGCGTTAAACGATCCTAATTGCACGGCCCAGTCGCGGCCGTCCAGACCCACGATCCAGAGATCCTTCCCGGTCGAGCGCATGATTGGCGCAGCGGCCTCCCTAGCCTCTTCGAGAGAGCTGAGGAGCGCTAACCTTACCCGGTAGACTTTTCCGACTCCCCTGACCTCGGCACTTTCCAGCCTGGGTTCATACCGGCTGCCCCGGTAACTATCGGCAAGCCGGCGGGCATTTTCCACGGAACGGAACGCCCCCAACTGAATGGTATAGGGTCCGCCCACGCTGTCGGCTTCGAGGCCTGTAAGCTCGTTAAGCATTATCATGCGCAGGGGATCAAGCGGAATAGTGTGGTTGTAAGTCAGGCCCTCGGGAACAAAAATTGTGTCACAAAGAGCGCGATAGCCCTCTTTTTCGATCTCGAGCGTGTGGAAACCCGGGGCGACCGGTTCTGAATAGAACAATCCTTTCCAGTCCGTATAGCCGAGCTCGAGGTTATCCAGTTTGATCCTGGCCTCCTGGACGCCGGCAGAGATAAAAAGGCTGTGGGCTAGAGCTTCCAGGGGAAGACAGAGGAGCAGCGGGAAAAAGAAGGACTTTGCCAAAGCTATCCGGCTCAGGGAGCCGGGTCTGGAAGATAGTTTGATAGTCATGGCCGAATAGGAGAAAGAGGGAGAAAAGTGTAAAAAGCTAATAGATAGATTAACAGATTAACCCAGTTTAAATATAAGATGCAATATAAAAATTGCAAGATAATGTTTGCATTTTATTTAATTAAGCTGTAAAAACAAAAAAAGTCCCCGGTTATCACTTTACTTTCCAGGGAAAATAGAGAATATACAGCGCTTATTAGTCTGCAAACATGGTTCGATTTTATTCACTGATCCCGGGTTAGTCCCCATAAGGCATCCTAGGGGTTTTACCCAATAAACGGGAGTAAACAGTGAGTGCACCCCGATGGTGGGCCGTATGATCAGCTATGGCCCCGATTATCGCAGCCCTCGGCTCACCCCCCATGACTGCTCCTTTGGATAACGGCCGGTTGAGCTCTTCATCGCTCTTGCCGGACACAATTTTTATAGCCTTTTCTATGGCCTCCTGAAGGAGCTTTCTGGCCGAACTTAATGATTTCACCTCCAAGATCTTCTTCTTTTGACCCTCAAAATCCAGATCAAATCCCTGTGGACCAAATGCCCCATTCATGAACCAATCGATTGTCCGGGCCACATGAGCTACGAGCTGAGCTACGGTCATCATGCCCTCTTTCGGCGAATAATTCGAATCTTCCTCTGCCAGACAATCGCTGCTGTTCTGAAATAACTCATAAATCATCTCTAACTCGGACACCAACTTATCGCTCAACACAAGAAACCTCCCGGTTAGAATAAGCTCAAGTACATGAGTTCATAAATAGTGTAGCGTATTGTTTTAAATCAACTTACAAATTGAGTAAACGTAGTGGCGAGGGATGCCTCGCCCTGTTCGGGCGACCGCCGGTCGCCCCTACGCGTTCGCACAGCGTTGCTGGAAAAAATACGTCACCGTATTTTCGAGTTATAGTACTAAGTTACCCTCTTAACCCCCATCATGGGAATTTCATTATCCATATTGCTCAAAAGAGCAGGGTTGATCTTCCCTGCCAAAAGCGTGCTTAATAATCAAACAGGAAAAGGAAAAAAGTCAAGCCGGCGACTCGAGCAGACCAGCCAGCTTTTCTACAAGCCTGGCTCTCTCGTAGCGGGAGACCTCCTCCGGGCGTGTCCCGTCAATCAGGCTCTGCTTTCTCTCGAATCGGTCGAGAAGCATGCGCATGGCCTCCGCGATTTTCCGGCTCTCCGGCTCGGTGACCGTGATCCCGCACCCTGTGCGGGTGACAATTTCTTCTGCCGCTCCCGGCGGGACCACGGCAAGCACGGGAATCCGGGCGCCGAGATAATCATAAAATTTTCCCGGTACCACAAGCTCCGCCCCGGGTGCGAAACTCTCAAGAAGGAGCGCCAGGTGAGAGGCAGCTATTTTACCAAGCACCTCGCTCCGGGGAAGGAAGCCGGAAAAAGTTACCGTACCGGCCAGGCCTAAAGCTTCTGCCCGCTCCTTGAAATGCCCGTCACACGGGCCGACCAGCTCGAGAGAGCACCTGTCTTTCCCTTGCCTGTTCAAGCTTGCCAAAGCCTCGAAAAGGGGTGTCGGATCGCGGTCCAGGGTAAGGCCTCCGGTATGGATAAGCCTTAGGGGACCCCCTGGCGGAGCATTGTTTTGGAATTCTGAAAACTCGAGCGGATCGAAACCGTTCGGGAGATGCTGGAACTTTTCCGGCGGAAAATGGGGGTAGCGGGAGCGGAAGTCACTAACAGCGGCTTCGGTGGTGGCCAGAACCAGATCGGCCCTTTCTATTGCGAGACGTTCCAGCCGCTTCTGGCAGCTTTTGTGAAACGGTGTCGGGTAGCGCCGGTAGATTCCCCGGACCCAGGGGTCCCGAAAATCGGCGACCCATCTTTTGCCGGTTTTCCGGGCCAGGTACCAGGCCGCAAGATGCGCCGACTCAGGGGGGCTGGTACTCAGGATACAGTCCGCCCGGCGCGCATGCTCGAAAGCCGCTGATAACGCGGAAGGAATCCAGCCGCAGTAGACATCCGGCACTCCCAGCCAGTCGGCGAGACGCCGCAGCCTGCCGACAGTCTTTTCACTGCGCCCTGGCACCCGGCGGCTGCCAAGGCGTCCCAGGGCTAGCAAAGCTCCAGGGCCTACGAGCGCGCGGGTGTGCACCACCCGAGCCGAGTCCGGCACACGCCCGGCAAGGCTCTGGTCCTTGTACCAGTACCCCCCGGGCGGCCCTGCGATAACAGTGCTGCGCCAGCCGTGATTCTCCAGCAAGCGCACTGTCTCTACCGAGCGCAGGACTCCGCCTCCGCCGTGCGGGGGGAAAAAATAGGCCAGCAGTAAGAGGTGGTTCATTCTTCTCCTGGATTATTCATAACAGGGTTTCACAAAATTATAACTCATTAAATAATAGTGACTTACAAAAACCAGGATGTCCAATTTCCTGACATCTGTAACTCAATGGTTTTCAATAAATTGCAAGATAATATATTTTGGTTGGGGTCTTTTTTACTTGATAAACGATTTAAAAACGAGCTCTTTTTACTCAATGTCAGGAAGTTCTTTTTTTAAAATCGTTAATACTATAAAATGTAATTTTTATTCTTCTTTTGGTGGCAAAAAAAGCAAAACCATTTCTTTCATAACTGAAAGAAATAAAGGTTAATCCTGGCACCTGAAGCTTATGCTCCGGTCCCTGAGGCCATCCCATGCTAGTGACCGGCAGTGTATCTGTCAAACCAAAGGTTCGGTGAGGTCTAAAATCTCGCCGTCCACCTTGATCCATCTGCAATTTAAAACCGCGTCCCAGTGGCCTGTGGCCCTGTTTTCCCCGCCGAACGAGATATTGTCTCCGAGACCCAAATGGACCGTTCCTACCGCTTTTTCAGCTTCCAGGGTCAAAGAGGAAGGCCTGGCCAGGGGATTGGTGCCGATACCGAACTCCCCGGCCACCCGATCCCGGTTTTCCGCCAGGAGCTTTAAAAGCCGCCCTCTTCCCGGCCCCTTGGCCGCCACGATCCTGCCTTTCTCAAGTTCGAGAATGAGACCATCCACAGCGCCCAGGCCGGCGAAAGCCAGATCCACCACCACACGGCCCCGGGCGCTGAAAGAAACCGGGGCCGCCGAGACCTCTCCGGCCGGCAGGTTGCCGAAACGCCCGGGCTCGCGATACAGCCCGGTGTCAGTGTAAATTTTTCTCCCGGCAATAGAAAGCTCAAGCTCCGTGCCAGCCTCTGTGCGCAGCTCGATCCGGCCTGCTCCTTCAAGACTGGCGGCCAGGGCGTTCGTGCGCCTGCTTACGAGACCTGCCGAGCCCGGGCAAAAAAGCCGGCAAATAACCTCCCCGGTAATCCCGGGCATGGAGGCGATACGTATACCATGCTCATGGCAGGCGACTCTGCGCTCTGCTGTATGCGATAAGGATTTTGAGGTTACCAGGAGCGCTGCGGCGCCCCGGCACAGAATTTCTCTCGTAAACCCCGGGGGAGGGCACCCCGCTCTTTTCACCCGGCCCACTTCAACTAGCTTACAAGCTTGGCCAAAACCTTTTGCCTCCTCTGCAATCCGCGCCCCCAAAGGCTTGAGGGGCAGATCGGCAACGACTAGCAGGAGCTCATCCCGCAGGAGACCGAGATTCTCTTCACCGCTGTGGAGAATGGATTTTCCGTTTCATTCATCTGCAATCAGCAAACAATCAGGGGCACGGCTGGCCGTGCCCCTGTTAATTGACCTAAGAGATCAAGCGGCGCAAGAGATTGAGCCGGGCTTGAAAACGGGTGTTTAAACAATAGTTCTTCTGATATTCTTGACATGTCCGATATGCTTGCCTACCTCGACCGGTGAGAGTCCGATCCAGTAGATATTCCATTCCCCGGTGCGCTGGAACCCGTCAGCCTGCTCGATATACCAGCGGTTTATGATATTGCCGGGGCTGGCCCGCCAGATAATTTTGCTGTAATGCTTGGTGAGCTCGCGCCACAGCGGACCGCCCACTCCCTCACCCTGCCACTGACTGCCGACTACATATTTATCCAGATAGAATATGTCGTCCTGCAGAGGCTTCATGATTATTAAACCGTGATAGTCCCGCTCGTAAAAAATGTGATGGGGCGGATCCTCGAAATAATCCTCCACCAGGCGCTTGCGAAAGGCATTCTCGATCAGCTTGCGCGTACGCTCCAGGTCGAGTTTTGCGTAAGAATCAGCCTGGAGGATGGTGTGACCCGAGCGCAGGTAGGTTCCCTGCCCCTTGACCGTGAAAAGCTCATAAAGCAGATTGGCCGCTGAGGCTAACTGGAGGGTCAGATCCGGCACTTCATGCAGCAGGCGCACCGCTGCTTCCAACTGTTCAATTGCCGCCTCTTCCAGGGACCCGGAGGAGATCAATGGCTGGTGGTCCGTACTCAGGATAATGTTGCGGATAATCTTCCCCTCCCGGTCGAGGATCCCTCCCTGTTCGCTGATTACGATAAATTTCTGCGGCTTGATCCTCATGCACAGGGCCTTCGAGACCTTTTCCGCGCTGATCACTCTCATCCTGCCCTCAGTATCCATCAGCACCGGCGAGACCACAGGGATTTGACGGTTGTGGACAGCGGTCTTGATCGGCTCCAGTCTAATATGATCAACCAGGCGCCGGAAATCGAATCCCGGGGTCTCTGAGAGTGGGGTTTTCAGGCTGAAAATTTCATTGTAAATACTCGCAGCCCGTCCCCCGGCCCCGATGACTGCCGATACCAGCCTGCTGTTTGCTGTGATCAGCTTGCGGATCCGCTGACCCGTTTTCAGCGGCTTGGGCGAAGAAACGGAGACCGGCCTTACCAGCTTGCCCTCTGAACCCCGAAGGTTGTCGAGCACAATAATCGGGTAAAGGCTGAGCCCGCAAAGGTAGGCCAGATCAAGAGCCACGGTTCGGGAAGAAAGTTTCAGGCTCTCGGCGCTGATAAGCACAACGGCGAACCGCCAGGGGATAACATCGCGAAACATTTTCAGATACATCGAGGCTTCACGGCTGGCCCCGATGTTCGAGAAAAAGTCGATCACCAGATCGTAACCCTTGGCTTTAGGCGAGACTGGACTGTTGAAATAACGCTCTTTCGGCATTTCTTCGCCTTTCCTTTATGCAGCGGATCAGAGGAAACCATGTCACTCTATGAGCTGCGGCCCAACCATTAATATGCCCGGCAAAGGGCTTGGATGATTGGGCCGCAAGATTTACCAAAAACTGTATAAGCCCCGGACCGGCAGCTTAATCCGACTGTTTCAACTGAAGGCTATTCTTTATTCTCTCTTTTCAGCGCTTCGGCCCTTTTGGTCCTGATAAATGGTTCGAACAAGTCGATAGGTACCGGAAAAACGATCGTACTGTTATTCTCGGTAGCCACCTCGGTGAGGGTTTGCAGGAAACGGAGCTGCAAAGCCATCGGGTGATCGCCGATAACGGTCGCGGCTTCGGCCAGGCGATGCGAGGCCTGAAACTCTCCCTCGGCGTTGATGACCTTGGCGCGGCGGTCACGCTCTGCCTCGGCCTGGCGGGCAATGGCGCGCTGCATCTCCTGCGGCAGGTCCACATGCTTGATCTCCACATTGGAGACCTTGATACCCCAAGGGTCGGTACGCCGGTCGAGGATCACCTGGAGCTCGTTATTAATCTTTTCCCGGGCGGAAAGCAGCTCATCCAGGTCAGCCTGGCCCAGTATGCTGCGCAGGGTGGTCTGCGCCATCTGGCTCGTGGCGTACAGGTAGTCTTCCACATCAACCACGGCTTTACCCGGATCCATCACCCTGAAAAAGATCACAGCGTTCACTTTCACGGAAACGTTGTCCTTGGTGATCACATCCTGGGGCGGTACGTCCATAGCCACCGTGCGCAGGCTGATCCTGATCATGCGGTCAATAATCGGGATCAGGAGGATGAGGCCGGGACCCTTGGGCTGGGGCAGCAGGCGGCCCAGGCGGAAAACCACGCCCCGCTCGTACTCCCGGACGATTTTGATCATGCTGGAAAGAATAAAGATCAAAAACAAAAAGAGGAAAAAAAACATGGTAACAGAAGTGCCAATCATTTAAACCTCCTTGGCAGACCCGGAAGAGTCATTCAAAAAGAGAAAATCGGGAGTTGAATTTTTTACGATGAGAAACCTTTTAAAAATGTTATCGTTTTAGTTGAGGAACACCCCTTGCGCTTTATAACGCTATAAAATTCAATAGGTTACTCTTGAGACGGTTCACGAACCGTCCCTGCGGATTGAATATTATCTTTTTACCTGGGCTTTTTTCAAAGGTCTCTATTAATTACATTTACCCTAACCAGACTTATCCTGACTTTCCTCGACCGGTTCCACAGTCAGGGTCAATCCCGAAACTCCAGTCACCCTGACCTGTGTTTTGGGTTTCAATTTTCTACCTGGAGCGAAGGCCCGCCAGATTTCGCCGTGCACGAAAACCTTCCCATAAGGAGTAAGCCCCGTCATGGTCTGGCCCATCTCGCCCACCAGCCCTTGCGTGCCGGTGGTAGCTTTTTTGCGCTGGATCTGGATCGCTTTGCCCACCACAAACAGGAAAAACAGCACAGTAGCCACCAAGGTGGGTATCAACACTTCCCATGAAACCCCCACTTCTGGCATGGTGGGTGAAAATTCGCCTTTGAACAGCATGATCGAACCAAGCACCATGGAAATTATTCCCCCGACGGTTAAAAGACCGAAACTGGGTACCTTGATCTCGGCGATAAAAAGAACTATCGCGAAAACGATCAGTAGAATCCCGGCGTAATTGATAGGAAGGGTCTGGAAAGCGTAAAAAGCCAGAATGAGGCTTATTCCGCCTACCACACCTGGAAGGATCAAGCCCGGATTGGAGAGCTCGAAATAAAGCCCTATCAGACCGAGCATAAAAAGGACGAAGGCGATATTGGGGTCGCTCAAGCGGTCCAGCAGCTTATAGCGCCAGTTGTATTTATGGGTTACAATGTTGGCGCCTTCAAGCTTAAGCTTCACCGAATCAGAGGGGCTAAGAGCGATTATGCGCCCATCAAGCGAATCGATAAGCGATTCCACGGTTTCAGCCACCAGATCGATTACATTGCGCTCGAGGGCTTCCTTATCAGTGATCGAGACGCTATAGCGCACTGCCGAGTCCGCCCAGGCCCAGTTGCGGTTGCGCTGGTTGGCGATAGTCTTAATGAAAGCTGCCGCATCGTTGATAATTTTATCTCCCATAACTGATGCGCTGTCACTGCCCCCCATACCCACTGATACCGGATGAGCGGCTCCGATATTCGTGCCCGGCGCCATTGCAGCGATATTTGCGGCCATGGTGATAAATACGCCCGCTGAACCTGCACGGCTTCCGGGCGGGGCAACATAGACTGCAACCGGGAGCTTGGAGCCCAGTAAGAGTTTTACTATATCCCGCGTAGTGGAAAGAAGCCCCCCTGGCGTGTCGAGCTGGATAATTAAAAGGCTCGAGCCGGAAGATTCAGCGTTCTTTAAGCACTCCTCGACAAACTGGCCGCTGACAGGGCCCACCATCCCGTTAATCTCAGCCACATCCACTCTCGGCATCCCTGCCTGATCTTCAGCAGGCCGGGCCGAAAGCCGACCTCCCGAAAGAGAGAGCGCAAGGCTTGCGTAAAACGCAACCATAGGCGCGCGGTGAACAAGCACTGTGAAAAATCTCAATCCGAAAACTCCCATCACATCACCTGATAATGTGTTGTATTCCAAAATGTTGGAAAGACTTGATTTGAAAAAGGAAATCGTTCGACCAGCGTTGAAACAAAAAAAATTAAAAAAAGCCCTTCATTTCAAGGTGTCATAATACCGGGCGTCTGTCAATAATTAAAGCACTAAAAATTATGTTTCATAAAGGATTAATCTTCTTTAAAGACACCCACTATAACTTTGGCATGACGGATTATTAGATCCCCGATCCGGTAACCCACCTCGAGAACCTGCTTCACAGTCTGGTCCTCCTTTCTGTCTTCCACCGGCTGGGTGAGCACAGCCTCGTGCAGGTCATAGTCAACCGGTACGCCCACCTGGTCAATCGTCTCTACCCCATGCTTTTCCAGGGCCTTGAGCATTGCTTTGTAGATTAATTCCACTCCCTGGATAAAGCTCTGATCCATGGAATTCTCATTCTTTCCGGCATGCTCGAAAAAACGCTTGAAATCATCCAGTACCGGAATTATATCACGGAAAACCAAAGACTTTACCAGACCGGCAAGCTCTAATTTTTCTTTTGCTGACCGGCGCTTGAAATTGTCGTATTCGGCCAGGAGACGTTTATACTTGTCATCGAGAGCGGCCAGTTCAGCGGAAAGTGCCTCAAGCTCTGCAGGCTTTCTTTTTCTAGGGGCCTTTATCGCTTCCACAGCCTCCTCAGTAAAACTCTCCGGCAGTGCTTCAGGTAAGGCTGCGGCTTCAAGCTCTACAGAGTCTTGTACTATGGCCGCCGGTTCTTGCCGATTTTCCAAATCGTCCTTTTTATGTTTCTTTCCTTTATCTTTAATTATACTCATCCTGACTCCTTTATCTTCGATATCGCTCCAGGACAACTGATCCGGGAGGATATAGGCATCGTTCAAGTTACACCTCCCGGACTTGTTTACTTCTATTCTTCAAAGACTAAAAATTGATCTTGATTATTAAATATGATTTTATTAAATTATAAGATTAATCATAAACTGTCAACTGATTGACACAATTGATTTTGGTTTTTCCGTAATTTCAGATAAACCGATTCGCTTTTTACTGTCTTCCCATCCTCTGGCTGGTTTATTCTTAGACAGACAGGTTATAAAGTTCTGATCCAAGAAGGCCTTGTACGATCTGGAGTCTGGATAATGAAAAATTTTACACCGGATGAACTTGCCGCCAACTGTACCTCGAAATATGTCGGCTGTGTCATTGCAGCTAAGTATGCGCGAAAGCTGCATCAGCAGTACCGCGATTCAACGCAGTATCTGGATAAAAAATGCACATCGCAGAGCTTAGAAAAACTCTGCTCCGGGGAATTGAATTACGAGATTGTCGACCGTAGGATGACCAAGAAAAAACCTAAGTCAATCTTTACTGAAAAAAGTTGATAATTTTAGCCTGCCTTGGATTAATCAAGCCCCTCTTCAGGTGAGGTTCTCCCAGGACCGAGACCGCTGGAGGGGCTTTTTTTATCCAGGCTCAAGCCATATAAGAGAACCTTTTCCGGTCTATGATACCCCGCGGCTGCCCGCCCTGGAAGAAAATTTTCAGATTGTCCACCGCCTCTTTCATCATCCAGATACGCTGATCGGGTGTAGGCCCGCCGATATGGGGTGTCAAAAGCACGTTCGGAAGGCTGCGCAGTTTGTTATCGCTCGCTGGGGGCTCCGGTTCGGTGACATCTACGGCGGCTGTGAAACGGCCGGTCTCGAGCTCTTCGATCAAGGCCTGCTCATCCACAATTGCTCCGCGAGAGTTATTGATAAAAACGGCGCCCGGTTTGATCAGCCTGAGGAGATCGCGGGTTATCAAGCGCTGGTTTCCCGGAGTATTGGCTGCGCTTAAAGTAATCACATCACAGGTCGAGAAAATCTCCTCGAGCGAGCTTTTCCTGAGCGATTCCCGAGCCGCATCCTGATCACTCAAATGCTTGCTGTAAACCCAGAGCTCGACCTCGAACGGGCGAACCAGTTTGATAAATTCTCCGGCGATCTGTCCCAGGCCGACTATGCCGACCTTTTTATGTATCAGGCTCACATTTTTCGACTTGTCGTATTCCCACCAGTTCTCATCCTCTTTCACCCATTCGGCGAAATGAAGCAGGTTGCGCAGGCAGGCCAGAGTGACACACAGGGTGTGCTCTGCCACCGGTTTGGCCATCACATTCGAGGCGTTGCAAAGGATCAGGTCTGGCCTGAGATCGAATAGCTCCCCGGATATAAAGGGCCTTATCTCTCCACCGGCATGAGAGATTATTTTCAGCTCCCTTGCTCTCTCCAGGACCATCCGGTCAATCAGCGGCGTATTCCAGGTGGTTAAACCTCCATCCCTGCCGGCGAAAAGCCCGGCATATTCGTTTCGCTCAAGCTCAGCCGGATCGATAACGACCTCGAGATCAGCGAACTCTTCCAGAGTTTTGACAATCCAATCGGGGAGCAAATCCGCACGGTAGATTTCCCGCACTAGAACCATTATACGAGGACGCACTTTAAAAATCCTTTGTTGAAAGTTTTGAGCTTTAAAGAAAAGTCGGAATACTGTTTACCAGATAAATAATATTTTATTACTTGTACTTCAGTGACAACTTTGTTTTGCAGGGTTGAACCTTTTTGGGCCAACCGATTCACTTTTCATAAACAATGAGGATGGAGACTCTATGCTGTGGGCTAGAGGGCTGCACTTTCAAGGTTTTAACTTTTGTCCAGGCTATCGATTGTAAACTATACTCTGGAGGTTTGATTGTGCACCGCTACAGCCTTCAGCCTTTAGCCTATTGTCAGCAGTCTTGACATTCTCAGTTATTTAATCCGTGCAGGTAACTATGCATTTCTAAGTTGTAAAAGCAATACCTGCTGATTCCAGCCTTTTTCCAGGGACGATCCGGCTCTTTCATGTAAAATGAGGTCAGGTCTGTTCACTGCCCTCTCAGGCTCCAAGCCTTCATGAAAGTACGCCGGCAGTGACAAGGATGCCGACTTTCAGTGACATAGCGATCAAGAGGCCACGCCGTGTGTAATCTTGAGCCTTCATGTTTTTTGCCTTTTTTTGATAATCCTTTAAAAGTTACCTGATAAACAAAAAAATGTCTGAGAAAAAGCTCATTTTTTTCTTGCGGAATCACATTTTTTAAAATAGAATATTTTCTAAAATATAAATGCGAAGGACTGAATCATTAATCAGCAAAATAGTCACCACTCGACTCATGCCGGCAAAGATCCCGCAGTAAAAACATTTTCTTAAGTTTCAATTCCCTTTCTCAGGAGGAAGATTTCTATGACTAAAGCCGATATAGTTGAACTGATTTCGGAAAAAACCGGTTTTACTGCAAAAGATGTCAAAATAATTGTGGAACAGTTTTTGGATGAAGTTAAAAACTGTCTGAAAGAGGACAAGCATCTGGAAGTACGCGGTTTCGGCACATTTAAGGCCAAGAACCACAAATCGCGCAAGGCCCGTAATCCCAAGACAAATGAAGAGGTTGTAGTCCCGGCAAAGAAAAAAGCCTTTTTCAAGGTGAGCAGAGAACTTAACAGTCTGCTGAATTAAAAAAAAGGGCCAGCTATAAAAGATCAATGAATTTATTGTGCACTCCAGGCACTAGGTTGCAGCAAATCTTATTCTTCAAGCAATACATCCATCCAAAATCCAGCCCGTCAGTTATAAGGGGAAACTTGTTTTTTTACTTTCTACACGTAATAAATTAATGAGAATGATTTAAGAGTAATAAAAAGCCTTCCTTAACTCAATCTACGAAACAAGCCTGCGGGCGGGGCTTTTCAAAAAACCGGAGTTTTTCCGAGGTCCGGAGATTTCCCCAGGGGCGGAGCTTTTCCAAGGCGTGGAGCTTTCCCGAAGTCCGGGGCTTTCCCTAGATCCGGTATTCTCCCCAAGCCTGGTGTTTTTCCAAGGTCCGGAGCTTTCCCGAAGTCCGGAGCTTTCCCGAAGTCCGGGGCTTTCCCTAGATCCGGTATTCTCCCCAAGCCTGGTATTTTCCCAAGGTCCGGAGATTTCCCCAGCTCCGGAGCTTTACCAAGGTCCGGGGCTTTTCCAAGATCTCCGTTCCACTTTTTTATTTCGTGAAACAAGTTCTATTTTCCAGCGAGTTTAACTTTCAGGGAAAAATTTCTGCTTTTTTCTACCTTTATAGATCTATCTAATCTTCCAAGACACAGCTCAACAAGAGTTTTAAAACACCTTTCAGGATTCTCACGCATTTCCCTTCCCAAAAGGCGCCGCGGTGTTCAGGCGTTTTCCTTTCAGCGGAAAACGATCTTTCCAAAACGGTAGGGCACGTGGAAGTCATCCAATCCGGTAGGACTGAAAGCGCTTTCTTCGAGGCGGTCTCCCTCGATATCTATCCGGTAAAGATTGATCCGCCACTGGTCGCCTGGTTTCGGTGGAACGTTGCCCGAGAGAAACAGCTCATCGAAACGCAGGGCGATCTCGCATTCCCAGAATTCAGCCTTGCCGTCGTGGGCATTAAGCTTCCCCTTGAGATAGACCTGGTGTTTAAAACCGCTGGGATCCCATGCCGTAAAACCCTGGAACCTGTCTCCCCTGCCCGGGGAACCGCAAAGGACTGCATTATTGAGAATAAGCGCATCAAATCCGGTATTGAGGGGACTCACCTCGAGCTCGTAATAGGCGCAAAGCGTGCCGGCGGGATCGATAAAAATTTCGACCACCTCTTCGTTATAAATCGGCTCATCGTGGCCTTTCATGGTCCCCCAGATATCAGGGTCCCGGCTGTGGAAGCCCGCGTAAAGCCACTCGTCATCATAGAGCAGGCGCACCCGGGTCGGATAGCGGGGGGGCTTGCCGGTCGAGCATTCAACCAGCTCGATTACCGGCGCTCTCTGCCAGGCGGGATCATCCAGGCGACCGTCCACTTTGATCGGCGATTCAGCGCGGAATATCTCATAAACAGGAACTTCACTTTTTATGTCCATGATTGATTTCCTTTTTCCGGTGTGCTTCCCAGGCTTTCACGGTTTTTTCGGATTTCGGAGAGTCTTGACAAATTGTGAAAACATAAAAAATTCATTCGTTCTGGTATTAACCAAACTACAATCCGTCCTGCCGCAGGTCAAGTGGACATAGCAGCCGGTGCAAAATCTATCCGGATAACTGATTGCCGTATCCGGCAATGAACCACCCGCTGCGAGGTATAATTAGGCGCTTAATGCGCCTACATCGACAACAAATTGTCGATGTGAGAATACAGAAGTCAGTAGTCAGAAGTCAGTAGTCCCCGCTCCAAATACATCGAGTCCGAAGCATGGTAGAAAAGGCCGGGACAGGTTACTTGGGGGGGGGTGAATTTTATATTCTGACTCCTGACTTCTGTCTACTGAATTCTGCTGAAAAACAGATTGAGAATGATCTCAGGTCGATCAACTGAATAGATTACAATAAATTTCAAATATTTTTTGCTATGTATAATAAGGTTAAAACCGATCTATCTTATCCTTGACCCGTGGGCGAACACATGGGTGTTTTGTAAAGACACATGGGTTCGCCCCTTGTATGAGTCACCCGGGGCGGGTGACCTCGAATCTGAGCTTCGAGGAATTTATTCGATTAAATGAAACTGTGCAGGGAACCTCTGATAAAAAACCCCACCGCCCGCACACGAGACAGGCGATGGGGTTT
>Ga0307379_10004232_pt1 | contig 20558 bp, 20 predicted proteins | sample UN2MG_FD_202237 | JGI IMG/M metagenome (GOLD analysis project Ga0307379, IMG submission 202237) | Soil microbial communities from Risofladan, Vaasa, Finland - UN-2 | ecosystem: Environmental > Terrestrial > Soil > Coastal area > Acid sulfate soil | place: Finland: Risofladan, Vaasa | collected... | reverse complement strand
GATATTGATTCCCGTTCATACCGAGCGTCCTGAAGCTTTTGAGGACCTTGTTAAAGAGATAGGTAAAGATATAAGCGTGATCATTCCGGAATTGGGTAAGGCGTACACCTTCTAAATGCGGGTATATATTGAACAATGACACTACCAAACGAGGTTACGGAGAGGATAGAAGAAGCGATTGATGACTGGCTTTTGAACATTGATGAAATAGCAGAAGCAGGAATGATTTTCCTGGAGGGGATAGGGATAGAACCAACGCTTGAGACGTTGCTCAGCTATACCGCGGGTGTAATAGATTCTATAGCTGGGAGCTTTATCGATTATCTCTATGACCGGGGCATGACGGCGGAAGAAGATGAGGAGCTGATTGAACTGATTAAAAGAAAAATTCCAGAGCTTGAGCTCAAATTTAAAGAGTTTTTGGAGCAAAAGGGAAAAGGATAAGATTTCATTAGCTTTAAGTTCACCGGCGAGATCAGTGATGTTGAACCCAGCAGCGAGCGCATCGTAGGTGACGTCGATGACGATACTATACTGTACTGTGCGCCATCTGGTTGCGTTTGTACATCTCGTAGAGGTCGTTATCGGTAATGGTTTTCTGGAAGTAGCCGATCTCCCTGCTCGTTTTAGTTGGGTGTGGCGTGAGCCATGGGAAGGTAAGTTTTTGCAGTGCGGTATTAATGGCATCGCGAAAGAAGTGCTTCATGAAGAGATGATTGAGATGAAAGCGTTTAAGAAAGCGTGCGGAGTTGCGGAGCGTGTAGTCTCGTAGCGGAGTATCGAATTGCAGAGCATGCGGAAGTGGTTTTGCTACTAAAGTCGAAAAATCAGGTGACTTTAGGAGCAGGGCGATCTACAGTAATACAAAAAATAAAAATTTTGTTAACCTTTTTGAACAACAAAAAGTTTTAATTTTTCTTATGAAACAGTTAACTGTTCATTATTCTGTTTGATATTTGAATGTCTCCCCTACTTCTTCCATAGCCGCTTCGGTTTTCAAGTTCTAAAACCGGAAAATTTTTTATCTATTTCCCCTCGTAATTCTTCTCCGACTTCTTGAAATACGTCTAATAACTCCTCATAGATGTCATCTCTGGCAATAAAATCCCAAAATTCATCACCTACTAAGATTTCACCGCTATCTAAATCATACAAACCCTTTTGTGTCCATCTTTCATAAGGTTCGGGATGATAAGGGTTGTAAGGAATGGCAAGTCTTGTAAAAACGGTAATATCTTTATCCTGACTCAATCTTAATGCTGTCCATCTCAAAAGCTTTAATTTTAAAGCTACAAATTCCTTCATATTTGGTTTCGCACTTGTTATGTCAAAGTAGTTTTCTTCATCGTTTATTCTCACAAAGAAATCGACAACCGAATCAGGATCTGTTTTTGCCTTGCCTTTCTTTACCTTTTCTCTAATCTGTTCCATTTCAAAATTTTTGTTCGTAGTAATTGAACCTTTTCTTAATTGATAGTGAATATCACGGATGAGTTCTTCTGTTCCTTCGTCTACCTCTCCAAGTAACCTAAATTGCCTTGTTGCATAATTCCCGGCGCCTTCACTCAAGATAACGGCAATTTGCTCCCACACGGAGATCCCAAAAGTGGTATTCATCGAATGAATAAACGAAAACATTGCATAGCGGTCCTTACCAAGAAGCCGATGATGAAAAGGCATCTGTACTGTCTCCGGTCTGTAGTTCCTTAATTTTTCTCTCACCGTAGTTTTTAGAAGATGGGTGATTTCATTTGCTGTTTTTGAAGATAGAGCCATATTTAGTCATCCCCTACCATTAATTTTTCAAGTCCGGTATAGTAGGGATAATGAGTTTTTAGAGCAACCGTATCTCTTGCGCGAATTATTTTATATTTCATCTCTCTGGAGACGTTTTCTAGAACACATTTATAATGATAATGTAATTTGTTTGCGTAATTGTGATGAGTATAGTCTAATGTCTGCGCTCTGCCCCTGGAATATTTGGTATAAGGACACTTTCCCTCCCTAATTTCATCTCCCGAATAAAAAGAGCATTCCGCCTCCAAACATCTCACTTCAGCTTTTTCTATGTTAAAATCAAAATTAGAATAATTCTTTATTATAAATGGACAAAACGGGATCCATCTTTTGCAGATAGGGCATCTATCTGAAGTTCTAGAATTTATTGTATCAATTGTAGCGGTAGGAATAGCAGTCTGAAGAGAAAACGAGCCAGATTGAATTTCTTTTTTTATTCCAACCTCAATACCATAAATGCGCTTGTCATATGTTATAATCAGAAAATCAGGCGGGACAATATAATCATGCAAACCTAATAAACGTTGGGATAATAATAACGGAATGATATATCCAAAGTCATTTCTTAATAGAAATATATAAACTAGTAATTCATGCCACAATCCCCCCGCAGTTTTCGGTAGCAAAGAGTCAAAATAACGATTTATATTCCGGGGAGCATCTGATTCTTCGACTGTAAGACCTACTGTTCCAACAAAATTACTAAGTTCATTATAATGTTCTTCTCTGTTTATTTCGTCGATTTCTTCTCCTAATTTTTCCATAAAAATTTTTCTCACATTATCAGAAACGGTCATTTGCTCATAACACATTAACAGATTGACAAAATGAATAATTGCCTTAACAAAATTCTGTTTATCCTCTTTAGACACCAAGGAATAATATCCTCTTCCTAAAAAAATATACTCTAAGAGATCGGCTAAAATCATCTGTCTTCCTTTTTTACCATATAGTTGACCGCTAAATATCAAACCCTCGAGAATATTTCCAAGTTTTTCTTCATTTTCATTATATATTTCATAATCTGATTTTTCAGACGGTGAAAAGTTTTCCCCATTTGTGAAAACCTCATGGAGAATTTTTAGATGCTTCAAGGCTTTATTCATATTATCAAACACGTCTTTCATTATCCTCTCACCTTTTCGTAATACATTCAAACTTTTTATATTTTACCTTTTTAATCCTTTAAACTCTTTGTGGATAAAGGAGACCAAGATAGCAAATTGAGCGATACGCCTTTTATTTGCCATCATACACTATGATACATAATCGTTCGGTGCAAGTCAGCCCTCCATGATGGCTTCACATATCATATTAAAATCCCCCATGATCATGTAGATAATATAAAGAAGCTGCGTTACCATTACACTTGTGTGAAAGAAGATTCGGAAGTGCAGGATAGACTTGATCGCGCCCTTACACCAAAATTGATTGCGCCAATACCTTGGGTAAGCGGATTAGAACATATCCTGGAAGAAGCAGAAGCAGAAGCAGTACAAGAAGCATCTCAGGAACGTAACCTAGAAGAAGCTCAAACAGAAAGTACTGAGCAGGCAAAAATGACAAACTTCTCCCAAGATTGAAATTCTTTATATTCCATACAACAATAATTAATTCATTATTCAGATATATTCAAATGTCCTTTTTCATTTGAAATATTATTTCCGCGTATGGTTGTCTATCCCTTTCAGTTCTATTTAATACAGGTCTTTTAAATTGATTTATTATTTTTAAATCACTTTTTTGCGCAATAATTGGATATAAATCATGTTTGTCATTAGCGACAATAAAAAAATTACCACCATCCACGATAAAATCACTAATATTTAGCAATACTTTGCTAATTTCTTCTACATATTTTTCTTTTGCTTTCTTACCCAGGCCCTTGGATAAAGGACCTATTTCCTTTTCATCTAATCTTGGAATACCGAATAACTCGTAAGAATATGCATGTTGTTCATGATAATCTATCTGTCCAACGTACGGAGGAGATGTGAATATACCTGCTATTTTTTTAGCCTGCAATATCTCATAAAAGGATGGACTAATCTTCCTAATTTCGTCAAAAATGTTAATTTCTCTGGAATCACCATGAAGAGGGCATGCATATACCTCCTTCTTGAGATTTGAATATACATCTAATCTCTTAATTGTATCATAAGTGTATCGTCTTAAATGTTTAATTATACTGTTGACAGGCGTACAAATCTTTCGATGTTTTCTACAATAGTAAGGTCCGATCTGCGGCTCCTTTAATGTCGCTAAATCAAAATGTGTCGTTGCCCTACAGGATCTTGCAGTTCTGCTTAAAATTATTCTCATCACATTTTTAAATTGTTCTTGTTCCATTTTTTCTATTAAATTCAAATAAAAAGATAATTCCTGCTTTATTCTTTTTGTGAACCACTTAGATAAAAAGGATGTCATATCTTCTTCATCAAATAAATTTGACTTGTTTTTTACACCATTTTCACTTAATAAATCGTTATTACTAGTTATAAATTGGTTAAGATTTTCCTCTCCATATTCATACTCATTAATTCTGCCCTCTTTAATATGGTGTTTAAATTCGAAACTTGGGAAATATTCTTTATTGAATTTCGATAATCTGTTTTTTAATTCTTCATCATAACTATCGTCGAAAGTTTCTTGGCTATATTGTATAGTTTTAGTTAAAGCTCCTTTAAGTACGTAATTAAGTTCAAAAATGTTGTAATCATCAGTCTTAACTTTGGAAATTAAAACATTAAATTCAGATATATCCACGCCTATTGAGTGCATACCTAATTCAGAAGCTTGAACCAACGTGGTACCACAGCCCATAAAAGGGTCCAATATTATATCTCTCTCTTTGAAAAATACTTCCTTCTTAAAATTATTGATGTGCCCATCTAAAAAATACTCAACAAGTTGTGGGATGAATTTTCCTTTATAAGGATGAAGTCTGTGGACATGTTTCGTAGTATCAGATTCTTTTAAGTAATCAAAAGAAAGCCCCCAATTTAAATCTTTACCAAGTTTTGCTTTCCACTCTTCTTGTTTTGTAAGTAGATATTCATCATAGTACCTTTTTAACTCTTCTTTATTTATCGTTATTTTTCCTTCACCATCAATAACTCTTTTTAGGTTAGCGTATTGAATCAAATAACTTATGTTGGAGGGACTCACGAATTTTTTTAAATAGATCGTGGCCCATTTCGATGCTTCATTAATAGATAATAATTCTTCACTCATTTTCTTCTTTCATCTGATTTTCCATGAACACCTCTACGCTTCTTGATAATGCTATCGCGTGCTTTTTGCAGTATTCTTTATATCTCTCGTAAATTTCCTCGTCGAGACTCAAAGTAACATTTTTTTGGGTCATTTCAATCACTTCAAATAGATACAAATGTGTTCAAATGTTTCTACATGAGAGTATATAAATTTTTCGGTTATTGCGCGTTGGCATAAAATTTTTCTATTTTGCACCATACTCATTCCTGTCTCCTACCTCACTATTTCGTTCTGATTCTTATCGACGACGGGCAGGTTCACGGAGTGCTGCTCGAGAATGCGCTACATCCTATCGTGAAACCTAAGCACGGAGGAGATGACAACCCGAGGAGGCCTGCGCCACCACATGCATAACTTTGTTGGACTTCACAACCCTCTACGATTTTTCCCTGGGAGCTTTGGTTATAGCCCCGCTATCATTTTTTAGTGGTGGTAGGTGACTGTGCTGTGCTTACTTAAGGTTCTATCGCGGGATGCAGTACATCATAACACTTCATATAGGATTAAGAAATATAAAAAGCTCGTTTCGTTATTACTGGCAATTATAGTAACCCCTTTCGTTATTGCTGTTTTGTTGGAAAACCAGTAATAAAGGTAAGCTATACCTCCCTGGAGTTAACCCACTAAAAAGCCATTTACCACAGCTTAAGCATGTAATTAAAATAACCCCACTTTCAAAAACCCTTCTTAAGCTTCTTCCACCCACCGCTTCATCTCTTTCTTATGTCAGACAAAGGGCAGGTTCACGGAGTGCTGCAAAGAAGTTGTTCGCAGAATAAAGACCGAACACAATCGCTCGTCATAATTAATGATGTTCCAGTGGTCAGATAACCAAAAAGCATATATATGCCCTTGCAATACCTAATCATAGTGATAAAAATGGCTGAACTACCATTAGCACCTGTAACCAGGTTGATTAAGAACGCAGGAGCGGAGCGAGTAAGCGAAGATGCCACTGCGGAATTGGCAGAGCTTTTAGAGGCAGAAGGCGCGAAAATAGCGAAAAAAGCCGTAGCACTCGCTAAGCACGCCGGAAGGAAGACCGTGAAAGCGGAAGACATCCTGCAAGCTGTGGAATAAAGAAGTTGGATAGAAGGGTAATAATAAAGCAAACTAACCCCTCTTTTATTTTTGCATAAACCCCCTTATCGACTCCGTTATTTAACATGGTGCATTCTTAATCTACGTCCTCCTTTATTATCATGAATTGTGAGTAGGGGTATTCCTCTTCTCCCATTACTAAAATTGTAACGTATGTGTCTTGATCCCCTCTTTTGAAAAATTGGATGTACATTCCATAAATCCCATTATAAAGCTCAAATTGATATGGTGCATCACAAAATTGATCTGTTGCATTACAAGTATGCCAACCATTGTATTGCATATACACAAGAAAAAAATCTATCGCCTGAGTAGAACTTGCATTGATTTCGTAGCTATGATACGAGCGGTAACAAGCATATCCAGATGGAATCTCTATCTTAGTTGTCAATAAACTCGACTCCTTTGGAAGGATTATATCATCACGAGTAACAATACAAGGTTTTTTTCCGACCCATCCGGGTGCACTTGCAAGATCAAATTCCAGATACTCCCCCGCTTCTAATTTTTCTTCGGGATTTATAAGAATACCTATGCGTGATGGATTGGGATCTTCAGGGTCCCAAATACCATCATGGTCGGTATCAACATCAAACGGATTAGTATGTGCTTCACGCTCTTCTGTATCAGTCCAACCATCAAAGTCTGAATCCCGCTCTATAGTCTTTTCAGGCGCTTCATCGGAATAGTCAATACATCCAGCCAGTGCAATACCGATAAGAATGCATAGAGTTCCAACAACGGCTATTTTCTTCATGATTTATCCTCTTTGACTAGTTGATGTGAGAGAAGTACCATCGCAGCAACAATAACCGAGACCGCCATGGGGACATGTGTAACTACAAACCCCGCCATGCCAGGAACAACATCCGCTATGTGCCCCTACGTCTGCAACCGATGCTGATAACAACAAAGCGACAACTATTAAGACCACAAAGACCTTCAGTTCTGACCTACCGCTTTTAGATTTGCGACACATCATAACGTTCGTTCATAAGATTAATCATAGGGGGATATAAAACTGTCGGTGGAGCATTCCTTAATGACATATGTTTAATACATATCCCAATAGATGAAATTAGCATGGATGAAACGGAGACCACCATCTTACGATACCTCATGAAAGAGGATTGGCCGGTTACAACAGAAATGGTTGCCAAGGAAGTTGGTATGGCATGGAATACCGCTCAAATCCGCCTGTGGAAATTAGCAAGCCAAAGGTTAGTTAGAGGGAAGAAGGTTGGAAGGCAAAACCAGTGGATGATTACAGATGCTGGTAAAAAAAATCTTAAATAATCTCCTTTAGAGTATTTTGATTATTACGCAGTCGACTGAAGATTTTTTTGGTTAACGTTTATCGGTATATGCGAAGTTGCGAGGCAAAGCGGAGCAATTTGGATGAGCATAGCGAACCGCATACACCGTGTTATATGACAGAGCCGAAGGCGAGACAAGGAACGAAGCGACGAAGAGTTTTCTCGCACATCCTCTTTTCTTTGATTCGACTTGATGTAATTTTTCATTTCTGCTGTTGCCTCACTCTTTCATTGAGATCATGCAATAATCTTCCATCATCAGTTCGCCAATATTTAGGTCCTGCTACACCATGTTCATCATGTTTAAGCCCGAGTTTTATATCTATAATTTTAGCTATTTCTGAAATTGAGTAAAGTTTCCCTTTGTATTTTAATTTATTTTGATTTGCCACTATTTCGGCTTGTTCATCTTTGAATACACTACCATGGAAAAAGGATAAGGTTTGCCCGTTCCTAACTAGGTGAGCATCTACCAATTCTTGTAAGGTGACGTTCCTAGCTTTTCCACTATATCTAGTGTCTATAGATGGTAATGTGGAATTTTTAAAAAGGTCAAGAGGTAAACCAATAGCATTCCAAAACTCAGATATCTTAGTTTCCACGTCCTTCGCCAAAGATTCCTTTTCTTTTTTTAATTGTTCAATTTCTTCTTCCTTTGTTCCTATATCACTATCAATGCCCTCGATCTTACTATCGTATTCCTGTTTAAGGCGGTCTTCATTCGCCATAGCATCTTTTATTTCTCGCTCTCGCTCATCTATTTTCTTAAGCACGTTCCTATTCTGCAAGTTATCATTATGTAAGAGGTCTGAAAGTATATTCCAAACTGATTCTTTGCTGAGGTCTTGCCTTTTAAGAGAATATAACAGTGACCTTTCGAATGCTACTCCTCGAAGTGGACTATAAATTCTAATTTCGGTGCCATTTGCTAGTACTGTGAGCAATGCAGCCTCAGTAAAAGTGTATTCCTTTACTTGTTCTATATGGTCGTTTAGATTTTCATTATAATTTTTAGTGTCAATGATCACCTTACAATCTTGAGGCACATTTTTAATGTAAATGTCCAATTTACCTCCCCTTTGCGTACGGTATTCAAATTCTAAATCTTCTCTTTTGTGGCCTAGCAATTCAAGTATCGGAACAATGAACTTCTGTTTTACGTTTTCTTCGGTAGGCCCTATGTTATTCTCGTTTAGTTTTGCGATTTTTTCTATTATTTGATTCATTTCCATCATGGTTCACCTCCATTTTTGGTGTGCGAGGAAATTTCATATAACTCAGGTATATCGGACATCAATGTCGCATATACCCCCTTTGGATGAACACCCTATCTCCTTAATTTTCCTTCTACCCACCTTTTTTGAAACTCCACAAACTGCTTAAACTTATCTTTCGGATAATATTCCCTCCCTTTGTATCCCCCTTCTTCTATCTGCCTACTATAATAAACTTTTGTCAACGGTCACTTAAACTTTTGCATTTTCCTTCATGTGCAATCATCCCTCCTTCCACCCACCTCTTCATCTCTTTTTTATCCTCATCGACGAAGGGCAGGTTCACGTAGTTTTTATTAACCCCGTAGAAGAAACAACGCACAATTCAGCCTATATTTCTTTCTTCCACCAAATCCAAACTCCCCTCCCACCACCCACGAATTTTCCCTTTATCAGACCTTCACCACGTAGGTTACTCAATCTGAGGTATACTTTAGTCCTCGTTGCGTCTTCAACAAATTTTTTAGCTTTCTCTAAAACCTCCATTGTCTCTAAGGGCTCATCCGTTTCGTTGATGACCTGTAATAAGACCCTCTGAAGCTCGTCATCCATAATTTTCGATATGTTCATCTACTTATAAATTTATCGGTTCATAAACGTAAGCACTTTTATACCAATCGATAAACTTTAATGTTTATAAATCTATTTATAAATGTGTTCATTAACATGTTAATGTATTCGGCGGCGAAAGCCCGGAGATAGCGGCGAAGAAGAAGGCGGAAAAAAGAAAAAAATAAATAACGAAAATGGCTACTACTAGACCTCATAAGGAACCTAGCACGTACACCGCTCCAAAAGAGGGCAAGGATGAGATAGTATATGCCACCATTTACACCAGAGTCTCCTCGCCAAATCAGGTTAAGGAGTACAGCCTGGAAGAGCAGGAGAGAAGATGTCGGGAAAGGTGTGATATGATGGGATGGAAGGTGAGGTATATTTACAGGGAAGAAGGGGTAAGCGGCACCACTTTAAATCGGCCAAAGTTTCAGATAATGCTAGAAAAAGCCAGAATGTTCAGGTTTGACATTTTAGTTTTTTGGAAGTTAGATCGTTTCTGCAGAAGCCTGGTGGATCTCGTTAATATCGAGAGAGAATTGCGAGAGTATGGCATCGCCCTTCACAGCGTTACCGAACAGATAGATACAACAACTCCGGTGGGTAAATTCAACTTCCGAAACCTTGCCTCAGCCGCTGAATTGGAAAGGGAACTCATAAAAGAACGTTCAAAAATGGGTATGCATGCACTGGCACGGCAGCACAAATGGCCGAACAACTACCCTCCTCTTGGCTATGATAAATCGGCAGATGGAAGATTGAAAATAAACGACGAAGAAGCCGAACTCATCTGGAGGATTTTCAATATGTATCTTGAATTCGAATCCATGCCTGAAGTTGCTTTCAGGCTGAATGAAAAGGGGATAAAGACAAAAAGGGGGAACGGATGGTCAGTTCCGTCAATTAAAAAGGTACTGGACGATGAAATTTACATTGGTAGATACAAGGTGGCCGGCGTGGATGATCAGGTTGAAGAGTATCGGATAATTGATGATGCGCTCTTAAAGAAAGCGAAAGAATTACGACAGAAACGTAAACCAAAGCCTCCAATGCCAGAAGATCGAAAAGAAGCAACGATAGACAGGATATTCGATGAATACATAAAATATCTGCACGAAACGGAAGACGAAGAGATAAACAAAGAGAATAGTTTTAGAATTGTATAAAATTTCTGTCTGTCACCGACCTTGAAGTAAACGAGAAAAACGCCAAAACGTATGCAAATCTCTTCAGGAGGCGCTGGGGAATCGAGACTTCTTACCGCGTAGAAGGAGACTTTAAACCAAAAACAACTTCTAAAAACCCTGCTGTTCGGTTATTCTATTTCTTCTTCTCTGTTTGCATGTATAACCTCTGGGTGATTGTGAATATGATACTGTGTTTGGTTTTGGGTATAATCGCCGACAAGCCGTTGATAACCGCGAAGAGGCTACTCGTTTTTCTTCAAATGAGCCTTGTTGAAAAGCCACCGCCTTAGAATATTACGACATTTTAGACGGAAAGCGACAGAGAAGACTTAGGGGAGCGATAGTTTTACGGAGTATACAATTTTATGTATTATCGTTATCTTCGCCCAAGCGATGTCATTCAACCTAAAAACAGCGATGCAAAAAATATTGAACAAAAGTTATTTTTCAGCCTGACCAGAGTCTTGCTGTTCTTCCTCAGGCTTTGTCTTAAAATCAAAGGTATGTTGCTTACCCCTCAGTTTCTCTAATTCCTTTTGGATTTTTTCTAAAGCCTTTGCTATACGCTCAATAGGCGGCTTTTCGTACATAATTTCTTTTGCTTCAGCACTTCCCCAGAATCTCTTAGGATATACAATGTCCCCTTCTTTGTACTCTTCATTCTCGATGTCCTTATACGTGAAAGTAGCAGTTATTTTCTCTACAGTGGTAATATCCTCAATTATACTTTCTTCTGAACCATCCACAATCTTGAGGGATTCATTCACACCTAAATAAGGATATAAAATGTTCTTTTCCTTCTTTGCGCCTTTAAGAACGTAAGATAGGGTCATATTGTTTTCCAGTGACGCTCCTTTACCAACATTTATGACTGCTAAAATCGGTTTTCCTGGAGATAACATGTAGTGGGTCAGTTTCAGCTTTGGTCTTGTCTCCTTTCTCGCTAATTCTGAGGTTTTTTTAACATAGCTGGCAGTTAATATAACTAGAAGAACTATCGAAATCGCTTGAACGATAGTCGAGATTGTTTGCACGCCCAGCGAGGTCAATATATTAAACAGGGTTGTCATTGCATAAATCAAACATACAATAGCTATGATAGTATTAAAAAGTGCGATTACGGCTATCATAAGGAATAAGATAGATATTTTTGATATAAAAGGTTTTCTATACCGATTTTTTCGAAAAAATAGCTCATCGTCCTTCTAGGTGAGTTGGATGGAGAAGGAGCTGCCGTAAAGATATTTGATGTGTATTCCTGCATTTATTTGTATGAATTGGCGGAGAATGCTTTGAAAAAGGAACTCTAAGATTTAACGAAAGAGGATCGAGAATAGTTCAGAGTGAAAAAGAAAATCTTTTAAAACAATGTTGTCTGTCCCCCATGTTTTCTAATATCCCTCTCCATCCCTTTTATTAATTCTTTATCCTTTTCACTTGCGTGTTCTTTCATATTGATATACTTCTCAGAATTACCTTCGCCAATTATTCTTCTGAGTTTGACCGCTTCCAAACCCAATTGTTCAGTGTTAAAAATATTTACAGGTGTTCTATTTGGATATTTTCTTTTATTAGTCTCCTTAGGAAATACTTCTTCTAATTCTTTTAAAGGAACCCTTGTGTCTATGGAACAGAGCTTCCAGAGTGGTGTTTAATTTTGAAAGAATTGGAAGAAGAAGCTAAAAGCGAGATCACCACCCCTCCTGCCAGAGCGAAGAATAAAGGAGGCGAAAAAGCGTTTTAAACCGCTTACGTTAAGCGAGAGCGTTTTTTCTGCCGCAAGGATGCCTAAAAAAGAATGTAACAACGGAACATGGGGGCTTGGGACCCATGTTCCGCATTCTTTTTGCATACCGGCTTCATCGCATACGACACCCAACGGTATCGCGGGTAAGAGTACTATTCAAGGAGATATAGAGAGAAGCATAAAAGCTCGCAAATCCAGACATTGGCTGCATAGAGCTGCATTTGATATTGCTATTAACCCCGCCCAGGAGTCGCATTACACTATCCTTGATAAGAATTATAGTAAAAGTCGGCGGGGTTTTCGACTTGATCGGGAGAAGGAGAGGGCGCGGAAAATTTCACGGGATCAACAATCGTTGTATGACTTGATATCACCGTTCAAGTGGTGGGAGGATGGCGCACATAAGAAACAAATAAAGGCGTGTTTCGTGGAGTATTTGGTGGATATAGAGGACAAGGGGCTTCTCCTCAGGAGTTTAGTATCTCACAAGCCGATTGTAAAGGATTATGCGGTGCGATTCAGCTCGAAGCGTTTGAAAAAGACGCGGTGGCAATTGGGTGGTATAAAGTTAGATTTTGGGACCCATCTTGTCTTGACGGTTGATCCGAAGCGGTCTCATAACATAGTGGAAAGCGTAAAGGGCTTACGCGCGGAATGGAATGATTTAAGGCGCTGGTTGCAGCGATATTTTGGTGTGAAGACGATTTCGTATATAGAGGTATTGGAATTTGGTAAGAAGCACGATCTGCCACACCTGCATATTTTAATGGCGCGTGTGTTCTTCGAGGCAGATGATTTGAAAGCACTTTATAAATGGAGAGGAGAACAAAGAATACGTGTGACACGTATTCGTGATTTTAACGCGCTTGGTTACGTGTTGAAGTACGCGACAAAGGTTTATAACGATTTTGACGTTGTAAAGGATTCTCAGGCTTATCTCTATTGGGTAACGGATGCAAAGGTTTATGGAATGTCACGGGACCATTATAAGAGCATACATAGCCGAGAAGTGGCGATGGTCGCCTTCGGGTGGTTTATGCGGATGGCGGAAGGCGAGGAGTACGAGGGTTATGAATATGTAGGTATTTTTGATTGGTATGTCTTGGATCCGCCGCCCACGGTCGTTACTGATGAGTGGGTAGATTTGCATATAGGATAGTTCTTGAGAGGAAAACCATTATCTTTTTATATCGTCATTGCGAAAGTTAATAAATAAAGCGTATAATAAATTTAGAAAGTTTGAATAGGAAAGAAAAACGAGTGCGTGGGAGGACCCTATGACTGTATTAACTCTCGTAATTGCTATTGCTACCGTGGTTGTTTCTTTTGTCGTTGGCATAACTGCTTGGTTGATTCATAGGCTAACACTGAGATATCAGGCTCTTGTAACTATACAAATGGATTATCGGTCCCACCAAATGGGTTATGCGGTCTACAGACTCTGGCGATTTTATAGAGTAAACTGTCATTGTAATGAAACGACGCTTAGAGAAGTATATTCTAAAACTTTAAACATAGAAGGGGAGAATGTTAATAGAGAAGAAACGTTGGATAATCAGAGACGGATACTTTTTCATTTCTATACCCATTTGGCTAATCTTCATGCTAATAATATATTACCCCCTAGCTATATCTTTGATAACTGGCCGGAAGAAACATTAAGGATTATCCCTCTTATTCTAATTCCAATGGAAAATAAACACGTCCGCATTATTAACGCTGAGTTCAAAGAACACGCAGATTGTAAAAATAAAAATTTAGAACTCAAAGAGCTTCCAGAGGATAACATTTTAATTAGGCTATACAACGATTCATTAAGTTATCCTAATTTATTAGATAAAATATATCTCCTTCAGGTTGGATGGATAGGACTGATAATAGCAGTAATTATAGAGCTATATTTTATATTTTATGTGTTTTAAAAGGATTGACTTTTATCTTATTATTCATAATTTCATAAATTGCCCAGTTAACCTTTATCATTTTTTCTCAAAATCGTCGGTCGCCCCTCACTTGTAATGGGGCGAGCGCGAGGCTTAGTTTTGTAGGCAGTGATCGAAGCCAAAAATTTATCTCGACCCTTATTAATGTTTTTCCACTGAAAACAGCCGCAGAAAAACTTTAAAAGGGTAAATCCGCGAGGGTTTAGGGATAAATTGTAATTGTAACACATAATTATTCTCAAAATCAGAGGGAGCCCCTTGGTTCCAAAACACTATTTTACTGACTGATTTAGCCCGTAAAAGTAACTCAAAACTACACTTAAAAAATTGAGACGATAAACGATTTTTTCATCATAATATGACTATGAGAACTTTTATATGATTATAGATCCTTTCTCTAAAATGCGAGGTACAGAAGCAAGCAGAGGTAATAAATATGATTAAAAAGGTTCATGCATCGTATTTTAAGAGTATCAAAGCACAAACACTTGATAATCTGACACCCATCGTTGGTATTTGGGGAAGAAATGGCTCTGGAAAAAGTAGCTTATTTGAGGCAATCGTTTGGGTATCGAAAAACAGTGGAAGTTATCATGCTAACGGCATCTCTTTAGGGGAACCTGAAAATTTCATTTTTGGACATAATACTTCTAACCGTTGTAATGTTGAGGTGGGGCTGAGTGATGGGAGAGAATTTCATATGCGTATTGGCGGAGGAGAAACTCGAGCACATGTAAGCAGCGAAGAAAAAATCAGATATTTTCCTCCATGGAGGCACATTTCCGCGAGAAGTAGTGATATAGCCGATGCAATAACGTCAGATTTAGGAATTGCCGGTCCAAAAATGCACACATTTATGCATCATTATCTCCATCAGTTAATTGGGAGAATCCAAAGAGGAGATGATGAAGCGCAAAAAGATTATGGGAAAATTAACGGTTGGGCAGAAAAAATTGGATTTGGACCATTGTTAGACTATCAACAAAGTCCTCGGATGGTTACGGGAACTTATCGTGACAAAATACTTGATTTGGAAGTTCCCATCTTTGATGGAGGGTATGGCGGCAATTCATTTTTACCTATTTTACTGGAGGGATATAGTTTTACTGACGGAACAATGTTAATTGAGGAACCAGAAATTTCTTTACACCCGGCAGCGCAATCCGAAGTATTGGACTTTTTTGTTGAAATGGCAACGGAGAGACACCATCAAATCATCTTTACTTCGCATTCTGAGTACATGGTTAAAAGGATTGCAAGACTTCTGAAAGGAGGGGAAGTCGATTCAGATCTAATTTCCGTTTATGTCGCTAAAAAAGAAGATGAAGATGGGACAATATTTGAAAAGAAGGATAACAGAGATTTAGTTTCTCGTTTCGAGCAGAAACAGGATATAATTTTAGAGTTAACGAAAAGGAATTAATGATGAAAAAAATCTAGGACTATGAAAGAAGCGATGAGAAAGTCAAAACTTCTTGGTAATGCTATATTAAGTTAGTTAACTAAAAAATCATCAGTCAACTGCCTAATAATCAAAATTCTCTTAAGATAATGTTTCAAGCCCTAACCATACCATGTCCGAATAACTTCGAGGGCATCTTATGCACTGGAGGTAGGATCTCGCTTATATAAACTTCCTTTAAGCCATTGCTATTTTTACTCTAAGTTTACCCCTCTACTTTTTCTTTTGGATTGGCCATCCAAGGAGTTAAGTCGTTAGACGGAATTTTTGAAATGGAATTTCTGGAAGAGGATTCATTCTCAGCCAAATCATTCTCACCATGCAACTCAGTTTTGGGATCTGAGAGCGTTTCTTCAAGTAGATTCAACATCCTTCTTGAGGGTAACCTGAATCCATGACTGCACTTTTTGCAAATGAACTTAGACGTTCTTCTTCCACCAACAGTTTCATGACCATTCCTCTGTAAGTCTGTACTTTTACACTTCGGACAGCAAGGTAAAAGACAATCTATTAGCTCCAAGGCTGATTCGATCCCTTGTTTATCAATAAAATCCATTATCTTGTTTGGAATCTTTTCATTATCTCTCTGATAATTTCTGCTTATCTTATTTATTATCGATTGAGCTATCTCAAAAGTCTCTTCATCGATACATTTTAGTTCTGGGAAGAAAAATTTTTCTTCACTCTTCCCATAATGCCCCCATGTTAAATATCCAATATAAATTGGGTTAATTAGAATTTTTTTGATGCTATGATATTCAATACTCAAGAGATATTTTTTATTGACTCTCTTCCATGTTTTTCTATAATTTTTGATTTGGATAAAAGTATCAAATATAAACTTTATAATTGGCATACATTCTATTTTTAATGCTAAATTATTCTTATCGTCTCTTTGATATCCAAAAGGTAAATGCTTGAAAGGGAACTCTCCCCTTTTAAGGCGTGTTTTTATCCCCCTTGTTATTCTCTCTCTTCTGGTTTTCTGTTCTAATTCTGAAACGGCCATATCTATATGGAGTGAAAAAGATTCATGGATGTCATTTGGGTCTAGAACTCGAGAATATGTTACAATTTTTATTTCCCTTTTCTCAATTTCTTTAATCAAATCTATCCCTGGATACATTCCGCGGGTTAACCTATCTATCTGATAAACAAAAACGTAGGAGAGTTTTTCCTTTTTGGTTAACTTCAGAATTTGGTCGATGACCTCATTAGGAAATTCCTCACCCGAAACCTCTCTTTTTATTATAGCCACAAGTTCTACATCCATTTCAGATGCTTTCTTCTTCACCCACTCCTCTTGCGATTCCAGACTCGTCCCCTTACCCTGTTCAATTGTACTTACCCTGCATAGTCCGATTCCTTTAATCCTTTCTTCTTTCATCTCTCAAATTGGAGGATTTTGAATAGCACTCCGGATTGGAGGATTTTGAATAGCACCTTTTTTGGATGATTTGAGATAGCATTCCAAATTGGAGGATTTAAGATGGTATTTTGAAGATTTTGAAAATAAGCCGTCAGATGATCTAAAAAAGACAAATTGGATGATTTTTGAGTGTGAATATATAAACCCCACCGAAAAATATTTAAAGAGTGGATGATTAACTCAGGTATAGGTGAGTTAATCATCCATCCTTTAAAAGCTTTTCGCAAATCATATGATGATCCAATCATTTTCATGCTAAATACGAACTCCTCTAGCTTTAGTAGGGGAAGATGTAGGAAAAGCGCCCTTTGCCCTTTTATCTAATTGGATCAGAATGGGCTTTTTAGGGAGGTCAGTTTTAAGGAGGGAAATTCTACTCCCATATTTGACTCCGACAAGCTTTTTCTTGAGATTCTCGGCCTCTTGAGATTCAAGATTGAAAATAAGTTCGAAATCAGCTAAATGAACGTAGATTCGAGAATCCTCTTCCGTTATACCCTTAAAGCGGCCTTGTACTTCCTCCCACTCTTTGAGTATTCTTCTTTTTTTCTCCCCCGTCCCGACTTCAATTGTGGAGGTCATAGGTCTCTCCAATCTTTTTTAACAATTTTATTCCTGCACTGGTTTTATCACGAGGTCGCCGTTGTCTGTAAGATAGAGTTCCACCTTATTTCCTTTATCTAATCCGCGATTCCTAAGCCAATCCTGTGGGATAGTAATCTGTCGGGTATTGTTGATGCCCATAATCGTTCTTCTCCCGACAGAAAAAATACAATTATCTCCCATAATTTATTTAATACACAATGGTACTATATAAAGATTTATTAAAATCAAGCCATATTTTGGTGTAATTCGTATGCTTAGTATATCAATTGTATACTTTGAATGTTCGTTTTTATTCATTGTTTACCTCTATCTCACATCTATCACAACACTCACAGCACTCACATCTCTCACAGCTCTCACATATATCCTAACTTACCTAAACGTTAACTTCAACATTAACGTTGTTTTCTAGTTATGAAGATTAAAAAAGCAGTGCTTTTTTAAACAATTTAAGCAATGTGTTGGCAATTATTTACCTAGTTTAAACATAAAAAGGAAATGTAGTTCGATTCACTTGCTTTTTGCTTTTAACATTAAATAAGTGGTGCTGTTTTATTCTAAAAAGGGGCTTTATTAATGTGTTGGCAATATATTTCCTATTTCAGACAGAAAGCGGAAGTGCAATTCACTTCGATCCGAGAAATTATACCCCCAACTGCGGAATATGGCCAAGATAGGCCTCCCTGAGTTCCTCTTTGTCTATATGATCGTAGATGTCAATCGCGTCTCTTCTTCGATCGCCGCGCAGTTCCTGGATGAACTCTCGTGTCATCCCTGCCCTTCGTAGATGCGTCGTGAACCAGTGCCGACAGCAATGTGGTGAGAAGTGATCTTCCATCTTATCTGAATCTGAATCATGCAAACCTACTCGCTGTGCATGTTTTGTAACGGCGATATAAACGCCATTTCTATTCAATCGGGTTCCAGTCTCACCGATGAATAAGGCATTAGTTTTTGGTTCTCTTAGCTCCCTTAACTTAATCCATTTTTTAAGAAGCCTCGCAGTCTCATCGTCAAAGAAAACAGTTCTATTACTTCGTTTTGCTTTTGGTTTGAGGGTTATGCTATTTTCAACCCAATCTATGTCATCTACGTCTATACTGATAAGCTCCCCCCTTCTGATCCCTGTCTTTGCTAAAAGGGTTATTATTGCTTTATCTCTAGTATCAAGAACGGAATTGATGAGGATTTTCATTTCCTCGACTGATATGAGTTTTCTATCTGAATTACTACCCTTACCCTTTTTGTACGATCTCACAAAACGTTTCCTTACTGCAAGCACAGGATTTTTTAGCATATATTCTTCAAATTCTAAAAATTCGTAGAGGCTTGATAATGCGGAGAAATAGTTTTCAATCGTATTTTGCTTCACTTTTCTTACCTGCCGAAGATATGCAAGAAAGTCCTTTAGCGTTCCCTTATCAATATCAACCAAAGATACCCCTCGTTGAGTAAGGAAATCGTTGAAGATTAAGATGCTGGATTTGTATCGCCGTATTGTCTCGGGAGTCATGCCCTTTAGTTTACAGTCTTCATAAAACTCATCGATTAAATCCATGTTGCTCTTGGTGGCTTGGTAAGGTAGGATAGCCCTGCTGCTCATCCCTCCCACCTCCATCCTCGTTTCGTTGCTGATACAAGTCCATACCGTTCAAGGCTCTCAAGCTGGTTTGATACCGCTTTAACAAGCTCGCTGTCCAGAGGATTGACGCCAAGAGCCGAGAGCAGATCATCACTATCGACAACGCCCCGCTGCTTCAGAAGATCAACCAAATCACGATCGTATTTACGCACGCCTTCAAATCCCTCTTCCAGGAAGGACTCTGCTCTATATCGCTTCAGCTCATGCTCCAACCGTTCAATAACAATCCGCTTCTGGCGATTATCCCCTTTTAACTCCTTGATTTCCTCCCGTAGCTTGTTGATCTCGTTTATCAGTTCGCCACGGGGTTTGAAGGTTGCATCCTCTTCCTGCTGCAGCGAGTTTTCGACGTGCTCGATAACGAACTTCGAGATGGACGCCCCTCGCTTCTTCGCGCGCTTTTTCCATGCCTTAACCATCTCTTGAGAGGGGAGATAAACGTAAATAGCCCGCTCTTTAATGGTTTCCGTCTTCTTCTTAAGCTCGCCTTCTTCTTTTCGCACCATACTCCATTATAGTGCGTTAGTATATATATATTTACTGGTAAAGTCATGCGGGGAGAGGGATTCGAACCCTCGTATCCCTGCGGAACAGGATCTTAAGTCCTGCGCCTTTGTCCAGCTCGGCTATCCCCGCTTAGCTGCTCACACGCTAAGCTAAATAAGAGTTGGGTTTAAATAGCTATTAATATTATCCAAAATGTATATCCCCTTGGGGGAGATGATGGAAGTTAGAAAGTGAAAAATAGGAAGAGACTACCATGGATAAACCAATGTCCAATTTCCACTTCAAATTCATGTCTTTCGGCTACAAATTTCGCGATTTCTTCTTGCCCCGCATGAATATCTTGAAAGAGGCGGGGATAAAACCAGGGTTTCACGTACTTGATTATGGTTGTGGTCCTGGTAGTTATATAATCACTGCTGCGGAATTGGTGGGCAAATCAGGGAAAATTTATGCTCTGGATGTCCATCCACTTGCAATTCAGAGAGTTCAGAATATCGCGTCAAAAAAGCAACTTTCGAATGTGAAAACCATTTTTTCCGATTGCAAAACGGGATTGCCAGATAATAGCGTAGATGTAGTTCTATTATATGATGCGTTTCACGACTTGAGTGAACCAAAGAGAGTATTAGAAGAGTTACATCGAGTATTGAAACCAAATGGAATTCTGTCCTTCAGTGACCACCATATGAAGGAAGATGAGATAGTATCTAAGGTAA
>Ga0307379_10004230_pt1 | contig 20561 bp, 14 predicted proteins | sample UN2MG_FD_202237 | JGI IMG/M metagenome (GOLD analysis project Ga0307379, IMG submission 202237) | Soil microbial communities from Risofladan, Vaasa, Finland - UN-2 | ecosystem: Environmental > Terrestrial > Soil > Coastal area > Acid sulfate soil | place: Finland: Risofladan, Vaasa | collected... | reverse complement strand
TCATCTTGGCGGTTCTCTTGTAGTCCTCGATGTTTCCGCCCCTGCCGGCGTCGGCCTTGGCCAGCTTTCTTTGCTGGTCCAGCGATGCCTGGTAGCGCTTCTGGTCCGGAATCAGCAGGCAGAAAGAAAGCGTCAAATCGAAGTCGAAATCGTAATAATCCTCGGCCTGGGTGAATACCGTCTTCTCCGGGATATCCCTCAGGGTGAGGACCTTGGCATATTGATCGCCCACGACCAGGTGCCTGGGTTTCCATTCCATGTTCGATTGCACCAGGTGCTCCCGTATCGTCTGGACCCGGTACTTGTTCTTCAACTTGCGCAGCTCTTTCCTGGAGAGGATTTCTCCACGCCGCAGGTATGGCGGCCTCTTACCCAGGTCCGGGTTCAAGAACTTCCAGAACAGATCGCAGATCTCGTCTTCCCGCATCTCCCTGCACCCGATCCCCGCTCGTTCGAGCATGGAGCTGACTTTCTCGGAGAGGAGATCGAGTTCGTGAATTCTCTTCTTGTGCAGGCTCTTCGTAACCTGCCTGAATTCGTTCGGATTGAGTCCTTCGGACGAGCCCACGAACAGGTACACCGAGTGTCTTCTGAGATTCGACTGCTTCAGGAACTCCAGCCGCCGGCGGCGCTGAAGTTCCAGGATCTTGTCGTCCGGCGTTTGAACCTTCTCGAACTCCTCGAAGACGTCCGTGTAGTCGGAGTGGCAATCCAGGATTACCTGGATGAATGTCTTTTCCGGGACCTGTGTTGCTATGTCGTTGTAGATCGTCTTCGCGGCCGTCATCAGGTTATCGGCCGGGATATGTTCCGAGTCGATTCCCCTCAACTTGATTGCCCGCAGGTAGCAGCCCTGGGTAGTTACTATTGTCGAGCCGATAACGTCCCACAGCTTAAGCAGAGATGCTGGGTTTTTCGGGTTCAAAGCGGCCTGAACCTCTCGTAGCCGACGTCTCTTTCGCACAGGTTCCAGCCCGGCGGTCTCCTGTATTTTCTTATCCAGAGGTCGAGGTGATCGTAGCGGTGGTTGTCGTTACTGCGGTGTGCGAGAACGATCACTATCGTCAGTACGATCGCCGGGACTGCAATCATGATGTGAACCAACAACACGGCCGCCGTTCCCACCAGGCCGATTACGATTTTCTCGGTCCTGGAGAAGTAGATCATTCCCCTGGCCTTCCTGGTCTGGTTTCGAAAGACGGGATTTTCTTGAACTTGAGGCATGCCTGGTTCCGGATTTCAAACGGCTCTCGGACAGCAAGCAAACCCTAACTCGACTTCAACCAGGCGATGATTTCTCCGGATGCAAAGATGATGCTCGCGCCCAGGAGGAACTTCCAGGTGTAGTTCCAGGCGTCCTGGTCGCCCTTGATGAACTTGAGGCCGCACCAGATTGCTCCTATTCCGACAATCACGCCGGCGATGGTTCTAAACGTCGTCCGAATTGCTTCGACCTTCGAAGTAAGGCCTCCCATCGCATCCGCCCAGGCGTGCTGAGCCACAAGCAGAACAGTCAGACCCGCCAGGATGGTGAACACCATTGCAAGAGAATCATTCCTTCGCGTCTGCATTCCCGCCGCCCTCCGGTTTTTTGATTTCCCTTCATGTAGTGCAATTCGCATCAACGATCAACACCTTTTTTGCCGGGCTGGGCCTTTTCGACCTCACTGTCAGCCGCATTCAGTCGTTCCCAGCGGACCATGGGCTCCTCGACCCTCGGCACGGCATTCATGGGAATTCCCAAAGGCTCGTATCTCAGCAGAATTAAGGGCACGGCACACCCTTGACCGGGAACACCAATTGCAACATGATCACGGTAGCGCCCTTTGCCCCCAACCCCCGAACGGCGGGGGCTGCCGTGCTTCCCAACGGCCCTTGTAGTCCGAGGGTTGGGAGGCACGGACTACGAGGGCCGCGACACCCAAAATTCGGGTGCCGCAAAATACGCGGACAACGCGGGATCCGGCGGCGTCATTTGTGGGAGCAAGGACCCATCCTCTCAACGTTGTCGGTTCCCTCGGGGGGCCATTTTCAGGCACGCCTTTATGGCGATTCAAGCGCTTGAAAAACTCCCCCTTCTCCGAACGGCTTTGTGATATAAACGGCCAATTTTGAAAACTGACGCCGGTCTTTCGACTTGGCGGATCGGCCTTTCAATCCTCGATCGTCTCTGATATCTTTGCCATACTTCGTTTTACAAAATGGGAAACCGTTCCATGGATAAGAGATACCAGGTATTTGTGAGCTCTACATACGAAGACCTAATTGAGGAGCGCCAGGAGGTGATGCATTCGCTCCTTGCCATGAACTGTATACCGTCCGGAATGGAGCTTTTCCCTGCAGCAGACGAAGACCAGTGGACTCTGATAAAAAGCGTGATTGAAGATTGTGATTACTACCTTGTAATAATCGCAGGTCGGTACGGTTCTGTTGGATCTGATGGTATCGGCTACACGGAAAAGGAATACCTATACGCACTTGAAAAACGGAAGCCTGTAATCGCATTCCTTTATAAAGATCCAGGAGAGCTCCCCGCGAAAAAAACAGAATCAAAGAACAGGACAAAGTTAAACAAATTCCGAAAATTAGCACAAGCGAAGGTGTGTAAGTACTGGGAAAATTCGTCAGAGTTAGGGGCCATGGTCAGCCGAAGCCTTCATTTGCTAATAAAAAACCATCCCGGCATCGGTTGGGTACGCGCCGACGAACTTCCAGATCGAGACGCGATGTCAGAAATGATGAGACTTCGGAGGCGAATTGAAGAACTGGAGGGTTTCCTGGAACAATCCCGGACAGTACCACCTCCTGGAACTGAGGATCTTTCGCAGGGTTCTGATGAAGTAGTTCTGGCCTACGATTTTGTTGCCAACCGTGAATTTGTTTACAGCAAAAAACATACCTCCTCATTTGTTACAACATGGAATGAGATATTCAGCCTCCTTGCGCCGTATATGATAGATGAAGCCTCAGACAACAAAATTAAGCGTGCGCTTGATGAATTTCTTGAGGATAAGGAAATTAAAGATATCCAATCTGAGTTAGATGAATACCATTCTTTCAGCTTATTCGAAGTTAAGAGAGAAGATTTCCAGAAGATCAAGGTCCAGCTACGTGCACTTGGCCTAATTTGTAAAAGTGAAAGGTCAAGAAGTGTTAAGGACAAAAATACGTATTGGAGGCTGACTCCGTATGGAGATTCGGTGATGACTCAGCTTCTTGCTGTCCATGGACGTCGAGAGGAACCTGCAAAACGCACAATGAAGAAAAAAAGAAGAAAGAAGGAATCTTAATAAAATCTATCTTTTAAAATCAAAGAGCGGCACCGGCGCATCCGGGGCGTTTTGTTGAACGGCGTTGATCTCAAGGTTCTCAGGTCAAGAACCTTTGAGCTGCGTCCCTAGCTGCGGAATGGTTATCGACGGGAATCGTCGATGGCAGCTCGGCCACTCCTGCCTGGCGATCACCGAGCGGTACTTCCAGATGGACCCTATTGAGCATCAGAGAACGCAGAAACCGGATCAATGAGGCCATGGCAACCTGGAGATCTGGCTTGCCATTCACCGAGTCCTCCTGGTCCTGATGCAAACAGTGTGTTAATACTAAATAGGTGCCATTTCTCAATCGCATTGTGCTAGCGGCACACCATACGTGGTCAGGATAGGTAACCGCTGGCAATCACACGCGAGTTTAGACCTTCGGCCTGCCCGATGGGCCCAACACGCGCTAGATCAACTGAGGTTCTAATTCGCCCGAGTGAATCTGGCCAAGTTGCACCATCGAAACTCCTTGGCTCCTTCCCCTTTTTGGTACAATCTCTAACCATGTCAGACCAGACGCTTCCAAAAGGGGTACGCCGCGCCGCTCGGGTGGATCCTTTTCGCTGCTCCCTTGGTTTGGAGATCGGATGATCGTTGATGCGTAACCGCCAGGAGCCGAGGTGACCATGCCGCGCCATAAGAAAACATCCACGCCGGTGAAAGACGCTACATCCTACCGCCATCCCGAAGCCGATCTGCCGGCCCGTCCCGAGATCGGGGCCCAGGCGCACTTCAAGAAGGTCAAGGCTCCGGCCGCCTATCGCTTCGACTCGTCTCTTGCGCCCGAGCTCTGCTTTGACAGCCAGAACCCAGTCCGCGAGCAGGGAGAGGCACTCATCCGGGCCATCACAGAAGCGAAGACCCTCGACGAGGCCAGATCTGCCGCCGCGCAGCTCAAGGCGCTCTCAAAGCCGTTCCTCAACTGGGCCGGCAAGGCTGAGCGTCTCTCGTTCGAGGTGCCGACCCTTCCGCTCTTCGTCCACGAACGCCTCTCGACCAAGGTAATCCTGGAGACGCTCATGGGGCATAAGCGGGACAAACAGCTCGGTCTTCTCGATGCCCTGTTCGGGGCTCCAGAGCATGCACTGGCCGATCAGGTGCTGCGAGCCTACGAGCATCGCGATCAGTGGGTAAACCGTATGATCCTCGGCGACTCGCTGGTAGTGATGAGTTCGCTCCTGCACTACGAATCCCTCGGCGGTCAGGTTCAGATGATATACATGGATCCGCCCTATGGAGTGAAGTTCGGGTCCAACTTCCAGCCGTTCATCCGCAAGCGGGACGTCTCGCACAACAACGACAACGATATCACCCGCGAGCCCGAGATGGTGCAGGCCTATCGCGACACCTGGGAACTCGGTCTACACAGCTACCTCACTTACCTGCGCGACCGCCTGTTACTTTGCCGCGAGCTGCTCACCCCGGCCGGTTCCGTGTTCGTCCAGATTTCCAATGAGAACCTGCACCACGTGCGGGAGTTGATGGATGAGGTGTTCGGTTCCAACAACTTCATTGCGGTGGTTCCATTTCGCAAGAAGACCATGCCACTCGGCGCCAAGTATCTCGAGAGCGTCACCGACTACCTCTTGTGGTCTTGTCGCGACAAGGAACGAGTTAAATTCAGGAGTCTCTTTGAACGCATGTCAGTTGAAGGAGATTCTCACTGGAACTGCGTCGAGTTGCCAGATGGTAGCCGCAGGAAGATGAACCGTGAGGAAATCAACAATCACATGTTGCTGCCCGTAGGTTCTACGCCATACCAGTTGGTTTCTCTCTATCCGGCAGGAGTGAATCAGACTGGCCTGTTCCCGTTCTCCTTCCATGGCAAGACCTATCGTCCGAAGGCTGGCAACAGCTGGTTCACAAATGAGGAGGGTATGCATAGGCTTGCCGAAGCGAACAGGCTTGAACCATACAAGGATGGCGAAACACTCCGATACGTTATGAAGCTGTCGGACTCGCCAGTCACCAGCCTTACTAATCTCTGGAGCGATACGTCAGCGCCTTCTGACAAGACCTATGCCGTTCAGACAAGTAAGAAAGTCGTACAGCGCTGCATCCTGATGACGTCTGACCCGGGTGATCTGGTTCTCGATCCGACCTGCGGCAGCGGGACGACCGCATTCGTCGCCGAACAGTGGGGCCGGCGTTGGATCACTATCGACACGAGCCGTGTTCCCCTGGCCTTGGCTCGGCAGCGGCTGCTTACCGCCAACTTCGACTATTACGACCTCATCGATGAAAGGCGCGGGCCAGCCGGGGGATTCCTCTACCAGCGTCAACAGAATAATCGCGGCGAAGATGTAGGTGGCATCATCCCATACATTTCAAAGGGCAGTATCGCCAACAGCGAACCGCCCGCCGAGGAGGTGCTGGTCGATCGACCCAAGGTAAAGAAGGGCATCGTCCGTGTTACCGGTCCGTTCACCGTCGAGGCCACCATCCCCGCAGCCGAGGGCTTGGACGAGGAACCCGATACCCCCGGCATCCAGAGCGAAGATCACCGCAACCACGTCGAGCGCATGATCGAAGTGCTGCGCCGCGCTCCAACGGTTCGCATTCCCGGCAACCAGACAGCGACGCTCAGGCAGATCCGGCCGCCCGCTAAGACGCTGGCCCTCTCCGCTGAAGCACTTGTCGATGCGCCGACACTGTCCAACCTCGTCGACAGTGTCTCCAGGCAACCCGGCCTTATGCGTGATTCCAATGCCGTCGCAATCCTGTTCGGTCCCGCGGACGGTCCGCTGTCGGAGCGGTTGGTGCGCGAGGCATGGGACGAGGCCGGGCTAAAGCACTACACGCGTCTTTTTGTGATCGGCTTCGGCATCGATCCCAAGGCCCGCGAGTTCGTCGAAAAGGCCGGACATATTGGCATTCCCTGCGTGTATCTCCAGGCCACCATGGACTTACAAATGGGCGATCTGCTCAAGAACATGCGCTCCAGTCAGGTCTTCTCCGTCTGCGGCCTCCCCGACGTTGAGGTGCGCCACGAGAAGAAGCCTAAGAGCGCAAAGAAGGAGACCGATGAGCGGTGGGAGGTCGAGCTTCTTGGGCTCGATACCTTCGACCCGGCCACCATGGACCCGATGCACATTGCCGGAAATGACGTTCCGGCCTGGCTCCTCGACACCGACTACAACGGCATGGTCTTTCGCGTGCGACAGGCGTTCTTCCCGCGCACCGGCGCCTGGGAGAGCCTGAAGAAATCGCTCAAGGTGGAGTTCGAGGACACGGTCTGGGATCACCTCGCGGGAACGGTGAGCGCTCCCTTCGAGGCCAGTGAGCATCGACAAGTGGCCGTGAAGGTGATTGATCCGCGCGGCAATGAGCTCATCGTGATCAAGAAGCTGGAGGTGAAGCGATGATCAAAGAACTTGTTGTCCGTCGCTTCAAGCGCTTCGACGAAGAGCGGTTTGACCTCAATGGCCATGTGATCCTTGCAGGCCCGAACAACTGCGGCAAGACAACGGTGCTCCAGGCTGTTGCCGCCTGGGCGCTGGGGCTCAAGCGCTGGCGTGAGCTGAACGACTTTCAACGGCATGGGGGCGCCTACACTAAGGCGCCCGTGGCCCGCCAAGCGTTCTCTGCGGTGCCCCTACGGTCCTATGACTTGCTGTGGAAAGACCGAAACTACACAGGCACGCTGGAGATCGAGGTCTCTCTGATAGACGGTCAGCGAGTCACGATGGAGTTTCACAAGGACTCCACCGAGCAGGTCTTCGTGCGACCGGAGAAGAGTGCAGAGCCCGCGGTCGTGCGTAACCTCAGTCTTGAGGTCGTCTATGTGGCGACCGTTGGCGGCTTGAGCATCGAGGAGCCGGTCTACCAGCCCGACTACATCGAGACCCTGCTCGGCCGACAGCGCCCCGGTGATGTCGTTCGCAACTTGCTCTTACAGGCATCCGGGGGCGGCGAATGGGACAGGCTCAGGGCAGCCGTACAGCGGTTGTTCGGCGTCGAGCTGTTAGTTCCGCAGACCCCAGGCGGGCAAATCGTGTGCGAGTATCGACAGGGCGAGGGCGCACCCAGCTTCGATATTCTGAGCGCCGGCAGCGGTTTTCAACAGGTTGTGCTACTGCTTGCATGCCTTTCCACCAGGCGAGGAGCGGTTGTGCTGGTGGACGAGCCTGATGCACATCTTCACGTGTTCTTGCAGGACTCGATTTTCTCGGAGTTGCACCGAGCCGCCGCAGAGACGAAGAGCCAGCTCGTCATCGCCACGCACTCCGAGGTCATCTTTAACTCGGCTTCACCAGAACAGATTTGCTTGATGCTGGGACACCCGCGACGTCTAGCCTCGACGATAGACGTGCAACGTCTGAAGCAGGCCGTGGCTGTTCTGCAGCAGTCAGACCTGGTTGCGGCGCTCGATGCCCCGGGAATTCTCTACCTGGAAGGATACACCGACCTCAATCTCCTTCGCGAGTGGGCTCGCGTCCTGCAACATCCCCTCAAGGACTACCTGGACCGGACACCTTTCTGGCGCGCGAAGCAGCCTCCAGGACGACCAGACGCCACGGAAGTGCCGTCAAAGGATCACTTCGAGGCGCTGCGACTCGTGAACGCAGAGATGACCGGAGTCTGGCTGGTCGATGGTGACGGCAAGCGCAACGTCCAGCCAAGCCAGGCGGCGAAGAGAGCCAATCTTAACCGTGTGATGTGGACACGCTACGAGACGGAGAGTTACCTGGTGCATCCGCAGGCGCTATCTCGGTTCATCGAGAAGAAGACTGGAGCCCCCGCTGGCGAAGTGGTCGAGAGCTTCTTCACCAAGCTCTTCGGCGCGCACCTCGCCCTGCAGTTTTCAACCGACCCCTTTGTGTTGCCCCCGCTCGTAGATAACTATTTGAAAACCACGAAAGCGCGCACAGAAATCGTCGGTGCGTTGTTGACATCAGCGGGCATCCACGGATTCGACTACACGAGTTTCGACGAGATCGCATCGGTCATGCTAAGAGAAGAAATCCACCCTGAAGTCACCGAGAAGTTGGACTTCATTCAACAGGCGTTCGGACTATGAGTATCTTCGAAGTCCCAACCCCGATCTTAAACTCGCCCTTCGAAGAGCCGAAGGAACACTGGTGGATCGTCGAAGGACAACCGCTGGAACGTCGTCAAGGGCGCCGGCCGGCGATGTACTACTACCTCGAACCTGGCCGCGATCAGAACGAACGCGGCGGATTTCACATCGAGCTCAAACGCGTGAACCTGATCCGTGAACGAGTTAAGAAGTGGCGAGAGCGGGGATGGCCAGGGGTGACCCGAACTACGCAAGATCTGCTGTCCTATTGGCGGCGGGAGGGGCGCAGTCAAAGGCTGTTCTTCGCCCAGATCGAGGCAGCCGAGACGATCGTTTTCCTGACCGAGGCGCGTGCTGACTTCCGTCAGGGATTGGAGGTCCCGCGCGACGAGCCAAGCGACGACGTGAAGGCACAAGGCTTCATGGGTTTCCTTCGTTTCGCGTGCAAAATGGCGACCGGGGCGGGCAAGACGACCGTTATGGGGCTACTCGCCGCATGGAGTATTCTCAACAAGGTCAACAACCGCGGAGACAAGCGATTCTCCGATGTGGTTCTGGTCGTCTGCCCTAATGTCACCATTCGTGAGCGCCTACGCGAGATCGATCCAGAGCAAGGAGAGGCGAGCCTTTATCGGACCCGCGATCTTGTTCCTGGCCACCTCATGCCCCAGTTGACGCAAGGCAAGGTCATCATCACCAACTGGCACGTCCTTGAGCCGCAGGCTCCGCGCACGGCGGGATATGGCGGCAAGGTGGTCAAGGCCGGAGTGCAGGTTCTTACGACAGAGACGATACGCATCGGTGAGAAGAATGACACCAAGCGCGGCACACGGTGGCTGACTCGCGAGACCCTGTTCCAGCAACTGGCGAACGGGCTCGTCGAGATCGTCGATGGCGACCCCGAGCAGGATGCGTCCCTCAAGGTCCGCAGCATCCGCTATATCGAGAGCGACACGTCGCTGGTCAATCGAGTGCTACACGAAGCGGGTGGTAAGCAGAACATCCTCATCTTCAACGACGAAGCTCACCATGCGTATCGCGTGAAGGTCGAACGGCCCGACGACTGGGAGGAGATGGACGTATCCGAACGCGAAGAGTGGCTCTCGGACAAGACTGAGGCCACGGTGTGGGTCGATGGGCTCGACCGGATACACAAGCTGCGTGGGATCCGTTTCTGCGTTGACCTGTCGGCGACACCCTACTTCCTCAACCGCATCGGGCAGGAGGCGAATCGCCCCTTTCCATGGGTGGTCAGCGATTTCGGGCTGATCGACGCCATTGAGAGCGGTTTGGTAAAGATTCCGCAGCTCGCGGTCCGCGATTGCACCGGTTCGGAGATCCCAGGCTACTTCAACATCTGGCAATGGATTCTCCAACCGGGTCGGCTGACAGCTTCTGAGCGCGGCGGCAAGCATGCGAGCCCAAAGCCTGAAGCAATTCTAAAATGGGCGCACCATCCCATCGCGATGTTGGGTGGGCTTTGGGAAGAGACCCGGCGACATTGGAAAGAAACCGAAAGCGAGGACCGCCCGCCCGTCTTCATCCTGGTATGCAAGAACACGGCTCTGGCCAATGTCATCTATGAATGGCTCGGCAACGGGAAGAACCCCACGGGAATTCCCCCGGCGAAGCTTGATGGATTCCGTAACACGGACACTGAAACAAACACCATCGTGGTTCACTCCAAGGTTGTCCAGGAAACGGACACCGGTGCTGCCAAGAGCGACGAAGCTCGCTGGATGAGGTTCACGCTTGACACGGTCGGCAAGAGTTCCTGGCCCCGCAATCGGCAAGGCCAAGAGCTGTACCCGGATGGATTCGGCGGGTTGGCGAATAAGCTCGGGCGGCCACTGCACCCACCCGGGCGACACGTGCGTTGCATCGTCAGCGTCGGCATGCTCACCGAGGGTTGGGACTGCAGCACCGTCACGCATATCGTTGGTCTCAGGCCATTCATGTCGCAGCTTCTCTGCGAGCAGGTGGTCGGGCGGGGCTTGCGTCGTGCGAGCTACGAGGTCGGAGAAGATGGAAAGCTCACGGAGGAGGTGGCCAAGGTCTTCGGCGTTCCTTTCCAGGTAATCCCGTTCAAGGCAAATCCGTCAGGTCTGACGCAACCACCGGCCAAGCGGCATCACGTTCGTGCATTGCCGGACCGATCGGCTCTGGAGATCGAGTTCCCGCGGGTCGATGGTTATACACAAGCTGTTCGAAGCCGGGTGAAGGTCGACTGGGACAGAATCCCGCCCATGACGCTCGAGCCGGGACGGATTCCTCCAGAGGTCGAGGTCAAGGGTCTGCATACAACCAACACGGGACGGTTGAGCCTTTCTGGCCCGGGTCGCGCCGACTCGGTGAGCTTGGATGAGTTTCGACGAGTTCGCAGAATCCAGGAGCTGGTCTTCGACGTCGCAGGGGCGCTGACCAGGCTGTTTATCGACAAGAGTGGCTGCGAGATTCCTGCGCATGCACTCTTTCCACAGCTCGCCGGCATCGTCGGCCGTTACGTCGAGCAGAAGGTAAAAGTACAGGCACCCGCCGACAAGAAGGACCTGTTCCTTGCGCCGTACTATGGCTGGCTCGTCGAAGCGCTGCTCCAGAACCTCAAGGGCGATGTCGACGAAGGGGAGGCACCCGAGCTTCCTCTTCTCGAAGCATCACGCGGACCCGGCTCGACGGCGGAAGTCGATTTCTGGACCAGCCGTGATGTGCGCGAAGTGCAGAAGAGCCAGGTCAACTACGTTGTGTCCGACACCAAGCGCTGGGAACAGTCGGCAGCCTACTTCTTAGACACGCATGCGGACGTGGCTGCCTTCGTGAAGAACGCCGGCCTCGGTCTTGGCATCCCTTACCTCTATAACGGCGAGCAGCATGAGTACATCCCGGATTTCGTCGTCCGTCTGAGAAACGCCGAGGATCGGTACCTTCTCCTCGAAACGAAAGGCTACGATCCACTGAAGGAAGTGAAGCAGGGTGCCGCCGAGCGGTGGTGTGCGGCCGTGAACGCCCATGGCGAATTTGGAACCTGGACGTACCGCATGGTTGATCGGCCCGAGAAGGTCTCTGGAGTCGTGAGCCGCTGCGCCATGGGCGCAGCGGCTCAGGCGTAGCGGCTGGCTTCGTGAACTGGGCCACGGGCTCAATGTCGCCCGACCTGTTGAAGCTCTCGCCGACTACCTCCCAGGCCCACTAGAGAGCGTTTTCAGGCAAAAGTGATATATTGAGGTTGGTGGGTTGAATTGGCTCTTTATCCAGCATATTGGTGTCAACGGCGCGCACATTTTGCGGTGTGCCGACCTCTTCGCTCTCACCCACTCCATGAAGTGCTTCCCTCACATTCTTTACCCTTTCTTCAACCCGCCCCGGGCAGCCTCGACACCATCTCGACGTTAATGGCCGCCGGTTTGTCCATGCCCTCCACCAGGTCGACCCCGTGCCAACCACCGGCATGGGGCCGCAGACGTCGCGGACTCCAACTCCCCTTGCCTTCGCTTGTTCGCCAGCGAATGATTTTTCAAATAATTCATGTGGAAGAACACAGCGCGGCCCCGCAGCACCCGAGGGCACGGCAAGAATCGCCGCCGTAACCAAAAATCCGCGCCGGGCTTGCCCGCTACTGAGAATCTTCGCGAGGCGCGAAGATTCTCGTGATTAGTAGTATACCGCATGTTTCTGCCCACCCATGCAGTTTATGGTGCCAGCGATTTTACTGGTGCGTTGAAATACATGTTTGACACGTCAACATAGACACTTACCTTGGTAGCCGAGCGCATTCATCACCTCTTTGTCTTCAATCTCCGAGAATATGCGATGATCAGAAATTGAACAAGCCCCCCGAACCGCATTGGATCGCCGTCGTCCCTGCGGGTGAACTCCCGCAGCCCGTTGACATAAACTCCCCTCCCCCGCTACCACGTATCAATAACCAACTGCGTCCATACATTATAATACATGTACAATTTATTAAACCACATACCCACATAAACACATTTGTTCTGACCCACAATCCCACAATTCCTCATACGAACAAAAACACATCTGTTTAAACCCTGGAACCACCCCCATGGGCGGCATCGGATTTTCTGGATGAAGATAGCCCAATTTTAACACGCCTTAGTCCCCAACTATTCGAAATCCCGATCTTCACCGGCCTGTTCGGCATAGTTTCACTTACCCACAAATCCACATTCACACATATGTTGTTTACTACATGCCCACATATGACCTAAAGAACAAAACCACATTTCTTGACATAGCCGTAACTTTTGCATATTATCTTTGAAAATGTTGCAATGTGTTTAACCACATATCAACAAATGAGGGTTACCACATGATCATATCGGTTCTTAACACCAAGGGCGGCGTTGGAAAATCCACCGTTGCCATCAATCTCGCCGTGGCATGGGCGGCCGAGGGCTACGACTCATTACTGATAGACACCGACGAGGATGGCACTTCCCTGGCTTGGTACGGCCGGCGCGAGGATACTTCAAAAAAACTGACTGTAGTCGCTCTGCCGGATTCCCAGGCCTTGAAGAAAAGCATCAAACCACTTTTAGAGAAACACGACGTTATCATCATCGACGGAGCGCCTCACTTGCGCGAAATGCTGATCGCCAGCGCCTGGATCTCCAACTTAGTGATTATTCCGGTCAAACCGAGCCCCAACGACATCTGGAAGCTCGAGCCGATGCTTGAAAGATTGAAAGAAGTCACTGAAATTCGAAAAGAGGGCAATCGGCCTGGCCCGGTTATCTGCTTCTTGGTCAATGAAAACAACGACCGGACCAGGCTCAGCAAGGAAGTGACCGAGGCCTTGAGCGGCTACGACTTGAAAGTCTTAGAGACTCGTTTGGGCGCTCGTGTTGATTACCGGGACAGCTTCAACCAGGGCCTGGCGGCGCTTGAATTTTCTAATGTAAAAGCAATATCAGAGATTTACAGCCTATTCAGCGAGGTCAAATCAATTCTCGATGTGAATTAGCACAAACCCACAAAACAACAAATGAACAAATCCGAATCGTTTCTCGAAATAGCTTTGTGTTTTCACACAAACCCACATTGCCACATTTCTTGACATCCAGTCCGAACGCATATATCGTGAATGTGGTTTCGCACAAAGCAACATAACCACAAATGAGGTGAGGTATGTCGAGAAAGAGAAAAAGCCTTTCAGATTCTATGAAACCCAAAAATCCGATCCCGAAAGCCGACCTGGATCTGGACGGCCTTGACAAGGTCACCTCAATTGCAGCAAAGAATCCCGAACCCGAAAAAGTATCCCTAATCCCGGTTCCTAAAAAACCACCTTCAAAACCAAAACGTCTTTCGGTCGATCTTGACCACGAGTTGTTTTCCAAGTTCAAAGCCTGGTGCGCCATAAACAATACGACTATCAAGAAATGCACCGTCGAGATGATAAGAAAGACTGTCGGGGAATAGCTTCCAGCGATAGGGCAGGGCGCTTCAATCCAGCTCAAAATCGCCTTTCATGGCCAGTTTGACATGCAGGCACGTAACCAGAACCAGATTCTCCGTCCTTGTTTTTCCTTTAGTTTTACATTCCATTTTTGACACAGAGGCACGTAATTACCCGTATATCTCCAATGATTGACCCGCAGGCACGTAGCTGAAAATCTATTAGCCTTCTATTTTTATATTCTATATTGTTCTGTTTTTTCAGGGCCTTTCAGTCATTCATCCATTCAATCCATCGAACCCAACTAGTCTTCCAGCGGTTGAAAATCGCCTAAAATACATGATAATCATAATGTTGATCTTGACCCGCAAGCACGTAATCAACGACTATTACATTGTTTTTGACCTGCAAGCACGTAAACATTTTTGAATACGCTACGACATTTGAATGTATCAATACGGGGATCAAATATACTATTGCCGCGATTGAAATACCGTGGTTAGTGCTTGTTTGAAGCTTTTTAACCGATTTCATGAAACTTTGAATTGACATGATATGCGGGCACGTAAATGACTGTTTATTGGGTCTTTTGACCTGCAGGCACGCAATAGCGTGCCTGTTTCTATTGCCTGTGATGATTCTAGAGGCCATTGCACTGGAATACAGCCTGCCAGGAGTGCTCAACATGTCGATCGCGCCTTTCCCGCCTTCATTTCTTTCCTCGAGTCGCCCAGGAGGCCCCACTCATTTTCGTTCTGCTTAAAATCAAGCTTCAGAAGTGCAATTCGGCAATCGATTCAGAAGCCTCTTTTTTCTGTTTTGCAGGGGGGGCTTTTTACTTGACTTTAGTTTTTCAGTAACTTATAGTTTGTTTACGTGCTTGTAGATCATGTTTTTTATTTCACTAGCGGGGCGTGAATCATGAAGGATTTTTACCAGCATGCTTCTCATTACGTGCTTCCATATCGCTCGTTACGTGCCCGTATATCATCTGTCTTTCTAAGTCCCAGGGCATAAAGGAAAACGGTTTGACTCATTCTCGCACAAGAATATCCTCCATTACGTGCTCGCATGTCAATGACTGCGTGCTTGCGGATCATTCACTACGTGCCTTCGTGTCAGCCACTACGTGCTTGCATATCATGAATCGGCATGCAACCACGCTCAACCATTCATTGTTTCTTGAGCTAAATGTTTTAAATTACTTAAAAATTAAATCTCTCTTTGGCTTAGTGTAATGGCGAAAACGAAAACCAAAACAGTTTTTTCTAGGAAATCGTCTTCTCAGAAGAGAGAAAAATCTTCTTCTTCCAAAAAAACAAAACCCGGCAAAATAGCTCCCAGTAAGGCCAGGAAAGCATCTAAGAAAAAGGGCAAGACCGCCTGTGTAATTCCTGAATACGAACAGATTTCTATGTCTTTGGTTGAAGATGTTGCTTTCGACGAGATGAATATCATCGAGACGCCTTTCGCTCTGCTTACGAACTCGAGCAAGATAACTTCCATCGAGCTTTCGCCTGAAGGCCATGAGTACCTGGGCACCACCGACAAGAACGGCTGTCTTCCAAACAGCCTGGCCGAGCCGACCGTTTTGGGTTTGATGTGGCTTTCGATGCGCAAGAACAATTTCAAAACACCAACTATCCGTTTTTCGCTTCGCGATCTTATTTGCAACTACGTTTTCCCGGGCCGCTACAACAGCCGTTATACTCCCAGCCAGAAGATCTTGAAGGGCATCGAGCAGCAGATCAATCGTGTAGCTGACACCCGGATTCATACCGATCGCTGGTTTGACCGCAAGCTGGATAAAACCACAAGGATGAACGCAGCAATTATCGATTACGTTCAGGTGATCGATGATGGAGGTAAGAATAAGCCACGTCTACTTGAGATCCGCTGGGGCGAGAAGTTCTACAAGAGTGTCCAGGACCAGTACACCAAGCCAATCGATCCGGCCTTGTTTCAGCGTATCGAGCATCCGCTGGATCGCAGGATCTATCGCTGGCTGGATCGACAGCTCGCTTTGAAATCCAGGCAAATAGTAAAGAGCTGTCAGAGGTTCGCGCGGTATAAACTTCTCATGACCGGCCAGAAGGTCGATGCCGGCGGCCGGACTGCATCTAGTTACATAATTAAGCGGCTCAAGGAAGCCCTTGAGCGGCTGGATAGCGTCGGGTATTCGGTTCGCATGGTTGTAGATTCATCGATGGACGACTTCTCAATTGGTTTTATCAAGGTGGCTGAAGACGGTCCTAACGAGGTTTTGATTGAAGACAAGCCTGGGGATTTGGTGCGTGAATTCCAGTTTAGGGCTCACGGAACGCCATTGGACTCCAGGAAGCGTCGTTTGCCTGAAGCCGACCGGATGTTTGCCGAGCAGTGGATTGAGATTTATGGCTATGAGAAGTCTTTGTGGATGGTTGGCCGCTGCGTCGAGATCCAGAAGCAAACCAGGGCCGAAAGGATTCTGACTTTTAGGGGCCTGGGCCGGTATGAGCAGGCGGCATCCGGCGATTTTGACAGGGAGGCAAAAAAGAGGGCAGGGCAGCTGGAGCTGGATATTAAGGAGCAGTTGCTTGAGGAACGCAAGAAGAAGTGGGAAAAATACGAATCTGAAATGATTGCCCATGCGGACGAGCAGCTGACTGAAAAGCAGAAATCAGATCTAAAACTGAAAGCCGAGAAATTAGTTGATAACGGCGGAAGAATTAAATTCAAAGAAGGTCATACACGCAATATTCTTATTAAGCTTGAATTGAAGAAGCTGACGCTCGAACAGGTAGGAGCCATTAACAAAGAGGAGTTCTTTCATCTCGATGACGGATGAGAGAAAAAGCAGATCGCCATCGGTTTGAGTTCGGGATAGAGGGCGGCATTAACCTTGTACCGGGAGACGTTTTTGAAGAAGAATAAGAACACGGGAACTATCCTGGGTGCGCATCAGATTGCCAAACTAACTGCCCACATTAGAACTAGAGAGTATCAAAGACCACCTCGAACGACGAAAAATAGTAAACCAGGCACCTCAACCGCGTTTGGGAATCCCCCCGAGCACCAGTGCCGAGATCGGCAGCGACCTTGACCCGCGCCGGCCGGCCAAAACCACCACCCAAAGAACGGGTACAGCTTCGCGCCACCCAGGGGACCGATATCGCGCAGTGCGCGTGTGTAGGAGCGACCCACATAAGCCAAATAAGCCCGCAGGAGCGCAGGGGAGGGGAGAAGGTAGGCACCAGGGCCTCCTCGGGTCCCGAGAGCCCACAGGCGGGCCGTGACAACTATGCAGGAATTGCGGCACTATTGTAACACTTGCGCAGATAACTAGTTGATTTTATTAGATTCATGAATATCATGCAAAATGTATCACGTATGTAGCACCGTACACCCATAACTAAACCGACAACATCATTGATATTATTGTATTATACTGCATTCCAGATGTGGCACGCAGTGTGCATATACTAATGGGCAGAACGTAGCCAATCACAGGGAGAGAGACGATGCAAAGCGCACTTACAGAGATTTTCGGCGATGTGATTTCAAGTTACACGAGGGGGCAGGCCGTTGAAGATGGAGTGCTGATAGACGTTACGGAGATGGCCCGCGAGGCGGGTATTACGCTCCCGGTGGTGGTCACGGCCCGCTTGTGGGCCGAGGTTATAACGCCAGACCCTCGGTCAGTGCCTTATGGGCAGAGCATCGAGGGGCGACTGTGGGACACACTTTCAATGCTGAAGTATGCGCTCATGACCGGCCACGCTCAGGCCGGGTACATGTTCCATTTCAGTGCCTATTACATCATGAAGGCCAGGCAGCGCAGGCTTTTGAAGCTCAAGGCATTCTGTGGCCCGTATGACAGCGAAGAGCCCGGTTTTACGATTATGCTACCAAACGAAAGCTAACGCCCCAGGGAGAGACAATGAAAAGTCTTACCGATCAAAAAATCAGGGAGATCGCGCGGGAGCTTCATTGCGATCGTCACACCAGGACCGAAGAAAGATTCTACCCGAGCTGTTGCACGTCCGCCTATTGCGGCCGTATCGACTGCGAGGGGTGCAGCGATAAGCCGATCAACGACGAGTTCAAGGCGTGGGTCGCCCGCACGGGCGCCGAGCCCGTTGACCCGATATGGTGCCCGCTCATCTACAGGGTGAAAACCGGCGAACAGTGCATTTGACAAGTAGCACGCACCGAGGAGGAGTAACGACCAGGAAGGAGCAAGATGAACAAGAAAAGTTTTAGCATCCGTCTATCCACGGCGGATGTCGAATTCCTCAAGACGCTGGGCAGTGGATCCATGGTCGAAGGCGTCCGCCTGACGATAGCCATACTCCGAGGCCTGCAGGAGGCGGCCAAGCCGCCGGCGGGTGATGTACTTTCCATCCGTCAGGCCCTTGAGTTAACCGGCCGCCTGGCGGCGATGTAAGGTAGTCTCAGCAGCGAAAAATTTTCCCCGGGAGGCTTACGAGTGGCGCCGGCTATGCCTGGATGGCGAGGCCATTGGGCAGAAACATCACCCGACGAGTAACCAGGCCTTTACTCTGTATCCGCCGGGACACCGGCCATACGGCCGAGTTCTTTCTCTGCTTTTGTCAGGAGGTGCTTCAAGGCATTTGTAACGGCGCCGTCGACGTCGATACTGAAGCCTTTTTGACGTGCTTTCTTTCTAACGTCCTTCAGTTTCTCCGCCACTTCGCCTGGCAATTTAAACTGCACGCTGGTCGACTCTGTCTTGATGCTCTTGAGAACGCTCATATTAGGTCTCCCTTTTGTCGGAGAAAAGTATTCCGGAGCATGGTGCGAAGTCAACAACATTTTTGCCCTCGAGGATACGCCAACAGAATGGAAGAACGTCAGCGTTCAAGGTCCTGGGGGCGAGCCCCCAGACCCCAAAGTATATTTCCACACCTGATGCAACTTTCACTTGCGACATCAAAACAGCGGCATCATTGTAATAATATTGAATATTTCAACGGTTACATGTCAATTTATCGTATGATATCGGTCTTGTATGTGTTTCTACGTCTGACAACCTGATTACCGAGTTTTTACAAGTTGTTTTCGTGCATTTATGTTTGCCTGTATCTTAACTTGACACCGAGGGTGCCGGCTGGTATGAGCGTTTCCGAGGTGGCGTACCGAAGGTACGCACATACAAGTGAACCCAAAGACTGAAACGCACCCGCAGTGGAAGGGTGTGCCCGGGGTATTTCACACCGCCAGGAGGAGGCTTTTCAATGGCCAAGACGGCGACTACGACTGTCAGACTTGATCCACTTTTGCTCACGAAGCTGAAGCTCTGCGCGGACAGGAAAAGGATCTCCATGAACAAGATGTCTCAACAGTTTATAGAAGAGGGCGTTGAACGCATGGAGGGGCTTTTCGATCCCGCGATCACCAGGGCCGAGGGGCTCAAGATACTCAACACCGTGAGGGATATCGGAGCCGAGAAGACGCTTCTCACGGCGCCCGTCCTCCAGCAAATCCTGAACTCACTTCTTGCAATTCAGTACATTCTTGTATCGGACATAAAGAAGAAGGGGGACGACAAGTTCATCAAGAACACCGTCTACTACGCCGAGAAGAAGACCAAGGAGTTGCTCGGCAATATTTTCGGTGAAAACGGGTAGGAAATGCGAAGAAAGAAAGTCAGTCCGGGCTCGAAATACACGAGAGGATGGGAGTCCATTGGCCACTACCTGTCAATGCTCAAGTCATCCATCAAGCTCAACATCATCATCTCCATTTTTCTGGGCCTGCTTTTCGGATCGATTTGGTTTTACATCGTGATCGAGAGGGACGCCGGATCCAACCTTCCCCAGTACGTAAAGGCCTCGGTTTTAGAGACTCTATCATCGACAAAGAAGGCCGAGTACGACCTGGGCGAGGGCTACAAGAAGTACGCATCCGGAGAAGCATATCAGTACCTTTATTGGGACGTTTACCGAGGCCGCAGCATCGGCTTTGTTGTAAAACAGTACGCCTTCAAGGTTCTATTTTTCGTGACGCTTTTTCTGTTTCTAACGGCGTTTCTGATATCCAGGCACGGAAGGAAAATGACGGAGGACGAGAGAAGGAGGGGCGCCGTAATCAAGAGCGTTGAAGAAGAAAGAAGGAGATCGAGAAGGGGGATACTGTTCAGCTCCGCGGCGATCGGAGTGGTTATCGGCTCTTTGTTTTTCTACGAAATGTTAAACGATTCTGGACGCAAGAGCCTGGGAAATTATTTCTGGTCTTCAGTCTACGGCTCTTTCAGTCCGGCGGCCTGGGTTGCGTCACCGGACGATGGTGTCCGGATAGCCTGGTACGATACTCCGGCGCCGGGATTCAGGGATTCGGTAAAGGTGCGCGACTGGCTCAGGGAGAACGCTTTCAACGGTCGTTCGATGTTCGAACTATTCCTTTTCTGGCTCCTGGAAGTGTTGCTTTCCGGCGCTTTTGCGGGAGCGGCGATTGTGTATTTCAGAAGCAAGAAGAAGACGAAAGGCGAGCTGACGCTTGCGAAGGTGCCTCTCAGAAAGGGGGCCGAGTGTTACCACCTTCTGTTCTCGGGATCGCCTGGATCCGGCAAGTCGACGGCGATCAAGGAAATCCTCGACCAGGTGAGGAAACGCGGCCAGCGGGCCGTGGTTTTCGATCCCTCCGGAGAATATCTTGAACCGTATTACCGCGAGGGAACAGACGCCATTCTCAACCCACTGGATGCACGATCGAAGCGCTGGACGCTCTGGTCTGAAATCGAGGAAAAGACAGACTACCAGACGATAGCGAAATCGTTGTTTCCATCCGGGGGAAAAGACCCTTTTTG
>Ga0307379_10004229_pt1 | contig 20563 bp, 16 predicted proteins | sample UN2MG_FD_202237 | JGI IMG/M metagenome (GOLD analysis project Ga0307379, IMG submission 202237) | Soil microbial communities from Risofladan, Vaasa, Finland - UN-2 | ecosystem: Environmental > Terrestrial > Soil > Coastal area > Acid sulfate soil | place: Finland: Risofladan, Vaasa | collected... | reverse complement strand
TCAAGGGATACGCAGGCCATGAAAAGGGCACCCTATCCCAGGTCACGGAAGCCCGAACAAAGGCAATGCGCGCAGAGGGCCCGGCGGACAAGGCCAGGGAGGAAAACACCTTCACGGATACCCTGAAGTCCCTGTTTGCCCTGGTGGAAGGATACCCCGACCTGAAGGCCGACGCCAGTTTCCTCGAACTGCAAACACAGCTCGTGGAAATCGAGAACGGGATCGAGTACGCGCGGAGGTATTACAACGCGGTTGTCCGGGATTACAACACGATGACCGAGGCCTTTCCTTCGAACCTCATCGCTTCCGGGTTCGGGTTCGCACGCGAGAAGTTCTTCGCACTCTCCTCTCCGGAGGAGCGGGATCGGGTCGATGTATCCTTTTCCTGACGAGGGGGCCGCGCCCCGCGTTCGGGCACTCCTCCCCCTATGCCTCCTGGTCTTTTTTCTCCTTCTCGTCGCAGGAGGGTCGCAAGCCCGGGCGGAATACTTCACCATCGAGTCGTTCCACGCAGACATCGTCGTCCACCGGGATTCCTCACTTACCGTGACGGAAACGATCGAGACCATCTTCTCCCGCCGCCGCCACGGGATCTACCGCAACATCCCCTTCCGGTACACGGATGAATTCGGGAAGAAGACCAGGGCACCGGTCCGGGTCGTTTCCGTGACGGACCAGTCCCGCCGAAAGCGGCCGTACCGCGTCACCCGAAACGGGGACGCGGTCCGGATCCGAATCGGCGGGAAAGATGCGTTCGTCGACGGCAGGCAATTCTACGTCATCACCTACAAGGTGAACAACGCTCTTCTCTTCCTCGACAACCACGACGAACTCTACTGGAACGTTACGGGAAACGACTGGGACACCACGATACATCACGCTTCCTGCCGGGTAACCGTGGATGGCGAACCAGACGACGTCCATCCGCGGGGGAGCTGTTACACGGGCCTGCGCGGCTCGCGGGAATCCTCCTGCGATTTCCTCCCCGCCGCCGGAGGGGGCCAGTTTCGTGCAGGTCACTCCCTCTCTCCCCGGGAGGGAATCACGATCGCCCTCGGCTGGGACAAGGGGGTCGTCCGGCCGCCATCGTTCCTGGAGAAAATCGTGTGGGGACTCAACCTCGCCGAAAACGGGATCTTCCTTTTGCCTCTTGCCACCTTCGCCTTCATGCTCGGTCACTGGTACCGGAAGGGGAAGGATCCCGACATCGGGGACACCGTGACCGTCCTGTACACTCCGCCGGAAGAGGACGGGCACACCCTCCTCCCCGCCGAGATCGGCGCCCTTTCCGACGAGCGGCTCGACCCGAATGACATCACCGCTTCCATCGTCAACCTCGCGGTGAGGGGATACGTCACCATCGAGGAGCAGAAGATCCCGGGGCTCATCTTCGACCGGGACGACTACATGCTGAAAAGGGTCAAGGAAGCAGACGACGGTCTTTCTTCCTTTGAAAAGCGGTTGCTGGTCAAACTGTTCCCCGGGCATGCCGACGAGGTTCTCGTCTCCGACCTGAAATACTCGTTTTACAAGGTTCTCGACGACCTGAGGGCCACCGTCTTCGGCCGTTTGAAATCCCTGGGGTACTTTCGCGCCCTCCCCGGCAGCGTCAAAACCATGTACCGCGGGATCGGGATCGGAGTGGGATTCGTGGGTGTATTTTTCGGAGTGATCGCCGGCAAATTTACGGGGGACTTCTCGTGGAAAGTTGTTGCTGCCTTCCTTCTATCGGGTCTTGCGGTTGTTCTCTTTGCCCCCCTCATGCCGGTGAAAACACGGAAAGGGGCGCAGGCATTGGCCAAGGTCAAAGGCTTCGAAGAGTTCCTTCTCCGGGCGGAAAAGGACCGGCTGGAAAGGATGAAGGACCAGAACCTGTTCGAAAAATATCTACCCTATGCGATTGCCCTCGGCGTATCGGACCGGTGGGCCGAAGCCTTCGAGGGGATCTACCAGGAAAGCCCGGGTTGGTATGCATCCCATGGAGGCATCCGCACGTTCCACCCCGTATCCTTCCACCAGTCGCTTGACAACGCGCTCTCCCGAATGGGAAACGCCATGTACGCGGCGCCACGAAGCAGCGGAGGCGGGTTTTCCGGAGGAGGGGGAAGCTCAGGAGGGGGAGGGGGGGGAGGAGGCGGAGGAAGTTGGTGACCCGGACGGGGGGTTCACTCCTCCCTTTCCCCTCATTCTAGCCTTCCGCAAGCAGCGACTGCTCACCGGGTCCGATCCCCGAATCTTCCCTTCCTCTCACACTATCAGGCCAGCCACAGGAACAATGGCTTCCACTCTCGTGCTTGATGCACACGTCGCATACCCTGTCGGAACAGTACCAGCTCCAGCGGTAGTCATGCCCGTTTTTTCGACATTTGCGATACCCGGTTGCCATCACTAGCACCTCCCAACTGGCGTCTCCTTCCCTGATCCAACCACACTTCCTATATAAGCAAGACACATGCCGAGGAATGAACAATGAATTTTGTATTGGAATATCAAGAATTTATTCTCTATTTCGCGAAAAGAAAGGGGAAGCCCCCCCACGAAGGAGGGGTTCCCGATAGGAAAAAATTCTCCTACAGAAGCGAATATTTTACAGAGAAGACAGGGACATCCGGAAAGGAATATAATGGACTTGAAGGCGGGTGCCACGGGGAAAGCGCGGCAACGGCATGAACCGGTACTACGGACAGGAGGTGTCCCATGGAACTCAGACTGACGGAATCCGAAGTGCAATTGCTCCTGGACATGCTTCACGCAGACCGCAAGACCCTCCTGATGGAAATCGCACGAACGGACAACCGTGCCATGCGGGAGGGCTTGAAGAGAAGAGAGGAACTTCTCAAGGGGATTCTGCACCGGCTCGGAAGCACGATGCTCAAGGCATCCTGAAGGTTCGTCCCGGCCTGGCACCCTGCTCACATTCTTTTTTTTCCGGCTATCTCCGGCTTGGGCATTTTCTCCTGGTCTGCCGCTCGATTCCGCCAGTCGTCGCCTCTCCACGCCCCAGAAGCAGGCCCTCCAGGTCCCTGTCGCTGGAAAAGGACGCCAGGTCGATCGCCGTCCTGCCGTCCGCGTCTTTTCTCTTAACCTCCGCGTTGTAGGCAAGGAGCAGCCGAACCAGTTTCGGCTTCTCCCGGGAAACCGCCAGATGCAGCGGCGTCGCCCCCTCCATCGCCATCGCGTCGATGTTGGCGCAATGCTCAAGCAGGATGCGGGCGACATCGGCGGAACCGAGCGCGGCAGCATAGTGCAACGGGGTTGCGCCCTTCCCGGCGCTGTCCCCCATGTCAACCCGGGCCCCCTTCTCGATCAGGAGCAGTGCGATCTCCTGCCGGTCATTCCACGCCGTAAGGTGCAGCGCCGTCCTGTCGTCTCCATCCTTCACATCCACCTTCTCGCCCCTTTCGAGAAGCATCTCCACGATCCTCCTGTGTCCGGCATACGCCGCCTGGTGAAACGGCATCGCGCCGAACCGGTTCGCAGCGTGCATGTCCGCACCGCTGTCCAGCAGCAGGCGCACGATCTCGGGCTGGCCGTTCGAGACGGCAAGAAACAGGGGCGTCATCCCGTTCACGTCCCGGGCTTCCAGCAGCTCGGGCCATGTGGAGAGGAGAGAAGATACCCTCCCGGGAGTACCCTCCCGTACCGCCACCCGAATTTCTTCCGCGGCAAGCTCCGGGGCAAATTCACCGCCTGACATGCGCACACCGGGGGAACCGGCCTCTCCAGGAATCTGGATGATCCGTGACAACGAAGAGGAAGGGAGAGCGGAAAGCAACACAAAGGTGACGAGAAGAGGGAAAACGATCCTTTTCCTTCCCCTCTGCCGGGCGAACGTCCGCGGGACCGCCAGGAAGGAAGAAAAGGCAAAAAACGAAAGCAGCAGGATCGCATGCGCCGCCAACGGTGTCATCCTTTCCCCTCTTTTTCCCGCCAGTGGACCTCTCCAGGCTTGTCCTTCGGGGGTTACAACTATTGGATGGACGAAGGGGGGGGCGAGGTTTCGCCGGAGAGGGAAGTAAAAAGAGGGAGGACCGGCGAACATCTCTCCCCTGCTCCGCAGGGACCTCCCTTCTGGTATGCTTCCGGGGTATAAGGCATGAAGGACCTCTTTCCCACAAGGAGCACAGACGAAGCATGGAGACCAGAAACCGCAAGGTCCTTCTCCGGGGTCTCGTAGTGGACGTTGAACAGATGGAGGTGAAATTCGGCGAAAAGGGATGGCACCTCTACCAGGTCGTGAGACACCCGGGGGGGGTCGGGGTTCTCCCCCTGCACGACGACGGCACGATCACGCTGATCAGGCAGTTGCGCCCGGCGATAGGCGCTCGCATGATGGAGATCCCTGCGGGGCGTCTTGCCCCCGGCGAGGACCCGGAGGTCTGCGGACGCCGCGAACTCGCGGAGGAGACGGGTCTTACGGCAAAGACATTTACGCCTCTTGGGGCGTTCCATCCGTCCCCGGGGGTTTTTGATGAGACGATCCACCTCTTCCTGGCCACGGAGCTCTCCCAAAAGGAGGCGGCCCCAGAGCAGTACGAGGAGATCGGTACGGAGCGAATTCCCCTCGAGGAGGCCTGGCGATTGGCCATGAACGGGGAAATCAAGGACGGAAAAACGATCGTGGCCCTGTTCCGCGCCAGGGGGAGGAAGGGATGACCCGGGGCCGGGAAACCGTGCAAACCGGCATCACGGGATAGGTACCCTTACCAACACGCCAACATATCCCCTCCCGACCATGGGAGCAGCGGAAACCTCCCCGAAGGAAGTCGTAAATATCAGATTCGACACGATCCCGATGGCCGCGCCCGCCAGGACATCGTGGACCCGGTGGTGGTCGGTCTCTACCCGGCTGTACCCCACAAAGGCGGCAGCCAGATATGCCGGTGCCCCGTATCCCCACCCGTACCGCCTCTGTAAAAAGGATGCTCCGGCAAAAGCAATGGAGGTGTGCCCGGAAGGAAACGCATGGTCATCCCCGTTTGGCGCCTTCTCGTTGACGGTAAGCTTTAAGCCCCCGGTCACTGCGGCGGTGGACAGAAGCGCCTTGCCCAGTTGCCTCGTCCCTTCCCAATCCCTGTTGAGAACGGTCATCGCCGCCGCTGCCGCCGGAAGAGCGACCAGCCCGACATCGCCCGCCGTCTCGATGGTATCGTTGTCGGCGAATGCGCCGCCTGCACCAAGAGACAGGATGATCCCCAAAAAGCATGCCAGGAGGGGCTTCCTCACGTCAGTGCACCTTTGGAAAGGGGATGTCGTCCACTGTCCTTCCGGATCCTTCCGGATTTTTGGCTCGGGCCATCATCGCAGGGGGAGGGGAAGATCGCAACAAGAAGACCCCGGCTTCCCTTTACCGCCTGAATTATTTCGAATTCATTCGTGGCTCGCCCGGGCTGTCCGCTTTTTAATGAAGGCTTTTTCCACGATTACGAAGAGGATGAAGACGGCCAGGCCGATGCCGTGCACCACCATGCTGGGCCAAAGCAGGCAGAACGCGATCCCCGCGTATCCCAGTCTCTGGGGCCACGTGAGAATCCCCAGATGGAATCCCTCGAAAAACACGGCAAAACAGTAGAGGCCGAGCAGGCCCATTGCAGCCGTCTCGATCACCTGCCAGGCCGGCCCTTCGAACAGAATCGGGGTGTAGACGAACAGCAGGGGGATGATATAGAGCCCCTTCGCCAGCTTCCACGATTCCAGGCCGGTCTCCAGCGGACGGCTGCCCGCGATCCCCGCCGCGGTGTAGGCCGCCAGGCAGACGGGCGGTGTGACGTTGGCATCCTGCGAATACCAGAAGATGAGCATGTGGGCCGCGATCAGGCTCACGCCGAGCATGGTCAAGGCCGGGGCTGCCAGAACCGCCAGGACGATATAGGAGGCGGTCACCGGAAGGCCCATCCCCAGGATGAGGGAGGCCAACGCGATCAGTATAATGGTGATGAGCAGGTTCCCCCCCGAGATAGTCGAGATGAGGATCGAGAACTTGATCCCCATCCCCACCAGCAGGACCACCCCGATGACGATGCCGGAACAGAGAAGGATGACCCCGGTGGAAACCATGTTCTGCGCTCCCGCGGCGAGCGCGTCCAGAATGTCCCGGAACCCCATCCGGGTTTTCCGGTTCAGCCAGCTCGAGGCTACGATCGCAGCGATTCCCACGCTGGCGGCATACGTGGGGGTGAACCCATAGATCAGGAATCCCATCAGTACGCCGATCGGGAGGAAGAAGTTCCACCCCTCCATAAGAACCTGGCCGACTTTGGGGATCTCCTCCTCGCGCATCGGTTGAAGGCCTATCTTCTTGGCCCGGAGATGGATGAAAAAAGCGACGCTTAAGAAATACATGAGCGCCGGGATGAACGCGACGCCCACGATGGTGAGGTAGGGGATCTGCGTCCACTGGCTCATGATGAAGGCGCCGGCGCCCATGATGGGGGGCATGAGCTGCCCGCCCGTCGAGGCGGCGGCCTCCACCCCTCCGGCGAATTTCGGGGAAAACCCGACTTTTTTCATCATGGGGATCGTGATGGATCCGGTCCCCACGGTATTGGCCACGGCGCTCCCCGAAATCGAGCCCATGAGCCCGCTCCCGAACACCGCGATCTTGGCGGGGCCCCCGACGGACCGCCCCATGGCGGCCATCGCCAGGTTGATGATGAATTCCCCGGCACCGGACTTGAGCAGAAAGGCCGCGAACAGAACAAAGAGAAAGACGAACGTCGAGGAGATGGTGGCGATCGTCCCGAAGATGCCGTCCGGCGCGAAATACATGCGATAGAGTATCCGGGACACCCTGACGCCGGGAAAGTTCCAGAGTCCGGAAAACGATTTCCCGAGCCCGAGAGCGTAGGCCAGAAAGACCGCTGCCAGAACCGGGATCAGCAACCCGGTTGTCCGCCGGGTGACCTCGAGCATCAGGACGATGGCCACCGCGGCGGCAACCAGGTCCACCATGGTGGGAACCTCGTTTCGGGCATGGAGAGCGTCCTCGAAGAGCACGAGGTAGAGCGCCACCGCCACGGACAGAATGGCCAGTACGTAGTCGAATTTCAGGGTCTTTCCGGGATGTCGCTTGAGAAACGGGTAGAGCAGGAACCCCATGAAGAGCATGAAGCCGTAATGAACGGCATTTCGCTGGATCTCGGGCATGATGCCGATGGTGTTGACCCAGAGATGAAAGAGGGAACAGAGGATCCCGACGCCGTAGAGGAGCTTCTCGCTCTTCCCGCCGAGAATCCGCTTCACCGCCAGGACTTCACCGCTTAGGTCCGTGCGGGCTTCCTGGGGGATGCTGTCCGTTTGTTTCTCCGTCAAGACGATCGCCTATTCAAGGGTTTCGAGAAACGGCCGGGGGTGTCACCCCCCGGCCGTGTGACGGGTAAATCAAATTACTTGATGATCCCTTTTTCCCGGTAAAACTTTTCCGCCCCGGGGTGGAGAGGAACCGGCAAGCCCACCGTTGCGCGCTGCAGGCTCATGGCCGTGGTCGCCTTGTGGATATTGTGCAGGAACGATAGGTTCTCGAAGATCGTCTTTGTGATCAGGTAGACGGTCTCCTCGGGAAGATCGGGCCGGCAGGCCAGGAAATTGGGCTGGCCGACGGTGCGGATGTCCTTCTCCTGCCCCGGATAGACGCCCGCCTTGATGACGTATTTCGTCCAGATGGGATACGATTTCTGTAAAAGCGCAATCTGCTCGTCGGTGAAATCGAGGACCGTAACGTTTTTTGCCCCCACTTGGGCGAAGAGCTGGGTGACGGCCGCCACGGGAGGACCGGCCGGCAGGTTCGCACCGACGATCCGACCGTCCATCATGGCCGACGCAGAAGGAGAGTAGGACAGGTACTCCAGGGTCATCTCCTTCTCCGGGTCGATGCCCAGAGCCGCCAGGATGGCGCGCCCCGATCCCTCGGTGCCGCTTCCCCGCTTGCCGATGGAGAACTTCTGCCCCAGGCCCTTGAGGTCCGTGATCGTCCCCGTCTTGACGTACTTGTTCAGCAGGACGAAATGCTCGATATTTTCCCAGAGCATGGTCACGGCGCGGAACTCCTTCATCGCTTTCCCTTCGTACTTGCCCGTGCCGCTGTACGCCTCCTGTCCGAACAGGGCCTGCAGGATGGCCATGTCCGCTTCCTTGTTCTTGAGCATCTCGACGTTCTCGCCCGATCCGGCGGAGTTGATGGCCGTCGCCGTGATCTTGTGGTCCTTGGCGAGCTTGATGCTGATTACGGTGCCGATGGCCACGCCCACGGGGTAGTAGGTCCCCCCCGTAGTGGCCGTCGCGATGATGAGGTTCTTGTCGTCGGCGCGCGTTTCCCCGACACCAAACGACAGGGCCAGCATCGCACAAAGAAAACCGGTCACGATCTTCTTGAACATGGCGTCCTCCTTTACCTTCGTGGTTTGATGGAAAAATCCGCGCATCGCCGCAACAAAACCCTTTCAATTTGGGGTTTTCGAAAGAAATCGTCCGGCCGGGCTAATCCCCTGCCCGGGCATCTCGAATATTTCCGGAGGTTTATATATGCCATGATCGCAATCTTAACGCAAACGTAACATTCCTTTCATTCCGGCTTGATCTCCCTTTCCCAAGACTTCCAACATGCCCCCCGGTCTCCGGAGCATCGTTCCGGAAGAGGGCGTGCACCGATCCGCCTTCGCCAAGGCTACGGCGGATCGTCCGCCGTAGCTCCGAAGCGCCTCGATCCCTGGCGGCGCGAGGAGCGAAGTCGGACGAGAGTCATGATGCGCCCCGTCCGGCGAGGCGCCCTACCGAGGCGTACCCCCGGTGGTACGGTGAGGGAGGACAACGAAGCCGGCGGGGATGCAGCGGCCCTCGAATGCCGGCGTCTGAGGAAATGGTGCTCCGGAGGCCGGCGAGCACCTGGCACCGGGAAGCACTAACATCGCCATATTAGTGAAAAGGACCACTCAGGGAGTGGCGAGTTCTTAGAAACGTCCCTGTTCTTGGCTTTATCGTCCGTGCGACGAGCCGGTACGGGGCACTTCTCCCCGGTCCATCTCGTCGCCTACAACCTTGACCGTAATGGGGCTTGACGCCTCCAGGTGGACGTCCCGCTGCGGGAAGGCCATGACGATCCCCGCCTCGTCGAGAGCCTCCTTGATGCGGTGCCGGATATCGCTTAACACGACGCTGTTTGACTGTTCGGTGTCCAGAACGAGCCACAGGTAGACCCGGAACACCAGGGCGCTGTCGCCGAACTCCTCCAGAAACACGATGGGAGCCGGTTCCTTCATCGTGTGGGGGTCCTCCTTCACCACCTTCAGGATCAGGTCGGACACCTTTTGCGTAGGAGAGTGGTACGCAATCCCCACGGAGATCTCGTAGCGGACGTGCTTGTCGGAGTGGGTCCAGTTCGTCACTCGCTGTTCCAGGAACTGGCTGTTCGGCACGAGCATCTCCACGCCGTCGAACCGCATGACCGAAGAATTCAGCATGCCGATGGAGGTCACCCGCCCCCGGCGCCCCTCGATCTCCACGACATCGCCGACCTGGATGGTGCGGTCGAAAAGAAGGATCACGGAACTGATGAAACTCCCGATGAGGTTCTGCGCGCCGAAGCCGGCGGCGATCGCCAGGGTGCCGCCCAGGAAGGCGAATACGGCCCACGGGATGTTCACCGAAGCCAGCGCGAAGGTGAATAGACCGATGAAGGTGAAAAAGGACCACTTCCGGCCGACCCTCTTTATCCCGCTTTCGTCCATATTGAACCAGCGGGCCGCAATCCGCTCCACCGGCCCTTTCATCCGCCCCGCCCCCCAGACGCCCAGCAGGAGAATCAACAGCGCCTCGGCGATCTTCCCGACGGTGACACTGATCGGCCGGGATATTTTCTGGTGATCCACGATGGCCGATTCCTCGGCGACGTACAACTCGGCATTCCAGACGGCCCGAACAGGGGAAGACAGGGTATGCAACCACGCCGTGATGCCAAGGCCCTTCGACAGACGTTCCTCGAGGGAAACAAGATCTCCCTCCCATCGCTCCGTCACCCTCTCCGCACGGTTTAAGGCTTTAAGGGCCTGCCGATACAGAATCTCCCGGTCGGCATACGCGGCGACGAAAGTCCCCGTGACCTGCTCCTCTTCCTTCGACAAGCCCTCGGAGGAAAACTTCTCCCGCTGGCTTCGCAACAGGGGAGCCAGTTTGTCCAGGCCGTCCTCCAGGCTGTTTTTCCAGAGACGGATATGCTCCAGGGCCTGCCGGGTCTCTCCGGACAATTTCCTGATCTCCTCCGGGGTGCCTTCCCCGGGCAGCCGGTACCGATCCTCCCAGGCCTGCTGTTCGACGGTCAAGTGGCGGAGCGTTTCCTTGTAAATTTCCACCTCCAGCCTGGACGTGTCGAGCCGGGCTTTTTGCGCTTCCTGCGCATTCTTCAGGAGTTCGAGCTCTTTCCGCTGGTAGAGGGCAGGCTCCTTCCCGGGAGGAACTCCCTCCTGGGCACGGTGGAGCATGTCCCGCGCCTTTTCCAGGGCCTGATTTGCCGCTTCCTCCTCCCCCAGTGCGCGGTTCAGTTGTTCGTTTAAATTTTTTCTCGGACCTTCCAGTTCCTGAAGCTTGCGGTCCAGGTCCGCCCTGAAAAGGGGGGACGTGGACGCGGCGAGTTCGTAGCGCTGTTCGAGAAACGGGATATAGTCCCGCATTCCGCCCAGGTTCTCCCCGAGCACGAGCCTTTGCGTCTCCAGGGACAGGGCGCCCACCTCGGCCAGTTCGTACCGTCGCCTGGCCAGGTCCCGCAGCCACAACGCCCGCCCCTTGTGGTCCTCTTCCTTCCCGGCGGCAATTCGCTCCTCCGCGAGTCGAAGCTCCGCTCCGGCATGCTCCAGGTCCTTCAAATATTCCCGCAGCTGACCTTCAGCGATCTCCCTCCGGACATCGACCATATTCCGTTCGAACTGCTTGTCCTTGATGGAATCGTAGAGGTCTTCCAGGAAAGAGACCGGGAAAGGGGGTTTTTCCGCAAATCCCTGCCATTCGTTTCGCTCCACGGCGCGATCATCGTTCGCTTTCCGGATCTCCTTCAAGCCTTGCAAGGCCTTCAGATGACCTTCGAGAAGGTAGATGAACTCGAAATCCAGCCGCTTCCACTCCGCGACCTCCTCCGGAAGTGCGGCCGCCATGCCGTTGCGTTTGCCATTCGTTCCTTCTCCCGTGGACGGGATCGCCCGTGACCGGATCTCCCGCAGGCGGGACTGAAGGCGGACAATTTCCTGGTCGACCTCCTCTTCCGATGCGGGCAGAATCACCTTCCGTTCCGGCTCCTTACTGCCGGTGTCCGGCACCGGATACGATTTATTCTGAGGACCTGCGTAGGCTGCCTGGGAAAGGAACAACGGGGAGACAAAGAAGGCGAGGAAGGCGAAAAAGAAGCCGAAACGCCTCTTCCTGACCGCAAGGAGGGGGAACGTCGTCATCGGGTTACCCAATCCATAAAGATAGAGATTCGGAATCGTTCCTTTTTGTTCCCGCCAAAGTGGCTCGCGGACCGCACGACCGTTTTGTCCGCCCCGATACCCGTCCCCCCCCAAAGACTCCCCCGTTTTCCGGTTCCATCGATGGGGAACCCCATGGATGTGAAAGGCGAGCGCAATGCGGAGGGGATTGACCCTTAAAACCAGCTATATAGAGTTTTGCAACATGAGGGGAGAGGTTTTGTAAACCTGTTGACGAGAATTAACGCGCCTTAAGCGGGAAAGGACGAATATAATAGGAGAGATGTCCCCCCCACAGGAAAAAACAGGCCTTTCGGATTTCACCCTGTTCCGCATCCAGGCGGGTTCGGGCATCCTGTTCGCAACGTTCCTCGTTCTTCACCTCTCGAACACCATTCTCGCAGGTGCGGGACAACCGACCTACGACTCCTACCAGAGAGCCGTGAGGTGGTACTACCAGTTTCCCCTCATCGAAATCTTCGTTGTCATCGGAGCGGCAACGGTACACGCCTGGGCCGGCCTCACGCGCGGTTGGCGCAGATTCCGGAACCTGTTCGACCCTCAGGCCAAGCGCTTCGTCCCCCCCCTGCGGGTGAGGTTGCACCGGTGGTGCGGCTACATCATTTTATTGATCATTCCGGGACATATTTCCGCCACCAGGATGCCAAGTCTGATCGAGGGGTTGCCGGTCGACTTCTCGTTCGTCTATTTCAGCATCGAGCACTGGCCCTTGTTTTTTTATCCCTACCTCCTGGCCTACGGGGTGGGGGCCTCATTTCACATGATTCACGGGGTGCTCGTCTCCCTCGGTATCTTCCGCGTAACCACGCCCGGATGGGGAATGAACGAGAAATCGAAACCGTTCTGGACAGCCTTTATCGCGTCCTCCCTTCTCGTGATCGTTGGAATTTTCTCTCTGGGCGGCAATTTTTTCGCACCCAAGACGGATCGCTTCCCCGAGCTGAAAGCTTTCTATGAGAGCAAGTTCCAGAAAATCTTCATGCCCTGGAAGGAAGAACCGTAACCCGTAACCCGACGTTGCAAGTTGTTGAACAGCGAACCGGATCGACAGCGCATCACGCATCCCACACAGCGCTTATCCAGTTCCACATCGCGGGATCATTTCAATAAAAGTGGCGCACCCAATATGGAAGAATTCGAACCGCTTCCGAGATTCCCATCGAGTTGGACCTGACGGACGAAGACGCCGTTCCGATGCACATGAAGATTTCCGTATACCCAAGGAATTCCTCTTATCATTGATGCTCGGACGGAAGTCGAAGGGATTGAAAGATATCAACGTTTCGTCATTTCGTGCCAGGCTGGTGTAAAGTGCTTCGATCGGGATCCGCGGGGTTCCCCATGCGGAACGGAGAGCGTATCGAGACCGGAAAGACGCCGGTCACGGAGCGGAGGCAATGCAAAAGTTTGCGTCCCTGATGACCGGTAAGCCGAACCGGGAACGCGCCCTGGTCCTGCTCCTCCTCGCGGCGTTCTTGTGGAGCCTGGGAGGAACCCTCATCAAGATGGTGCATTGGCACCCGATGGCCATCGCCGGCATGCGCAGCGCCATTGCGGCCGTCCTGATCCGCATCGTTTTCCGCGAGATGTCCTTCACGTGGTCCTTCGACCAGGTGGGCGGAGCCGTCGCGTATGCGTGCACCGTCCTGTCGTTCGTCGTGGCCAACAAGATGACCACCGCCGCCAACGTCATCCTGCTGCAGTACACCGCCCCGATCCACGCCGCCCTCTTCGGGGCATGGTTCCTGGGGGAGCGGGCGTCGCGCCTCGACTGGACGACGATCCTTTTCGCCCTCGCCGGCATGGCGCTCTTTTTCTTCGACCACCTGACGCCCGCGGGATTCTGGGGGAACATCGTCGCCCTGGGAAGCGGCCTCAGCTACGGATGGCTCGCCCTCTTCCTGCGCAGGCAGAAATCCGGATCTCCCATGGAATCGGTATTCCTCGGGAACGTGCTCGCGGCCCTCGCAGGTCTGCCCTTCATGTTCGGTTCGGTCCCGGGGACATCGGATTGGATCGGCCTCTTGTTTCTGGGAGTGGTCCAACTGGGCCTTCCCTACATCCTGTTCACCATTGCGATCCGGCACGTCTCCGCCGTCGAGGCATTGCTGATCCCCATGGTCGAACCGGTCCTGAACCCGCTGTGGGCGTTCCTGTTCCTTACGGAAGTCCCGGGACGGATGTCCCTCCTGGGCGGCCTGGTCATCCTGGGATCCGTGATCGCCCGGGGGACGATACCGCTCCTGCGCGCAAACCCGGAACGATAGCGCGCGGCAGTCCCGGCCCACCCAAAAATCGTTAAAGAGAGTTTGCGGAATGGATGAATGAGTACCAACTCCGTGTGTACCACGGAGAGGACGTGAATGATCTTTTCGGGTCATGAGACCTGGGAGCATTCTAAACAACATCGGAAATAGCCGTTCCCACCTCTAAATCAATTTAGATATAATATTGCATTAGTTTGACATTATCATACTATTGCCATATTATATCTACACAAGCGAAATAGATTAAAATAGGCACATGTTCGATAATGGCGAACAATGACAAGAGGACATCTAATACATAGCACTGCGGGAATCGAACTCGTTCGCATGCTCGTAGAAATCGGAGATCGGATCTTTACGGTTGAACGGGCAAGGGAACTCGCCTCCTCGCTAGGAATCTCCCCCGGATATCTGCGCCAAGCACTACATCACCTGGCCCGATCCGGATGGATCGTCCGTCTGCGAAGGGGTACCTACGCGCTCTCGGGAGCAGTACCAGGCAGCCTGCCTCTCCACGAGTTCGAGATCGCGATGGCCCTCGTCCAACCGGCGGCCATCAGTCACTGGTCCGCGTTGAGCTACCACGGCCTGACCGAGCAGACGCCCCGTCATGTGTTCGTCCTGACCCCCGCGCGGTCGGTACCACGCATGAGGGGAAAGAAGAAGCTCGCGGACCCGGGATACCCGGTAGGCAACACGATCTACCGATTCGTGCAGGTCAAGCCGGAGCGCTTCTTCGGAACCGAGGAAGTCTGGGTCGAAGAAGCCCGGATAAGGATTACCGACCCGGAGCGGACGCTCGTCGATGGCCTGACGGCGCCGCAGTACTTTGGTGACTTTTCCGAAGTGCTCCACGCTTTCGAGATGCGAAAGCCCAAGCTCGACCTGGAACGGATCGTCGGTTATGCGCTGAAGCTCGATGCCGCTACTGCAAAGCGGCTCGGTTGGGTTCTGGAACATCAAGGGGTAAAGCCAACCCGATTAAAGGATCTTCAAGCGGTCCCGATCAAGGGATACCGTGTCCTCGACCCGACGGGCCCTCGGCGCGGTCCCTGCGACAGCCGGTGGATGATCCAGGAGAACCTCCCCGGGAAGGTGAACGGATGAAGCCCTTACGCATTCGCCTTCAGGAGGCCCGCCAACAAACGGGACTGCCCTGGGAAGTCCTCGAGCGGGACTACCTGCTGTCCTGGATTTTGGCCGGGATTTCTCGCGTGGATGCTCTGCGGGAAACTCTCGTCTTCAAGGGCGGCACGGCGCTCAAGAAATGCTACTTCGGAGATTCCCGTTTTTCCGAGGACCTGGACTTTACCGTCGTGGGATCTGCGCCAGCCGGCCGCGCGATGATGGCTGCGATGGAGAATGCCTGCTCCCTCGCCGTAAAACTCCTGGATCCCTACGCCCCTGTCGAGATCGTGTGCGAGCGCCACGTGGAACGTGATCCACATCCCGGCGGCCAGGAGGCTTTTGACATCCGGGCTCGTTTCCCCTGGCATCGGCGATTGCAGACCCGCGTGATGGTCGAAGTCGCGATGGATGAGAAGCTGCTTAAAGCCCATCCATATCGCAATGTCCTCCACGGCTACGACGAGCCTTTGGAGATCCAGGTCCAGGTGTACTCGTTGGAGGAAATCGTGGCGGAGAAACTTCGCGCCATTCTGCAACACGCCCGGGCGCTTGAAAACCGGGGCTGGGTCAGGTCCCGCGCCCGCGACTATTACGACCTCTGGCGGATCCTCGATACCTACCGGGATCGATTAAACGTCGCGGATTTCCCGGCGTTCCTTCGCGAGAAGTGCGCGATTCGGGATGTCACGTTCTCGGGTCCGGAGAGCTTTTTCCCCGATGCCATGCTCACGGATGTCGAGAAAACGTGGAACCAGTGGCTTGGCCCGCTGGTCCCGGAACTTCCTTCCTGCAAGCTGGTAATCGAAGGACTCCACGCTCAGATCGCCACGCTATTGGGGACGCAGAGGTAGAAAATCCGCAACCCAGGCGCAACCAGATGCGCGGTAGGGCGTGAAGCGTCCCGGGGCGGCCCCGCAACCATTTGATGGATAAAAAGAAAAATGGCGCGCCCTAGAGGATTCGAACCTCTGGCCACTTGATTCGTAGTCAAGTGCTCTATCCAGCTGAGCTAAGGGCGCGCACGAGAGGAAAGTCATCTTACTGCAAGGGGTTTCCGGCGTCAACACCATCCACACAATACCCCTTTTTCACCCCGGAAAAGGCCGTTGTTTGCGCGGGGTTTGCAGTCTGTTCGGTTTCCCCTCCAAATTCTGATGGGGACGTCCGCCAGATATTCACACTTAGATTGGGGTGGACCGATCACGGAGTGCAGGTCAGCGGATAAACCGAGCCCACGAATTCCGGCGCTCCATGAGGGGTTGCCGGATACGCCCTAAGGGTAGATCCGCTTCACGACCTTCCCCAGCGACAGCCCCTGGACAATGATCGAGAACACCACCGTGATGTAGGTCATGACCAGGATGACGTCCCGCTGGGGGCCGACGGGCAGGGAGAGCGCCAGCGCCACCGAGATGCCGCCGCGCAGTCCTCCCCAGGTCAGGATCCGGACCGTTCCGGGGCTGAAGCGCCGGAACGGCCGCAGCGCGCTCACCGTCAGCCCGACGCTTACCCACCGGGCCAGCAGGGTGACCCCGATCCCCGCGATCCCGGCGATGACGTACGCCCGGTTGAACGGGATCACCAGGACCTCCAGCCCGATCAGCAGGAACAGCAGGGCGTTCAGGATCTCGTCGACCAGTTCCCAGAACGCATCGAGGTGCTCGCGGGTCAGGTCGGACATCGCGAAGGCCCGCCCGTGGTTCCCGATGAGGAGCCCCGCCACGACGATCGCGATCGGGCCCGACGTATGCATTTTGTCCGCCAACGTGTATCCCCCCATGACGAGGGCCAGCGTAATGATCACCTCGACCTGGTAGTTGTTGACCCCCTTGAGCATCCGGTATGCCAGAAAACCGAAGAGCAGGCCGAGCGCGGCGCCGCCTACCGTCTCCGAGAGAAACAGGGAAACGGCTTGCCGGACCGTGACGTCGACCCCTCCCCCCGACAGTTCGAGGAGGATCACGAAAACGACCACCCCGATCCCGTCGTTGAACAGGGACTCGCCGGCGATCTTGGTTTCCAGGCTCTTCGGGATCCGGACGGTTTTAAGGATCCCGAGAACGGCCACCGGATCGGTGGGTGAGATGAGGGCGCCGAAGAGCAGGCAGTGGAGGAAAGAGATCGATATGCCCAGCCCCTCGAGGAGCAGCCAGGAAAGCCCCCCGACGATGAACGTCGAGGCCATCACGCCCGCCGTCGCCAGCAGCGTGACCAGCCATTTCTGTCCCGACAGCTCCTCCAGTTTGATATGCAGGGCACCGGCGAACAGCAGGAAAGATAGCATCCCGTGGAGAAGCGTCTTGTTGAAGTCGATCCCCCTCAGGATCTCGGCCGATTGCCTCTGGACCTCCTCCAGTCCGAGCATCCCCATCCCGGCGATCCCGAGCGAAACCAGCATGGAGATGACCATCACGCCGATGGTGGTGGGGAGCCCGATGGTACGGTAATTGACGTAGCTGAAGAGCGCCGTGAGGACGATCAGGACGGTCGCGATCTCGAACAGCCCCATGTGCCTTAGGCCTCCTCCGTTTCCCCGTCCTGCGCCAGCGTCGCCGGAGATTCCGGCTTCGATCGAAGGCGTTACCTCAATCGACCTTCTTGAAGTCGATGTACCCCCGCTCCACGTCCGTGTGGACCAGTTGCACGAGAAGCCTTTCGCCGACATCGGCCCCTTTGAAGCCTTGAACCAGCTTGCCTTCCACGGGGGGGTGGAGGAGACGGACCCATGTCCCTTTGTCCGCTGCGCCGGTGACGATCGCGTCGAACCGCTCCCCGGTTCTCGACGCCAGCAGCATGGCCGCCGCGGATTTTCCGACCAGGCGCTCGACCTTGTTCGCGTCGTTTTCCTTTTCCGTGCAGTGGCGGCCCAGCTCCGTCAATTCGTCGCGGCCATACGGCATCGGCGATCCCGTGAGGGCGGCCTTGAGCAGCCTTTGGGTTATGAGATCGGGGTATCGCCGGTTCGGGGCCGTGGAGTGGGCGTAATTCCTGACCGCGAGCCCGAAATGACCGGGAGCCGTCTCCTCCGGAAATTCGGGCACGTATTCGCCAGCCCCCATCAGCTTGATGATGGTGAGCGAGAGATCGGGAAAACGGAGAGGATCGGCGGCCTTGCGGAGCGCCAGGAACTCCGACAAGGCCTTCGGGTCGGGAGCCGGCGGAAGCGTCGCCCCGTATCGGGACGCCACCTCGACGATCCGCTCCCACCGCTTGGGGGAGCGAACGACGCGCCGCAGGGAGGGAACCTTCCTGGCTTTCAGGAACCGCGCGGTCACCCCGTTGGCCGCGATCATGAAGTCTTCAATCAGTTCTTTCGCGCGACTCCCCCGCTCGGCTTCCAGGTCACGGATCACGTCCCCGTCGAACACCGGGCGCGCCTCGATCGTTTCCAGGTCCAGCGCTCCGTGCTCGTGCCGGAACGCCTTCAGCTGTTGTGCTACACGATCCTGGATGCGGAGATTCTCGTCGAGCCCCTCGACATCGGCGATCGGGCCCGGAGCAGGGCCTTTGCCTTCCAGCCAGGCCGCGACGCTGTTGTAGGCAAGCTTTGCGCGGTTGCGGACCGTCGCACCGTAGAGATCCGAGCTGCGAAGCGACCCATCCTCGCTAAAGGCCATTTCGATGACGATGGCGGGGCGATCTTCCCGGTAGCCAAGCGACGTGAGATTGGTCGACAGCCTCTCCGGAAGCATGGGAAAGATCTCGGCGGCGGTATAGACCGAGGTGGTGTTGTGCCGGGCGTGATCGTCGATCGCCTTGCCCTGCCTGACGAGGGCGTCCACATCCGCGATCGCGACGAGGATTTTCACCGTGCCCTCCGGCATCGTGACGGCGACGGTGAGCTGGTCCAGGTCCCGGGAGTCGTCATTGTCGATCGACGCCCAGGGGAGGTTGCGCATGTCGCGCGGCCACCCGGAACTCCCGGCTGCGGTCGCCCGGATACCGTCAAGCTCGGCGAGCGCCGCGTGGGAGAAATCGGGCAGCAATCCGCGCTCGATCATCGCCCGACGGGCGATCCGTCTCAGGGTAGAGCGCTGCCGGCTGGCTTCCGTATCCATTCCGTCTCCCGTTCGCTTATCCCGGGCTTCATCATCCTGTCGGTCTTCCGTCCACCGCCGTCGTGCTTAACGGCGGTCCTTCTCACTCTCCCGCTCCGTTCTGCCGCGGGGGTTTTCGCGCGAGACGTTATCGGGCGGAGCTTCCTTCGACTTCCCCTTCTCGGCCGGGGTCTCCTTCCGCTTGCCCCTTTCCGTCGGCTCCTCTTGCGCCGACTGCGGCTGCCAACGCTCCTGCAACGCGGGCATATTTTTACTGTGAGTGAGAACTACGACCTCATCACCATTTTGCAGTTTCGTCTCCTCGTCGGCATGCGAGAACCGGCCCTCCCGGTAATAGCAGATCGCACGGGCCTCGGCGGGCAGCTTCAGCTCTTTGACCGGAACCGCGTTTTCTTCCTTCACGGTGAAAGTGAAAAACCGGGCCTCGTCCTTGATGACCGTGGAAAGATCAACGGTTTCCGTGCCGCCCACCAGGTCCACCAGGTAACGGCTGATCGTGCGGGAGGGGATGATCGTGTCCGAAAGCCCCAGCTCATGGCAGATGCCTTCGAACTGCGGATCGCGGATGCTCGTCACGATCCGTTTGAAACCGAGGGAACGGCCGACGAGACTGGCGATGACGTTGGCCTGGTCGCTGTCGGTAAGGCAATAGAGGATGTCGGTCTGCGCGGGATTGACTTCGCGCAGGATGTTCGGCTGGCTGCCATCGCCCTGCAGGAAGCTGCAGTCCATCTCTTCGGACAATTCATCGATCTTGGCCTTGTCGGTCTCGATGATGATTACTTCATGGCCTTTCTTGATGAGCGCCTTGGCCGTTCCGATGCTCACATTCCCGGCTCCGACAAAAACGGTTCTCATGTTCCCTCCATTCTCCTGCCGATCCAGGTCCCAGGATACAGCATCACCAGCCACGCGATGATTTCCAGTCTTCCCATCAACATGTCAACGCACAAAATCCCCTTGAGCAGTGCAGGCAACGTTTCGCTCGTCAGCCCCACGGAAAGCCCTACCGTTCCCGTCGCCGAAACCACTTCAAACAAGGAGTCGAGCGGGCTGTATCCCATTGCCACGAACGGCAGCCAGGACAGCGCGACGACCACGACGAACAGCAGGATGAGCAACAGGGCCGCGCGGATCTCTTCGTCCTGCAGCCGGCGGCCTGCCAGCCGGGGCTCGATGACGGCGTGTTTCGGCAGGCAGGTCCGCAGGAGGATCAACCGAAACACGCTCGCAGCAATCAACAGCCGCAGCAGCTTGAATCCGCCCGCGGTCGATCCCAGGCCGCCGCCCACGATCATCGAGAAGATGAGGACAAGCTTCGAACCCGCATCGAGTTGCGCACACGGCATCGAGGAAAAACCCGCGGTTGTCTGCGCGGAAAAGGCGAGCAAGGGCGCGTGATGGAGTACTTGTGGCCAGGCCACGCCGGCACTCAGCCGCATAGAGGCGACTACCGCGAGCGAAGCGACCACGGAAGCGATTACAACGGCCTGGAGTTGCAGATAATCCACTGCAACGCGCCGCTTCTCCTGTATCATTCGGTGATAGAACATCAGGGGAACCGCACCGGCGAGGCAGAGCAGCGTGATCCACCCCTGTGCGAGCCATCCGAAGGTCGCGAGGCTGGCGTCATGCGGGG